>Ga0302322_100000253_pt1 | contig 39164 bp, 37 predicted proteins | sample Fen_T0_2_FD_203757 | JGI IMG/M metagenome (GOLD analysis project Ga0302322, IMG submission 203757) | Peat permafrost microbial communities from Stordalen Mire near Abisko, Sweden - Fen_T0_2 | ecosystem: Environmental > Terrestrial > Soil > Wetlands > Permafrost | place: Sweden: Abisko...
CTCGGTGATACCCGGGCCAACGGCATGACCGTGCCCCTCGGTCCCGGCGGCACGCTCGATGCCATGTACTGGACCACGAGCACCGCCGACACGATCGACCTCATCTTCGACGTGACCGGCTACTTCCTGGTCGATCCATCGGGTGCCTCCTACTTCACCGTCCCCGAAGTCCGAGTCCTCGACTCGCGGCCGGGCACGGGCCACATCGGCGCGGCGCTATTCCACTCGCGCGTCAAGCAGAACTTCGCCGTGGCCACCGTCGCCTCGGGAGTGCCCACCAATGCGGTGGCGGTCACGGGCAACGTCACGGTCGTGGGCCAGAAGCGCAGCGGCTACGTGACCGTCGGCCCGACGCTCACGTCGGGCGTCCAGCCTCGGACCTCGACTATCAACTTCCCCCTCGGTGATACCCGGGCCAACGGCATGACCGTGCCCCTCGGTCCCGGCGGCACGCTCGATGCCATGTACTGGACCACGAGCACCGCCGACACGATCGACCTCATCTTCGACGTGACCGGCTACTTCCGATGACGCCCGGAACCTAGCTCGCCCGCGCCGCCGCGCGCACGACCCGAACCGCCTCGGCCGGGCCGCCCGTCCACGCCGGCCCGTGGCCCGGCAGAACGAGAGAAGCTTCGATTCCCTCGATCCGGGACAGGTTCGCGAGGGCCAGTTCGGCGTCCGCCGAGAATGGTGCGATCTGCGGGCCGGTCTGCCCTGTCGTCACCGAGTAAGTGCACAACGCATCGCCGATGAGCAGTGCGTCGTGGCCGGCGAAATGCAGCGCCGCGCTGCCCGGCGTGTGCCCGGGCACGAGCGTGACCCGCGGCGAGCCCGGAACGTCCAGCGTCGCGCCGTCGCCGTAAGTCGCCACTGCGCCGATGTGGTGGGTCCGGACGCCGTGGCGCATCGACCACCACAGAAATCTGAGTATCGGGCCGGGCCGGACTGGGCCCATGCCTTTCGCCGGGTTGGGCACTTCGCCGCGTGCGAGCGCTGCGTCCAGCTCATGGACGCGGACCGGCCAGCCGCGCTCGGTCCGGCCGCGTTCGGCAAACCCGACATGGTCGCTGTGCCCGTGGGTCAGCACGATCGACCGGACATCGTCGAGCGTTCGGCCCATCGCGGCTAGCTCGGCCGGAAGTTCGTCCCAAAGCCCGGACAGGCCGGCGTCCACGATCGTGATCTCGCCGCCATCCTCGATGAGATAGGCGTTGATGATGCTGTCGCGGCCGACGCGGTGGATCCGCGGCGCCATTTCCATGCTGCCACCCCGTTCTGTCTCGGCGATCCGAGCCCTCGATTGTTCTGGAGCACTACTAGTAGCACGCCACGGCGACATGTCCTTTGTCCGCTGTGCGCCGCCCGCCGGGCGCGACGACGGCATTCGCTCGCGCGTTTGATATCGTGGCCGCCATGGAACGTCGCGCGCAGGAACCGTCGCCGGGATTCGGCGCCCCGTCCGCACCGATCGCCGCGTGGTGGCTCGGCCGCACGCCGTATCGCGACGCGTGGGACCTGCAGCATCGCCTGGTGGCGGCCCGCGCTGCCGGCGCGATCGGCGACCAGCTGCTGCTCCTCGAGCACGAGCCGGTCCTGACCCTCGGCCGCCACTCCGACCCGAGTCACATCCTCGCCGACCCGGCCGACCTGGCCGCCCGCCGAATAGAGGTCGTCCAGACCGAGCGCGGCGGCGAAGTCACGTATCACGGGCCCGGCCAGCTGACCGCGTATCCGATCGTCCGCCTGGCCGATCGCGGGCTCTTCATCCGGTCCTTCGTTCGGGCGCTCGAGGCGGCCCTTTCGGAGACCTGTGCCGCCCTCGGCGTCGAAGCCGGCCCAAAGGAAGGGTTCCCAGGCTGCTGGTGCGCCGCCGGCACCCGCAAGATCGGGGCCGTCGGAGTCCGCGTCGAGCACGGCGTCACTTACCACGGCATTGGTCTAAACGTCGCCGTCCGTCTCGCCGATTTCGAGTTGATCGATGCGTGCGGCCTGCCCGGCGTCGAATCGACCTCGATTGCTCGCGAGCGGAACGGAGCCGCTGCGCCGCCGGCTGAATCGGTCGCGAAGGCGGCCGCCGAGTTCGCGTGGGCCCTCGGGCGGGCACTCGGCGCCCCTCTCACCGGAACCCTGCCGCCCCGCGCAGACCCCGCCCGAGCCCGGCTGGAGCTGGAGCAGCTGCTCGAAGAGAAGGCCGCCGCAACAGAACTGAGCGCCGAATCGGCTACCTCCGGCGCGGGGGCACGCTGATGGGTGCCGGCCTCTTCGAGCTTCGTCGAGACGCCATTACGGGTTGGTGGGTGGCCACGGTCGTCGACCGCCAGTTCCAACAGGGCCGATTCGCCCTGCCCGCGGGGCCCGTCGATGACGGCGGGACATGCCAGAACTGCACCCTGCCGCCCGGCGATGGAGTGCGCATCAGGGTCCTCAAGGACTACGCGTTCCACGTCGTCGGCAGCCATGAAGAGGCTCGAGAGCTGGAGCGCAGCCTCGCGCAGGTCGCGCTATCCCAGGCCCGTGCTTCCGGCAGCTGGCGGACGATCGTGGCGCCCCCGGGCGAACACCGGCCGCTGCAGGTCATCGGCAGTGAATTGCTCAACGAGCTCCTCTCGGTGGCGCGCGGGGCAATCGCCGACGCCACGAAGCTCGGCCAGACCGAATACCTCCAGGTCGTCCAGAACTGGGGCGCTCAGGCCGGGGCTCGAACCAACCACCTCTGCCTGGATCTGTATGACCTGCCCCAGATTCCACATCGCGTATCGGAGGAGATCGGTGGCGCCGCGCGGTACATGATCCGCGAGGGCGAATGCCCGTATTGCCGCCTCGCACGCGAGGAGTCGAAGGCCGGCACGCGGCTCATCTGGCAGGACGACGCAAGCGTGGCCTTCGCTCCGTTCGCCTCGCGCTCGCCGTTCGAGGTCTGGGTCGTGCCGCGCCGCCATGCCGCGGACTTCGGCCGCGCGGCAGACGCCGATATCGCGTCCACTGCGGAGGCCCTGCGCCAGGTTCTGGCGCGCCTGGCCCGCCTCGACGGCCCACCGCACAACCTCGTGCTACACACGGCGCCCCTCCGCGAGAAGGTCGACGCGACGTACCATTGGCACTGGGAGATTCACCCGCGTCTGCGAGAGATCGCAGGACTCGAGCTGGGCACGGGTCTGCCGGTGAACCCGGTCTCTCCCGAAGAGGCCGTCGACCAGCTGCTACGTCACCGACCCGAGGGGGAATCCGCAGGACCGCCATGAGAAGAGGGGGATCGTCGCGGCGTCACAGCGGTGGATTGGGCGCCGTCACAGCAACCTGGCGCGCCGTGGCGCGCCTGATCGTGGTGGCATCCGGGATATCCGCGGGGTCGAGTTGGCTCTCCAAATCACAACCTGGCGAATGGAGGTCGGAGTGACGGCCGCGGCCGAGAGGCCCGCCGATCGCGCCTTCATCGAGGAACTCTTCGCTCGCCACCATTCCGAGATCTACGCGTACCTGATCCGAATGATGCGCGACGCGGACCTCGCCGCCGATCTGGCGCAGGACACGTTCATTCGGGCATATCGGGCCATCGACAGTCTCGAGGACAGGGCCAAGGCGCGCGCGTGGCTGTACCAGATCGCCCACCGCATCGCGCTCGACGAAATCCGCCATCGCCGCATCGTCCACTTCCTGCCGCTCACCACGGAATCCCACGGCGCCGCGCCTTCGGCAGAGCATCTGGCGATGGAGATGCGGTTGTCCGGTCCGCTGGCCCGAGCCCTCGCCCGCATTCCGGACCGCCAGCGAAACGCGCTCCTCATGGCCGAAGTGGGCGACCTCACCGGCCTGGAGCTCGCCGAGGCTCTCGGCGTCAGTCACGTCGCGGCCCGAGCCCTGCTCACCCGCGCACGTGAGAGCCTGCGCCAGGCCCTGACCGACGAGCGACGCCAGGAAAAGGAGCGCGAGTCCGCGCTCGACGCCGCGTTCGCGGAAAAGACTCGTGCCGCCGATCCGCGCCGCCGCGCCGACGACCGCGACGGTCTCGACCGATGAACAAATTGGATCGTGGGGCGATGCGCGCCGCGGAGAAGGCTCACGCCAGCGCCCGGATGCTCTCGTCGACGGCAATCGACGATGAGTTGGCTCCGTCCTCCGCCGTCTGGCTTGCGGCGCATCTGCGCGGCTGCGAGGAATGCAGGCTGGTCGCCGAAGAGTATCGAGCCATCCACGCCGAACTCCGCGGCCTCGCCACTCCCGAACCCCCGCGCGACCTCTGGGCCCGCACCGCCTCGGGTCTGGATGCAATCGATCGAGCGAGCGCCCGTCGATTGGGCCGTGCCGGCCTGTCTGGGCTTCGTCTGGGCGGCTTTGCCCGAAATCGGTCGTCGCTGGGTTCCGTGATGGCCGTCGCTATCGCCGTCGTGGTTATCGGGGTGTCGCTGCTGTCCCAGGGACCGCTCTTCGTTCCTCGCGCGGTACCTTCCACCACCACCAGCAACCTCGCGGCCGCGACCGTTGCCCCGAGCGCCGGCCCACAGGCGGCCGTGGCCCTGGTGGATGGCACCAGCTACTGGGTCGGGACCGAGAACGGCGTCTACCAGATCAAGGGCGGCACCACTCACTGCACCGGATCGCCGTCGAGTTGCGCAGTCACGAACGGCAACGGCACGATCGTCGGATCGATCGCCAGCAAGACGCCGGTGTCCGTGATCATCTCCCCGAGCGCCAACAGCGCCGCAGTTTGGAACGCCACCAAGGTCGTCATCCTTCCGCTCACCCAGTCGGCGCCCAAGACAGTGGCGATAGACCAGCTGACGCCGCGGCCGGCCGGCCCGGTCGCAACGGCGGCGGCGACGGTATCTGCCACGGCCGATGTCGCTTCGCCGGCCGCATCGACATTGCCCGACGCGAGCGCGAGCCCCACAGTTCAGCCGGTCGTGAGTTCCGCACCGGCGACTCCGGTTCCGCCGGCCGCGACCCCGGCGACCGGTCCGCAACCGACCGCGATCCTCGACGGCTACAAGATCGTTGGCCGAGCCCCAGAGTTCTCCGCCAACGGTGTGTGGGTTGCGTTCTCCGCCCGAAGCGTCAGTCAGACTACGGGCTCGGATGTGTTTGTCTGGCGTGTCGGGTGGGAACGAGCTAAGGCCGTCACCACGGGCCACGCCGATCTGTTCGCCGGCTGGTTCGGGTCGCGAATCCTGATCAGCGAGTTTTCCCAGTCGAACTCCGGCGCCGGTGCGACCGCGGCCCCCTCTGCGCCGGCCGACGCCACCGACGTGCCCGCCACCGCGGCTCCAGTCGCGGGGACGGCGGCCACGATCGCGGCGATCTCATACCTGTACGACCCCGCGTCAGAAGCGGTCAGGCGGATCGGTCGACCGATGTTGATGCCTGTCATCGATCCGACGGGCCGCTTCATCGTCTACTGGTCCGGCACCGTCGAATTCGACACGGCGACGGGACTCTACGGACCCGGCGACGGCGACTTCTACTTCGATGCCTGGTCCAACATCGACCTCGTCGCGGCGCGTCTCGGCGACGGCGGAGGCCAGGCGCCGACGCCGGCACCTACCCCCGTCGCGTCTGTAACTGCGCCCGCCGTTGTCACGCCGACCGACGCCCCTTCTCCGGTGGCCTTTGCCGGCGATGCGGCCAGCCTTCGAGTGGCGCCGGTTCTGGGAGGCCAGTCGTTCTCGCAGCAGGCAGGCTCGACAGGCATGCCGCAGCGAATTCCTATTGCGTCGGCCCCTGGAACGGTGACCAGCTGGTGCGTTCGCTGGGACGCGACCGGCCAGTACGTCGCGATCTGGGTAGCCGATGCCGGTGCCGCGGATGCCGGCCACGTCACGCTTCTCAACGTCATTCCGGGAACGAACCTGCTCAACGTCGACGGCTTGCTGCTCTCGACATCGGCGCGATCGAACATCCAATTCGACGACTCGCAGTTCGTCTATACGTCGCCGACTCAGGGCGGTCAGGACAAGACATATCTGTTCCGACTGCCGGCGGTTCCGCCCGCTCCTTCCGCCCCGCCCGAGACCGCCGCGCCTGGGTCCGGCCAGTCCGGCGCCACGGCGTCGCTGCCCGTCTCGACCGACCGCCCGGGGAGCTAGGCCTCCCGGCGGCGTCGGCCGCGCTTGCTCCAACGACCGCGGCCCGACCTCCGAGCCGATTTTGCGACTGGTCCGGCGTCGCGGCCCCATGCGCTGTATCCTTCGCAGCGACCTTTAATGACCGGCACCGTGAGGCCGGAAAGGAGGACTGCGCCTGATGCAGGGCAGCGAGGATCGATGACCGACCGGCAGATAATGACCGGGGACGAGATCCGGCGAGCCATCGTTCGCATCTCCCATGAGATCGTCGAGAAGCAGGCAGGCACGCAGGGCCTCGCCCTCGTCGGTATCCAGCGCCGCGGCGTTCCTCTCGCACGGCGGGTGGCCGACGCGATCGAAGAGCACGAAGGGGTCCAACTCCCCGTCGGCGCGCTCGACATCACCTTCTATCGCGACGACCTTTCGCTCGTCGCGCAGCAGCCGATCGTCAAGGGCACGGACCTGCCGTTCGACCTGAACGGCGCCACGGTCGTCCTCGTCGACGACGTCCTGTACACCGGCCGCACGATCCGATGCGCCATGGACGCGCTGATCGACTTCGGACGGCCGCGGGCGATCCGGCTGGCGGTGCTCATCGACCGCGGCCACCGCGAACTCCCGATCCGCGCCGACCACGTGGGCAAGAACGTGCCGACGTCCCGCGAAGAGATCGTCATGGTCCATGTGGAAGAGATCGACGGCAGCGATGAGGTCACCATCGGGCGGCAACTTCGCGCCGATGAACCTTCAGCGGCGGGCAACGAATGAGCGGGGGAATCGACGCCTCGGCTGCCGCGGCCCACCTCAAAGGCGCCGCTCCGAGCCAGGACGTGGTCTGGCACCATCGCCATCTCCTGGACGTCGACGTTCTGACCTGGCCCGAGATCGAGTTGATCATGCGGACGACCGACGAGATGAAGGGAATTCTCGCCCGTCCGATCCGCAAAGTGCCGGCCCTCAACGGTCGCCGCGTCACGACGCTCTTCTATGAAGCCTCCACCCGCACCCGGGTCTCCTTCGAAACGGCGGCGCGCAACCTCTCAGCCGACGTCGTGAGCATTTCCACGGCGACTTCGTCGGTGACCAAAGGCGAGTCGCTCGTGGACACGATCCGGACCCTGGAGGCTCTCGGCGCCGAGATCCTGGTGATGCGCCACGCCGTTTCCGGTGCGCCGTATCTGGCGGCCGAGGTCTTCGGCGGCCACGTCCTCAACGGCGGCGATGGGTGGCACGCCCACCCGACTCAGGCTCTCCTGGACCTGTACACGATGCGCCAGCATCTGCCCCACGGCGATCTACACGGCCGCAAGGTCGCGATCGTGGGCGACATCCTCCACTCGCGAGTGGCGCGGTCGAATATCTGGTCGCTGACCGCGGCCGGAGCCGATCTCTGGCTGTGCGGCCCGGCCACTCTCTTGCGGGGGATGGATCGCTGGGCCACGGCATGGGCGACCGGCGCGGTCCCCGGGCACGGCCGGTTCCACGTGACCAGCGACATCGACGCGGCCGTCAGTGACGCGGATGTCGTGATGGCGTTGCGCATCCAGCGCGAGCGGATGCAGGGCGGCCTGCTCCCGTCCCTGCGCGAGTACGCGGCCCGCTTTGGGCTGAACGCCGCGCGCATGGCGCTGGCCAAGCCCGAGGCGATCGTCATGCATCCCGGTCCGATGAATGAGGGCGTCGAGATCGCACCGGACGTGGCGATCGGCGATCGAGCCGTGATCACCGAGCAGGTGGCCAACGGCGTTGCCGTCAGGATGGCGCTGCTCTATCTCCTGGCCGGCTCGCACGACGCTTCCCACATACACGAAACGGGTCACGCCCCCGAGGCCGCCCGATGAGCCCGCAGGCGAAGAAGGCCGCCGCGCCTGCTCTCGGGCCCAGGGTCGGCGAGATCGTGGAGCGGTTCGAGCTCGAGAAGGCCTGGCTGGTCGATCCCGTCTCCGGACGCGAAGGCCCGGGCGAAATCGTCGTGATCGACGGGGTCCTCGAATCGGTCGTCTGGCTCGAAGGCGTAGAGGCGAAGGGCGTAACAGACAAGGGCGTCGTGGTCGCGCCGGGCTTCTTCGACCTCCACGCTCACTTCCGCGAGCCGGGCTTCGAGGACGCGGAAACCGTCGCCACCGGCACTGCCGCGGCCGCTCACGGCGGCTACACGACCGTCGCGCTGATGCCGAACACGTCACCCGCTCTCGACGAGCCGGGCATCCTGGAGCGGATTCGATCGGCCGCCCGCGCCGGCGGTTCGCCCGTCGAGGTTTTGGCCTACGGCGCCGTTTCGGCCGAACGGGCGGGCGAGCAGCTCTCCGCAATGGGCGAGCTGGCCGACGCCGGGGTCATCGGGTATTCGGACGACGGCGCGCCGGTCCGGACGCCCAAGCTCCTGCGCAGCGCGCTGCTGTACGCGGGAATGCTCGGGCTGGCGGTGGTCGATCACGCCGAGGACTCCGAACTGACCGCAAATGCTGAGGCGAACGAGGGTTACGTCGCGTCGGTCCTGGGTTTGCAGGGCTGGCCTGCCGCGGCCGAGGTGAACGCCGTCTCGCGCGACCTCGCCGTCCTGGCGGACGCTCTTCTCGACGAGCCGCGTGTCCGACTCCATCTGACGCATCTCTCCACCGCCGCCTCGCTCGATCTCGTTCGCCGGGCGAAGGCCGCCGGGCTGCCCGTGACCTGCGATGTGACACCGCACCATCTGGCTCTTGCCGACGAGTGGATCGCCGGCGCGCGGCGCTGGTCGTGGGAGGCGCTCGACACCGACGCCGCGGTCCGCGATCCCTGGGTGGACGCTGCGCTCACGGCCTGGCCGTACAACACCTCGCTGCGGGTCAACCCGCCGCTCCGATCGCCGGTCGACGCCGCCGCATGCCTGGTTGCCCTGCTGGACGGGACCGCCTCGGCGGTGGTCACAGATCACGCTCCGCACACGGTCGTGGACAAGGAAGTGGAATTCGGCAAGGCGTCCAACGGCATCAGCGGCATCGAGACGGGCTTGGGTGTCCTGCTCGCGCTCGTCGATGCGGGCAAGCTGACCCTCGCAGCTGCCGTTGCCGCGCTGACAACGGGACCGGCTGGGATAGTCGCCGGCTGGCCGGCCGCCGCCGCGACCCCCGCCGCCCGCAAGAGAGGGCTCATCGAGGGCGCTCCGGCCGACCTCGTCGTCTTCGACCGCGCCGACCGTTGGGCCGTGACTGCGGAGTCGCTTCGCTCGAAAGGCAAGAACTCGCCGTTCATCGGCCGTGAGTTGTCCGGTCGTGTGCTGCTCACGATCGCCGGCGGCCGGCTCGCCTACGAGGATCCGGCGGCCGGCGAGGGGTAGGTTTTCCGGTTCGCCATCGGCTGCGTCGGCACAACCCATCTCGTGCGAGAATATGAGGCCGCGCGGCGGGCCGCCGAGAATGACACCCGTCACCCCAGGCGACCGCGACCGCATCGAAGTGAGGAGAACACAGCAGCAGTGCCAGTCCTTGCGACTTTCTTCTCGGTCCGAAGAGGACGCGACCCGTTCTTCAAGTTCTTCATGAAGACGTTGCTGCCTCGCCAGATGAAGCAGTACGAGGAGAAGTTCGGAATCAAGTTCATCGGCTGGTACAACGTCGCCCATGGCTGGGATTTCGATAACGTGATCCTTCTGGACCTGCCCGACTACGCAACGCTCGACAAGCTAGAACGCGACGAGGCGACCCGAGCCCTCGGCCACCGCGCCGGGGAGTGGATGTTCGAACGGCACCATTCCATGTTCCTCCGGGAGCGCATCGGCCCGGACCTCGAGTTCAAGGGATAGGGAGACGACCGCGATGGATACGAGTCGCAACGATCTGCTCGGCGAACTCGCAGCGGACGCCGCTCTCGAGCGAACCGACTTCCTGGCATCCGCATCGGCGCAGCTGGGCCGCTTCCTCGACGGTAACGAGGCGCGCCTGCGCGAGCTCGGCGGTGTGGTCCTGATCGACGACGAGGTCGACTACCTCGCCATCGCGGAGGACATGACGTTCCGCAGCCGCAGCCGCTATCAGGACGAAACCACCGGCAAGTGGGTCACCGAGACGGAGACGATCGAGTCGGCAGCGGAGCTCGTCGAGCTCTACAACCTGGCCGACGTATTCGCCGCCTTCGCCGAGGCAACCAAGCTCGAGGCTGGCATGGAGCCCGAGCCCACGGCCACCGGTGAGCTCCTCCGGTCGGCGGACATCGCGCCCGAGGAGACGGTTGCGCTCGGTGGCGAGAACCCGTACGCCGCCGCTGCCGACGACTGGGCAGCCGCCCACGACTACGAGGAAGCCCCCGAGACCGAGGAAGAAGCGGCCGAGCGTCTGTACGATCTGGCCCTCGCGTTCCAGGAACGCAGCCAGCAGACCGAGGCCCACCTGCTCGAGCAGTTCGAGTCCGCGGCGTCGCAGATCACCGCCGTGCTCGGCGACCTTATCGTCGTCGACGACGACGACGAGCGCCTCACGCTCCACGCCTCGGGTTCCTTCGCCGCTGAAGTCGTGGCCGAAGAGGATGCCGAGTCGGGCGAGTGGCACAAGCTCGACAGCCCGGACGAGATCGTCAAGTTCTACGACCCGACCGACATCTTCGGCGATCTGGCCGACGCCCTTGCCGAAGCCTTCCCCGACCTCGGCGACGACGCTCCTGCCGACGAGGCCGATGAGGCCAAGGAGGCCGCGGGCTCCGACGACGAGCAGAAGGCCGAAGCCACAGGCAAGGCCGACGCCGACGCCAAGGCCGACGACTCCGACGGCGGCAAGGAGAACGGCAGCCGCCGGTGACGATGCGCCTGGTTTCGGCCGAGCTCGTCGAGAGCCGGCAGATTCTGCCGGGCCAGTGGATCCAGTCGTTCAACGCGCCCAAGCTCGCCGCCGGATCGCGGGCGGGACAGTTCGTCCACGTCCGGACCGGCGACTATTCCGGCCTCGTCCTGCGGCGTCCGTTCTCGATCAACACCGCCGATCCCGCGACCGGGATCATCACGCTCCATTTTCGGACCGTCGGACGCGGCACGGAGTGGCTCACCCGAGCCCGTGAGGGCGACCGGTTGGACATGCTCGGTCCGCTCGGGCGCCCGTTCGAGGTCGACCCGCGCAGCCGCCACCTGCTCCTGATCGCCGGGGGCCTCGGCATGGCCGGCATCCGGATGCTCGCCGATGAGGCGGTCCGGGATGGCCGGCAGGTGGTGGTCTTGTTCGGGGCCCAGAGCGCGGCACACGTGTACCCCTCCAGCCTGCTTCCCGACGAAGTGGAATACGTGGTTGCCACCGACGACGGGTCCCTCGGCCACCACGGTTTCGTGACCGAGCTGACCATCGACTACGAGGCGTGGGCCGACCAGGCCTTCGCCTGCGGTCCGCATGCCATGCTCAAGCGGCTTGCCGCGCTCGCGGCGGGTCGGCGCGAGCGTCTCGGGGTCGCGAAGCTGGGCCGCAAGAGGGGCGGCCGCAAGCAGGATCCACTCGGCTCCACGTCCGCTCGGCGCAAGGCATTCCTGCAGGTTTCGATGGAGCAGACGATGGGCTGCGCCGTGGGCGCTTGCCTCGGCTGCACGGTAATCGGCGTGGAGGGACCGCAACGAGTCTGCCGCGAGGGGCCCGTCTTCGCAGCCGAAGAGATCGCCTGGGAGTCGATCGCGTGAAGGCGAAGCGGACGATCATCACCTTTGGCGACATGAGAGTTGGGAAGGACTCCAACCGATCCAAGCGGACACCGACGGTCCGCAAGGACAAGAAGGCAATTGAGCCGGTCGATCGCTTCCCCGCACTTCCGGGTGGCCGGCCGCGAGTAGAGACCGGCAGCGCTGCCGTCGCCGATTTGGGCGCGCCGGCGCCGGCCAGGCCGTCGATGGCGGAGCGCGAGGCCCTCGACCGAGTCGACCTGTCGGTCGATTTGGCACCGACGCGCGGGCTTCGGCTGGCGAACCCGATCATGGTCGCCTCGGGCACGTTCGGCTACGGCATCGAATACGGCGACGTGGTAGACGTCCAGCGGATCGGCGCGATTTGCTGCAAGGGCACGACGCTGAGGCCGCGCGCCGGAAACGCACCGCCGCGGGTCACCGAAACGCCCGGCGGAATGCTCAATTCGATAGGTCTCCAGAACCCCGGCGTGGACGCGGTCATCGAGAAGTACGGCCCGGTCTGGCAGGGCTGGAAGGTGCCGGTCATCGTCAATATCGCCGGCGAGTCGATCGAGGATTACGTTGAGGTGGCGCGCCGGCTCGACGGCGTTCCGGGGGTGGCCGGGATCGAGCTGAACATCAGCTGCCCCAACGTCGGCAAGGGCGGCCTGCAGTTCGCCATCGACCGCGACGCAGCCCGTGCCGTCACCGCCGCGGTCCGCCGAGCGACGGACCTGCCGCTCCTCGTCAAGCTTTCGCCCAACGTGGCGGACGTCCGACCCATCGCCAAAGCGATCGAGGAGGCCGGCGCCGACGCGATCACGGCCATCAACACCCTCTCCGGGCTGGCCGTCTCACCCGATCGGACGCGGGCTCTGCTTGGCAACACATTCGGGGGGCTGTCCGGTCCGGCCATCAAGCCCGTGGCGCTTCGGATCGTCTACGAGGTGGCGCAGGTCGTCTCGATCCCGATCGTCGCCATCGGCGGGATCACGAGCCTGGGCGACGTTCTCGATTTCTTCGCCTGCGGCGCAGTCGCGGTCCAGGTCGGAACCGCGATCTTCGCCGACCCCGAGCTGCCAGTCCGCCTGGGCGAGGAGCTGGCAGCGGAGTGCGTGCGGCGCGGGCTGACCTCGTACGGACCACTCGTCGGAACGGCTCTGCCCAAACGCGCCGGGGCGTCGTCGGCCAAGGGCGCCGAATACCGACCGTGAGGAGGCACCGATGACGACGATTCGATCGGCGGTCGAGCTGGCCGCTGCGAAGGCCATCGGCTCGCGGACTGAGGAGCTTTTCCGCAGTTCGGGCGCGCTCAAGGAAGGCCACTTCCTCCTCAAGAGCGGCAAGCACTCGGAGCGGTATCTGGAGAAGTTCCTGGTTTTGCAGGATCCGGCAGCCACGAGCGAGTTGTGCGGTTTCTGGGCGGCGCGGAACCGAAACGCGGACGGGACCCCGGCCGTAGAGGTCGTCGCTGGGCCCACGACGGGCGGCATCGTCCTCGCGTTCGAGACGGGGCGGCAGCTCGGAGTGCGGGCAATCTTCGCCGAAGAGGTGAAGGACGCCGACGGCGCCACGCGGCGCGAGTTCCGACGCGGCTTCACGATCTCCCCCGGCGAACGGGTTCTCCTCGTCGACGACATCCTGACCACAGGCGGATCGTTGCTGGCGATGATCCCCGCGGTGGAGGCCCTGGGCGGTGAGATCGTCGCTTGCGTCGTCATGGCGGATCGCTCCGGCGGGCTGGCGGCGCTCACCTCGCCCGCGACGTCGCGAAGCTACCCGCTCCGCGCGCTATGGCAGCTCCAGCTGCCCACTTACGACCCGGGCCCCGAGACCTGCCCGGCCTGCCAGGCCGGCGTGCCGCTCTACGCCCCGGGCAGCACGGGAGCCGTCGGTCGCGTAACGGGCTAGGCGCCGGGCGCAAAGAGTACGGGTCCCGCGGGCCTGATCGGGTGCGTATTGTGGTTCGCGGCCGCGTCGCCGATTCATCGGGGAATGCGACGGCGTGCCGGCGGAGGACCAGATGAGCAGCAGCGCGGGAGATTTCGTCGCCAAGGTCGCAGAGCTTGGCCTGTGGGTGACCGCGGCCGCTCTGGTCGCGAGTGCCGCTGGGATGCGCCTGCCGTACGACGTCCTGGCAGCTTCGGCGACGCCCGCCGCCGTGCCCGTCTTGAGCGGAACCCCGGAAACCTCGGCAAATCCACAGGCGAGTCCTTCCCTTGCGGGCCCCCCGACGCCCGCGCCCACGCTCTCGCCCCTGGTGCGTAAGTTCCAGGCTCTTCTGGCCAAGAAGGACTTCCAGTTCCAGGCCACCGGAACCGGAACTCAGTCCGCGGTAGGGGACGGTCTGTCTGTCAATCTCACACACACGGGTTCGGTGAGTTACAAGGCAGGCGACGAGTCCGACGCTACGAAGACGACCCAGAACGGAAGCACGTTCCCATCGGACATCGTCTACGCCGGCAACTTTGCGTACGAGCGCGTCAACGGCGGCCCCTGGGTCAAGAAGCCCCGAAAGCCGTCCGACACGGCCTACTGGACGATCTTCCTCTCGCCTGCGCGCCTGCTCGTCGATTCGCGCGTCGAGACCAAGAACGGCACCGCGCTCCACCGGCTCGAGGTCGCCGATCTCACCGCGCTAAACGCCGAGGTGGATGCGATCGGGACGGTCACCGACGCCAAAGTGACCCTCGTCTTCTGGACCAAGGCCGATGGCACGCCGGTCGTAATGCGCATGGATGCTACCTGGAGTCAGGATTTCGGCGGCGTTCCGGCCAAGGTCGCAACCACCGAGGAATTCGTGTTCACGAAGTTGTCCGGTGTGTCTATCGCTGCGCCGGCGAACCCCTGGCAATGGATCGTGGACGACGCCAGCGCGGTCGCATTCGGGGCGCCGCCGGGCTGGTCCAAGACCGACACCAACAAGTCGATCGGCGCCACGACCTACGAAGGGGCGTCTGGAGCAGTCCTCTATCTGACGTTCGCGGCTAACGGCATGACCCTCGAGCAGGCCGCCGCAGCGGTCACGGCCGCGAACCCGGACAAGGTCCAGGCGCGAACGACGCCGACTGTGGCCGGCCAGCCGGCGATACAGCTGACCTACCACCGCACCAAGCAGAACGACTACCTGGTCGAGGCGGTCTTCGTGCACGGCGGAAAGGTCTATGAGGTCGGGTTCCTGGGGTCGGGCAAAGACGCCGCCACCAACACGCTGGCCGCTCAGATCCTGGCCACGCTCACCTTCACTAAGTAGCTGCGGCTCTCATCCCGACCGCCGGTTCGCTCAGTCGAGCTTGACGTGCTCGTGCCAATGCGGAGCTGAAACAGGAAGGCCGAGAGCTGCGATCTTGGGTTCGATCGCCTGTTGCGCCTCCGGGTCGCCGTGGACGATGAAGACCTGCCGCGGCACGCCGGGATCGCCGGCCTTGCGGCCCTCGATGAAGTGGCTCAGCCAGGACAGGATCTGCGGCTCGTCGGCGTGGGCCGAGAACCCGCTGATGGAACGTACCGCGCATCGGACCTGGTATTCCTGACCATCGAGGCGGGCCGTTTTGACGCCCTGCTGGAGATGGGCTCCGAGCGTCGCTTCGCCCTGATAGCCCACGAACAGGATCATCGCCTTGGTGTCGCCGATCAGCACGCGCAGGTGGTTCAGGACCCGGCCGCCGGTCAGCATGCCGTTTGAGGCGACCAGCACGTACGGCCGTGGCGACTTGTCGATCTTCATCGAGTCGGCAGCGAGCGGCGTCTCCTGCTCGTCCGGGAAGTTGATCGGAGCTTCGCCGTGATCCAGCAGGGCCAGTGTTTCGGGGTCGTAGTAGTCGCGGTGCTCGCGGTAGATCGTGGAAGCCTTCGATGCCATCGGCGAGTCGAGGTAGAGCTTGATCTTCGGGATCCGGCCGGCGTCGAGAAGGTGCTGGAGGGCCCACACGACCTCCTGCGTGCGGCCGATCGCGAAGGCCGGAATCAAGAGCACGCCGCTCTGGGCGATGACGTCTTTGACGGCCTGTTCGAGCTGGCTGAGCGATTCTTCTTCGGGCTCATGCACGCGGCCGCCGTATGTCGACTCGACGAAGACGTAGTCCGCCTGCTTGATGACCGTTGGGTCGCGCAGGATCGGGGCGTCCGTGCGGCCCAGGTCGCCGGAGAATATCAGGGTCCGGGCCGGCGTGTTTCCCTGCGCTTCGACGCGCAGCTCCACGATCGAGGAGCCCAGGATGTGGCCCGCGTCGTGGAAGACGGCGGTGATTCCCGGCGCGACGGCGACCGTCGCTTCGTAGCCCACAGCCTTGAACCGTGCCAGCGCCGTCTGGGCCTGCGCGACGTCGTAGAGCGGCCCTTCGAGCACCAGGTTCGGCTGCGCGGGGTTGCCCGCGATTGATGCTGCGTAATCGGGATGGCCGACCGGGGGATAACCGAGACGGGTGCCCAGGTTTTGCTCGTCGTGGAGGGCCAATTCATCCACGCCCGACGCGACCACGTGGCCGTCGGCGGTTACGTCGCCGGGACGCAGGGCAGCGGTGGCCGTGGCCGCGTCCTCCTGATCGGCGATCTTCTCCTGCTCCTGCAGGTTGACCAGTTCTTTCTGGTCCTCGCGCGCCGCCTTGTCGGGGTTCTTCGCCGACCAGCGGGTATGCCGCTTGGCGTACTCCTCCTGGAGTTTGCCCGAATCGAGCAGGACCAGCGATGCCAGTTCGATCGTGCCGTTGGTTGCGTAAATCGGGCCGTTGAATCCCTCGGCCACCACGTGAGGAATCAGGCCGCAGTGGTCCAGATGAGCGTGGGTGAGCACGATGGCATCGAGGCCGGCCGGGTCGTAGGCGAACGGGACGCGGTTGCGCACGACCTCGTGCGGACCGCCCTGGAACATGCCGCAGTCGATGAGCACATGGGCTCGATCGGTGATGAGGAGGAATTGGGATCCGGTAACGGTGTTTGCAGCGCCGAAGAAGCGGATTTCCATACGCGCATACTGCCATCCAATCGGGTCGGGTGTGCGCCGGGCGGTTCGTGGCCCGGTTTGCCGCAGCCAGCGCAGATTCCGTGCGGATTGCGCCCTTCATGCAGGTCCACGCCGCGGCGCGCAGGCATCCACCCGTTGACACCCGGTGGGCGTATCTGACGGAATTCCGCGCCCTGGACCGCTGCGTTCGGCGTCGAGTGCCCGCCTCTCGGTCAGTCCGAGAGGTCGATGTACACCGGGGCGTGATCCGACGGGAGTTGGCCCTTGCGGGCGTCGCGATCGATCTCGGCGGCGGTGCAGCGCTCGGCCACGGAGCGCGTCACGTACAGGTGGTCGATGCGCATCCCCAGGCCTTTGTGGAAGTTACCGGCACGATAGTCCCACCAGGAGAATTTGCCGGGCTCGGGGTGGTGGAGCCGGTACGCGTCCACCAGGCCCCAATCGCGAAGGGCCGCAACGGCCTCGCGTTCGGGAGCGGATACGTGCGTGGAACCGATGAAATCGCGCGGGTCGTACACGTCGTCGTCCGCGGGGGCGACGTTGAAGTCGCCGCCGATGGCCAGCGCTCCGGCCGGATCCTGCGTCTCGCGCAGCCAGCGGGCCAGGCGGTCGAACCAGGCCAGCTTCGCCGAGTAGAACGGTGTTCCGAGGGCCCGGCCGTTTGGAGCGTAGATGCTCACGACACGCACTCCGCCGCAGACCGCCGAGATCATGCGAGCCTCGTCGCCGGGCGCGACCGACGCCTCAGCCTCGAGCGCGGCGGCAATCGGTGCGGCGCCTTCGGGCCCCGGGGATCGTCGGACCGGCCCGTCGCCGAAATTCGTGACGACATCCGCGATGCCCACCCGGCTCGCGATGGCGACGCCGTTCCAGCGCCCCTCGCCGTGATGCGCCAGCTCGTAGCCCGCCATCTGGAACGGCATGTCCGGAGCCATTTCGTCGGCGAGCTTGGTCTCCTGCATCAGCAGGACGTCGGGGGAGCGTTGGGCGAGCCACTCCTCGACCCGCGGTAGCCGGGCCTTGAGCGAGTTGACGTTCCACGTCGCGATCCGCATCTAGTAGCGGCGGCCCTTCTGGCGCGCGAAGTCGAACTTGGCCGTGTCGGCGATCCCCATGACCGCCATCGTGCCGGCCTGGACGGGATCCGTGACCACCAGGTCCGCGACGTCGGTCACGGAACCGACCATGTTCAGGGAGATGACCGGGATGCCGACCGCCTGAAGCTCCTGCACGGCCCGGGTGATGTCGCCGCCCATGATCGAACCGGCGAGCAGGAGAGCGCGCGCTCGATCGAGGTCGGCCACCGCGCGGACCGCGGCGGCCAGGTTCTCCTCGCCGACGAGCGGAATGGTGTCGACGCTGATCTTCTCGCCGCGGATGTTGTGGCGGTCCGCCTCGCTGACCGCTCCGAGCACGGCCTGGGCGATCTGCGCCCCGCCGCCGATGACGATCAGGCGTTTGCCGAAGACTTTGTCGAGGGCCTTCGTCTTGCGGCAGCCGCGCAGGGACGGCAGCGTGTCCAGGATCTCGGTGACACGCTCGTCGGGCAGCCCTTCGACCTCGAGCTCGATCTCGACGAGCGGCCCGGCCTCCGGGTCCGTCCAGCGGCGGACGGTGCTGAGGGTCCGAACGGTGCCGCCGGCGGCGGCCACTTGGGTGGCGATCTCGGCGATCGCGGCCGGGCGGTCGGAGTAATCGAGCCGAACGGCGACGGTTGAGGCGGTTTGCTCGGGGCGTGCCACGGTCAGCTCCCGGCGCTCATGCCACGATCCGTCAGTCCGGTTGCGCGCGACATCTCGTCGAGGCTGAGTCCGGCCCCCGGATCGTGTTCCTCAAACGCGAGCGCGAGAGCCTCGAAGGCTTTCCGGGTTCCGGCCGCGTCGCTCGTGGTAAGCATCAGCGCGCCGTCGGTATCCTCGGCGATTCCGACGATCGCCGTGATGTTGATGCCTCGGTCGCCCAGTGCGGCCGACATCCGCGCCAATGCGCCGGGCTTGTCGTCGAGTTGAACGGTGAACCAGATCACGCCGCACCTCCTCTGCGGATGGTACCCGCCGCGAGCGAAGGTGGGGAGGGGAGTGCGAACAAGAAGGCGAGCCATACCGTCGCGCTGCCGCCGCTCGGCCCGCCGCGTTGTCTCGCTGCCGCCACTCGGCCCGCCGCGTTGTCTCGCTGCCGCCACTCGGCCCGCCGCGTTGTCTCGCTGCCGCCACTCGGCCCGCCGCGTTGTCGCGCCGCCGCTACTCTACGGCCATGCCCGTCGCGCCGGTCCTCACCGTTCAGATGTTCGGGCTCGCCGACTCGCGCCCGACACAAGCCGCGCTGCGCTTCTTCAAGGAGCGCCGCGCCACCGTCACGTTCGTGGACCTTCGGCGCAAGCCGATCGCGGCCGGAGAGTTGCGGCGCTTCGTGGAACGGCTCGGTGCCGCCGCGCTACTCGACACCGAGTCGCGCCGGTACAAGGACCTCGGGCTGGGCTACATGCGCCTCGGCGATGACGAAATCGGAGAGCGGCTGCTCGCCAACAACGAGCTGCTTCGGCTGCCCCTCGTGCGCTTCGGCAACGCCTTCACCGCCGGCCCGGCCGACGCCACCTGGAAGACGTGGCTGTCGGGCCCGAAAGGCTAGTCCATCAGTTCGTGAGCGGTCCTTGACGCCCGCGCCCTGGCAGGTATGATTTAGTAGGTATAGTCATACATGTAGGTCCAGTAGTACAAGGAGTCGGCACATGGCACAACCCCATGCGTTCTACGGCTCGGCCACCGTTGGAGCAAAGGGCCAAATCGTCATTCCCGCCGATGCCCGCGCCGCGATGCGAATCAAGCCGGGCGACAAGGTCGTAGTTGTTCGCGGCCCCAGGGACGGCAGCGTGATCGTCTTTCGGGTCGACGCTTTCGAGGGGCTAATGGCCAGAGCAACCGCAGGCGGTTCCGAAACTGCGGAGTAGCGGGGAGCATTCAGGCAGTCTTGAGGAACCTGCCATAAGATAAGGCTATGGCCGAAACATCAGGACCGACCGTAACCTTCGGCGACATCGAAGCTCACGTTCTGGAATTGGGCCGGATCATGCCGAAAGGGCCGCCCGACTGGGCCTATCACGACCTCACGTTCGGTCAACTGCGGCTTCTATTCGTCCTGGGCCAATCCGGGCCGATCTCGATCGGCCAACTCGCCGATACGTTGGGCGTCGCCGATGCCACCGCCTCGGAATTCGTCGATCGCGTCGAACGGCGTGGCCTGGCAATCCGCAGCCACCGCGCCGACGACCGACGCGTAGTCGATTGCCGGCTCAGCGACGAAGGTGCCCTCCTGCTGGCCGAGATCAACGGTGCCCGCCAGGAGGCAATGCGCCGGGTTCTCACGGTCTTGACGCCGGAGGAGCTGGCCGATGTGGATCGCTTGCTCAAGGTCGTCACCGAACGTTTGGCGGCCATACAATCGTCGGCGTCTGCAGAAGGAGGGACTCGAGTGAATTCGGGAACGCCACCCAAGACCACGGCCCGGGCTGCCGGCGGAGGACCGGCATGAGCGCCATGAGCGGTATCGGCGCCGCGAGCGCCACAGGCGGCACGGACGGGCTGGCCCTGGCGACTCGCGGGCTGCTCAAGAGCTACGGATCCCGACGCGCCCTCAACGGACTCGACCTGTCGGTCCCATCTGGCGTGGTTTACGGCTTTCTCGGCCCCAACGGCGCCGGCAAGACGACGACCATGCGAGTTCTCACGGGGCTGATCCACGCCGATGGCGGCACGGTCGAGATGCTCGGCAGACCGTTCAAGCGTGGGGATAGGCGCCGCCTGTTCGAGGTCGGAGCGCTCGTCGAAGCGCCGACCTTCTACCCGTACCTGTCGGCCCGCGCCAACCTTCGCGAACTGGCCGCGTCGGGCGCTCCGGTGTCCTCGAAGCGCGTGGAAGAGCTGCTTGACCTCGTCGGTCTGTGCGACCGCGCGAACGACAAGGTTCAGGGATACTCGATGGGCATGAAGCAGCGGCTCGGCATCGCCGCGGCACTGCTGAGCGACCCAAAGCTGCTGATGCTCGACGAGCCCGCGAACGGTCTCGACCCGGCCGGAATCGTGGCCATGCGAGACACGCTCAGGGCGCTCGCGGCCCAGGGCAAGACGGTCTTCGTTTCCAGCCATCTCCTGGCCGAGATCCAGGTGATGGCAGACGTCGTCGGCATCATCGCGGCCGGGAAGCTGGTGCGCGAGGGCCCGCTCAAGGAACTACTGTCGACTCAGGGAGTCATCAAAGTCCGCGTGCGGCCGAACCTCGTCGATGCGGCAATTGCGACTCTGGTCCCTCTGGCCCCGGCCGAGCGGTTGACGGAGACGGATCGCGACGAAGGCTGGATCTCAGTTCGGCTCACGACCGATCGGGCGGAAGACGTGAACCAGACGCTGGCCGGCGCCGGCATCTATGCCTCCGGCTTGGAGTCGGGCACCGACCTGGAGATGCTCTTCCTCGAGCTGACGGGCGGCCAGGGGCCCACCGGTGGCGAAGGTGCGTTCGTCGGTTTGGGTGCGCTAAACAGCGGCGCCCCCGCCGGAAAGGGGACAGCGGAATGAGGCTCTTCTTCTCGGGATTTCGCAAGCTCCGCCGGCGGCCGGCGACCTTCGTGACCTTCGGGCTGCTCGTCGGATTGCTGGTGCTGATCGTTATCGCGGTCGGAGCCACGGCCAACAACACCACCAACGGCGATGCGAACGGGCGAGCCGCCGCCAGGGATCTGCTCACTTTCCCCGGCGCTTACGAGATCCTCCTGTCCTTCATCATCGGCCTGGGTGGTCTCTTCGCGATGATCTACGGAGCGGCGATCGCAGGCTCCGAGTGGAGCTGGGGCACGCTCAAGTCGGCCGTAACTCGCGGCGAGAGCCGCGTCCGCTACATGCTTCTCACGTTCGCTTCGATCGGGCTCATGATCGCCATCGGCATCGTGCTCGCCTTCGCCGTTGCGGTGGTCGCAGGGGTCATCGGGGCGAACCTGGCCGGCTTCTCGACGAGCGGCCTGAGCGACACTTCCACTCTCGGTGGCCTGCCCGAGCATCTCCTCAAGGGTTGGATCGCGGTCCTCGAGGAGGCGTCCCTCGGCTTTGCGATTGCGACTCTCGCTCGAAGCCAGCTCGCCGGCATCGGCGCCGGAATTGCGTTCTACTTTGGGGAGAGCTTCGCCAGCATCTTCCTCCCGAACGTGGTCAAGTACATGCCGTTCAGCGTTGCCAACGCGGCCGTCTCGACAGGATCCGCGAACGTCGGCGGCGGCGGCGCGACGGTTGCCAGCCTGCCGGCCGATCAGGCCCTCCTGTTGGTAGTCGTTTGGCTCATTGGGTCACTCCTGGTGGCGTCGCTCTTCACCGACCGGGCCGAGATAACGGGGTAGCGCTGTTGGGTCGGGGAGCGGCTAGCCGCTCCCCGGTTCCGCGTCGCTGATCGAAAGGGCGGATCAGCCGATGCCTACGGGGTCGACCGCACGGTGGTGTCACAGGCGTGGCATCCTCTGACGGTACGATCAGGAGAGATAGATGCCTCATTCGCGTAACAAGCGCCACAAGAATGGCGGCCCCCCGGCCGGTGAAGGGGAGCTCATGTCTTCACAAGCTGACGCGCCTTGGGGCTCTCCGGCCGGCGACGCAGCCCCCAGCGGCGACGCCAGCTGGGCCCATGCTGGCAACGGGAATCGCAGTGGCATCCACGACCGTCGCCGCAGCGGCCGCGTGACCTACAAGCCCAAGGCCGAGGCGATGCTCACGGTGCACGCTCGGACCGAGGACGAGCGGCTGCTCTCGCCTCACCACCGGCCGGCCTTTCTCGACTCCGATCCGTGGCGTTCCCTGCGGATCCTGGCCGAATTCGTAGAAGGCTTCGATGCCCTGGCGGCCGTCGGCAAGGCGGTGACGATCTTCGGCTCGGCTCGGGTTCCGGAAGGCGATCCTTACTACGCCCAGGCCAGAGAACTTGGCGCGAATCTCGCTCGCGAGGGTTTCGCCGTCATCACTGGTGGCGGCCCCGGCATCATGGAGGCCGCCAATCGCGGTTGCCATGAGGCAGGCGGCCTCTCGATCGGCTGCGGCATCGAATTGCCGCATGAGCAAGCATCGAACCCCTACATCGATCTCGGCGTCGAGTTCCGCTACTTCTTCGTGCGCAAGACGATGTTCGTGAAGTACGCCGACGCCTTCGCCATCTTCCCCGGCGGCTTCGGCACGCTGGACGAGTTGTTCGAGTCGCTGACGCTCATCCAGACGGGCAAGATCCGGCATTTCCCAGTTGTCCTGGTCGGAACCGAATACTGGAGCGGGCTGCTCGCCTGGCTTCGCAGCAATCCGATCGCCCGCGGGACCATATCGGCCGAAGACCTGGAGCTTTTCCATTGCACCGATGACATGGAGGAGGCCTGCAAGATCCTGACGGCCGGCTTGACCCGTCGGGTCGCGGAAGCAGCCAAGGCCGACAAAGTCGCCGAAAAGGCGGCGGGACCGAGGTAGCGGACCCCCGGCACTCCGGTGGCAGCTACTCCGGCAGGATCGGGACCTGGGCCTCCAGAATGCCGTCGCGGATCCGGGCGGGGTAGTAGCGCAGCCGATTGACCCTGGTCAGCCGGCGCGCCTCCATCTTCTTGGTCGGCGGCTCCGCCTTGATCTCTCCTCCAGACGGCGACCAAGGGGCGTGGTAGTTGCCGTCGGCATCGAGTCCCCCGGTCGTCGGCATCTGGACCGTCTCGCCGGTGTACAAGTCGAAGCGTCCCTCGTGGAGCGGGCATGCAACGACGCAGCCGTCGATGCCGCCGACGGAAAGTGGTGCCGCCATGTGTGGGCAGCGGTCGTCTGTGACGACGATGCCCTCCGGTGCCCACGCCACCAGCAGATCCATGCCCGCCAGCGTGACCCGGCGCATCGACCCGGGCGTGAGCTCTGCGACTGCGGCGACCTCAACGAACGGCGCCACTCGCGTGCCGACGGCCCGCAGTTCGCGCGGCACGGCCGCGATCCTGGCGACTGCCCCCGCCCGGGCGCCCGTGTTGGCGCCGGCCCGGGCGCCCTCGGCTGCCCCGGCTCCGCTCCCGGTCCCGCCGCCGGCTTCGAGTTCTATTTGGTCGGCCAGATCGTCCGGCGTCATGGAGAACATGACCGCATCGACCGGACCCTCGTCGCGATCCACTTCCCAGTTGCGGACCGTGCCCTCGTAGCGGAACCCGCAGCTCTCCGCCACGGCCTGGGATGCCACGTTGCCGGGCAGGGTCCACAGGCTCAATCGCTGCGTCCCGAACCGCTCGAACGCCCATCGCGAGAGCAAGCGAACCGCTCTGACGGCGACGCCGCTGCGGCGCGCTTCCGGGGCAACCCAATAGCCGATTGCGTGGCGGCGCCGACTCACGCCCAAATGCAACCCGACCGCGCCCAGGAATCGACCGTCGGCGGCGTCCACGATTGCGAACTCGCAGCCCGTCCCCTCGTGCCAGGCGTGGAGCGTCAAGAGGATGAAGGCCCGCGCGTCGGCCTCGGTGTAGGGGACCGGGAGGAACGGAACCCAGCGCTGGATGCCGGGGTCCTGGCAGGCCGCGTAGATGGCCTGAGCGTCGTCCGCTCGAAAGGGTCGCAGCGTGACGACACCGTCGCCGAGCGGTGGTTCGGGCGGGTTGATCGGATCGGGCATGGACCAAGTATGGCCCGTCTGGCGTTGGGCGCTGGTTCGGTCCGGAGGACCATCGGGGCGTGAAAAGAGAAGGCGGGCCGGTGAGGGGGAACCGGCCCGCCAGAGGAAGATTCACAGCTGTCGCCGAACGACGACGGCCCAAAATGGGTCCGCCCCCATGACGGACCCGGGCAGTCTAGCCCGTGGTGTAATTCTCTGCATAGCCCTGCGCCATCTCGCGATCGGATGCATGATCTTCCCCGCGGCTACTCGGCCGCCTTCTCGCCGGCATCGGGACGCTGGAGGATTCAATGCGCTTTGCCCTCATGATCGAGCCCCAACAGGGCTTGACGTACGTGGAGCAGCTGGAGATTGCCAGGTTGGCCGAACGGCTCGGCTTCGAGGCCCTGTTTCGATCGGATCACTACCGCAGCTTCCCCGGTCCCGTGGACATGCCGACGACCGATGCCTGGACCGTCCTGGCCGGCATCGCCCGCGAGACCAGGACCATCCGGCTGGGCACGCTGGTATCGCCGGTCACGTTCCGCCACCCCGGATCGTTCGCCAAAGTGGTCGTCACGGCCGACGAGATGAGCGGCGGCCGGGTCGAGGTGGGCGTCGGGGCCGGCTGGAACGATCCGGAGCACAGCCAGCTCGGCCTGCCCTTCCCCGAGGTCGCCAAGCGCGCGGACCTGCTGGAAGACGAGTTGCAGATCCTCCACGGCCTATGGGAAGAGCCGGACGGCTGGTCGTTCGTGGGCCGGCAGGTTTCGATCGTCGATGCCGGGTTCCATCCCAAGCCTGTCCAGCGGCCGCGCCCCCCGATCATCATCGGCGGCGAAGGCCGACCGAGATCGCTGCGCCTGGCGGCCCGCTATGCCGACGAGTACAACATGTCCAGCTCGGGGCCCGAGGTATGCGCCGAGAAGTTCGCTGTGCTTGACGACGAGTGCCGCAAGATCGGGCGCGATCCGGCGACGATGCGCAAGTCGGTGATGGTCGGCTTCCTGGTCGGGGCCGACAAGGCCGAGTTCGATCGGCGTGTCCGGGATTTGCTGGTGATGATCGGCGAGGAAGGCACCGACGCTTCGGCCTGGCTCGATGAGCACCGGCTGCGATGGATCGTCGGCACGCCCGACGAGGCTCGGGCAATGGCGGCTCGGTTCGCCGCGACTGGCGCGGATCGGATCATGCTCCAGACCATGCTGCCGCGCGACCACGCCATGATCGAGCTGATCGCCCACGAGTTGATCGGCAAAGTCTGACGTCGCGGATCCGATCGCCGCGGTCCGACCGCCTTGGTCCGACGCCGCCCCGACCGCCCCGCCGGGAACCCGGCTACCTCCGAAGCTTGCCCTTCGAGGCGATGCTGGCGCGCGCCCGAGCACTGCTGGAGCGGCGCCGTGGAATGAGCCCGAGCCGGCGCGGCGGCCAGTAGCGGAACCATGCCCGCCCGACCAGCGCGTCGAGCGGCACGGCACCGTAGTGACGCGAATCGACCGAGTTGCCGCCGCCGTCGCCGAGCAGCCAGGCCTCGTCGGCGAGCCTCACGTATTCGGTGCCGGCCAGCACGACGTCACCGGGACCGGCCGCCAGCCGCTTGATGGCGAGCATTCCGGTCCCGGGCTGGCGAACCACCACGACGCTCCCGCGCCGAGGCCAGCGGCGCGGCGCGGGATCGACGAGCAGCCAATCGCCCGGCTGTAGGGCCGGGGTCATGCTGTCTTCGGCGACGGCCACACGCCAGGGTCCGCGCCGGTAACGGCGCCACGCTTGGGCGGGTGGCATCTCAGGCGGCTCGCTGCGGGTTTCTCTGGAGCGGTGGTCGACCGGCTACTTCTTGGTGGACCAGAAGATGTCGGCGAACTCCTTGACCGCGGCCTCGAGCTCCGCTGCGGCCTGGGCGTCGATGTTCTGCTTGTTCTTGCCGGCGAGCTTGAGGATCTTCCAGGTTCGATCGTGGATGTCGGGGTAGCGCTCGAGGTGCTCCGGCTTGAAGTAATCGCTCCAGATGACCTGGATCTCGTGCTTCACGATCTCGGCATGCTGCTCTTTGACCGCGACGCAGCGGACGAACTTGTGGCGATCCGCCTCGCTCAGGTTCTCCTTCGGCAACTGGCCGATCAGCTCGACCATTCGGGCAACGGTTCGGGCGGCCAGTTCGGCCTGATGCGGGTCGTAGATGCCGCACGGGACGTCGCAATGGGCGTAGACGGTGGTGGCGGGCTTGAGCCAGCGTGTGACCAGGGACATCGGGTCTCCTCCCAGCAGGGAAGTCAGGCGAGGCGGGGACAAGCAGGCAGCTTCGCTGGGCCTCGGCCGGTTCAAGTGTTGGGGGCTCCGCGCATCGTGTCAATCGGATCGCAGCGCCGATCCGGACGCCGCGTCTGTGAAGACCGTTTCGCCGATCCGGCGGCCGGACCACCCGGAACCCGATGTCGCATTCGGGCGTGACGTCTCCATGGAAAACCCACAATTCCTGCACCCGGCTTTCAGCCAGGTTGCAGCTTGGGCCCACAGGATTGAGGTAATCCGGCCGCGCAACCGACGGCCGGGCGCCAGCTTACCGAGCGGCAGAACCCAGGGAGTAACCTCTACTCGATGATTGGCCGGACCCCTCCGCATGACCCGAACCGCTCGTCGGCGAGCGCCCCCGCGCAGCGCGCGGCGGCGAACGCTCCCGGCGGCGTGGGCTATGCGGCGCCCACCAAGAAGGCTCGCCGGATCCCGGTGCCGCGCGTCTGGCCGGTCAAGGACTACGACGTCTACGCTTTCCTGGGCGGCAACGCGTTTGTGATCCTGGCCATGTGGATCCGCCACGGCAATCTCCATGAGCTGGCGACGCCGGCAGGGATCGTCACCGCGGCCGGCGAGATCGCCGCGCTCTACGGCACGTACCTGGTCTTGATCCAGCTGGTCCTCATGTCGCGCAGCCCCTGGCTCGACCAGATCTTCGGCCAGGACCGCATCACCGCCGCCCACCGCTGGATCGGCTTCGGTGCCATCTGGCTGCTCGTCCTCCATTTCGTCTTCACCACCGTCGGCTTCGGCATGGCCGACGGCAGCGGTCCGGTCGCCGAGGGGATCAGCCTTCTCACGACCTATCCCTACGTCCTCTGGTCCGGCATCGCACTGGTCATCTTCATATTCGTGGGCATCACGTCGATGCGAGCGGCCCGCCGCATGGCTTCCTACGAAACCTGGTACGCGATCCACCTGTACACATATCTCGCCATCGCCCTTGCCTTCCTCCACCAGCTCGTCGTGGGCGTCGACTTTGCGACGGACCCGATGGCCCGGTTCTACTGGATCGCCCTATACGCGACGGCTATCGGCTTGATGCTGGTCTTCCGTTTCGGGCAGCCGATCGCGGTGTCCTGGCGCCATCGCCTCCGCGTGGCGAACGTCGTGGCCGAGGGGCCCGACGTCGTCTCGATCTACCTCACCGGCCGGGATCTCGACCTGCTGCCGGTTCGGGCCGGTCAGTGGTTCCGCCTTCGGTTCATGACCTCGAACGGCTGGTGGCGGGCTCATCCATTCTCGATTTCGGCGGCTCCCAACGGTCGATACCTGCGCTTCACCATCAAGAACCTGGGTGACTACACCCGGGTCCTGCAGGGCGTCGGCGTCGGGACCTCGGTCTTCGTGGAGGGGCCGTACGGCGTCTTCACCGGCGCCAACCGGACCAAGGCGCGAGTCCTGTTCATCGCCGGGGGGATCGGTATCACGCCGCTGCGGGCGTTGCTCGAGGAACTCCCCGCCGCGCGTGGCAACCTGACCCTGGTTTACCGCGCGAGCCACGAGGACGAGGTCGTCTTCCGCAATGAGCTGGACGAACTGGCCAATCTGCGGGGCGCCACGGTCCACTACCTGGTCGGCCGCCGCGGTTCTCGCGAGATGCCGTCCGATCCGCTCGACCCGAGGGCTCTGCGCCGTCTGGTCCCCGACCTCCACGAACGCGACATATACGTCTGCGGGCCGGCCGGAATGATGGAGCGCGTTTTGAGCGGGCTCCACTGGCTCCGGATCAGCGAGTCGCAGATCCACTACGAACGCTTCAACTTCTGAGGACCGAACCATGAACTACTTCCCCAAACGCGGAGCGATCGGCGCAGCGCTGACCGCCGTCGCCCTGGCCCTGATCCTCAGCTTCAAGACGCCCAGCGCGACCGGCAACTCGACCGGCACCGGCGGCAATACCACGGGCAATACCACCGGCAACCAGAGCCAGCAGACCCCGGGCACGGGATCGACCGGCCAGCGCAGCACCTTCAGCGGTCAGCTGACCGGCTCCGCGGTGCAGACGCCGTTCGGGACCGTGCAGGTTCAGGTGACGCTGCAGAACGGCCAGATCACCGACGTGCAGCCCCTCCAGATGCCCAACGACCAACGCCGATCGCAGCAGATCAGCCAGTACGCGGCTCCGCAACTGCGCAGCGAGGCACTCACGGCCCAGAGCGCTCAGGTCGACTCGATCTCGGGCGCCACGTACACCAGCGAGGGCTATGCGCAGTCGCTACAGTCGGCGCTCGACCAGGCCGGCGCGTAAACCAGTCGATCGCCGGTCGGGCGGCCCATTCCTGCGTTGGCGGCTGCGCTCATCGCTCACGCACCTTCAAGGGCGCTCGCTCCGGTGCTCGTCGCCGCCTTGGCCTGGGCCGCCTGCCCGGCGATCAGGCCGAGTGATCAGGCCGAGTGATCCGGCCGGGTGACCGAGCCAAGCCGACGAGTTGACTACGGGGCCCAGGACGTCATCTGGATCTCGCCGGCGGGAACCGTGTTGTCCCCCACGCACGGAGGCACGCCCGCAAGGTCGGTCGGGGAGGCGGCGTCGGCGGTGACCATGCCCGTTCCCGAGATGACGAACGCGACGCGGACCGCGGCGATGATCGGCGGTGCGGCGCACAGGTTCGAAGTCTGAACCGAGGCGTGCAGCGTGGCGTTGGCGGCGAGCATCAGGTTCGGAACTGCGCCCGGGTCGGGGCCGGTGATGAGGATCGAGTCGTCACCGTTGAGCAGGAGCGGCTGGCTCTTGGACTTGACGATGCACGACGACGATCCGGTGTTCTTGAGCTCGAAGCTGGCCATTTCATGACCGGTGCTGCTCTGCCAGGCCACTCCGCCGGCTACCAGGATCGTGATCTTGAGACTGTTGCCGTAGCAGGGCCCGACCGTGGGCGGGGGCTTGGGAGTCGGCGCCTTGGTGGGAGTCGGAGTCTTGGTCGGCGTCGGCCCGGGAGTGATCTCCGGCGTGGGCGAGGGAGTCGGTGTCGGCGGCGGGGTCGGGGTCACGAAGACGACCAACGGCGTCTTGGTGACGCCGGCGCAACCTGCCAGCGCGGCGCCGAGCACCAGCGCTGCGATCAAGCCGATTGACGCCGAGCGGGCCACTCTGCGTTCGGTGGATCGGCGGGCTGGGATATGGGCGTGCATCAATGTCCTCCACGAGAGTTGTCGGCCCACAGGGTAGCGCAAAGCCGCCCGCGTCCACCTGCGTTCATGTCCGCACGAGGTCACGCGAGTCGCCCGGACCGCAAACTCGACGCGATCCGGGTTCGCGGAAGCGGTCCTAGACGAGGTTGTACAGGACCCCGCCCGTGGCCAGCAAATAGAGCTCCCCGTCGGCACCCTCGCCCCAGCCGAAGACGTTCAGGTGAGGGGACAGGAGAAGCTGCCCCGTCTGCGAGGAAGATCCGCCTGCGGCGAGATCCCAAATCCTGCCGCTGCAATAGTCGCTGTAGAAGTAGCGGCCGACGAGCTCCGGGTGGGCGCTTCCTCTATATACGAAGCCGCCGATGATCGAGCAGCCGACCGAATCGCCCGCTCCATGGTTGTATTCGGCCACGGGGCGGACCTTTCCGGCCGTGCTGCAGCGCGACGCCGGATTGAAGCAGTGGGTCGCCTCCATGACGCTCCAGCCGTAGTTGGCGCCACGGCCGAGCCCATCGGACTTCGTCGCTCGGTCGACCTCCTCCCAGTGATCCTGGCCGACGTCGGCGATCCACAGGTCGCCGGTCGCGCGGTCGAAGCTGAAGCCGTACGGGTTGCGCAGTCCGAAGGCCCAGATCTCGCCGAGCTTGCCGGCCTGGCCCGCGAATGGGTTATCCGATGGGACGGCGTAGTTGTGGCCGGGGGTCGCGTGGTCCACGTCGAGGCGGAGCATCTTTCCGAGGAGCACGCTGAGCTTCTGGCCGTTGGAGTATGGATCGCCGCCACCGCCGCCGTCACCGGTGCCGATGTACAGGTAGCCGTCCGGACCGAACGCGATCGTCCCGCCGTTGTGATTGGGTTGCGTTCGATGGGGCACGTTGACCAGCACCTTCTCAGAGGTCAGGTCCGCCTTGTTCGGATCGACGCTGACGTGGAACTCGGAGATGCGGACGTCGCCGGACGAGACCGTGTACCGGACGAAGAACCGCCCGTTCGAGGCGTAGTTCGGATGGAATGCGAGCCCGAGGAGGCCACGCTCGCTGCCGTTGGTAGAAACGCGTGAGCTGATGTCGAGGAAGGTGCCCTTCACCGCGCCGCCGTCGACGATCAGGATCTTGCCGCCCTGGTCGATCACGAAGAGCCGGCTGTCGCCGGCATTGGCGAGACCGATCGCCCGCGGGAGGCCTCCGACGACCTTCGCCAGCGAGATCTTCACGGGCGGCAGGGGAGTGGCCGCTGCGACAGGAGTCGCGGGAGAGGTTGCCGATGCCTCCGGGCTCGTCCCGGCGTCGCTCGCGGCGGGCGATGCCGTCTCGGGCGGCAGGACGGAGGTCAGACCGCCGGTCGGTGGCGACGAAGTCGGCTGCGTACTGCCGCACGCGGCGACGAGCACCAGGCTCAAAGCTGCTGCTGCGAGCGCGAAGGGCACGCTGCGGGGCTTTCGGTCGGGACGCGGCATCGATTAGTCCCCGGCAAAGGGAAAGTTCTGACGGATTATCCACCGGGGCGGGCGAAGTCGCACCAACCGTGTTTCTGCGTCCCCGCCCGAGGCACCGCGCGGCACGCTCGAGCCCTCCAAACCGCACAAAACCGCTCCATACCGCCCACAAGACGAGCCCTCCGGCACCGCCGAGACACGCCCCACCCGGCGCGGTTATGATCTGCCCAATGAGCGACGAGACTGTTACGTCGTTCCGCGAGGGACATGCGGCTTGCCCGTTTGTCGCATTCGAGGACGACCGCGACCATCGAGCCGACGATCCGGACTACCGCCACCGCTGCTTCGCGGCGGCCGAGCCGGAGCCCCGGGCACTTCCGCACCAGGAGCGGTTCTGCCTGTCCGCAGCCTTCGCGCAGTGCCCGATCTTCCTCGACTGGGCGCGCCAGGAGGCCGCCGGCGTCGTGAGCAAGAACGCCGGTTCGGCTTCGACGGCGACCAGTCAGCCCGGCTCAACCGCCGCGCGGGCCGCTTCCGTCGAGACGCCGGCATTCCTTGCCAGCCGCGCCCGCACGACCCCCGCCGAGGCCGGGGCCGTGGCTCCGCATGCCACTTCGGACCCCGGCTCAGGTCTGTGGGGTTTTGAGGGCGCGCCGAAGCGGACGATCGCTCCGGTTATCGCTCCTATCACGGCCGGCAGCCCCCCGGCCCCCGGTACACCCGCTTACGCTATGGCGCGGCGCCAGCCGAGCCACCCCGATTGGGAGAAGCCGCCCCGGCTGGACAACTTCCCGCGGCTCCGCGCCCGTGAAGATCGCAACAACAACCAGCCCCTCTTGCTCGCGGCGATGGGTGTCGCCGTGGTGATGGTGGCGTTGATACTGCTCCCTCTCCTGACCGGTAACGGCGTGGGCACTGGGCCAAAGCCAACTGCGTCCGGGTCCCTCATCGCGGGCGGTCCATCGTCCTCCCTCGTGACCGACACCCCGGTCGATACGCCGGTGGCCACGGCCACGATGAAGATCTACTTCATCCACAAGAATGACACCCTGCAGCACATCGCGGACAACAACAACATCTCGCTTCAATTGCTAATTGCCGCCAACGTCGTGCAGTACCCCAACCTGGCCAAGAACCCGAACATCATCCAAATCGGCCAGCGGATCCAGATCCCGCCACCGGATTGGGTCCCGCCGACGCCGGTGCCAACCCCAACGCCGACCGCGGTCGCTACGCCCACGCCGAAGACCACCATCGCGCCGACCGCGACCTACTAGTCGCAATCGCGAGGTCCGCGACGTGAGGCGGATCAGCTGGGGGACAGACGGACCGGAACAGCGCGGCGCCGCCTCAGAGACTCGTGCAACGGATCAGCGCGGCGTGAGGTTGATCGCGGTGATCTTGCCGGCTTCCACGCGGAAGCTCGAGTCCAGCTGCTGAGTCGGGGCGCCGGGGCGGACGATCAACAGGTTCGCCTGGTAAGTGTTGCCCATGTCGCGCACGTCGCCCGGGATCATGCGGAAGCCCGGTTCGGCCCGCAGGAACCAGCCGCCGACCTCGCGCAGGCCTCGCAGCGTCCGGGCGTTGCCGCCGACGTGGACGCGCATCTCGGCCTTTTCGTCCATGAGAGCTACGGCGCCCTCGCGATCGCCGGCATTTAGCAGCTCGAAGAACATTTCCATCGTGTCGACTGCACCCATGGTGCGATTCTAGCCGACGCCGGGGTCGGTCGACGGGCGGCCGGGCCAACGACCCCGGCGGCCCTCGGTTCTAGTGGCCGGGCCGCGGTCAGAAACCGCCGCCGCCCCCACCACCGCCGCCGCCCCCACCACCGCCGAAGCCGCCACCGCTACTGCTGCTCGAGGCAGAAGAGCCGATCGAGCCGAGGGAGGAGACCATCGAGCCGACATCGGGGATCGCACTCGCCGAGTAGAGGCCGCCACCTCCCCCTCCTCCTCCGCCGGAGAAGCCGCCACCCTGGGGCGTGGACCACCACATCGGATACCAGCCGGTTGGGCGGCCCGCGGCCTTGGTCTGGTCCACGGTCCGGTGCATGACCGCGTCGATCTCGGCATTAAGCCCGAAAGCCACTCCCCAGGCCATCGTCGCGTCCGGAGTGTCCACCCACGGCAGCGGCTTGCGACGGGCCACCTCGTCCATCGAGGACGACATGTTCATCGTTGCCGCGAGCGTTCGCTTGTACGCGGCCAGCATCGCCCGCAGCATCGAGCCGAGCGGGGTACGAGACGGCATCAGCTGCGCCATCAAGATCGTGAACATGCCGGCCGCGAACAGGCCCGCGGCTCCCAGGATGCCGCCGCTGGCCTCGAGCCGGAGCGTCCACCAGATCAGCACGCCGCCAACGGCGAACTCGGCGATTGCGACGCCAATCCATCGCCACACCACGCTCGAGGGCTTGGCGGTCAGCCAGCCCTTTTGGACCGCGAGGCCCTCGAGACCGCTCTTGAACTCCTTGACCGCCGGCGCCAGCTCGTGCATTGAGGTTTTGTCGATATAGCCCCCGTCGACCGACCAGGTTTCGATGCCGGCGAAGAGGCCGCCCTCGGGCGTCGAGATGACCTCGTGTTTGCCGGTCGCGCCCAGCTCGGTGGTCTTGCTCAGGAACGCCGACTCCTGCCGGAACTGAACCAGCCCGCGCGCGGCCAAGTCGACCATTGCGGCGGAGACCGTCTGGTTCGACGTCTTGTCGTTCATGACCAGCGTGGCCATGGCCGGGGTCAGACCCTCGGGCGGCGCCGGCATAAGGACGGAATTGTCGTCGACGTAGATCGGGTCGCGCCCGTGCGTGTACCAGCGCAACAGCACAAAGACGATCAGCCAGATCGCGAGCGCCAGGAAGCCGATCCCGACGGCGGCGTTGATGATGCGAGCCCTGTTGAGCTGGTCGGCGTGCGCAGGAGTGGCCGCTGTGTCGATGTCCTGGATGGCGATCGCCAGCGCCCCGTCGAAGTCGCCGTCGACGAGCTTCGGCTTCATGTCGTTGTCGAAGATGGCCTGGCGGTCCGCGTCGGTCAGGAAGACGGCCCGGAAGCCGCTGCCGGCATACAGCGACACTTCGCCGTGGCGCAGGTTGTACTGCATGTCGAAGATGATCACCAGGCCGTCGTCGAAGCCCTTGCGCCCAACGCCCCATTGATCCATCAGCGCCCGGGCGTCGCCGTTGGCCAGATCGAGGCTGTCGCTCTCGGGTTTCACCTGCGTGTAGACGGCAACCTGGGCGCCGGTCCGGCCCTCGATCGCCTTGATCGTTGCCTCGGCGGAGGAGATCGCGCCGCTCGAGAAGATGCCGGCGTAGTCGTACACGCGCTGGCCGGTCACAGGCTCCGGATACGGCGGCCCTGCCGGCGGGGCGGCGTTGGCGGCGGAGGCGAGCGACGCCAGGCAGAAGAACGACCACACGGCGACGGCCACGATCCCGACGGCTGCCCGGTGACGGTTGAGCCTCATGGCGATCCTCTCCGTGTAGCTAATCCGCGGATCTGGCGGCCATTCGGGCGCGAAGCCGCCGGACGAGCTCGGCCGAAAGCTCGTAGCGACCGAAGCTTGGCATGATGTAGGTGCCCTGCACCAGTTCCTCCGTGCGCTCCAGCAGGTCCATCGCCATCTCCAGGCCGACCTCTGCGCCGCGGGCGCCGGCATCGCGCATCGCCGCGCGCTGCTCGTCGGGGATGGTGATCCCGGGAACCTCGTTGTGGAGGAACTCCGCGTGGCGCGAGCTGTGGAGCGGGAGCACTCCGAGAAGCAGCGGAACGGGGAAGCCGCCCGGGCCGAAGGTGCCACGCGCCCGATCGAGCATCGCCTCCACCTGAGCCGGCGAGTAGAGCGGCTGGGTCATGATCACGTCGGCGCCGGCCGCGAGTTTGCGCTCCAGGCGCGACCACTCCTTTTCCTGGTCGGCCGCCGTCGGATCGAGGGCGCAGGCGATGGTAAACCCGGCCGCCTGACCGATTGCCGCGCCGGACTGGTCCTCGCCGATGTTCAGCCTCTTGATCACCTCGATCAAACCGATCGCGTCGACGTCCCACACGGCCGTGCTGGTGAGCTGGTCGGCGGCCCGGGGCGGATCGCCGGTGAGCGCGAGGATGTTGCGGACCCCCAGCGCGTGGGCGCCGAGCAGTTCGGCTTCGAGGGCCATCAGGTTCCGGTCCCGCGTGGTCAAGTGGACCAGGCACTCGAGATCGAGGTCGTGCTGAATGCCGAAGGCCACGGCCATTGCGCCCATCCGGACGCGGCCGGTGGCCGAGTCGCTGATGTTCACCAGGTCCACGCCGGCTTGCTTCAGGAGCCGGGCGGCCTCCAGCGTGCGGTCGATGCGGATCGAGCGCGGCGGGTCGATCTCCACCGAGATGACGTACGTTCCTGCGGCGAGCTTGCCGGCCAGCTCCGTCGGCGGCGGCGCCCCGCCGTCGAGGCCGATCTCGCGGCGCGGCGTGCGCGGCGCAGATGCGGCAGCGTTTTCACGCTCGACATCTTCGGGGCGCGGCGCGACCGATGCTCCGCGGCGGCCTTCGGCGGCCAGCGTGTCGATCGCCGCCCGCATCGCGGCCGTGTGCGCGGGCGTGGTGCCGCAGCAGCCACCGACGATCGTGGCTCCGGCGGCGAGCATGCGCGGAACCATCTCCCCGAAGTACTCGGGCTCGGCCGAATAGACGAGGCGGCCTTCGACGCGCTGGGGGAGTCCCGCGTTCGGTTGCAGGGAGCGCGCCACGAGGGCCGTTGGTGGACCGGTGCGGACGAGCGCCTCGAGGCAGGCGAGCGGGCCCGCGCCGCAATTCACTCCGATGGCGTCGACGTGGGCCTCGGTGAGCGCGGCCGCCGCGGCGGCGGGAGTGGTGCCGTCGGCCAGCAGGAGGTCCTCGCCGAAGGTCATCTGCGCGATCACCGGCAGGTCGCAGGCTCGCTGGATCTCCTCGATTGCGGCGAGCAGAGTCTCGAGGTCGCTGAACGTCTCGCACAGGAGCAGATCGACGCCGCCTTCGAGGAGCCCTTCGACCTGCTCGCGGAACGCGGCTCGAGCCAGACCCGGATGCGGTCGATCCTGGGCTCGGAGAGAGGCGCCGAGCGGGCCGATCGAACCGGCGACGAGCGCATCGCGGCCGGCGACGTCCCGGGCCTCGCGGGCAAGCTGGGCCCCGCGCCGGCTGATCTGGCCGGCCAGCTTTTCGAGTCCGAACTCGGCCAGCCTGAAGCGGTTGGCGCCGAAGGTATTCGTCTCTATCGCGTCGGCGCCGGCCTCGAGGTATTCCCGATGGATCTCGGAGACGACATCCGAGTGGGTCAGCACAATCTCATCGAGGCAGGCCCGCTGCGGGATGCCGCGGCTGTAGAGCAGCGTGCCCATCGCCCCGTCGAAGAGCAGCGGTTTGCGCCGCAACTGCATGCGGAACCGCTCGCGTTCGGTCAGGGCCCCGGGAACGCCGGCCGTAGCCTGGCCGCCGATCGGGTTCCCGGCAGACATGGCGAGCAGTTCAAACGGTGACGAGGTGCGCATTACGGGCATGCTGAAAAGCCTAACGGGTCGGCCGCCGTAGGGACAGACGCCCGCGTGCGATGGGCGACCGGACTGTGCCCATTCGAGGGGCTAAAAGCCAAGGATCCGGCGCGGCAGAAGCAGCAGCTCGAGGAGCGTGGCCACGATGCTGATCACGATCGATGCGACGACCGCGACGCCGATCGCTTCGTAGCCCCAATGCGGCGGATAACCGCCCACGCTGAAGCCGATTTGGAGCTGCGCCGTAGCCTGATTCACGATCCAGGCCGTTCCGAGCAGCATCGCGGCGTTGATCGCGAAGGCGACCAGGCCCATCGTCAGAAATCCGATCGGCATCGCCAGGACCTTGAGGATCGGCTTGAGGTAGCTGTTCACCAGCGCGAATATGAGGGCGATGATCGCGATCTTGACCCAGTCGGCGGGGTTGTCGTTGCGGAACGTCAGATTGAACTCAGGGACCACGAAGGCCGCTGCCAGGAGCGCTGCGGCGTTCACGGCGACCTTGACGAGCAGGTCGATCATGAGCGATTCCTCCGAGGTTGGGCGTCGCCGGGCGGCGTACGTCGGATGGTCGGATCGTAGCGCGGGCGTCGATAGGCCGTCGCCGTTTTGCGGCACTACGTGCGTCGGGATTGCAACAGCGGGTGGCCCGACGCACCGGACAATTCATCGGTTCGGCGATCCGCCGCCCGGTTCGACCGCTACACTCCAGCAATACCCCGGAGGAGATGGTGGCTATGTTCGCTGAGCGTGTCGATGCGTTCCTGGGCGATTTCTTCCGACTCTATCCTGTGGCCGCGACGGCCGCCGGCAATCACGCCCACGACGGTGAGTGGCCAGATCTGACCGATGCCGGTCGGGCCGATAGGCTGGCCTTCATCGACGATTGGACCGCCGAGCTCGAAGCGATGCCGGACGCGTCTCTGACGCCCGACGACCGCCTCGATCGCGACCTGCTCATCTCGGAGCTGGCGGCGCTGCGGTTCGACGAGACGGAACTGCGCGAGGCCCAATGGGACCCGCTCGGCTACATATACCTCCTCGGCGGCGGCATCTTCCCGCTGCTGGCGCGCGAGTTCGCACCGTTGCCCGTACGCCTCGCCAGCGTGGCGTCGCGGTTGGAGCGTTTGCCGGCAGTCCTCATGGCCGCCCGGAGCCAGCTCGGCCGGATCAACGAACGGCCCGTTTCGAAGCTGCACCTGGACATGGCGATGCGGCAACTGCCGGGGATCGGCTCCCTTGCGGACGACGCCCTGGCCCAGGCCGCGGCTGCCGCCTCGAACCCGGCCGTTACGGCCCTCCAGCCCCGACTCGAGGCCGCCGCCGCAAAGGCGCACAAGGCGCTCGACAGCTTCGGCAGGTACCTCAAGACCGATCTGAAGCCGAGGTCGCACGGCGAGGGCCGTCTCGGACGCGATCTCTTTGGCCGGAAGCTTCGCCACACCTTCCGAACGAACCTGACCGACGAGCAGATCCTGACCCAGGCGCGCCAGGAATACGAAGCCGTTCGCGAAGAGATGATCCGGATCGCACGGAGGATCTGGAAGGAGTGGGTCCCCGGTCAGCCGCTTCCCACCGCCGCGAGCGAAGGCAGCCAGGACGCGGCCGATCAGAAGGTCGTCGGGCGCGTGACCTCGGCCATCGGTAAGGCGCATCACCCCGGCGCCGAGCTGGTTGATGCGTGCAAAGAGTCGTACGGCGACATCGTCGAGTTCTGCAAGCGCAAGAACCTCATCGGCGTCCCCGACGAACCGCTCGAGATCGACTGGACGCCGCCTTTTCTGCGGGAGTTCGCCGGCGCCATGCTCGACTCGCCGGGCCCGCTCGACAAAGGCCAGAAGACCTTCTACTTCGTGACACCGCCGCCCGACGACTGGAACGCCGAGCAGATCGAGTCATTCCTGGCGGAGGAGAACGACCGGCAACTGGCTTTGACGACGATCCACGAGGGGACCCCCGGCCACTATCTCCAGCTCGTCTACTCGAATCGCTGTCCGTCGGTGGTTCGGGCGGTCTTCGGCAGCGGCGTGTTCGTGGAGGGCTGGGCCGTCTACGTGACCCAGGTCATGATGGACATGGGTTTCCACGCCGACGACCCGGCGTTGCTACTCATCCACTGGAAGTTCTACCTGCGCGCCATCACCAACGCCATGATCGACGTCGGCATCCATGCCGGCTCCATGACCGAGGCCGAAGCGATGGAGCTGATGGTCGAGGGGGGCTTCCAGGAAGAGTCCGAAGCGCGCAAGAAGTGGGATCGGGCGCGACTGACGTCCACGCAACTGTCCACTTACTTCGTCGGCTCGATGGAGATGTGGAACCTGGAGAAGGAACGCCGCTATCGTCTGGCCGCCGCCTCGCGCGATCCCCGCGGCGCGTCCGCGGTCCCCGAGCCGCGCCTCGTGGGCGGCTTCGGCAAGACCCCAGGCTTCACCTATAAGGAGCACCTCGAGTCGGTGATCGCCCACGGCTCGCCGCCGATCCCACTGATCAGGCGGATTCTGCTGGGGGAG
>Ga0302322_100000254_pt1 | contig 39144 bp, 30 predicted proteins | sample Fen_T0_2_FD_203757 | JGI IMG/M metagenome (GOLD analysis project Ga0302322, IMG submission 203757) | Peat permafrost microbial communities from Stordalen Mire near Abisko, Sweden - Fen_T0_2 | ecosystem: Environmental > Terrestrial > Soil > Wetlands > Permafrost | place: Sweden: Abisko...
CCGGATTGCGAAGTCGGCGGGCGTGGTGGGAACGTTGCTCGATTACGACCCGGCGACCCAGAAGTACGCCAGCGCCAGCGCGCTTGCGTGACCCTCACGCGACCCTCTCGTCACAAGCTTTTTTTCCCGGCATTCTACGCGGACCGCGACTTCCGGCGACCGTCTCGTCGGACGGTAAGCGTGCGCCCTCTTGCGCCGTGCCGCGGCATCCCCGCTGCGGCATCTCCTGATTCAGTAGCCCGCGGTCATGATCACTTCGTCGACGTCGCCTCGCTTGGCGGCGTTGGAGTTGATCGCGCGCGCGCACTTCACCTGCTCGATCCGGAACCCGCGATAGAGCGAGCGGATGAGCGGCGTATCGCTGTTCGACAGCATCACCCGACAGCCGCGCGCGACCAGGCCGCGCGCGGTCTCGGCGAGTTCGCGCTGCTCGTCGGCGCCGAACGCGCCGGCGGTGTAGCTCGTGAAGTTCGCCGTCGGCGTGACCGGATCGTAGGGCGGATCGAAGTACAGAAAGTCGCCGCGGCGCGCGTCGGCGACGACCTCGCGATAGTCGCCGCACCGCAGGCTCGCCCGGCGGAGCCGCGCGCTCGCGGCGCGCAGCGCCTCGGGCACGCAGATCGGCGGATCGGTGTAGCGGCCGATCGGCACGTTGAACGCTCCCGCGCGGTTGACCCGCCACAGCCCGTTGAAGCAGGTCTTGTTGAGGTAGATGAACGTCGCCGCGCGCTCGGCCGTCGTCCACGGTAGCTCGCGATCGTTCCACTGGGTCCGCGTCGCGTAGTAGTGGGCCTCGCAGTGCGCGGCGCGATGGTGCTCGAGCTTGCGGATCACCGCGGCGACGTCCCTGGACAGGCACGTGTAGAGCGCGATCAGGTCGGCGTTCGAATCGGCGAGCACGGCGCGCTCGGGCGCGACCCGAAAAAACAGCGCCGCGCCACCGGCGAACGGCTCGTAGTAGCGCTCGATCTGCGCCGGCATCCGCGCGGTCAGCTCGGGCAAGAGCTTGGTCTTGCCGCCGACCCACTTGATGACCGGCGACGCGACCGGCGCCGGCAATGGCTGGGGCTGCACCGAGCGCGCAAACGCCGAGCTCAGCGAAGTGAGCGCCGGCAGGAGCTTGCGGCGGGGATCAGGTGCGGCAGGACGGGGCCCGGCAGCGCGGGGCCCGGCAGAGCGGGGATCGCGCTCGGCGCGCAACGAACGAGAAGCCATGCGCGGCATCGTCGGGGCCAGCGCAGCAGAAATGAATTTTTCGGCTGCGTTCGGCGCACTTCGATAAGCGGCGGCGGGCGCGGACCGCCGCCGCTTCCCGCCCCGCGTGGGCCTCGGGGACGACGCGGAGGCGGTCACGGCCCTGCATGATACGCTTAAACATTTCGGCGCGGGCTGCCGTCTCAGGGGGGCCGACCGTCGTTTCGCAGCCAGGAGAGACCCATGCAGCCTCGTGTTAACTTCGCGCCCATGCGCCGCGTGATTCCCTTGATCGCGATGTTCCTGGTTGCCAGCGCCAGCGTCGCGCTGGCGCAGCGCCCCGCCGCGTGGGACTCGCGCGGCTGGGTCCAGCTCGGAGAGCGCACGGTCAACGGCCGGGTCGACCACGACCGCGTCGAGGTCGGCCGCTACGAGGGCAGGTTCAGCAAGGTCACGATGGTCGTCGAGAACAGCGACCTGGAGCTCCTCGACTTCAAGATCGTGTTCGCCGACCGGACCGAGTACCACCCGATGGTCAACCACGTGTTCCGCGAGGGTCAGCGGACCCGCGTGATCGACCTGCCGCCGAGCGAGGCCGTGATCCGGTTCATCGACATCAAGTACCGCAACCTGCCGGGCGGAGGCGAAGCCCGCGTCCAGGTCTGGGGTTGGCGCACCGGTGGCGCCGAGCCCCCGCCCGCTCCGGCCCCGCCGCCGGTCGTCGCGCCGGTCGCCTGGGACGCGCGCGGCTGGACGCTGCTCGGCGAGCGCACGGTCGACGGCCAGTTCGATCACGACCGCATCGAGGTCGGCCGCTACGAGGGCAAGTTCACCAGGCTGACGCTCGTCGTCGAGAACAGCGACCTCGAGCTGATCGACCTGTCGATCCAGTTCGCGCGCGGTCCGGCGTGGCACCCGGCGCTGCAGCACTTCTTTCGCGAGGGCCAGCGCAGCCGCGCGATCGACTTTCCCGGCGACGAGCGCACGATCCGCTACATCGACTTCAAGTATCGCAACCTGCCCGGAGGAGGCCGCGCCAAGATCGCCGTCTACGGGCGCAAGGAAGCGCCGGCGTGGGACGCGCGCGGCTGGACGCTGCTCGGCGAGCAGCGGGTCGACTCCAGCCGCGAGGACACCGACAAGATCGCCGTGTCGCGGTTCGAGCCGCGGTTTCGCAAGCTGACCGTCGTCGTGCTCGACAGCGATCTCGAGATGATCGACCTGTCGATCAAGTTCGCGCACGGCGAGCCGTTCCACCCCGAAGTCAACGCGTTCTTCCGCGAGACCAGCCGGACCAAGGTCATCGATCTGCCGGGCGACCAGCGCTCGATCAAGTGGATCGAGTTCAAGTACCGCAACCTGCCGGGCGGCGGCCGCGCGCGCGTCCAGGTGTGGGCGAAGTAACGCGATGCGGGGCGCACCGCCGCTGTTCGCGATCGCCGCCTGGGCCAGCGGCTGCTTCTCCGATCACGGGCTCGCGATCTCGGTCGACGTCGGCGCGACCGGCGCGACCTCGGTCGAGCTGTACCTCGGGGAGCCCTGCGACCCGGCGAACAACCCGCAGGGCATCGACTGCCAGTCGATCATCCCGCCGAACGCGACCGGCACGATGACCGGCACCGTGTGGTTCCGCGACGCCGACGCGCGCTACAGCGCGCAGGTCCGCGGCGGCGTCGCCAGCTTCCGGCTGAACGCCGATCCCGCGACCACGCTGCCGATCGTGCTCGCGATCGGGATGACCACGACCGGCGCGGTCGGCACGGCGACGCTGCGCGACCTCGCGGTGCCGCTGGTCAGCGCGAGCCCCCGGGTGATCGAGGCGCGGCTGGTCGCCGCGGCGCCGGTCGCGGCCGACGTGCCGGCGGGCACCACCGACCGCGTGCAGGTGTGGGCCAAGCAGGCGCCGGCGAGCGCGTGCGTCGTGGTCGAGCACTGGCAAGCCGGCACGCCGACGCGCGACTTCGTCGTCCCGCCCGAAGACCCCGACTGCGACGGCGCCGCCGCCGAGTGCGATCCGGCCGCCTACCTCGCCACCTTGCCCGGCGGCAGCGCCGGGAGCCCGCGGTGCTTCGCCGAGGGCACCGGCGACCGCAGCGCCACGTGCTTGCTCGGCAGCCTGGGCTGCAGCGACGCCAGCGGCGCCCTCGCCGGCACGTGCGCGCCGCTGACCGGCGACCAGGTCTGCGTGCCGTCGCAGTTCTGCGGCTGCACCAGCGCGGGCTCGACCACCGGGCCCGATCCTGGCTGCCTGCTGAGCCGGATCGCCAGCGCGGCGACGATCCCGCGCATCGAGTGCCAGGTCCCGAGCAGCGCCAGCGCGTCGCCGACCAAGCTCGATCTGTGCCCCAACGCCGATCGCGCGACGATCGATATGAGCAGGTTTTATACCGCCGACAAGTGCAAGCAGCCGCAGATCGGCTCGCTCGTGCTCGACGACTTCGACACCAGCCACACGTTCAACGGCGCCGAGTTCGATCTCGCGAGCCCGCACGACCCGTGCGCCTTCGTGATCAACTGGAAGCGCGGCAGCCGGATCGCGGCCGACGCGACCGACGTCGGCATGATCGAGCTGCCGACCCAGCGCGGCACGGTGCTGCTGCCGCTCGTCCTGCACTTCCAGAACACCTGCACCGCCGCGCCGCCGCTCGACGCGTTCACGTGCAGCCTGCTGGGCGAAGTCGGGGCCGACGACTCGCCGCTGCAGTGCGCGCCGTAGGCCGGGATCGGGCTGGCTACGCCGACTGCAGCGTATCGTAAGCGTGGAACAGCATCGAGAACGTCGCGCGGCCCTCGCTCAAGCTGCGCAGCCGGGTCGAGTAGCCGAACATGTTGCGCAGCGGCACCAGCGCCGCGACCAGCCGCTTGACGCCGCGCGCGCCGACGTCCTGGACCTGACCGCGCCGCTGGTTGAGATCGCCTATCACCGCGCCGAGGAACTCGTCGTCGACCGTGACCTCGACGGCCATGATCGGCTCGAGCCGCGACGGATGCGCGCCCTGCACGGCCCGGCGGAACGCCTCGGCCGCCGCCGCGCGGGCGCCGATCTCGCCGTTGGCACCATCGCGCAGCGCGAGCCGGGTCAGCGAGACCTCGACGTCCTCGAGCGGGTAGCCATCCGGGCCGCTCGACGCGGCGTCGCGCAGGCCCTGCATCGCCGCCCCGACGATCAGCTCGGGGACGAGCGACGAGGCGGGCAGCGCGTTCTTGATGTCCATGCCGCTGCCGCGCGGCCGGCCGCGCACGTGGCAGGTCGCGTCGCCGTAGATCGCCTGCTCCTTCAGATCGCGCTCGAACACCGCGTGGCCGTCGCCCTCGCCGAGGACGGTCTCGCGGTACACGACCTGCGGCTTGCCGGCGCGCGCCAGCACGCCGTACTCGCGCTTCATCCGGTCGACGATGATCTCGAGGTGGAGCTCGCCCATGCCGCTGATCAGCGTCTGCCCGGTATCGGCGTCTTCCTTGACCCGGAACGTGGGGTCTTCTTCGGTCATCTTGGCGAGCGCGAAGTCCAGGCGCTCCTTGGCCGCGGCGTTATCGGCCTCGATCGCCTGCGAGATCACCGGCTCGTAGGTGTCGATCCGCTCGAGCAGGATCGGCGCCTTGGGATCGCACACCGTATCGCCGGTCGTGGCGTCCTTGAGCCCGGCGGCGGCGACGATCTCGCCGGCCACCGCCTTGTCGAGCCGCTCGCGCTTGTTGGCGTGGACCCGGAACAGCCGCGCGACCTTCTCCTTGCGGTTGGTCCGCACGTTGAGGATCTCGGCCCCGGCCTCGAGCGTGCCCGAGAACACGCGCAGGAACACCACCTTGCGGCCCTCGTCCATCGCGATCTTGAACGCGAGCGCGGCGAACGGCTCGGAGTTCTTGGGCGCGCGGGTCAGCCGCTCCTCGCCCTTGCCCGCGGCGATCGACCGCGGATCGACGCCGGTGACCGGCGGCACGTCGGCCGGCGACGGCAGGTACGCGATCACCGCGTCGAGCAGCGGGTGGATGCCCTTGTTGCGCAGCGCCGTGCCGCCGAGCACCGGCACCATCTTCACCGCGATCGTCGCCTTGCGGATCGCCGCGTCGAGCTCGGCGGCGGTGATGTCCTGCGCGTCGAGGTACTTCACCGCGATCGCGTCGTCGAGATCGGCGAGCGCCTGGATCATCGCGTCGCGCGCGTCGGCGGCGGCCTCGGCGAGCTCGGCCGGGATGTCGACGATGTCCGGCGTATCGGTGACGTCGCCGGTGAACATGATCGCCTTCATGCGGACCAGGTCGATCGCACCGGAGAACGCGTCCTCGCTGCCGATCGGCAGCTGGATCGGCACCGCGTTGGCGCCGAGCCGCTCGCGGATATCGGCGACCACGGCGCCGAACGACGCGCCGATCCGGTCGAGCTTGTTGATGAACGCGAGCCTCGGCACCTTGAACTTGTCGGCCTGGTGCCACACGGTCTCGGACTGCGGCTGCACGCCGGCCACGCCGCAGAACACCACGACCGCGCCGTCGAGCACGCGCAGCGAGCGCTCGACCTCGATCGTGAAGTCGACGTGGCCCGGCGTATCGATCAGGTGGATCTCGTGCTTCTTCCACTCGAACGTCGTCGCGGCCGCGGTGATCGTGATCCCGCGCTCGCGCTCTTGATCCATCCAGTCCATCTCGGTCTCACCGTCGTGGACCTCGCCGACCTTGTGGATCTTTCCGGAGTGAAACAGGAACCGCTCCGACACCGTCGTCTTGCCGGCGTCGATGTGAGCCACCACGCCGAGGTTGCGTACCAGGTCGATCTTCGCCATGACTGCCGCCGGCGGTATAGCGCAGATCATGGCCGGGACACCAACTGCTTGATTGGGTTAGGCTTGTCACATGGTTCGACGTGACGCTGCGGGCCTCGTCGCGGCGGCCGCCGTGGCGTTCGCGGGCGTGGCGAGCCGCCCGCGCGCCGCGCAAGCGCAGGCGACCGACCCGATGGCCGACGCCAGGCAGCGCTACGCCGCGGCCGAGGCCGCGCTCCAGGCCGGCCGGTTCGACGACGCGGTCGGCGACTACGAGGCCGCGTACGACGCGAGCCAGGATCCGGCGCTGCTCTACAAGATCGGCCGCGCCCACGAGCGCGCCGGCCGCTGCGCCGCCGCGTTGCGCTACTACGGGCGCTACCTGCGCGAAGGCGCGCCGCCCCCGGGCTTCGCGGCCACCACGCGCGACCGCATCCAGGCGTGCGGCGGCGATCCGGCGGCGCTCGAAGCCGGTGCGTTGCCGAGCGCGGCGCCGCCCGCCCTGACCGAGCCGCTCTCGGTGCCACCGCCGCCGCCCGAACCGCCGCCGCCCGAACCGCGGATCGCGGCCGAGCGCTCGATCGGCACCCCGAACGATCACCACAAGGTGGCGTGGCTGCTGGTCGGCAGCGGGATCGCGCTGGTGACCCTCGGCGGCGTCCTGGCCTACGCGGCGACCTCGTCGGAGAACGATATCCGCGACCTCTACCTCGGGTTCGGCGGCCAGCCGACCGCGTTCGACGATCGGACGCGCCGGCGCTACGACTCGCTGATCGACGAGGGCCACCGCTACGCCCACCTGTCGTGGACCGCGTTCGGGCTGGCCGGTGCCGCCGCGATCGGCAGCGCGCTGCTGTTCACGCTCGGCCGCGATCCGGAGCGCCCACCGGGCCCCCGCGTCACCCCGGTCGTGACGACCACCAGCGCCGGTGTCGCCATCGCGTTCTGACCCGCGGCGCCGGGGGGGCGGCGATGCCGGCCGTGAGACTTTGCGCGCGGAGCACGCTACGTTCGCGGGGTGAGCTTGCGCGCGAGCGACCCATCGGGCCACCTGGCGGCCGACCGCAGCACCGTGATCGCGTCGCCGGACGGAGTCTACGCGGCGGTGATCGAAGGGGACCGGATCGTCGTGGTGGATCTCCAGCGTGCGGCGCTGGTCGCCGAGCTCGCCCTGCCGACCACGCCCGAGCACACCGACGTCGCGTGGATCGGCCAGGCGCCGCGGCTGCTGATGCTGGCCCGCCGCCAGACCTACAGCGCGATCCACCTGTTCGATCTCGAGGGGCCCACCGCCCGCGCCGAGATCCAGATCGAAGGCGTCCGCCGGATCGGCGCCACGGTCGGCCCGCACGCGCTGATCCTCGGCGTCGGCGGCACCGCGGTGCTGACGGCGGGTGAATCCCAGCTGACCCCCTACCAGTTCCCCGGCCGCGCGGTGCCCTCGGCCGTGGGCGTGGCCGCCCGGCACTTCGTGGTCGCGGTCGCCGGTGGGATCGAGGAATGGGACCCCCAGCAACGCACGCCGCGCCGCCGACTCCGGATGCCGAGCCACCCCGCGATCGCCCAGCTCGGCGGCACCGAGCGCCTGATCTGGCTGACCACGGCCCGCGCCCCGACGCGGATCGAGGTGATCGCGCAGGTCAACCGCGGCCAGCCCCAGACGCATGAGCTCCCCGAACCGATCGTCCAGGTCAGCGGCCACCCGCAGCGCGACCTGCTGGCCTGCCTGGGTCGCGACACGGGCACGGTCTATGTCGTCGATCTCGATGGCCGCGCCACCTGCCGCACCGTCGATCTCGGCGGCATGGATCGCGCCGACGCGGTGGCGCTGTTCGCCGGGCCGACCGTCGGCGTCGTGGCCGCGCGCGCCGGCCAGCCGCTCGGCGTGATCGCGCTCGAGAGCCGTGCCGGCGTCCTGTTCGCCCTCGCGCAGGCGCCGGCGCGCGCGGTGGTCGCCGGGCCGCCTGTCCCGCCCGACGCCCCCGAGCCCAGGAGCTCGCTCTACGACGACCCGGCGGAGCCCGCCGCGAGCGCCGCGCCGGCCCCCCTCGGCGATCGCGAGCCGGCGGGTGATCCCGGCTCGCCCGCGGCGAGCGCCGCGCCGGCCCCCCTCGGCGATCGCGAGCCGGCGGGCGATCCCGGCTCGCCCGCGGCGAGCGCCGCGCCGGCCCCCCTCGGCGATCGCGAGCCGGCCGGGAATCCCGGCTCGCCCGCGGCGAGCGCGGCGCCACCGCTGCCCGCCGAGCGCGAACCGCGGCCGGTGCCCCTCCCTGTCGCGACCCCGCCCGTGCGGTTGGCCCCGCCCCCGAGGCCCCCGGCGTCGCCCGAGGCGGCGCGCCCAGCCGTCGTCCCGCGGCAGGTGCGAGATGTTCCCGCCGACGGCGGCATGTTCCGGCTGCGCCGGCTCGCCGACCAGGCCCGCGCCGCGACGGGCACCGCCAGGCCCGCCAAGCCTGCCGAGCCCGCCGAGCCGGCGCGGCGCGGCCGCCAGCTCACCGACGCTCCCACCCCGCCGCCGGTCGTCCGCCCGCCGATCCAACGCGCGATCGCCGCCCTCACGCCGCGCGTCGCTCACGCGCGCTGCACGCCCGCCGAGTACGACAAGCTGCTCGCCCACGTCCACCGGTTCGCGGTGACCGCCGCGCAGCGCGCGATCGCCGAGGAATGGGACACCGGCCGCCTCGCGTACCCGGACCAACGTCGGGTGCCGTACGAGTCCGAGGTGCTCGGCATCGTCGGCCCGAGCCCTGGACTCGCGAAGGACCGCGTCGCCGAAGCCAACGCCGCGCTCGGCGAGGCGGCCGCGGCGATGCGCGCCGTCCACGCCGCGCTGTCCGACCGGGTGTCGCCGATCGACTCGATCTGCGCCGAGCACAGCCTCAGCGAGGCCGGCGAGGCCGTGCTGCTGTGCGTCGCTGCCCCCGCGCTGTGGGGCGAGATGGCGCGGCTCTACTCCGTGCTGTGCAATGACGCCGGCCGGGCGATCTGCGACGAGCACCTGGTCTGGCAGCTGCTGGGCCACAAGTTCAGCCGCCGCGAGGTGGCCCGCGAGCTCGACCCGAGCGGGCCGCTGATCCGGCACGGGCTGATCCGCGCCGGCGACCGCGCTCGACCGTTCCAGAGCCTCGCCGCCGATCCGATCGTCGTCAAGCTGCTCGCCGGCTCGTCGGTCGACGCCGACAGCGAGCCGGGGGTGACGCCGATCCCGGCCACGGTCGCGCTCGACGCGCTCATGATGCCCAAGGCGGTGATCGACCGCGCGCTCGCCGACCTCGCCCGGTTCCCCGACGGCCGCGCCCGGGTCGTCGTGACCGGCCGCAGCGGCAGCGGTCGCCGCACCCTGCTCGCCACGCTCGCTGGCCTCGCCGGCCGCACCCTCGCCATGATCGACGCCGCCACGCTGCTCCGCGACAACAAGCTGGGCCTGCTCCCCGCCCGGTTGCAGCACGCCCAGCTGCGTGGCTGGCTGCCCTGCGTCGACGGCCTCGACACGATCGCCTCCGACGATGCCGGCGCGCGCGGCGCGGTCCGCGAGATCCTGCGCGATCACCACGGCCCGGTCACCGTGCGGTTGCCGCGCCACGTCCCGCCGCCGGTCGAGCCGGGCTACGTCCTCATCGAGCTGCCGACCTCGACGATCGCCGAGCGCGTCGAGCAGTGGCGCGACATCCTGTCCGAGACCCGCTTCTCCGTGCCCGATCTCGACGAGCTCGCCGCGCGGTTCACCGTGGGCCCGGGCACGATCCGGAACGTCGTGGCCTCGGTGGCGCGCGGCACCCCCGAGGACCCGGGCGCGGCGCTCGAGACCGCGCTGCGCCAGTACCTCGAGACCAAGCTCGGCTCGGTCGCGACCCGCGTGACCCGGCTCGCCAGCTGGTCGCAGATCGTCCTGCCCGCCGAGATCCAGGACAGCATCGTCGAGTTGCTCGCCCGGATCCGCCACCGCCGCATGGTCTACGACACCTGGGGCTTCGACCAGGTCATGTCGACCTCGCGCGGTCTCACCGTGCTGTTCCAGGGCGGCCCGGGCACGGGCAAGACCCTGGTCGCCAGCGCGATCGCCCACGAGCTGGGCCTCGACCTCTACCGCATCGACCTGTCGCGCGTGATGTCCAAGTGGATCGGCGAGACCGAGCAGAACCTGGCCAAGGTGTTCGACGCGGCCGAAGAGGGCCAGGCCCTGATCCTGTTCGACGAGGCCGACTCGCTGTTCGGCAAGCGCACCGAGGTCCGGACGTCGATCGATCGCTTCGCCAACCTCGAGACCAACTTCCTGCTGCAGCGCCTCGATACCTTCGAGGGCGTCGCCGTGCTCACCACCAACTTCGGCACGGCGATCGACGCCGCCTTCAAGCGCCGGCTGTCCGCCCGCCTGACCTTCCCGTTCCCGGACGAAGAAGCCCGCGAGCAGCTGTGGCGCGTCCACCTCCCCAAGCAGATGCCGCTCGCCGGCGAGTTCGATCTGGGCGACCTCGCCCGCCGCTACAAGATGTCGGGCGGCTACATCCGCAACGCCGCCCTGCGCGCCGCCTTCCTCGCCGCCGAGGAGAACGTCCCGCTGTCGCAAGATCACCTCGAGCGCGCGGTCCGCGCCGAGTTCCGCGAAGGTGGCAAGCTCGCCGAATCGGGCATCCTCGAGTAGACGAGCTGGCGGCGACGGGTGACTACGCGACGGGCGCCCGGCTGAGGCCCGGCGGCGGCCAGGCGTAGGCCGGGCCCAGCTGGCGCAGCTCGCCCTCGACCCAGCGCGCGATGTCCTTGTCGCTGGCCGTGAGGTTGTAGGCCTTCATCACCGCAGCGCACTGCGCTTCGAACGCCGCACAGTCGGCCGGCCGCTGGTCGCGCTCGAACGCCATCGCGCGCAGCAGGATCGCGTCGAGCTCGGGCGGCAGCGCGCGCAGCGTCGACGGCAGCGGCAGGTGCGGCCAGTTCTGGACGCCCAGGTGGGCGAGCGCCGCGAGGTCGAGGTTGACGGCGTGGCCAGTGACGAGCTCGTAGCCGACCGCGGCCACCGAGTAGACGTCGGCGCGGACGTCGACCTGCCCGCCGACCCGCTGCTCGGGCGCCATCATCGACAGCGTGCCCTTGGTCTCGCCGGCGATCGTGTTGTGGACCTGCTTGGCGGCCTTGGCGATCCCGAAATCGACCACCTTGACGCTGCCCTGGCGCGACACGAGCACGTTGGCGGTCTTGACGTCGCGGTGGACGATGCCGAGCGGCTCGCCGTCCTTCGAGGTCGCGCGATGCGCGGCGTCGAGCCCGTCGCAGATCCGGCACAGGATGCCCAGCGCGATCTCGAGCGGCACCGGGCGCGCGGCGGCGCGCGCCGCGGTCAGCAGCCGCTCGAGATCGACGCCATCGACGTACTCCATCACGATCACGTACTCGTTGCCGATCTTGCCGAGGTCCTGGATCGCGACGACGTTGGGGTGCTGGATCCGCGCGGCGAGCCGGGCCTCGTCGAGGAAGTGGTCGACCGCGCGCTGGTTGCGCGCCAGGTGGCTGTGCATGACCTTGACCGCGACCAGCTTCTCGAACCCACCATCGCCCTTGGCCTGCGCGAGGTAGACATCGGCCATGCCGCCCGAGCCGAGCTGCCGCACGATCTCCCAGCGGCCGATCATCGCGCCGGCACCGAGGTTGGCCGCCCCGAGCGTCGGAGCGGCCGCGACGTCGAGGATCGAGGTCTGCGCCGTGGCGAGGCCATGCTGCGAGACCAGGGTCTTGTCGCCGCCGATCCCACTCGGCGAAGGCGTCCCCGCGGCGGGCCCCGGCGTGCGCGTCGCCGGGGCGAGCGGGCCGGCACGGTGCGCCCCGCGAGCCCCGCCCGGATCGCGGTGAACGGTCTTGCCCATGACGCCGATCAGGAGGACCAGAAAGCCGATCAGCGCCGCGCCGATCCCGGCGATCAGCACCGTCAGCGGCAGCATCGAGCGTGGCGGCGGCACCACGACGACGATCTTGGCGCCGTCCTGGGAGCCGAGCGGCTGATCGCGCGTCGTCGCGCCCGAAGGGATCACGCCGATCGGCGCCTCGGTGCGGTCGATCACGAGCTTGCCGGCGATCCCGGCGTCCACCAGCGGCGCGAGCATCGGGCCCAGCTCGAGCGGCCGCGTGACGACGAGGAAGCCGGCGAAGCGCTCCACCTGCTCGGTCGGCACGACCTCCACGACCTCGGTGATGACGATCTTGTCGTCGTGGGTCGCCTCGCGCGCCGCGGCGTCGCGCATCGTGTCCTGGTGGACCAGCTCGACGTAGGTGCCCGGCTTGCCGCCGTGGGCCATGCGCATCGCGGTCTCGGGGATCCGCAGCAGCTCTTCGAGCCGGCCCGGATCGCCGGGTGGCCTGGTCTTGTCGATCCGGCCGAGCTCGAGGACCTCGCCCGCCGCGGGCACCAGATCGCCGCGCTCGACGAGGTTCATCGCGGTCGCCTTGTCGGTGACGACCGCGGCGCGGACCGCGACCGGCGCCGACAGCGAGCCGGCGCGGGTCTGGACCATCACCCGCGCCGCCTTGATGTTGCCCTCGAGCTGCGCAACCGCGGTGGCCATGACGGTGGTCTGCTCCGGCGACATGCCGCGGCTCGCCTTGCGGGTCACCGCAAAGCCGATCGCGGCGCCACCGGCGACGATGACCGCCGCCCCGATGGCCACGAGCGTTCTACCCACGCTTGCCTCCAAACTTGTCGGGCTGCGGGCCGGGCGCCGCGTCACCCGCCACGCCGACGACGACGTCGTTCTTGCCGACCTTCAGCACGACGTCCTGCGTGGCCGGCGCCTGGCTGCGCTCGCTCCACGCCTTGAGCTTGTACCTGCCCGGCGGCATGTGCTTGAAGGAGAACCGGCCGTTCTCGTCGGTGACGACGTAGGCCGGCGCCGCGACCACCGCGATGAACGCGCTCATGTTCGCGTGCAGGTTGCAGCCGATGCGGACGATGCCCTCGCGCGTGAAGGTGAACTCGCGGGCCTCGCCGACCTTGTAGAGCCCGAGGTCGAACGCGCCGACGGGCGAGGTCGAGAACACGTTGTGGAACACGGTGTCGTAGTTGGGGAACGAGACCGTGGAGCCGACCGAGATCGCGGTGAGGTGCGGCAGGAACTCGCGGTTGCGCTGCTCGACCTTGAGGCGCTTGGGCGTGCGCGGCTTCCACTTGCCGTCGGACGGCTCGAGCGTGATGAGGCCGAACGCGCCGCTCGCGACCCGGCCGTCGATCTGCAGCACCCCGGCCAGGCTGGCCTCGACCTTGGGCGGCGCCACGCGGTCGAGCTCGTCCTCTGCCTCGGAGCTGCCGGCCACCCGCGGCTGCGGCGGGGCCGACGGATCGACCTTCTGGATCGGCGTCATGACGCGCGGCGGCGCGCCGTCGCGAAACACCCCGGCGACCGAGGCCACGGCCTCCGGGCTGCCGATCAGCTGCTCGGCGCTCGAGAACAGCTGCTCCGCGAGGCTCTTGTTGCCTTTGTCGAGCGCGAGCTGCGCCTTGTCGAGCAGGCCGGCGACCTCGCGCAGCCGCTCCGCCTGCTCGTGGACCTTGCCCTTCGGCGCCGGGCTGTCCTCCGCCGGGGCGCCGGGGCCCGGCTCGCGCGCGGGCGGCGCAGGGTCCAAGCCGCGCGCGGTCGTGGGTCCCGACGACGCGCATGCCAGCACCGTGGCGAGCGCCGCCACCCCGACCGAAGCAGTCCGGATCTTCATCAGCCACGATATAGTACGCATGACGAGGTCGCCGAGCCCAATTCGAGCGTTTTTCGGGCGCCGCGGGACGCTACCCAACGCACGATCGAGTGGTTACGTAAGCGGAAAAACCCGCGGGTGCGGCACGGTTGTTTCGCAAACCCAACCCCGGTTCTCGCTAAGGTGGTCCGCATGGTGTTCGGCTTATTTTCCAAAGAAAAGTCCCTGCAGAAGACGATCGAGCGCGCGACCAACAAGCTCGCGCAGCAGCCCGATCGCCTGGCTGCGCTCGACAAGCTCGAGGCCGAAGGTACCGACGAGGCGCTGGTCGGGCTGTGCCGCCGGTTCGCCGTCACGTCGATGAAGGGCGTCGAGGACGAGTTCGAGAAGAACTGGGTGGTCACCGCGCTGGTCCGCAAGGGCGCCGCGGCGCTCGAGCCGGTGGTGCGCTACATGAAGACGGCCGAGCACCTGGCGTTCCCGCTGCGCGTGCTGGAGCGCGTGGCGCCCCGCGAGAAGGTGATCGAGGTCGCGGACGCGCTGTTCGCCAGCGAGACGCCGGGCTACGTGCGCACGCCCGAGCGCCGGATCGACCTGCTCCGCTGGTTCTCGGAGTGGAAGCCGGCGACCGATGACGAGGTGGTCAGCCGTCTTACCCCGTACATCACGGACTTCGATGAGAACGTGCGGTTCGCCGCGATCGATGGCATGGCGACCCGCGAGCCGGACAAGATCGCCAAGCCCCTGATCGCCGCGCTGCTGCGGCCCGAGGAAGAGTCAGGCCGGATCAAGCGGACGATCGCAGACGTGCTGGCGACCTGCAAGGCGCCGCTCGGCGATCAGGCCGCGGCGGTCGCGGCGGCGCTCACCGGGCCGCTCGGCGACGGGTTCCGGGTCGATGGCGGCATCCTCAAGAAGCGGTGATCCCGCCGCGGCGAGCGTCATGCGACATCATGGCGACATCGTGACGGGGGCAGCGGGCGGCAGCTGATCGATCGGCCGGCGGTGTGGTACACGTGCGCCGATGCCGAAGCGCAAGGATCTCGAGTCGGTGCTGATCATCGGGTCGGGGCCGATCGTGATCGGCCAGGCCTGCGAGTTCGATTATTCGGGGACCCAGGCGTGCAAGGCGCTTCGCGAAGAAGGCCTGCGCGTCGTCCTCATCAACTCCAACCCGGCGACGATCATGACCGACCCCGAGCTGGCCGACGCCACGTACGTCGAGCCGCTCACCGTGGAAGTCCTCGACAAGGTGCTCGCGCAAGAGAAGGTCAGCGCGATCCTGCCGACCCTCGGTGGCCAGACCGGCCTCAACCTCGCCATGGCGGCGAGCAAGGCGGGGCTGCTCACCAAGCACAACGTCGAGCTGCTCGGCGCCACGGTCGCCACGATCGAGATGGCCGAGGATCGCGAGCTGTTCAAGCAGGCGATGACGCGGATCGGCCTGTCGTGCCCGCGCTCGACCATGGTCCACAGCGTCGCCGAAGCGCGGGCGTGCATCGACGAGATCGGGTTCCCCGCGATCCTGCGGCCGTCGTTCACGATGGGCGGCTCGGGGGGCGGCATCGCCTACAACCGCGGCGAGTTCGACCGCATGGTCCAGTTCGGCCTCGACCAGTCGCCGGTCCACTCGATCCTGATCGAGGAGAGCGTCCTGGGCTGGAAGGAGTACGAGCTCGAGGTCGTACGCGACGCCAAGGACAACGCGGTGATCGTCTGCTCGATCGAGAACCTCGATCCGATGGGCGTCCACACCGGCGACTCGATCACCGTCGCGCCGGCGATGACCTTGACCGACAAGGAGTACCAGCGCATGCGCGACGCCGCGATCGCGATCATGCGCGAGATCGGCGTGACCACCGGCGGCAGCAACGTGCAGTTCTCGGTCGATCCGAAGACCGGCCGCATGCTGGTCATCGAGATGAACCCCCGGGTCTCGCGGTCGAGCGCGCTGGCCTCGAAGGCGACCGGGTTCCCGATCGCCAAGATCGCCGCCAAGCTGGCGATCGGCTACACGCTCGACGAGCTCGACAACGACATCACGCGGGTCACGCCGGCCTCGTTCGAGCCGACGATCGACTACGTGGTGGTCAAGTGGCCGCGCTTCGCGTTCGAGAAGTTCCCGTCGGCCAGCCCGGTGCTCGGGCCGCAGATGAAGTCGGTCGGCGAGGCGATGGCGATCGGCCGCACGTTCCGCGAGGCGCTCGGCAAGGCGATCCGGTCGCTCGAGACCGGGCGCGCCGGGTTCGATCTGCCGATGGCGGCGCTGGGCAACGATCTCGCCGCGATCGAGCGCGCGATCAGCATCGCGTCGCCCGACCGGCTCTACCAGGTCGGACGCGGCTTCCAGCTCGGCCTCACGATCGAGCGCGCCCACGAGCTGACGCGGATCGACCCGTGGTTCCTCGATCACGTCCACGCGATCGCCAGCGCGGAGCGGTCGCTCAGCGGCGTCGCGCTGGACACGGTCATTCAGTCCGGGCAGTCCGGGCAACCGGCGGCGCCGGGCGCCGAGCTGCGGCGGCTCAAGCGGCTGGGGCTCTCCGATCGCCGGATCGCGGCGCTCACCGGCTCGACGGAACGCCAGGTCCGCGCGGCCCGCCACGCGGCCCACGTCCGCCCGGTCTACAAGCGGGTCGATACCTGCGGCGCCGAGTTCGAGTCGTTCACGCCGTACTTCTACTCGTCGTACGAGGACGAGTGCGAGGCCCGGCCGTCGGACCGCCGCAAGGTGATCATCCTGGGCGGCGGCCCCAACCGGATCGGCCAGGGCATCGAGTTCGACTACTGCTGCGTCCACGCCGCGATGGCGCTGCGCGAGGAGGGCATCGAGTCGATCATGGTCAACTGTAACCCGGAGACCGTGTCGACCGACTACGACACGTCGGATCGCCTGTACTTCGAGCCGCTCACGCTCGAGGACGTGCTCGCGATCTGCGACGTCGAGAAGCCGTGGGGCGTGATCGTCCAGTTCGGCGGCCAGACCCCGCTCAAGCTCGCGGTCGCGCTCGCCGAGGCCGGCGTGCCGATCCTGGGGACCAGCGCCGACGCGATCGATCGCGCCGAGGATCGCGAGCGGTTCGGCGCGGTGATGGCCAAGCTCGGGCTGCACGCGCCGCGCTGGGGCATCGCGCGCAGCCTCGAAGAGGCGCGCCGCGAAGCCGCGGCGATCGGGTTCCCGGTGATGGTGCGGCCGAGCTACGTGCTCGGTGGCCGCGCGATGGAGCGGGTGTACGACGCGCGCGGCCTCGAGGATTACTTCGCGCGCGTGATGGGCACGGGGAGCTCGAGCGCGGGCGGCCGCGACGAGTCGTTCACGGTCGGCTTTCCGCTGCTGATCGACGAGTTCCTCGCCGACGCGGTCGAGCTCGACGTCGACGTGGTCGCCGATCACACCGGCGCGGTCGTGGTCGGAGGGGTCATGGAGCACATCGAGGAGGCCGGCATCCACTCCGGCGACTCGGCGTGCGCGCTGCCGCCCTACTCGCTGCCCGCCGATATCATCGACGAGGTCAAGCGCCAGGCCCGGATGCTCGCCACCGAGCTCCAGGTCGTGGGCCTCATGAACACCCAGTTCGCGATCCACGCCGGCGACGTGTTCGTGCTCGAGGTCAACCCCCGGGCATCGCGCACCGTGCCGTTCGTCAGCAAGGCGATCGGCGTGCCGCTGGCGAAGATCGCCGCCAAGGTGATGACCGGCCGCACGCTCGCCGACCTCGGGATGGTCGAGGTCGAGCCGCGCCACGTCTCGGTCAAGGAGGTCGTGTTTCCGTTCGTCAAGTTCGAGGGGGTCGACACGATCCTCGGGCCGGAGATGCGGTCGACCGGCGAGGTCATGGGGATCGATAGCGACTTCGCCCGCGCGTTCATGAAGAGCTGGATCGCCTCGGGCGGGCGCGTGCCGACCAGCGGCACCGCGTTCCTCTCGGTGCGCGAGGCCGACAAGCCCGCCGCGATCGAGATCGCGCGCCGGCTGCACAACCTCGGCTTCGACCTGCTCGCGACCCACGGCACCGCCGCGGTGCTGCGCGCCGCCGGCCTGACCGTGCGCGGCATCAACAAGGTGGCCGAGGGCCGGCCGCACTGCGTCGACGCTCTCGACAACCGCGAGATCGCGCTGGTGATCAACACCACCGAGGGCGCCCAGGCGATCCAGGACTCGGTCTCGCTGCGGCGCGCCGCGCTGATGAACGGCATCGCCTACCAGACCACGCTGCGCGGGGCGCGCGCCGCGCTCGAAGCGATCGCGGTCGCCAAGCGCGGCGACCTCCGGGTCACCTCGCTGCAGAACTACGCGCGGCGCTAGCCGGCGCGGTCGTCAGCCCGGCAGCACCGGCGGCGCCGCGTGGTTGATCACCAGCCAGTATAGCCCGAGCTGGCGGACCGCATCGACGAACTGCGAGAAGTCGACCGGCTTGCGGACGTAGCTGTTGGCGCCCAGCCCGTAGCTGCGCAGCAGGTCCTGCTCCTCGGCCGACGACGTCAGCACGACCACCGGGATCAGCCGCGTGCGGTCGTCGGCGCGCAGCTCGCGCAGCACGTCGAGCCCGTCGACCTTGGGCAGCTTCAGATCGAGGAGCACCAGCTGGGGCACCTCGCTGGCGAGCCGGTTCGCGTGCCGGCCGCGGGAGAAGAAGTAATCGAGCGCCTCGGCGCCATCGCGCACCACGACGATGCGGTTGCCGATGTTGCTCTTGCTGAACGCGCGCAGCGTCAGCTCCTCGTCGTTCGAGTTGTCCTCGACCAGGACAATCACGCGGTCAGTCATGGGGGCACCGCCGTCCGTCCTTCCGCCTCGCAATATACACAATCACGTGTCGCGACAAATTGCGATTCTGTTGATTCTCCACGTATTGCTCAACAACAATTTGCCAATCCCACCGCTCCCAGCGGATCGCTTATATCGGTTCCGATCGCCGATCCTGCCAGGCATTCGCGGCCTGCTGCCGCGTCCTGCGGCGGGCGGGGTGCGGAGGATCTCGCAGCGGGGTGCTGGGTGGCCGCGATCTCGGATGCTGGCTTACGTCCTGCGTCAGAGCGATCACACGCAGTCATCGCGGAACGACTGCACACTGATTCAGTTGCACTCATATGAGAAGGCCTTTTGTCAAGCAGGTCCACGAAAAACTCGCAACCCGATGCCGACCTGCGCTGTCCCGCGGGCAGGTGGCCAGGTTCCGGGCCCGGCCGCGCGGCCGCGGGCTCCTACGTGCCGAAATGTCCGGAGATCGCCCGCGGCGTTGCCGTCCCGCAGCGGCGGGGCGGCCGCCACCGCGCGCCGCGGTGCGAAGGTAACGCGTTGGGATTCCTTGCGTGCATGGCGGCGCAGGGATACGAATACCAGCTCGCACGAGGATCGCGATGAGCGAAAAGTACCCGATGACCCCGGCTGGGCACGCCGCCATGAAGGCCCACCTGTACCGGCTGAAGAACGTCGACCGGATCGCCAACAGCCGGGCGATCGAGGTCGCGCGTGGCCACGGAGATCTGTCCGAGAACGCCGACTACAGCGCCGCCAAAGAGGAGCAGGGGCTGATCGAGGCCAAGATCCGCGAGCTGGAGGCGAAATTAACCCTCGCCGAGGTGATCGATCCAACCAAACTGTCGGGGTCGAGAGTCAAATTCGGCGCCACCGTGACGATCGAGGATAGCGACAGCGGCGAGACCCAGACCTACACGATCGTCGGCGAGCACGAGGCCGACATCAAGCGAGGTCGGATCTCGATCGGCGCGCCGGTCGCGCGCTCGATGATCGGCAAGGAGGCCGGTGACACATTCACCGTCCAGAGCCCCAAGGGCAAGCGCGAGTACGAGATCACCAAGGTCGAGTGGCTCGAGATCACGCCCCCTGAAGAATAAACTCGGCAAGCAGGTTGTTATGAAGCAGTGGATCGCGATCGCGGTGGTGTCGGTGGCTGCGTGGGGTTGCAAGCAAGGCCAGGGCGAGCGCTGCCAGGTGAACGCTGACTGCGCCAACGGCCTGATCTGCACGCAGGCCGAGCCCAGGACGTGCGGCGGCAACAACAGCAACATGTTCGATGCCGATCTCCCGGAGGCCGGGGCCCCGGACGCGCCGATCGACGCCGCTCCGATCGACGCCGCCCCGATCGACGCCGCCCCGATCGACGCCGCCCCGATCGACGCCGCGCCCTGACGCCGGCTACCGCAGCGTCCGCGCGCAGCGGAACCCGACGTGCGAGAACCTCGCGCTCTGCCGGTACACGAGGTTGAACGGGTCGCGCAGGTTCGAGTGCGCGACGAACGCGGGCTGCCGCCACGACCCGCCGCGCACCACGCGGATCGGATCGAGCTCGCCCGGCCGGGCGTCGCGTCGCGGGTTCTGCGCCGCGAGATCATCGTAGCCCTTCACGCTGTCATCGTGGACGTAGGCATCGGCGGTCCACTCGGCGACGTTGCCGGCCTGATCGCGGGTGCCGTACGGGCCCTCGCCCCAGGTGTACGTGCCCGGCGGGGCGATCAGGGGGCTGCCATCGGTGTCGTCGGGATCGCCCAGCAAGACCAGCGGCACGACCTGCGTGTTCTGCGTGCGCTCGATCTCGCGCATCGCCTCGACCCGGGGCTGGCCATGGTTGAAGTCCTTGGGCCGCTCCTCGATGCCCCACGGCCAGGTCGCCTCGGGGTTGTCGCCGCGCGCCGCGCGCTCCCACTCAGCCTCGGTCGGCAGCCGCCCACCACGCCACCGGCAGAAGTCCTGGGCCTCGGGCCACGTGACGTTGACCATCGGCCCGTCGTCGCGGATGTAGCGCTCGTCGCCCGAGATCAGCGGGTCGAGGTCGCAGCCGCCCGCCACCACGCAGCGGCGGTAGCTGGCGACGCTGACCTCGTCGCGATCGATCGCGAACGCGTCGACGTAGACGCTGCGCGTCCGCATGTGCTCGAGCTCGCTCTCGTAGTCGACGTTGCAGAACCCGATCGGCTTGTTGGTCACCAGGTGGCTGCCGGCGAGCGCCGGAAACGCCAGCTCGCACTGCTGCACGGCGACCAGCGCCGCGTCCTCCTCGACGCCCATCGCAAACCGGCCGGCGGGCACGAACACCTCGATCCGCGGCGGCGCTGCGACCTGCACGACGCGGCCCGGCGCCGCGGTGGCGGCACCGGCGGTGGCGACGAGCGAGATGGCGGCGAGCGCGGTGCGACGCATGGCCCTATCGTGGCGCACCGTCACGACGCCAGCAACCACGCCAGGGCGATCCGGGCGCGCTCGCGGCTCCCGGCGGGCGCCGCGGCGAGCTGCTCGAGCAGCTGCGAGGTCAGGGCCGCGCGACCGTGCAGCGCGGTCAACCGCACCAGCGCGGCGCTGGCGACCTCGGGCGAGTCGTCGCGCGACAGCCGCGCCAGGGCGCCGAGGTCGTCGAGCGCCCCGGCCGCGGCCTCGCGCACGATGGCCGCGCCGTCGCCCGCCGCTTGGCCGGCGAGCTCGCGGTCGCGATCGCCGAGCGCGATCAGCGCCGCGGCGCGGACCTCGGGCGCGCGATCGGTCACCAGCACGCGCAGCTCGGCCATGCTCGCGGCGGCCGCGAACGCGGCCCGGACCTCGGCGGCGGGATCCTCGGCGGCGCGCACCGGACGCGCCGGATCGAGCTGGCCGAGCGCCGCGACCGCGCGCGCGCGCACCCAGCGATCGCGATCGCGCGACAGCCCGCGGACCCGCGCGAGCATGGCGACGTCGACCCGGCCGCCCTGGCGCGCCGCCGCGTCGACGCAGGTCGCGCGCACGGTGGCGTCGGGATCGCCCAGGCCGCGCAGGATCAGCGCCGGCGCGTCCGCCGGGGCCGCCGCCGGCAGCGCCGCGCACACCGCGCCGCGCACCGCCGGGCTGCGATCGGCGCTCCAGCCCGCGAGCCGGCCGGCCAGCGCGGGGAGCGGCGCCAGCGCGAGCGCCGCCAGCGCCGTCGGGTTGGGACCGGCCTCGAGCACCGCGCGCACCGCGTCGCCGGCCTGCCGCGCGTGGCCGATCGCGACCAGCGCGGCGACCCGGGCGAGCGCGACCGGCGAGCGCTGGACCAGGTCGTCGCGCAGCGCGAGCACCAGCGCCGGGGCCGCCGCGCGATCGCCGAGCGCGCCGGCGGCCGCGATCGCCGCCGGCCGGAGCTCGGGGTCTGCGGTCTCCGCGAGCTGGCCGCGGATCGCCGCCGCGAGCTCGTGGACCCGGGCCCGACCACAGGCCTCGATCGCCGCGCGCCGGGCGGCGCCGTTGGGGCTGTCGAGCGCCTCGCGCAGCGCCGCGACCATCACGCGCTGGGTCGCCGCCGTGCGATCCGGATCGGTGGCGGGCGCCGCGACGATCCGCCGCGCCGCGCGCGCGAGCTCGCCTCGATCGAGCAGCGCGCTGACCGCCGCGACCAGCGGCAGCTCGATCACCAGGACCTGCGCGGTCGCCGCCCCGGCCTGGCGGCGATCGCGCGCGAACTGCCAGCGCACGTGGACCAGCTCGTCGTCGGACCGCAGCTCGGCCGGCGGCGGCGGCAGCGGCGAGGCGTCCGACAAGACGTCGGCGGCCGCGGTGTCGAAGTCGCCGTTGCCGCTGGTCGCGACCTGGCGGCGCCCGGCCAGCGCGCCGGTCGGCGCGATCGCGAGGTCGAACGTCGCCGCCAGCGCCATCGCGTTGAGCGGGTGGCCCGCCGGCAGCCGGAGCCGGCAGTCCTCGAGAAACCCGCGCCACCGGCCCTCGAGCTGCGCCGCGACCAGGTTCAGGTAGGCCGCGCCTGACATCGCCGGATCGGCCGCGGGAGGCGCGGGAAGCCGGCCGCTCGACGGCACCAGCCCCAGGGGCGCAGCGGGCGCAGCGGGCACGCTGCACCCGACCACGGCGAGGAGCACCAGCCAGGGACGGCTGGGTCGCGAGCCAGGCACGGCTCGCGCGACCAGGCGCGCGGTCGGAAGCCATGCCGGCATCGCCCGGCTCCGCCGGGGCATCGCCTGGGCCTCCCGTGGCCCAGCCCCCCGTCGATCGAGGAGCGCCATCGCTCGCATGGCGGCGAGGATGTCATGCCCGCGTTGGCCGCGCACCGCCGGCGACGAGATCGTCGCCCGGCGCCAGCGCCGCGCGCATGGGGCGGGAATACCTCCCAGGTGCTAGGGTGGGCCCGGCGATGTGGTCCGAAATCGTCGCGATCTATCGATCGTCGAAGAAGCAACGCGACATCAACTGGTTCACCGAGTGGATCGCGCGTCCACCCGCGGCCGTGGTGGTCTACGCGCTGCGTGCGACGCCGATCACACCCAACCAGGTGACGTTCCTATCCGCCGCGATCGCCGCGGTGGCGTGCGCGATGTTCGCCGCCCTGCCCGGCCACGGCTGGCTGGTCGCCTCCGCCGCGGTGTTCGAGCTGTCGTTCGTGCTCGACTGCGCTGACGGCCAGCTCGCGCGCTTGCGCCGGCTCGCGTCGCCGCTCGGCCACCTGCTCGACTTCCTGATGGACGAGCTGAAGGCGATGCTGCTGTTTGCCTGCGTGGCGGTCCGGCTGTGGCGCGCGACCGGCGACGACCGGCTGCTGATCGTCGGGCTCGCCGCGCTGTTCTGCCTGGCCTCGGGGATCTCGCTGACGTCGTTCATGCGGCGGCCGGAGTACGGCGCCAAGCCGCCGACCGCCGAGGGCCAGCCCGCCGAGGTCGGCCGCCGGCGCGGTCCGATCGGCGTTGTGCTCAATACCCTCGAGTGGCTCGCGCGGATCGTCGTCCACTACCCGCAGTACCTGTGGCTCTGCGCGCTGGTCAACCGGATCGACGTCTACTTCTGGGCGTACGCCGCGGTCAACGCGCTGTACCTCGCCAAGAGCTTCGCCCAGATCATGCTGCGGCTCGGCCGGTTCGACAAGCGCGCCGCCGCGGCCGCACGAGGAGCAGGCCCCCCATGACCGTCACGCGCGCGATCCTGATCGCCGCCGGGCGCGGCCGCCGGCTCGGCCCGCACACCGACGAGATCCCCAAGTGCATGGTGCAGGTCGGCGGCAAGCCGATCTTCGGCTGGATGTGGGACGCGTTCCGCGCCGCGGGCATCACCGAGCTGGTCGTGATCCGCGGCTACCGCGGCGACGTGCTCGAACACTTCGTCCGGCCCCAGGTGCCCGGCGCGCGGTTCGTCGACAACCCCGCGTGGCAGACCAACAACGTGCTGCTGTCGATGGCGTGCGCACGCGCCTATTTCGACCAGCCGTGCCTGATCTCGTACAGCGACATCATCTTCACCCCCGAGGTCGCGCGCGCCGCCGTGGCCAGCCCCGCCGAGCTCGGCCTCGTGATCGATCGCGAGTTCCGCGCGATCTACGTGGGCCGCACCGCGCACCCGCTCGACGAGGGCGAGGTCGCCGATCTGATGCCCGATGGTTCGGTCGCCCGGGTCGGCAAGCGCGCGCTGCCGCCGGCCGACGCGATCGGCGAGTTCATCGGGCTCACCAAGCTCGGCGCGCGCGGCGCCGCCACGGTGGGCCGCTCGCTCGACGCCCTCGCCCGCCGGTTCGAGGGCCGCGAGCACGCGCCGTTTCAGCGCGCGGCGAGCTATCGCAACGCGTACTTGACCGACCTCTGGCAGGAGCTGATCGACACCGGCGTGCGCCTGGACCCGGTGTTCATCGAGGGGGCGTGGCGTGAGATCGACACCGAGCAAGATCTCGATCGCGCACGCCATCTGGTAGAGTCCCCCACGGGGGCATGGACATGAAGCGATTCCTACTCAGCGTCGCGGCAGTCGCCGGTCTCACGGCGATCGGCGGTTGCGACAAGCCGACCGGTGAGGATTGCCGGGCCGCGATCTCCAACATGGAGAAGCTGCTGGGCAATGATCCAGCCGCGTCGGGTCGGACCAGCGAGAACGAGGGCGAGGTCCGGCGGTGCAAGGGCGGTTCGAGCCGCGAGGCCGTGGCCTGCGCCAAGCGCGCGACCACGACCGCCGAGCTCAAGGCGTGCGACTTCATGTCGACCAAGCCCAAGAAGGATTGAGCCGGACCAAGCCGACGGCGCGACGTGCCGATGCCAAGCGGAGAGCGGCACCAGCGAACCAGGCGAGCCGTGACGTGGCGGAGCAGGCTGGGGGTGCGCCGGACGGCGGCAGCGGTCGCCGCGCTGGCCGTGATCGCGACCGCGGGCCGCGCCGCGACCACGCCCGCCAGGCCCGTGTCCGCGCTCGCCGCGCTCGTCGCCGCCGAAGATGCTCGCAAGGCCGTCGCGATCGGCCCCGCGGGCGAGGTCTACGAGCCCGACGGCAAAGGCGCCTGGGTGCACCGCCTGCCGAGCCGAACCGCGGATCAGCTCACCGTTGCCAGCCGCGCCGGCGCCACGATCGTCGCCGCCGGCAACGGCGCGATCTACCGGCTCGCCGGCAACGGCTGGTCGGCGATCCGGGTGGTCCAGCATGGCAAGGCGATCCTCGGCGTCGGCCGCCGCGCGCTGGCCGCTGCCGGTCGCCAGCTGTTCGCGCTCGATCCGCTCGTCCGCGGTGAGCCGACCAAGCTCGCCGTGGCGCCGGCCCCGATCATCGCGATCGCCGCGGGCGCGAAGACGATCGTCGTCGCGACCGAGACCGCCGTCTACCGGATCGACCGGCCCGGGGGCCCGCTGGTCGTGTTCCCCGCGGCGCCCAGGCACGCGCGGCTGGTCAGCGATCGCTGGGCGCTCGTCGATCGCGGCGCGCTCGATCTGACGACCCAGCAGGTCACGCCGTGGCCGAGCGGCCTCTCGATCGGCGTCACCAGCGTCGCGCCCGACGATGCGCTGATCGCGGTCGGCGCGACCCACGCGGGCCTCGAGCTGGTCACGCTGCGCGCCGGCGCGCTGACCCGCGATCCGCTCGGCGTTGCCGGCGCGGCGGTCGGCGTCGTCGTCGATCGCGCGGGGCGCGCCACCGTCGCGCTGGCCGACGGCCGGATCGCCCTGCGCGGCCCCGCCGGCTGGACGATGACCGAGGTCAGCGCGGCGCCGGCCGACGAGCATCCGGGCGCGCCGCCCGCCGCCTCGGACTGATGGATCGAGCCTGCGCGATCGGGCCGCGGTCACCGAGCCATCACCGAGCCATCACCGAACCATCACCGAACCATCACCGAACCATCACCGAAACATCAGGGGAACGTCGAGCACCGCCGGCTTGCCGGGGGCTGGAAACGGCAGGCGATGCGCGACCAGCGCCAGGCAGCTGGTCAGCACCGGGGATTCACTCTCGCACTGGGCCGCGACGACCGCGCCGCCGGCGTCGAGCTCGACGTGGAGCTTCACCTTCGTCGCGCCGGCGATGCCATCGACCCGCTGCGCCCGCGCCCAGCAGCGCAGGAAGGCCGGCTGGCCGAGGCTTATCGCCTTGACCACGACCTCGTCGGCCAGGGTGATCGCGCGGGCGGTCGGCGCGCGGGGGCGGACACTCGCGATCCGCCCCGGGGTCGTCTCGGCCTTGGCGTCGGCCGCCGAAGGCGCGGGCGCGGGCGAACGCGGTTCGGGTTCAGCGGCCGGGTCAGGCGCCTGCGCCGCGCGGAATGTCGCCGGCACGCCCAGGCCTCCGTCCGACGGCGCGGGCAGAAGGTTACAGTGCCACGGGATCACCAGGAAGACGGGGAGCACCGAGAGCCTCCCCCGTGCCTCCGCGCCGAACCGCATCGACGCAGTGTCCCACGATCGCGACGACGATGCATGCCCTGGCGGCAGGCGTCGTCGGGTGTCGCCCGACGCGGCCTGCGCCCGGCGGCCCACGGCCCACGGCCCACCGCCGGCGCGCGGCGCAGCCGTGCTGGGTCGCGGTCCTACGGCGAGGCTGCACGCCACAGGGCGCCCGGCGCACGTCCCGGGCGGCGACCGCACGCCACTCCCGAAGGAGTTGCCTCGACGAAGCCCGCCGGGTACCGTCGGTCCAGCGATGGCCCCGCACGTGCTCGTAGCCGACGACGACGCCTGGATCCTGCGGATGGTCGCCACCGTGCTCGAGAAGCGGGGGTACAGCGTGGAGACCGCGACCGACGGCGAGGACGCGCTGCAGCGCGCGCTGATCCGCACCCCGGATCTGCTGATCACCGACGTGATGATGCCCAAGATGGACGGCTGGTCGCTGGTGCGCCAGCTGCGCGCGCACGCCGAGTTCGCCCTGCTGCCGGTGATCTTTCTGACCGCGCTGTCGTCCGAGGACGACCGGATCCGCGGGTTTCGACTCGGCGCAGATGACTACGTCACCAAGCCGTTCCGGTTCGAGGAGCTCGATCTCCGGGTCGCCAAGACGCTGCGCCGCACCCAGGCCGCCGTCCAGGAGACCCGCGAGCACCTCGGCGGCTCGGGGCTGCGCGGCGACCTCTCGCAGGTCGGGCTGTCGTCGCTGCTGATCCTGATCGAGATGGAGCGCAAGACCGGGCTCCTGCAGCTGCGCGCGCCCAACGGCCCCTCGGCGCAGATCCTGGTGCGCGACGGCAAGGTCGTGCACGCCCGGCTCGACGACGTCGAGGAGCCGGTCGACGCCGAGTGCCTGTACTACCTGCTGACCTGGGGCGCCGGCGAGTTCGAGTTCGTGATGTGCCTGGTCGAGGGCGCCGATCGCGTCAACGTCTCGACGACCCACCTGCTGATGGAGGCGGCGCGGATCATGGACGAGTCGCGCGACCCACAGATCGCGCAGACGATCGCGACGATCCCCGTGCTGGTCGATCCCAGCGACGAGGTCATCTAGCCCGATCGGGCCGGCTACTTGCCGTCGAGCGCGCGGTCTTCGCGGCCGGCGCGCTTCTTGGACTGGTCGATGCCGAGCGCCGCGAGCTTCTTGCGCAGCGTGTTGCGGTTGAGCCCGAGGATCTCGGCGGCCTTGAGCTGGTTGCCGCCGGTGTGCGCGAGCACGAGGTCGAACAGCGGGCGCTCGACCCGGGCCAGCACCTTGTCGTAGAGATCGTGCACCGGGTAGCCGTCGATCCGCGCGAGCAGCCCGGCGAGCTTGCCCTTGACCATGTCCTCGAACGCCAGGTCGTCCAGCGGCACGCGCTCGGCGACCACCGGCAGGATCTCGTCGACGTCGCCGGCCTCGATCCGCGCGCCGCCGACCCGCACGACGAGCCGCCGCGCGATCGACTTCAGCTCGGCGACGTTGCCGGGCCACGGGTACGAGGTCAGCCGCGCGACCGCACGGCTCGAGATCGTCGGCGGGGTGCGGCCGATCTCGACGGCGTAGTGCTTGACCCAGCGCTCGAACAGCTCGCCCAGGTCGGCGCCGCGGTCGCGCAGCGGCGGGACCTCGATGCGGCGGCCGTCGAACAGGTTGTAGAGATCGCGCGAGAACACCGCCGCGCCGACCGCGCGATCGAGATCGAGATCGGCGGTGGCGACCAGCCGCACGTCGAACAGCTCGCCCCCGGTATCGCCGTCGCGGTAGCGGATCGCCCGGCGCAGCGTGCGCTGCGAGCGCGCCGACAGATCGCTCACGTCCTTGACCAGCAGCGTGCCGCCGTTGGCCGCGCGCAGCGCGCGCTGGGCGCGCTCGCAGGCATCGCCGTCGCGGCCGGTGATCGTCGCGGCGCCCGGCGCCGGCGTGGTCGGCGCGTCCTCGAACGTCGGCCGCACCGCGATGAACTTCTTCGACGCCCGCGGCCCGCGGCGGTGCAGCACCCGCGCGACCAGCTCGCGGCCGGTGCCGTGCTCGCCGCAGATCAGGACCGGCGCGACGCCGGCCGAGAAGCTCTCCACCGCGGCGACGACCGCGCGCATCGCCGGACTCGCGGCGACCAGGAAGTCGTCCGCCTTCAACGAATTTCGTAACATCTACGCCGCCTCATCCCCTGCAAATTCACCGTCCATGTCGCCGCGCTCGCTCTGGGGGGAAAGGCCCAGTCGGCGTTGGCGCTCGATGAGTTGTGTGAAGTAATCCTCTACCAACGCGCGCGCCGCCGCAACATCGGGCGCCTCCCAGACGCGAAGCCGCAGCGCATTACAGCCGTACAGGCCGCGCGCATACCAGGCGCACGATTTGCGGACCTCGTGCAGGACGCGCGGGTTGTGCTTGAGCGACTCGATCAATCCGACATGGCGGCGAAACACCGCGATCCGCTCCTCGAGGCCGGGCTGCCCCGGATCGGGCCGGCCGGCGGTGACCTCGCGCAGCCGCGCGAACAGCCACGGGTTGCCGAGCGCGCCGCGGCCGATCATCACGGCGTCGCAGCCGGTGAGCTCGCGTAGTCGGAGGTACCCCTCGACGTCGATCACGTCGCCGTTGCCGACCAGCGGGATGTGGGCGGGCAGCGCCTCGCGAACCAGCCGGATGATCTCCGGATCGCTCTTGCCGGAGAACCCCTGGGTCCGGGTCCTGCCATGCACGGTGATCATCTTCGCGCCCGCCTCGACCATCGCGCAGGCAAACTCTGGCGCGTTGCGGTGCGCCTGGTCCCAGCCGGCGCGGTGCTTGACCGTGACCGGCACGTCGGCCGGCACCGCCGCGACCACGACGCGCACCAGCTCCTGGGCGATCGCCGGCTCGCGCATCAGCGCCGAACCGCACTCGCCCGCGACCACCCGCTTGGCCGGGCAGCCCATGTTGATATCGACCAGCGACGCGCCGATCGAGACCGCCATCCGCGCGGCGGCGTCCATCGCGGCCGGCTCGCGGCCGAAGATCTGGACGCCGAACCGGCGGCCATCGAGCGACGCCGTGAGCTTGCCGCAGGTCTTCGGATCGCCGGCCGACAGCGCGTGGGCCGACAAGAACTCGGTGATCGTCAATCCGACCCCAAACTCTTCGCACACGGTCCGGAACGGAAGATCCGTGACCGCCGCCATCGGCGCCAGGAGTACCGGGACGTCGACAACGAGATCGCCGATACGCATTACCGGCACCTATACAGCGAAAGTCTTGGCATGAGAACCCCCTCGAACGTGGCCGGACCTGCCACCGCGCGCCGGTGACACAGCTCGCTGCCGATCGTCGCAGCCGCCGCGACGCATGACTCCCCATCATCGCTCAGAGATCTTCCGGCGTATTGACGTTATGCAAGGATCGCAGCTGCGGATCAACGGCGCGCAGCTCGGCTTCTTCGATCCAGTGGACGCGCGCAGGTTCATCGGTCAGAAGCGCCGACACCCGCAGCTGTTGCGCGGCGAGCCGCGCGCGGGCGATCGGTCGCCACACGGCGACCCGCAGCAAGCTGAACAGCGGCTCGGCGCGCCCGCCGATCCGGATGCCGACCGCGTCCGCTGGCTCGGCGTGCGACAGCACGAGCTCGATCACCGCCGGGTCGATCCGCGGCATGTCACCGGCGAGCACCAGCAGCCACGGCGTGTCGGTGCTGGCGAGCCCGGCCGCGATGCCGGACAGCGGCCCGAGCCCGGGCACCTCGTCGACGACGTTGCGGTAGCCGGCGACCGCGGTGCGCCCGGAGACGATGACCTCGTGCACCAGCCGCGACACGGCCGCGATCTGGCGCTCGAAGATCGTCTGACCATCGACGATGATCGCGCGCTTGTCGATGCCGCCGAGCCGGGTCGCCTGGCCGCCCGCGACGATCAGCGCCGAGACGTCGTGGCGGTTCACGGCGCGAGCAGCGCCTGGATCTCGTCCTGGGCCGGCGTCGTGATCTCGGGGCCGCCCGGCGCGAGGTAGACCGTGACCTCGGCGCGCACGCCGAACTGGCCGGGGAAGTACAGCCCGGGCCCGATCGTGAAGCCGGTGCCCGGCGTCAGGATCCGCGAGTCCTTGACCTCGAAGTTGTCGAGGTCGGCGCCGCCGCCCTGCAGATCGTTGTCGATCGAATGGCCGGTGCGGTGCATGACGCGGTCGGCGAACCCGGCCTTCTTGACGAACGCGCGGGTCGCGTTATCGACCTCCGCGCCGGTGATCGCGCGGTGCTTGCGGGCGCGGTCGCCGATCAGCGCCATCGCCTGATCGCGCGCCAGGCTCGTGGTCTCGAACGCCCTGGCGACCGGCTCCGGCACGCTCGCGTCGGCGACCGCGCACCAGGTCTGGGCGACGAAGATGCCCTCGGGCTTGTCGACCTTGGCGGCCAAGGAGATCACGATCAGATCGCCGCGCTTGATCGGCGCTGCCTTGTCGGCCGACGGCACGTAGTACGGGTTGGCGGTGTTGGCGCCCGCGGCGACCACCGGCGGCGGCCCGACCAGCCCGCGCATCGCCATGCCGCGCACGATGCGCTGCTGAACATCGTACTCGGTCACCGCGCCGGCGCTCTGCAGCTGCTTGACGACGAACGCCAGCGCCTCCTTGCGGAGCTCGACGACGTGGTGGACCGCGACGTAGTGCGCGGTGCGGCCGGCATCGCCCCAGATCGCCTTGGTGAACTGGACCAGCGTGTCCGACGAGGCGACCTGGACGCCCGCGGCGCGGATCACCTCGAGCGTACCGGCGTCGACGCGCGACACGCTCGGGACCGCGGCCTTGGCCGAGTACTCGACCGCGACCGACTTGACGTCCTTGAGCATCGCGCGCAGCTGCTTGTCGAGATCGCGGTAGCCCTGGTAGGTCAGCTTGGTGCCGGCCAGGTGGTCGAAGCTGCGCAGCTCCGCGGTATGGACCAGCGCGACCGGCGTGCCGCGCGCCGGGATCAGGTAAAACCACGCCCGCGTCGGGTGGCCATCGGGCGCGACCAGCCGGACCGCGATCGGGTTCTCGCCGTCGCGATCGAACAGCAGCCAGCCATCGAGCCGCTGCACGGCGAGCAGGCCCTGGACGACCGAGATATCGGCGAGGCCGACCCGCCGCGGAAACGGCGACGCGTCGTCGGTAGGGCCCGAGGGACCGTACGGATCCGCGGGCCCGCTGGGGGTGGCAGAAGGCGCCGCGGTGGGCCGCTTGGCCGGCGCCGCCGGCTGGGCCCAGCTCCCGGACACGTGCGCTGCGAGGCCGACCCAACCAACGATCCAACCGAAGACGAGGGCTTTGCGAGTCATGGTACCTCAGGGGACCTCAGGGACCTCAGGTCACCGGCCGGCGGACGCTCCCGAGCTCGGCGATCAGCTCCTGGTGAATACCACCGTTCGTCGCGACCACGGAGCCTTCGTAAATATCGGCCCGGCCACCGGTCCAGTTGGTCACGACGCCGCCAGCCTCGGCGACGATCAGCACCCCGGCGGCTGTGTCCCACGGCTTCAGGTGACGCTCCCAGTAGCCGTCGATCCAGCCGCGGGCGACCATGCAGAGATCGAGCGACGCGGCGCCGAGCCGCCGGCAGGCTCCGGCGCGGCGCTGCAGGTGATCCCACTCGGCGAAGTTGTTGTCGGGCCGGGTCGCCCGGTCGTACGGAAACCCGGTCGACAGCATCGCCTGCGCCAGCCGGCCGACCGCGCTGACGCGCAGCGGTGCCCCGGTGCCATCGCGCGCGCCGCCGCCCCGCGACGCCTCGAACCACCAGCCGAGCTGCGGCGCGCACACCACGCCGACCTCGATCTTGCCGGCGACCTCGAGGCCGATCGAGATCGCCCAGATCGGCAGGCCGTGCGCGAAGTTCACCGTGCCGTCGATCGGATCGACGATCCAGCACTGGTCGGTCGCGCCCGCGCCGCCGCCGCCCTGCCCGGCTTCTTCGCCGAGCACCGCGACGCCCGGCGTGTGCTCGGCGAGGATGCGCCGGATCAGCTCCTCGGAGCGCAGGTCCCACTCGGTGACCAGGTCGGTCGGGTTCCCCTTGGTGCGCACATCGGCGGGCCGCGCGTCGCGCAAAAGCTCCGACGCAGCGCGCGCGGCGGCGCGTGCAACCCCCAGCATCTCGGAGCTCATGGAAGGCTTCTCTCGACGGTGATCACCCACCGAGCATAGCCTCGATCCGCGCCGTCGCCGAGCTCGTGAGCGGCGCTCGCAAGGTTGGTCTATCGGACGGAAGTCACAGGTCGAGCCGCATCGAGACCTGCTGTGCACTCGCGGGATGGCTGAAGGTCTCGGTCGCCGCGACCTGCCTGGAGAGGGTCGAGCGGTCGACGACGCGGAACCCGAACTTCGCGGCGAAGAAGTCGCTCGCCGTGGCGGTCAACAGGTAGATCCGCCGCACGCCGCGCGCACGGGCCTGGCTGACCGCGAGATCGGCGAGCATCCAGCCGTAGCCGGAGCCGCGAAACTTCGGGTCGACCGCCAGCGCGCGCAGGATCGCATCGTCGCCGAGCACCTCGAGCGAGACGCAGCCGACCCTGCCATCCTCGTTGCACAGCACGAAGAAGCTGCCCTGCTGGTCGTCGCGCGCGGGCTCGTCGAGCGAGGTCACCGCGAGCACGTGGCGGATCCCGGCCATGTCCTCGCGGCGGGCCGGCCGGATCGAATCGCCGATCGCGTCGAGCAGCTTGTCGTGCAGGCCGTCGAAGCTGCCGGACGACAGCACGCAGACCACGTCGCCGGGCGCGGCGTCGCCGGCGAGCTGCTTCACGATGGTGTCGACCTCGGGGATGTACGACGCCTTGGTGCCGCTGCGGTGCAGATCGAGCGCCAGGCGCTCGGGATCGAACCGCTCGGCGACCGGGATCTTCGACGGATCGAACACCCGGCCAACGATCACCTCGTCGGCGTGCGCGAACGCGTCGGCGAACTCGGCCTGGAAGGTCTTGCGCCGGCTGGTCGCCGAGCGCGGCTCGTACACCGCGATCAGCCGCCGCTTGGGGTAGCGCAGCCGCAGCGCCTTCAGGGTCTCGCGCACGGCCGTTGGATGATGCGCGTAGTCGTCGAGCACGGTGACGCCGCCCGCGACGCCGCGCAGCTCCTGGCGCCGCCGCACGCCGGCGAAGCTGCCGATGCCGCGCTTGAGTTCGGCCACCGGCACGCCACGCGAGCGCGCGACCGCGACCGCCGCCACCACGTTGGCGACGTTATGGCGGCCGACCAGCAACGACTCGAAGTGCTCGATGCGATCGCCGCCCTCGCCGTGACCGGGCGCACGGTGGAAGACGTCGAACGCGGCGCGGCCGCTCTTGGTGAGCTCGGAGCTCTGCGCCCACCAGGTCACGCTCGGCGGCGGCTCCTGGCCCGCATCGACCACGGTGTACTGCTCGACCCGGCACGTCGCGTGCTGGGCGACCGCGACGGCGTCGGGCGAATCGGCGCACACGATGAGCAGGCCGGTCGGGGGAATCGCGGTCACCAGCTTCTTGAACACGTCGCGCACGGCGTCGAACGACGGAAAGATATCCACGTGGTCGAGCTCGATCGAGGTCAGAACGACGGTCTCGGGGCGGTAGTGCAGGAACTTGGGGCCCTTGTCGAAGAACGCGGTGTCGTACTCGTCGCCCTCGATCACGAAGTCCGGCCCGCCACCCAGCCGGTAGCCGCGGCCGAGGCTGACCGGCACGCCGCCGACGAACAGCGACGGATCGCGGCCGGCCTCGGTCAGGATGTGAGCGACCAGCGAGGTGGTCGTGGTCTTGCCGTGGGTGCCGCACACGACGATCGCGTGCTTGGACGCGAGCAGCCGCTCGCCGATCACCGCGGGAAACGACGTCAGCGGGATGCCGAGCGCCTGCGCCGCCACGACCTCGACATGATCCTTGCCGTGGACGTTGCCCACGACGACCAGGTCAGGCCGCCATGCCAGGTTGGCCGCGTCGTACGGCAGCATCACCGGCACGCCGAGCTCGGCCAGCTGGGCGCTCATCGGCGGGTAGACCGCGGCATCGGAGCCGCGCACTTCGTGCCCGGCCTCCGCGAGCAACCCCGCCACGGCCCCCATGCCGGTGCCGCCGATACCGATCAGATGGACCTTCACGCCGGCGCGAAGCTACCCAGCCCGCACCGTCGGGTAAAGCGTTTCGGCACGTGGTTTGGAGATCGGCGGTGGCATTTCCGGAACACAGCGCAGTGAGTCGAGGATTTCTCGGGACAGGTCAGGTCACGCGAGCCGATTCTAGAGGCGCCCTGGCCCGGCGCGCGGGGTTGGACACAGATCGTCGCAGATCCTCGCAGTCACCTGGCATCGACCCGTTCTGCGAGCGGCTCGGCGCTGGGCGGCCTGAAGCCTTGAAACAGCTCTCCGCTCGGCAGCCGGTAGCGCCGCGCGAATTCGTAGTAGCAGCTCGGGATCCGCACGGTGGCGTCGTCGAACGCGACCAAGGCGGTATCGGCCCGGGTCCACGATTGCTCGAGCCGCTGCGCCGGCGAGCCCTTGATCGCGCCACCGCGCTCGTCGAGCGCGAACCCGTGCTCGACGAGGAACGCGTCGAGGGCCGCGAGATCGGGGAACGTCGACAGCGAGCCCAGGTCGACGGTGAAGTGGTCGACGCGGAACCCGAACGCGGCCACCCACGCGGCGTAGTCCGACTCCGCGAGCAGCGCCAGGTACTCGGCGTGGCGCAAAGACCACGGCCGGCCGGCCCACGCCAGATCATCGCGCTCGGTGAACCCGGGGGGCAGCTGCCCCAGCAACCGGCGGACCTGCGCCTGCGCCGATGGCGATAGCTCCTCGAGCACGAGCTCGCTGATGAACACCTTGGGCAGCGCCGGATCGTCGTGCTGCCAGTAGCATGCGCGCAGGTGGCCGCCGGCGCGTCGGTAGCGCTCGCGCGCGTGCCAGCCACGGGCCTCGAACGGCCGCGCCAGCGCCGCCATGCCGACGCCCGGCGCGCCATAGCTGCGCAGCGCGATATGGTCGTCGCACAGCAGCTCACCGTGCTGGGTCAGCAGCTGGCGGATGCGTGCGGCCTGCGGCGTCGCGGCCGTGTAGTCGCGCCACAGGACGTCGAGCAGTTCGGCGACCGTCACTGCACTCGATATGCACCAGCGGCGCGCAGTTGGGAAGCCCCGCTGCCATACGACCAGCCTCGCGCCCCCTGGCGAGCCCTGCGAGCCGCGATCTCCGGGATGTGCGGAGATGACACGCTCTCAATCAAGAGGTGTCGGAGGACAACCACGGCCTACCGAACGCATTCTGGTCGACCCTCTCAGCGGTCCATCAGGTCTTCGATCAGCTTCTCGGTCGCCCCGGCGGCGATCTGCACGGTGAACGTCTTCTTGATGGCCTTCTCGTCGTTGATCAGCGTGATCTTGTGACGGCCGGCTGGCAACGCGATCGAGCGCTGCGGCGTGGTGAGGCCGGTCGGCGTACCGTCGATCGTGATCTCGCACGGCGGCTTGCTCGAGATCATCAGCGTGCCGTCGCCGGCCGCGCTCGACCGCTCCGCGTGCTTCGCGGAGCTGCCCCCGGCGTCGCGCCGCACTGCGCTGTCGGCCGCTCGGACCGCGGTGGACTTGTCCAGCGCGACGACGACGCGCCGGGTCGTGCGCGGATCGAGGTGCTCGACCCGCGTCGCATGATCCTCCGAGCTGAACACGAGGTCGTAGTCCCGCGACGGATCGACCGCCGCGCTCACCGGCGTGACGCCGAGGAGCGCGGCGTGTCCGCGATCGATCAGCGTGACGGTGGCGCCGCTCGGCGTGGACTGGATCCGCACGTCGACCAGCGCCAGCGAGGTAGGATCGGCGGCCGGCGCTGAGGCGGCCGGCTCCGCGGCGGCCGGCGGCTCCGTGGCGGGCGGCGCTGAGGCGGCCGGCGCCACCGCGGGCGGCGCTGAGGCGGAGGGCGGCGCTGAGGCGGCCGGCGCTACCGCGGGCGGCTCCGCGGCGGCGGTCGGCGCTGCGGCGGCGGCCGACCCGGCCGGCGCTACCGCGGGCGGCTCCGCGGCGGCGGTCGGCGCTGCGGCGGCGGCCGACCCGGCCAGCGGCGGTTCGGCCACCGGCGGCTCCACGGCCTTGACCGCAGCCGGCGGCGCGTCCGCACGGGCGTTCGCCGCGACGGGCTGGTTGATGGGGGGCAGCGATGGCGGGACCACCGCCACCGGACGGGCGGTCGACGCAGCGCCCTCGTCCGAGTCCTGAGAGGCGGTGACCGTCAGGTATCCGCCGATCGCGACGCCCGCGATGACGAACACGATCACCGGCATCGCGAGCTTGCCGAGCATTCGACGCGGATGCGAGGACCGCGGACGCTTGGGCACCTGAGGGCCCGCCGGCCCCGCATGCAACTCGCCGCCCGGCGGCGGCCACTTGAGCGCCGGCGGCGACGCGAGCGGTGCCGTGAACCGCGCGCGCGAATGCAAGGTCTCCGGCGTCGGCAGGAACGCCCTCGATGGATCGCTCCAGTTCGGCCATTTCTGCGCCGCCGCGGCGGCGGGTACCGGCGAGGGGATCGCCCAGCGCTGGCTCACCGCGGTGGCGAAATCCGTGGCGGTCGGAGAGGTGACTGGCGGTACGGGGGCCCCATCGGCGACCGGTGCACGCGGGATCTCCGGGGCAGGTGCGGGCATCGCGGCGCGCCGTAGCTCGAACGGCGCGGCCACCGGCATGCTCGACGGCGGGCCGAAGACCTGCGGCGGCGGGGCGCCGCGGTTCTCCGAGCCGGGTGCGCCGGCAGGCCGTGCGGCACCCGGCGATCTGGGCAGCGCTGGCGCCGACATCGTCGGCGGCGCGCTCGGCACGCTGCCGCGCGCGAGGCGCCGGGGCGCTGGCGATGCCACTGCTGGTGCGTGGGCCACTGCTGGTGCGTGGGCCACTGCTGGTGCGTGGGCCACTGCTGGTGCGTGGGCCACTGCTGGTGCGTGGGCCACTGCTGGTGCGTGGGCCACTGCTGGTGCACGTGTCGCCGCTGATGCACGTGTTGGCGCAAGTGCAGCTGCTGCCGCACGCGCCGCTGCTGGTGCACGTCCAGCTCCCGGTGCCGGCGCAGCGGCCGGCGCCCGTGAACGTTCCGGTGTCGGCGCTACGGCAGCCTCAGGTGCACGTTCCGGTGTCGGCGCTGCGGCAGCTGCCGGTGCACGTGCAGGCGCTGGCGACCCTGCCTGTGCCGGTGCGTGTGCCCGCCCAGCTGACTGCGCCGGTGCACGTGCGGGTGCCGGCGCAGCTGCCGTTGCACGTGTGGATGCCGGCGCAGCGGCAGCAGCCGATGCACGTGCCAGTGTCGGCCCAGCTGCAGCCGCCGGGACCGATGCGCCTGCCGCCGTCGGAGCAGCGGCAGCTACCGATGCATGTGCCGATGCCGCACCTGCCGACACCGAAGCACCTGCAGCTGCCGGTGCCGACGCACGCGCCGCTGCCCACGCCTCTGCCGAAGCACGCCCTGGTGCAGGCCTCTCTGCACGTGCCGGTGCGGCGCCCGGGGCACCGGCGGCTGCACGTGGCGGTACCGATGCACGTGGCCCTGCAGGCGCGGGTGCCGGTGCCCGTGCCGCTGCCGGCTCAGCGCCAGCTGCAGCTGGCGCCAGTGCTGCCGCCGAACCCGCGTGTGGAGGCGACGGCAGCGGCGGAATCGTCACGCTGCGAACCCACGTCTTGACGGTCGGGTCCTCCACCGGGATGGGTAGGTCGCGGGCGGTGTCGTATCGGTTCGCCATGGATTCGCTACGCCTACGTGTGGGACCTTGGAGCAGAATCACGGACGGCGCGGGAGTTCGCAAGAGAAATCTGCCAATTCCCCTCACCTGGAAGTGACTTAGGCGGCATTCTCAGAGATCGACTCAGATCTCTCCTGGTGCCCCGAGCAGGCATCGATCGGCACCACTAACTGATTGAATCGGCGTTGACGACGGCATGACCATACATCTATGGTATGGTCAGTGAACGACGCGGCATTTCGAGACCTGCGGCGGCTCGCAGACTCGTTGGGTCGGCCGCGTTCGGCGCCTCACATCGAGCGGCTCCTAAAGCGGCTCGGTGTGACGGCGGTGCCGCTGCTCGGCCGTCAGCTGTCCAGCACCGACGCGAGGCGACGCGAGGCTGCGCGCGATGCGCTCGAGGCGCTGGCCGCGCTCGGCGAGACCGCGCGCGGCCGGGTGACCGCCGAGCTGCAGGCGATCACCTCCGGCGCGGTCCCCGACGAAGCCAAGGTCGTCGCGCTGGGCCTTTTGTCCGAGCTCGGCGAGCACGCCGACGCCCGGTTTGCCGATCCGGCACGGATCCGCGAGCGTTCGGCGATCGCGCTGGCCGCGCACCTCGAGACCGCCGCGGATGTCGCCGGCGCCGCCGACCTGATGCTCCAGCAGCTCGAGCCCGGCGACATGATCGAGATGCTCGAGGTCATGGCGATCTCGGCGCCGGCCGCCGCGCACCGGCTCGCGAGCGAGCTGACGCTGCGGCTCGATGCGCCGGCCGCCGCGCGCGAGGGGCTGTGCACGCTGGTCGCCAGGCTGGCGTCGGGGCCCGTTCGCCAGGCCTCGGCGCTGCGCGATCGGCCGACCCAGGTCGCCGTGCTCGTCGACGCAGCCGCGCGGCTGGTCGTGATCGCGAGCCGGCGGAGCGCCGGCGGTCGCGGCTGGCGGCGCTGGGCGGTGCTGATCGGCGCGGGCGGCCGGATCGACGACTGCCTGCACGAGGACGACGCCGGCCCCGAGGATGGCGCCGAGCCGCTGATCGCCACGCTGTGCGGCGACGGCTACCGGGTCGCGAGCAACGAGCGCGAGCACGCGCGCGACGTGGTGGCCGCCGCCGCGCGGCGCACCGCCGAATCCACCCGCGCCCTGCCCTCGCCGTACTACCTGGGCCGCGATCTGCTCGAGCTCGGCGACGCCCACCTCGGCGGCCGGGCGGCGGCAGATCCGGCCTCGACCGCGCTCGCCCACGCGATCGAGCTGGTCG
>Ga0302322_100000255_pt1 | contig 39057 bp, 59 predicted proteins | sample Fen_T0_2_FD_203757 | JGI IMG/M metagenome (GOLD analysis project Ga0302322, IMG submission 203757) | Peat permafrost microbial communities from Stordalen Mire near Abisko, Sweden - Fen_T0_2 | ecosystem: Environmental > Terrestrial > Soil > Wetlands > Permafrost | place: Sweden: Abisko...
TTTCGCGTCGTGCGTAGGCGGCGGCGTAGGAGGAGTAGGTGGCGCAGGCGGCGTCGGCGGCGTAGGCGGCGGCGTTGGCGGCGGCGTTGGCGGCGGCGGTGTTGGCGGCGGCGGCGTAGGCGTTGGCGGCGGCGTTGGCGTTGGCGTTGGCGGCGGCGGCGTTGGCGTTGGCGGCGGCGTTGGCGGCTACTAATCCAGTAGTATCCCCACTTTCTAAAAATCTCTCTGCGGCTTCAATCGCTTTTCTCGGTCGATCATCATCCGGGTGTTTTGCCTCATATATTCCGAGAACCTTTTTTGCCGCATAGACCGCATATGCGACACGTTGATTTTTAGTAAACGCTTGAGTCAACAACCAGCTCGCCCATACGAAATGATCTTCTTTCAGAAGTTTCCTAGCCAATTTAGAGGTATTCGTTTCGTTCTGATTTTTGAACCAAGAGATCCCTTCTTTACACGCATGTTTTTCATTGAGCCATTTGGTAGTGATTTTCATTTTTCTTTTTTATCCATCCGTTCAAGATGTTTTATATGAAGGTTGCGCTCGTATCCGTTAAAGTCTGCCTCAACGTCAATTTTCACAACCCAGAATAGGATAATGAGCGCCGCGATAATTGCGCCCCCACATATTGCCCCGGCCATAAACTCAAACATTTTCATCTCCATTCGAAATACTCAGGATTAAAAAAGTCTGCGTATTCCTCTATTACGATTTGCTCTTTCCAGAAAAGCTCCAGCACTTTTGTTGGCCGTAGACATTTGATTTTCATGTAGAAAGTTTTGCATTTGTTATACGCAATGTCAATGTTTATTTTTCAGACTGAGAAAGTTTATAGGCATACGCGCACTGTAATAAAATATCCCTAATAAATTCGCTTTTTCGTTGGTTCCGCCGTCGGGATTCTCGCTCAATCAGTTTGTACTCCTCATCAGTTACTCGTGCGCCGATCATTTTTGATTTATTTTTAATCATATTGTATCCTCCTGTTATTCGTTAGAATAACATTTGTTGTCACGGATTTCAATGGAGGATCTATGCGGATGAGAGAAAAACCATTACGCGGTCAAAAATATTTCGTGAATGGAGAATTGTTTACATTCCTCGAGATTGCTGGAACATATGCACGTGGATTTTTTGGGATAGGAACATCCGAACTTATTCCCCTCGAAAAACTACCGCTAAAAATTATTGATACGAAAGACTACGAAAGAATCGAAGGCACAAAACATAAAGGGGATTAGCCGACACAGCCCCCATGGCAATCTGTCTCGCTTTTCCGTTGATTGACTCTAATACCCTTAATTTGTAAATTCCGCGCGTGATCCCTTGGAAAATCACAACAAAAACAAATTTACCCTGTGGGCGTACCTCTCCAAGGGATCATTACGTTCACAGGGCTATTTTTTAGGCGTACCCTTGGAGGGAAAAAATGGATGATCTACAGCAAATCGAACGTGCTACACGTTCACGCGAGTTGTTCGAACGTTTAGATGATGTCCTCAAAGGGTGTAAATTCCCTCATGAGTTCAAACTAGCTCCTGATGTTATAGAGGATATTTGGAAGGCTCGTGATTTATTGGATGAGTATACCGTTCGATATGTCCAAGGCGGTTCGATAGACTGGCAAGAGGATATTATTCCCCAAGCAAAATACTGTTTTCAATTGGTTCATGATTTCAACGAAAAACAAATAGTGGATCTCGTATGAAATTCGTTGATGATTTTGTGGATTATTGCCGTGATTTTACGGCTTGCCCTGAAATATTCCTTCGATGGTCTGCAATTACAACGGTGTCTGCCGTAGCGGGACGCCGTCATGCGTACATGACCGGAGACTGGAACATATACCCGAATCTATGGACGTTGATCCTGGGTAATTCGTCCTCTTATAAATCCACGGGTGTGAATGCGTCGAAACGATTGCTTGAGCAAGCATGGCCCGCCGTTTTTGCGTCACAGCAATATTCTCATGAGGCATTGTTCGAAGATTTATCTGTTGAACCCCATCGTTTTTTTGTTTATGACGAAGCTGAAACGTTCTTGCGGATGATAAATTCTAAATATAACCTTGGGATGGAACCGACAATGATTTCCCTTTACAACGGCCAGAACATGAACCGAAAAATCAAGGGTAAATCAGGGCATGATCCAATCATCGAAATTCGCAACCCTTACCTATGTTGGCTAGGTGCTTCGACACAACATCAAATCGCGGAGGCGTTGCAGGGAAATTCGGCGGGTTTTTTATCGGGTTTTTGGCCCCGGTTTATTATTGTTCCCTATTACGGAGAAGAGAAGTCTATGCTATTCCCTCCTCCATCCGACAAAATGAAAGCAGCCTCTCTTGTCGCGCAGTTGGTAAAGATGATGCAAGTGGGAGAACGGGAATATCGATATTCGGACGACGCAAAACGGGAGTTGTTGCTTTGGACGTCACGTTTTCAGGAGAGGCTCGGGAAGTGTGATCCGATGCTTGGTGCGTTTTACAAAAAGCAAAAGGACGAACACTTCCATAAACTTTGCATCCTATCAGCGTTTGAACGTGGAAGTTCGGTTATTGATGTTTCAGATGTTGAATTTACGATTCCCTTGCTTTGGGGAATAGAAAAGGAATGGGCCTCTCTTTTAGAGCGATTTACAGAAAAAGAATGGGACCGAGACGCAAACCGGATTGAATCGTTTATTGCAAAATCAGTCAAAACAGACCGGGAAGAACTTTTACGTAAAGTGAAGGGAATAAAAGCCCAAAAACTAACCTCTATCCTCCATGGATTAGAACAAGATTTAAAGATTTCCATTATCCGTGAAACAACCTCAGGACGACCCAGAAACATCATAAATTGGGTGGGGAAGTAAGGTGAAGTAAGCCCCCCCTTACCACACCTTACCACTACCAAGAATGGGGAAGTAAGTCTATCGTCTTAAAAATACCCTTACTACTACTTACTACTACCTACTACTAACCCCTTAATACAGGACTCCAAAAGATGCGTTTTAAGCGGTTTAAATAGTGTGTATCGGGGAGTACTGGGGAAGTAAGGGAAGTAAGGGGTGTAACCTATGCGTAGGTTTCAATCCACTCCCCGGCTTTCGCCGAGGAGAAACGGTGGGGGTGATTGTCAGCTTCATGCTACATTCGGTGGGTGTCTCCATGGTTTCGTGCCACTGACAAAATTGTCTTTCAATCTGTTTTTTTCATGGTCGTCTCCTTTGTCGTCGAAGTTCTTTTAAGCAACAGCTAACTGAATTTTATTCTGACATTCGCCATAGACGTGGGTTGCACCGCAAAAGCAACGGCATACGCCACGTTTAGCCCATTTTTTTTTATTGTGTGCGTTCTGTTTATGGAATGCCTCGACTACTTGGGCATATAGCGGATGAGAAGAATGGACGCGGATTTTATCGTTTTCAAAATAATCAGATTGAAAATCGCTGCCATTCTCGACTTTGAACGCCGCATGAACCTCAGACGATAATTCGTTGTACCGTTTGCTATAGATCGTAATGACATCAGAAGGCAAGTTAACCCATGGACCAGAACCGTAAGAGCATTTCTGAAGTTTGCCATTTGTGCCTTTGATTCCGTTGTAGAAGAATTTCATTTTAGTTTCCTTTTCCGTCTGAGTTTTGTTTTCCATGTCATAAGTCTATCATATATATATTAGATGTCAAGAGAAATCGTAGACGAGGCAACCTTCTAGCACGTGCTGTGCGGCCTCGATGACGCTTGATAATTCGCCGTGAGTGAATACGGCTCATGACGGCACGTACCAGCGACGAGTTCCGAAAAAGTACGATCCCTGAATTTCGAGAAGGCCCTCTTTTACCATTTGCCCAAGAATACCGTTGTAGCGCGAATCTGACGGCATAAGACCGCACGCTTTTTTGATTCTGTAGGGCCTGATGACTAATGGGTTTTCTCTGATATACATTGCGATTTTGTTTTTTAATTCAAGGTCTTTCATGTTAGATCGCCCCCCCTGTTTTTGGTGTTTCGGAATACGTCAACGGCTGGAAAAGTAAGCCCCTATGGGAACGCAAGGAAAGGGCGGCTGAAGTTGTGGAGGGGTTAAAAAAGTTTAAGCTTGGATATCGGACTGAAGATGATTTGTACTCAAAAATAATGGGGGAGGACAAACATGGAACCATACGTCGCAAGAGCATTTCTGAACAAGCTGCTGAACGAAAGCGAGAAGGAGGACTTGAGAAGGCAGGAGGACAAGTCGGGGACTTACTTGCAAGGTTTCCAGATTTGCCAAAAATATCACCTCAAACCGGAGCCATTGAGGGACGAGGAAATGGCGCGGATGACAGCGCTGTATAGGGTTTGGCAAACGAAGTGGGAGATGGAATTTGATCGGCTGAGAGCATTACACCCCGGCGACGAGGCGTCATTTAACGTCACGGGCGACGAACTATTGTCGGACCTTCGATCCTGGGAATGGTACGCGGAAAAGAATTACGTGGAACCGATGATGCCTGCGGGGACGAAAATGGGGTTGGTGTTGACGTTTGTGGTAGGCGGTTTGTTAGGGCAGGCATTGTCGTAAAGAAATGGCCTTTAGACCCATACGATTTATCTTTACACCATCATGATGATGGTGTATTCTATGGGTGTAGAGATTAGGGGATGGGAATGGGGGATGAAATGAAAACGAGAGCTTGCTTAAAATGCCACAAAGACCATGACGGGAAATATCAGGTGTGCCGGGTTTGCCTGGAAGCGATTAATACCGAATGGAAATCAAATGCTCAGGCCGGACTTCAGAAAATGGTTTTAGCTCAAGGGGGTGTGCGGTGAAAACGATTGAGTACGGAATGATTGAGTGTATTTGTGGTGCGACGGTAACGACTATGGACGGACGAGTAATTGAGCATTACAAAGAATATCCGATTCAATGCGCTGGACCTAAATCATGACCTGCCCTAAATGTAACCACGACTGGATGCCACGGGTCCCTAACCCGCTCAAATGTCCTCGGTGCTGCACGTTCTTAAAAGCGTAGGCGTGTTATTTTACGTTTTTGGATTTTGGATATGGAAATGAGAAGAGCGGATCTAGGCTGGTGCCGGTCCGCTCTTGTTCGATGATTTGGTTTTCGGTCATGTTTAGAATCACCTGTTTTCGATTAAAAATGTTGTTTCCTTTTTTAGAGCATATTTCGCTAGGTCTATTAATCGTGTAATCGCTAATTCTATGAAAAACTCTTTTTCAGACTCGTTTTTGTAATGGTCATTTTCTAGATCGTAAATGGCGTAGCGGGCCTCTTTTAAGAGGTAATGCTGTTCGCAATAAATGGAAAGCGTTTTTCTATTACAGGACAGACATTTATGTTCGATCATGCTCGTCCCTCGGCGCGGGCGATAAGCGAGCAAATGTCGCAATATGACTCCGAATACTCCGAATGAGAATCAATGAGCGCGGAAAGAAGTTCCGGCGCGCACGCGATTAGGCGGGCGTTGGATACATTCTGTTTTTGAATTATTTTTAATCCCCTTACCGAGATGTATGCGATAGTTCCTGCTGATCCCACGATACGCATTTGCTCATCAATTAATTCGCCGGATGCAGAATAAACAGGCGTTAAACTTTCGGTTCGATTTTCGATTTTCCATGGTGTTGTTTCCATTTTAATGTCCCCCTGATTTAGTGTGTGAAAATAAAATATTCGATATATTTGTATTGAGTTGATTTCCAGCAGGGGAGATCTAGAATAAAGCCCTCACCAAATTTGCCTTTGTACGGGCGGGCATATCCGCTGGATTTGCGCGACACATACCCACGAGCTAGCGCCCCGTGGTACCGCTCAATCAATCCCTCGTCGCAAAGCCGCTTGATCATTTCTGCTGTGATTATCATGGTGTTATCCCCTTTTTCCGTCTTAGTTTTCTTCCACTTTTTCCGCATGTTCGTCACAAAGTTTCAGCCCCTCTTGTGGATAATTCCAAGTCGCGATTGTTCCATCCCCACACAAAGCGCATTCAGAATCGTCGTTGTAAATTTTATTCATGATTTTATTCTCCTTTTCCGTCTGAGTTTTGTTTTCCATGTCATAAGTCTATCATATATATATTAGATGTCAAGAGAAATCGTATGGGTCTTTGGGCTCAATTTTATTTGGTATGTAATGGGTTGATTTTATACCTATTATATGGTAGGCTCTTTTTTATGGGAATAACGACTATTAAAAATTGTGCGAATTGCTCGAGCGCGTTTGCGCCTGTGGTGCACTGGGGGGAGTTTTGTACTAAGAGGTGCCGTAATGCATTCCATTCTCGACGAGCGTATCGACTGAGAAGGGAGCGATTATCTAATGGGAAGTCCGCATCTATCGAAACTGGGATACCCTAGTCGTAAATTATTCATAGCGACGTACTCGTCAAAATCGTCGAGGCGGCAAACCAAAGATAGGATTGATGCAAGTTTAGATGCGGAATTTGGGAAAATGACTCGGCCAGCGAAGCGGTGGATACACCACCGGAGTATTATTATCGCGCTCGCTCTATCCACGGTGGTATTGAAAATCTGATTGAAACCTGCTATATAGGCCCATGGGCACCTACACATTAGAGCGAATTCCGCACGATAAGCAAGTCGCCGTATTCGCTCTCCACTCCGCCGGATATTCGCAAACCAAAATCTGCAAACTCGTCGGAATCAGTCACCCCACCGTTTCGCGCATTATTCATCAGGTTCCAGTAAATGTCGACGAGGTTGAGTCGTACAAAAAAGCCTTAATGGCCCGCCAATACGCCATTTCTATGCGGGCGACGAACTATATCACCGATGAGAAACTCGATAAAATGAACGCCCTGCAGTTGATGACCATTAATGCTATAGGGATTGATAAAGCACGGGATATGGAAGGTTCTAACAGGCCTGTTTTCAACATAATTCAGGCGGCCAATGATCTCGGTAAAGGGCTGCAAGAACTCAAGGATAAGCAAGCCGTGCTAGCAGCGGCGCGCACGCACACAAGCACTGAAGCCATATGAAATATAATATGGGTTATCATAAGCAATGAATTACGCGAACGCTGATAGGGCTAGAATCGAAGATTATTTAGGCTACAGCATCCAGTGTCACCTTGATCGGTTTGTCGCGTTAAACGAAAGCCTATTCCTCCTGGCTGGGTTGCCCGCAAGTCTCCGTACGAATACCCCTACGGAGGCGGGGGGAGGGGTGCCCCCGGGGGGACTGGGTCTCTCTCCCTTCCCCCTCTCCGACCGAAAAAAACAAAAAGGATCTTATGTCAAGAACTTGGACGCCTGAGCAGAAAAAAATAGCGGCTGACCGAATGAAACTTGTCGCTGAAAAGCGATGGAGCAAAACCGCTTTTGTTCCCGAGAGGACCCCTGACGTCTTCCACGTGATGGCCCAGCAGGTATCGCCCCAGCGTGATACGGGGCGGGTTGGCAGCCGCGAAGTGAATTTGATTGTCCGAACAAACGGAACGATGGTGAGCCAGCATGGTCCGTGTGTTTGTGGGAAACCCAAACGAGAGTGGCACGATATTTGTTTAAAGGGAGATTTGCATGGATGACACAATTGTCGTGACACCGGTTGTTCCTGACGGGAAATGCCCTGAGTGTGGACGAGACAAGGTGAATTCATGAAGCGGATTCTCCTGGGAATTGCATCGTTTTTAGTTTCGGTATCAGCGTTTGCGTCGAATAGCATTACGCGAGACACCTATCTTATTTACGCTCCGGCCAGCAGTGGTCTTTCGAGCGTTGGCGTTTTAGGGCCAAGCCAGACGGGTTCAGACACGTCGGATCTCGTGGCCCAGATTTCTTCAGCGTCTACGGTGGCTTATTTTCGGACGGATAGCGTGGACTATTTAGCGGCGCAAGCCATTGTGAGTTCGATCACGTATTCAGCGGCGACATTTACGGATGGAAGTGCAAGCACGGCAACGTTTACGGTGAGCAGTTTTGCGGCGTTGTCGAGTGCGACAGCGACGGGTATTTTGACGGTAAACAACAACACGACGCTGGGTGGGACCTGTATTTCGGCGGGTGGGTATGGTCTTGGAAGTTACACGGCTTGTAATCCCGCGCAATGGGCGGTGGGTGCGTCGAGTGCGGCGACGGCGTGTAATATTGCGTCGGCTATTTCGGCATACGGGATTATTCGGGCGAGCTGTACGATTGGTGCATCGAGCGGGATTGTATTCACGACGGCTCCGGTGTATGGTTCGGTCTGGAATACGTTTCAGTCGAGTGGTCCGGCAGGGATTACGGTGGGTACGTTTTCAGGGGGCCAGGATAACCAGACGATTAAAATTAATGGTGTAACGCTGACAGCAAATAGCCAATGGTTCCCGGTGACGAGCAATGCGGTGACAGCGACGAATTTAGCGACGGCGATTAATAATTCGTCAACAACGACGGGGGTTGTGGCGTCGGCGGGTGCGAATGCGGTGGTGTTTGCGACGGCGACGGCGGTGGGAACGTCAACGAATTATGCGATTGCGACGTCGAGTTATTCGGCGCTTCAGATTGCAACGCTTACGTCGTCGAGTCCCATTACAGGAGCTGGGCTTGGCGCGATGACGAACGGAACAAATTCTCAGTTCACAATTAACCAGGCGTCCATTTCGGCTGGGGTGAATGGCAATCTTGATGTGACGGGTCTTGCGGTGCTTTATAGCACGGGAAGCGGCGTTGCGATTACCCCGCTTGTGACGGGTACAACGTATTACATTGTCGACGTGGCGGCGGCGAATGCGTTCCAGTTAGCAACGACATCGACAGGTGCGCTGGCAGGGCTTGGGATTACGTTGACCTCGTCCCAGACGAAAACAACGGCGGACACGTTTACGCTTACACCGCTTGCGATTACTGGAACTCCGAATTTTCAATGGATGGTTTCGGATGACCAGACGACCTGGGTGCCTTGGACGACAACGACTTACGGCCAGACTATTCCGTCGGTGAGTTTAGGGACTTACAATTCAACAGGGACAGTCGTGACGTGGGATCTGGGGCATGTTTCTCACGGGTATGTAGGATTACAGGTCCAGCCACCGACGACAGGGGCTTTGAACTTTAAAGTGAAAACAGTGGGTCGAGGGAACTAATGAACCTTAAAAAAGATGCGGATGAACATACCTTCCACGAGAACATAAAGAAAGTTGTGGATGCGGGGCATACGATCAAAACAGGAATTGCGATGGCTCATCAGGCTAAAAAGGAGAATTATGCAACCCCGAAAGATTGCCATTAAAGGTCCGCAAGGGACTGGGAGTGTAAGCCAGTGGTGGCCCATGCCAGAACCTCAGGAAGAATATGAGGAAGAGGGTGGACACGTCGATATTGTGGACGGGAATTTCACGCAAGATCCGTTTGAATTAAGGGCGCCCGAGACAGACCACACACCGAATTACATGAAGGGTCCTAAAGTGAGTAAACCAAGCTACGGTAAATTTGGAGGGAAACCATAATGGGTCCTATGTTTTCTGGGAAGAATGTGATTCAGGATGATTTTGGGCTAGTCATTACGGAGACTAAAGTTTCGGGTTCAACGGCATCGAATGAGGATGAACCGAATTACCCGATTGAAGATTCGAAAGATACAGGATCGCACGGCGTAAATCCCTGGAGATAAAATGATTAAAAAAAAGCGGGAAGATTATCAGAACATTGAAGGGGCCGGACGACCTTTCGAAATGAATCCGAGAGATTTCGAACCCAAGAACGATATCGAACGGCAGAAACCCGTTGTCATTAATCTAGGCGATTTAAACAGTCCTATTTATGATAAAGGGACTCCTAAAAATTTCCACCGTAAAGCGGGTCGGGTTCTTCCATCGTTCATGAACTATTGGAGCCCTGAAGAAATGAAGGATGTCCAAGAAGACGCATTCGATATTGAATGATCCCTGTTAAAGACCGCCGCAGGGTGGCGAAACAGGTGAAGCAGGCGCGTAATCTTTCGGAGGCTGAACTTGAAAAACAGGCCCGAGAGATTGATGTGATGATTGAAGAGAAAACAAGAGAGTTTGAACTTTTAAAAGAGTCCGACCCTTTTTGGTTTTATGAACCCACACGCCCTGAAATTTCAGAAAAGCAAGCAGCGTTCTTAAGAGAATTTCTTAATCCCAAAGATATCCCGGCGCGATTAGATTCTGCGCTTGATGTCCATGCGTGTACGGCTAATATTTTAGGCGTGAGCGGCGGAAACCAAAGTTCGAAAACGACGACGTGTACGATTGAAGATCTCATCAAAGCCTGCCGTAAAATACCTAAATCCCTGCAAGGCGTGTACCCCGAATCAAAACTTCCTAAAAAGAAATTCAATCGTATTCGTATCGTTTGCGAAGATTACCAGAACGGTGTTCTTAAACACAATTTACCAAACCTTAGACGATGGACTCCTAAAGATTATTTGATTGATGGGCAATGGAATAAAAGTTGGTCTGCTGAAAAGATGCAGTTAACGCTTGTCCATCCTGAAGAAAAACAAATTTGCGCGACGATTGAACTCATGACAAATAACGCAGAGGTTGGAACATTTCAGGGTCCGCCTATTGATCGCGTACGTTTTGATGAGGAACCACGTGAAGAGATTTTCGACGAAAATATTGCTCGATTTGTTACGTCTGACCGATTGGATATTGCGTTTGGTATGACACCTACGAATGGGTTGTCCTGGGTCTATGATCGGCTTTGGAACAAAGATTCTGTCCAGGGGAATAACTCTGTCCAGTGGTTTCAGCTTTGCTCTCTTTCAAATCCAAAAGCGAACCTGGAAACGCTTAAAGAGATATGCCGGAATATTAAAAGTTACGACGAAATTAAGATGCGTCTTTTAGGCGAGTGGATTTCGTTGTCGGGTCTTATCTATGGGAACTATTTTAAACGAAGAGTCCATGTTGTTCCGCCCCAAAAGCTAGGGCTTGGGAATGGCGAATATTTGGACTGTCATTGCGATTCAAGCCGATTCGGAAGACTTCACTTAAAGATTGAAGATATGACGCATGACGAACAATGCCCCTTCTTACAGTACGTCGCATTCCTGGGTCTTGACCCGCATGAAGTCAAAGCAACAGCGGCAGTTATTGTGTGCGTGGATCGTGAAGGGACAACTTTTGTGGACCGATGTTATAAAGGGGATAAAACATTAAAGGATGTGAAACGTGATCTCACTCAGATGCTTGGGAAATACCGTTATAGTTTCGGAAAGTGTGATCCTCACGCCGACTCAGATCGTACAGCTTTTGACAATATTAATGCGTGGAAAATCCTCACGAGAGGCGAAAATCCAATCCCGAATCTCCGCAAAGCGGACGCTTATAAAGGGTCCATCTTGGCTGGAGTCGATATTGTTCGACAAATGCTTATTGGAAGAGATGAGTCGCATCCCCGTCTTATGGTCATAGACCGCCCTGAGAATCAGGAATTGATTCATAGTTTTAGAACGCTCCAGCGTGAAACGTATGCAAACGAAGACGTGCGGGGCCCTAAAAATGCAATCGCTGAAGGCAAACACGATCATCATGCAGCACTTCGATATATTCTTCAAAGTCCTCTGAATTGGTTCCCACTTGAAAAGCAAGAAACGTCTTTCAATTGGGCGTTTGATGAAGCGGCGGGGTTTTAAATGAGCGATATCGCTATTTCATTTCCAGCAGATGCTCAGATGGAGTACATCGGGAAACCGGGTACGCAAGAAGAGGAATTAGTCCGACGTGGGATTGACGTCATGCGAATGTCCCGAAATATTCGTAACCTTGTAGAATTTGAGTGGGCGAAAGATAACGACGCTTACGACGCTAAGTTTGACAAAAAAGAGATGGCGCATTCGGAGTTCCTCGGGGTTCCAAGACTTTTTATTCCAAAAACATACGCCCAGACCCAGCGGATGATGGAAGAAGTGCTTGAACAATTATTCTTTGATGTCGAAGAGTTTGCTTCAATTCGAAGTTTCAAGAATGTTCCACGTGAAACATTAGACATTGTTAAAGCGCTTCTCAATTATCGGCTTAACGATCATCCTATTCAGTCCTATCAAGAAGTGTATGAATTCATCCAAGATGCAATTAAGAATAAGGTTGGCATATTCAAAGTTTATCCTCGGTTTAAGGTTCAGAAGAAGCCGGGCCGTAAATTTATCGTTGACGAGAACGCGAATGAAGTCCCCGCGCCAATGGATGGCGATATGGAGGAAGCCATACAGTTTTTCTCTCCTATTGTGGAATGTGTTCCTTATGAAGATATCTTTGTCCATTTTGAAGCGACCTGGAAAGATTACTGGAAGACGCCTATCGTTCATCGTGTAAAGCGATCGAGGGATTACTGTAAAAAGCGGGGATATAAAAACGTTGATAACGTTCAATGGGCTGGAACATTCCCGGGAACCGACCTTATTAAGATGCAAAGAAGTCTTAATCAGGGGAGTCCTTTTGCTGGAGCGCCTGAAGATATTGAAGATTTGCAGTATATTTGGGTCTATGAAGTTTGGGACCTTCAGCCTGGGAAGTATGGGTATTTAGAGTCTGGGTCTTTTGTTCTTGGCGGATCTGCTGATAGGCCCATGGCAATGCTTCGGGGCTGGGTCAAAAACGAACTTCCTTACCAGTTCGACCCGACGGAAACTGTTCGACCTCCTTTTGTTATTGGGACTTCTTTCCCTGAAGCCCATACCATGTACGGGAAATCGTTTCCTGGGATTACGAGAGATTTACAGAAAGAAACAAACGCCCGTATTAACCAGGAGCGTGAAGCCGTAGCGAGAGCGCTTCGTCCTCCAACTCTCGTTAATAGGAATTCAAACGTAGACCTTCAAGCGCTGATGATTCGAAAGATCGGTGGAATCGTTCAGGCAAATGATACGTCGATGGATTCTATTCGAGAAATGCAAGTGGCAAATCCCGTCGGTATTTCTTTGCCAGCTCAGCAGAGGATTGACCAGCTTTACACAGAGATTTCGTCGATCGGTCCGGATCAGGTTGGAGCAGATTCAACGATGGCAAACGACGAGTCTGCAACGTCGAGTTCAACCAAATCAACAAACGCAAGCAAGAAAATGAATATGGTTATTCGGAATTTGACCCAGACGGGCATTATTCCGATGCTTCGTTTTGTGCTTCGTCTTGAACAGGAGTATGAATCCGACTTGTTTATCGAGCAGGTTACAGGGCGAATGCTGGGTTGGAAATTCGAAAAAGATGAGAAGGGCAACCATTTAGGGGCTCGTCCCAGCGTCGTCATTCAGGGCGATTTTGATTTGCAAGTATCGGTCGGGATGAATAAACAGTCTCAGTTGGCCCAGCTCAAGACAATTACCGAACTTGGTTCACAGGCGAATGGTCAGACTACACAAGCTTTGCAGATTGGAGCTATAAAGGCTCAGGACGCTAAATTCTTTAATCCCGTATGGTCGTTTAAGTTGATGGCGAAACTTTTAGGGCAGAAAAATTCAGATGAAATGTTTATGCCAGCCATGCAACCACCGCCCCCTCAGCAGGGGCAACAACAGCAGGGGCGACCTAGTCCTCCTGGGGTATCAGGTCCGATGACTCCGGCCCAGATGAATATTTTAGCGCCATGACAAAGAAAACGTTTGAAGAACAGGAAATAGAAGATATCACTCGGGCTTTAGCCGCGAATACAGTCATGTGGCAGAAACAGGCGCAGGTAGGCGAAGAAATGAAAGCCTGGGTGGAAGCGGGGCATTATGATTTTATTCAGACGCGAATTTTGGCGCCGCTTGAGTTGGAATGTTTTAAAGCGATTAAAAAGGTTCGTTTGGGTCAAGCCGGAATAACGAACGTTGCTAAAGTTCAGGGAACACTTGAAGTTTTCGATAAGATTTCCGCACGTATTGCTAATGCTATCCAGCAAGGGAAGGACGCATTAGACCATTTGAATGACTTAAAAAACTCTACCCCAGACAGCCATGAATAGGGCGAGAAAAGGAGAAAAATAACATGGCAACAAAGATAACGAATCAAGCTACGGCAGAAAAAGCCGCGCTTAAATTGAATGAAGGTATTGAGGTTCAAGCATCGAGTGAACCGAGTGCGCCACGTGAAAAGACGACTTCAGAACGATTATTCCCGGCATTCACAACGGATGACGGTGCAATTACAAACCGACCTGTTCGGAATCTCTCTGATTCGCCTTCTCAAGTGCCAGCAGCGGAAACATTAGATATTAAATCTCAAGACCAGACTCCTACAACGCAAACACCTACCGCCCCTATCTACGTCAGTGAATCTGACTTGAAGGGAAAGATGGTGAAACTCAAGGTTGATGGAATCGAACAGGACGTGCCTGCCGAATCATTAGTCAAGATCAGTCAATTGGAACGCCACTCGAACGCTCAGCTGATGAAGTTAGCGCAAGAGAGAGCAGAGCTTGAGCGCGAACGGGCATCTTTTTTAGCTCAAAAGAATAAACCGCAGGAATCGCAAAAGCAAGATCCTCCTGTTAAAAAGTCCTCTGAAATTGAATCGTTAGAGAAACAAATCAGAGATATGCAGGGATTCTTAGCGCAACAGCAGGAAATGTTGCGTCCAGCGATTCAGGAAGCGGGTATTCAGCGGCTTGAGAAGATGGCTAAAGATGGAATTGGGGCAAACGACGTTCGAAATTATTTCGATAAAGTCCGTGAAGTTGCTGTTTCAAAAGCGCAGGAAGCGCAAATGAAAGGTGACCCAAACTGGGCAAAATTCGATTCGGATAATTTCTACTATGAAACCTACAAAGAGATGAAATTGAAGGATCTCTTGTCCCAGGCCCCGGTTTCAGCTCCAGCGAAAACGGCCCCTCAAAAGTCCGCTGAAGCTCCTCGTCTTGTGAATAATAACGGGGAACCTATTAACATCCCAGCGTTTGAGAGTTCAAGTGGCGTCCCAAGCCGACAAAGTCCAGACTCTAATTGGCAAGGTACGTATAGCTCCCTTTTCAAAAGGGCGCAAGAATCAGGCGCAGAATCTGATTGGATGGCGGTCTACCGTCATAAATTAGAAAACCGCGAATGATTCTCTATGCGAGGTTCTAATGGGCGCACCTACTAATACATTCCAAACGTATCAGGCGATTGGTAATCGTGAAGATTTGATCGACATTATCACGAATATCAGTCCTATGGATACGTGGTTTACTTCGAATACCGGATCGACTCGTGCGATCTCCACTTACCATGAGTGGCAGACCGACGTTCTCGATACAGCGGCATCGAATACTCAGATCGAAGGAAATGACGCAACGGCATCTGCCGTAACTCCGACCACTCGGCTTGGGAACTACGCCCAGATCCTGTGGAAAGTGTTCTTCATTTCTGAAACTCAGCGGGCTATTGTTGCTGCGGGTCGTAATGACGAAGTTGATTATCAGACCCTCAAGTTGTCGAAGAGTTTAGCGCGTGATATTGAATATGCGCTTCTCCTTAATAGTTCTTCGGCTTCTGGTGCGTCTGGTACAGCTCGTCAGTTAAAGGGCGTTTTGGGTTGGATTACATCCAACGTTACGGCTCCGTCTGCAACTTCGGTTGCTTTAACGGAAGCCTTATACAACACGAACCTTGCTGCAATCTGGAAAAACGGCGGATATCCGACGGTTACATTGGTCGGCGCATACCAGAAACAGCAGATCAGTGGTTTCACTTCGAACGTTCGTCGAATTGAAGCGGAAGAAAAGAAGCTGGTGAACTCTGTGGATGTCTACGAATCTGATTTCGGAATGATCATGGTTCGTCTGCATCACATCCTGAATGATAATAACCCGGGCTATGTCGTCAACCTCGGCGTTATGGAATTATGGGTGAAAGCGTGGCTCCGTCCAGTGAATCGGATCGAGTTGGCAAAGACAGGTTCTTCGGATAAGTACAAAATTGAAGCAGAATTGACCCTTGAATCTCGGAATCAGTTAGGTTCCGGAATGATTACGGGCCTCTTCTACAGCTACAACTAAGGAATCCAACCCGGGGGAACTAAAAATTCCCCCGGGATTTGGTTTTAAACATGCTCTTACGAACAAGATACGAGAAAGACAAACTTATAGCGACTCACGTCGAGCGGATTGACGGGATTTCATCGTATTGCCGCGATTTAGCAAAGGATCAATCGAATGGATTCACGAAAGACCGGAATATGCGCCGGATTGGATCATTTCCAACGTTCACTCTCCTTTCTTACGACCAGGTGAACCCAGGCTGGTACAAACGAGTTGCAGAAAATAACGATTTTCAGGATAAACAGAAAGCATGGAAAGAGTTTTTGAAGTCCGACTACGCTAAACCATTCATGATGGTTGAAAAGATTAAACATGATTAATATTTTAGGTTTTGTTAAGTCGAAGTCTGGGTGTGACTGGTACCGATGCGAACAGCCTTTACTTAAAATCGCAGAGAATAAGGCGGCGCATGTTCGTTTCTTTAATAAGGGCGACGATATCGGGTGGTTTGCAACAGACGAAGCGGCTCAAAAAGTGCAAGGGATGTTTGAATGGGCCGATATTATTTTTATCCCTCGTTTATCTGAAGGCCGTCTTATCCATGCAATGGAAGGTTTCAGAAAGTTAGGGAAACGAGTCGTTACGGATTGGGACGACAATATTTTCAAGGTGAATCCTCTTTCTCCGTCTTATCGACAATTTGGGACAGAAGAAATCCGCTGGAAAATGGATGATGGGAGCCTTCTCGATGGATGGATTGATAAGAAAAATATTGATCTTGAAAAAAATCGGCTAACCCAGAAAGCTCTCGTCGAAGGAATTGAATATTCAGATGCTTTTATTGTTACTGGAGAAGGTCTAAAAGAGGCTTATAGTCCTTATCACAAAAACATTTATGTATGTCCTAATTCTATAGACCTTAAATTATGGAAGCGAATGCCTCTCAAAGAACATGAGGGTGTACGTATGGGATGGTTCGGCGGGAACTCTCATTATGAAGACTGGCGGACTATTTGCGCCCCTATCCTTAAAAACTTCATGAGCACTAACCCAAATGTCACGCTCGTTATTATGGGCGAACAATGGCCTAGTCTTTTAGATGGGATTGACCCTAAGCGCGTCGAATTTCATCAGTGGGTTCATATTGAAGCGTATCCTTATAAAGCGGCATTGCTTGATTTAGATTTTGCTGTTATACCTTTAGTGGACAATGAATTTAATAGAGGGAAAAGTCCTGTGAAATGGTTGGAAATGGCGGCCCTCGAAATCCCGTCCGTTACTTCGTTCGTTAAACCTTACTCTGAAGTCATGGACCTTGTTCCAGACAATGGAATATTTATTGAAGGGAATAGTGCGTCCTCTTGGTACGAGGGAATGACTACATTGGCAAGGAATGCAGATCTCAGGAAGTCTATCGGATCAGCGGCAAGGCTTACGGCTGAAAAGTTCTATAACGCAGATGATACGTGGAAACTTTGGCTCAAAGCATTCGAAGAAATCGCAAGTAAGAAAGTCGAGGTCCCTGCTTAATGGCCGTTCCTAGTTATCCTACTGTGGGATCGCTCGTCGCAGAAGGGCTTGCTCAAGCCAAGATCTCTTACCCGACAGCCGCCCAAACAACTCGATATCAAACTGAAGTTATGGAACAGCTCAAAAACGAATTATGGCAGAGCGTGAAACAAATGAAGCCGCTGATGACATTTTCGTATATGGTTCTCGTTCCTGGGCAGTCTCGTTATAGTTGTCCCTATGATTTTTCTAGTGATATGACGATGGTCGTGGAGACAGGGTTAACGACAGGGATTGCCGTATCTGCGACTTCAAATACTCTCGTAGTTCCTAAATCGGTTGGTCCTCTTACTCTTAGCCAAACTCTCGGGAAAGACCTTGCAATCATTAGCGGGACGGGAAGTGCTTCGGTCTCTCAAGTGATAGGGGTCGTAAATAATGCGAATGGGACAACGACTCTAACCGTTTACCCGAATTTCCAAACTACGCCCGACAGCACATCAGGGTTTATGCTGGTTGATGCTCAGTGGCCTGTAGAAGCCGATCATATTGCGAATTACGATAAATACAGAACCGCCGGAGTTGATCGTCCCCGTAAATTCTTCGCAATGGGTGACGAAGATTACGACGAATTCATTTTCGATGTCGCTCCAGACAATAATTACCCTTACGTTATTCGAATGCGGTACTACGTTAATATCATGACGCTAGATTTGAGTTCAACTTTGATGTCTACGCTATACCTCAAATTTAGAGAGTATTGGATTAAAGGAATTAAGGCCCAGGCTCTTGCAGATAACGATGACACGCAAGCGGCAATGGCAATGCAAGAGCGGAATATAAAATTGCAATCCCTGATTATTTCTCAGCAGTATGGAACGGATCTTCATGCTTTAGGGCAGCACGTTGAGGATTACGCCTAATGGCTGGAATTATTGAATTAACATCAGCAACAGCAGGGAGTACAAACTACGCTGTTATCAATAATGCGAGTGGACAGCGATGGAATGGCACGTCATTCGAGCTATTTAATGGGGCGAATTGGTCAAACTACGTAAACGCTTTGACTGAAGACCGATATTCTGGGAATGGTTCGGGCTACTACAAATGTGCATTCCCGACGACAATCCCGGCGGGTCGATATACGTTCACGTTTTACCAGCAAGTCGGAGGTTCTCCCGCTTTCGGTGATCCTACGATTGGAAGTGGTGGTCCTATGTACTGGACTGGCGCAAATGAAGATCAGGGGGCAATTGTGACGGTCCTTGCACTCCTCAATGCGACCGCAATTCCAGAATTAACAAGTATCCCGGGTCCGACTCCAAGCCTTTATCAGGCGATTATGCTTCTCTACATGAGTCTTCGGAATAACCATACTGCTTCAAGCTCTCAGGAAACGATTTTTAATGATTCTGGCGCGTCGGTTGGAACATCTTCCTTGAGTGATAATGGAACAACTTACACAAAAGGTAAATTCTCGTGACAATAGTCCAACGTAGACAGGCCATTGATTTCGGGAAGATTCGCGGGACGGGAATGCCTATTCCGTCGGGTCTTATTGGTGTTTCGTCTAGAGCTAACGTTTTAAACGTTTATTACGAAGTGTACGTCGCTTCTCCTACTGTTTTTTGGCGTAATAAGAATAGGATTGGCGGGTCTTGGATCTCAAAGATCAGCCCTTCAACGAATTGGACATCAAAATCAACCCCACAGACTTCATGGACTGGAAAAACGACTCCAATAGACGGGAGTACTCAGGTTATCTAATGGGTTACATGGGCGCAGAATTTAGAATGCCATTGACTGATACCGGATTTCGAGATGATCGGAATACCCAGCTATTACCAGCAACAGCTCTTTTAACCCCGTCTTGCAACGTGAACTATCACGAAAACGGACTTTCAAAACGTGGCGGGACAGCCATTATGATCGCCGGGAACGGATATTCAGGCCAGGGTGGATTCCAGTTCTACACTCCGACGAAACAGGTTAATGTTTTTGCATCGAACGGGGTTCTTTACCAGAACAGTTACAGCAATATCCTTCGGAGTGGGATGTCCACGACAAATCCATTCAGCTTTATTCAGACTTCAAAATACGTTTTCTTTGCTGACGGTCAATCGAACCCTGGATATTGGGATGGATCCGGAGCCGCACAGCTTGTAACGCCAGCGGCGTCGTGGTCTGGGAATATGCCATTTCAGTTTGTCACGCATACGAAAGCTGGGTCTGGGGCAGGGGATCGTTTATGGGCTGTAACTCCTGATGGTCTTTGGTATTCAAATTTGAACCTACCGACAGACTTCCTTGGCGGAGATGCTGGGTTTGTTCCTATTGATTCTATCGGTGGCCTTGTTGGTGCTTACGATCTTGGAGGACAGTTATTTGCATTTTCAAGAACTCAAACGTTCCTTATCAATGATACGGGAACTATTTCGACCTGGGGCTATAACAATGCCATATGGGAAGGAGGTACGGCATCGTTTCGTTTAATAGGGAAAGCCAATAATAATCTTTATTTTATGACGGAAGATGGCCTTATCTACAACCTCGTCGGAGTCCTAACGACAGGCGGATACAATGCGGTTCCTCTAAATAGACCCGCATTTGTCGATAAATTTATTCGAGATAACGTGAACGTTCAGAACATCTACAATTTCCACGTTTCTTACGATAGAAAATTAAGGGCTCTCAAGTTCTTCATGCAGCAAGGTGGTACAGGGAACAATATTGCTCTCACCTATTTCATCGACAAGAGCCCCACGAGCGCTTGGATAATTCATAGCAATACTAATTATTCTTCGGGGTATAACGCAACATGCAGCTGGGAGGTTCGTGTAACTCCAGGTAATTATGAAATTTTCACAATGGATTCAAGTGGGAATGTCTGGGGATTAGAACAGCCTAGCAGAGATGATAATGGAAACCCTTATCCCGTCATAATCAACACAAAAGCTCAAGATTTAGATAAACCCCGGTCTAATAAACACTGGCTTGCCATGGCATTACGTGGCGATGCGTCTGGAACTGCAAACTTCACAATGTTCATGACCGTTGAAGGACAGGCACTTGGAGCTACTTCTTTTACGATGGGTGGTTCTGGCGCTACATTCAACTCTGCAACGTTCAATACATCGACGTTTGCTACGAATATTTTAACTACAGCTCCAGTCCCTTTTGGATTTTATGGGAGAGATTTGGAACTTCAATTAATTGAAAATGAAATAGGCGTCGATTTCTTCCTTTCTGAAATTTTGTACATGGTTAAACCTCTTGAGATAAAGGTGGGTCAATGATCCCGTACTCGATGGACTACATTATTCCCGGCGACATATTCATTGATGAAACTATTCTTTGCCTTCGATGTGGGGTAAGAATATGCGGACTTTCGTATATCGAAATGCCAAGCGTAAATGATCCAAAGAAAATGGTTAATGTCGCTCATAAAATGAAATATGGAAATTACAGGCTCGTCCCGGTTGTTTTATCTCGAAGAGGGAATCAGAATGTTACAAATCTTCCTGTCTGTCAGTCCTGTATTAAAGACGTGGCCCCAGAACGTGACAGCGACGACATTGTACGGCAGATACGAAGAGCGATGCAAATAGAGGCCAGGTATATCGGAATGCCAGAAGACGCAATTGAAGGAATACAGAGAGCGTGGGCGGACGCTAGAATTTTACGAAAGCTAACTCCTATGGAATTGGCTGAAGGTAAAATTTTACAGGAGGCATAAATGGCTGGAGCGCAATTTGCAACACCACTTATCGTTGTAATCCCAGGCCAGTTAATAACTGCAACGCTTTGGAACAATGAATTTCAGAACATTAGCACGAATCTTAATCCTTCGGGTCTTGATGGATATTCCGATACTGACGCTCAGATGCAGATACAGACAGCACCTTACCCGGGTTCCGTAACAAGCCATGCATCCAGCCTTGGTGGAGAAATAGAGCGAATCCGGTATCAGTTGAGTCAGATATTAGGGGCTACAAGTCCGGCATACTGGTATGCAAAGCCTACAATTGACCTTAAAACGTTGTCTAATATTAGTGCGCCTCTCGGATGCGTTGTCGAATATCCCTCTGCTACGCCCCCGAATAACAACTATTTACTAGCGAATGGCCAAGCAATCCCGAGGAGCACTTATGCCACTTTGTTTTCTCTCATAGGAACAACGTTCGGGACTGGAGATGGTTCGACAACATTCAACCTTCCAAACTACACCGATAGAATGTCTATCGCCGCTGGGAATATTTATGCTTTAGGTGCTACGGGCGGTGCAACGGCAACAACGCCGTCGGTGAGTATTACCGATCCCGGCCACCTTCATACGCAACCTTCTCACCAGCATCTTTTGCCTATCTTCAGTAATGCAGGGGAAAGTCAGAGTTTCGTACAGCAGGCCGGAAGTGATATTTACGGGTTCTTGGGTGGACAGTCTTTATCTATTACAAATTCCATGTCTTTTGCTTCAAATGCGGGAACACTTACGGCGGCAAACGTTGCTCAGTCTAGTTCTGCGGGGAACGACAATACGAGTTCTACGACGACCGGGATAACAGCTTCCAGCACGTCCGTCCCTACAATTCCACCGTATCTTGGTATGTACAAGATGATGAGAGTTTTATGATTAATATTTTTGATGATGGCATTCTTGAGGCGACTATCTATCCTAGCAAGTGGGTTTTTGTGCGATGGATACAGAATAAGCATGGTCGTCTTCAGAAGAGACTAATCAAAGATCTGAACCTCATCGAGACTATTATTTTTAGTTCTAAATTACCGGGATGGTTTACAGACTCCGAGTTAGAGCATACCGATTTTCATAAGTTGCTTCTGAAGTTTGGTTGCTATGAATCTGAAATTTACGGGATATACAAACGGTTTATGAAACCTATTTCAAGGGTTGAAGACTTACATAAAAGGGTGGTGATTTAAATGTGCGGTTCATCGGCTCTAGATGTTGGTGCAGGGGTAACGACAAGCGGATTTTATAATCTCGCTAAGAGCGGAATGCCAGATGCTCCAGGGGCGCCAACGCTTCCTAAATATCCAGATTTGACACCTGAAGAACAGGCCAATTTAGCAAAACAGGGGCAGGGCGCAGACCTTGGGTCTAAGATGATCGGAAATGTGGCGAATCAAACAAGCCAAAACTCCAATATTTTGAACATGATTTCAGGTTTGTTTAAAAGCGATGGAAGTATTGACCAGAATGCTTTAGCTCAGCTCCAGCAAACAGCAAATCAGTCTAATTCTATGGCCGCACAGCAGGGGATGTCTTCTTTAGCGGGGATAGGTGGAACAAATTCAAGTCTCGCCGCAACTCAGGCGGCATACACGAATGCCCTCAATGGTAACGCTCCAGCAAATAAACAATTACAGTATCAGCAGGACCAGTCTTTCCAGCAAATGAGGGAACAGGCAGCGCAACAGGGAATTCAGATCAATGGAACAAATTTCCAGAATGCTGTTTCTGATTCTACAGCAGGGCAGAAACTTCTCCAGAATTTTCAGCAGAATGCAAATATTCAAAACCAAAATTATCAGCTTGGATACGTGAACCAACTAGGGAGTAATATGTCCCAAATTGCAGGGGTTGGTCAGACTCAAGCGAATACGGGGATGGGTCTTTCATCCTACAGTCAACAAACCCCGTTGAGCTATCTAAATCAGTCCGTGCAGAATCAGTCGGCTTTAAGTCCGATTCTTTCGGATTATCAGAACCAATTGAGTAGTGCGTATCAGCCTCTTTATATGCAACAGATTGGACCTTACCAGCAAGCTATGGCTCAAGCTCAAGCGAATTATCAGGGGCAAGTCGGCCAGTACAACGCGAAGATGGGACAGCTCGGAGCATTGCAAGGGACGTTTATGCCAGCGGCATCCTTCATGGGATTTGGCGTAAATCCAAGTGCAGGCTCTCAGAGCGCATCGAAAGGAATGGGTAACGCTTAATGGCTGATTTACCGATGGCGCAAATTCCAAATTTTCAACTTGGGGCAACCGTTGATCCTCGGGCATTCGGGGATAATTTCAGGAATGTAGCGGGAACGACTGGCGAAATCCTGAATCAAGGCATTCAGAATATGCAACGAAGTGGGGCTAATCAGTCTGAAGCACAGCTTCGCCAGGCTCAAATTCAGCAAATGCAAAAAGAACAGGAAATCGCAGCTCAAAAACAAAAACAAGAGCAAGGCCACCTTATCGCTACTAATGCGCTACAGGCTTATGATGCGTACGGAGACAAACTAGGCCCAGAATCATTTGAAGCCTTCAAAAAAGGAATGAATTTGATGGCGCCTGGGGCTATTGCTCCTGATGCAACGTGGCATGCTGATATGGGAGATGCTTTAAAAACAGCATCCGACGCTTTTACTGCGGCAGAATCAGGTAAGCGTCCATGGCCAGAAGCGATTGGCGTTATATCGAAAGTTATTGGTCAATCGGGTAAAATGCAACGCGAAAAATTAATGCCAATTCTCGGAGCGGCACAAGACCAGTTCAACCAAGGCGAAGCAACAAATAGACAGCAATCCTCTCAGACTCAAGACACGCAGAGAGCATACGCCGAACATGCCCAGCCTATCCTCTCTGAAGGGTCGGCGTTGAACGTTATTGATGATTCCCTCGGAATGAAAGACCCAACACAAGACGTTATCGTAAAGGCTGGTCTTCAAAAATTGATTGCAAGCGGTACTATCTCACAGCAAGAAATTGAAGAATTAACAAAAGCGGGTGGTCCTCTTTCTGGAGTTGAAAAAATATGGAACAACTGGACGACAGGTCAAACTTTTGATGACACTCACCGAAAAGCAATTCGCGAATGGATACCACGAAAAATTCAAGAATTGAATAATACCCTCGAATCATCTGCCGGTACATTTCCAGGCGCTCGTCCTGCTTATATTCCTTTAACAAAAAAACTTAAAAGCGGCAGGACGGCAGTCTCTGTGGATAATGGAAAGAATTGGCAGTACAAATGAAGAAAAACGATATTACAGATCCTAAAGATCTAGCCGAACTAGGAGTTTCTTCGGATTCGTCTCTTTCTGGGGCCCCTATTTCAGACCCAGGAGACTTAGCTGAAATAAATTCTAATGCCTCAAATATTGAATCTAAAGCATCGGTGGCGAGCCGCTCTTATACTCCTGCGTTATGGGCAGGTGGTTCGATGCTTGGCGGCATAGCCTCTGGTGGAGAAGCCGGGACAGCCTTAGGCCCATGGGGAACAGTTGGTGGGGCTATTCTTGGTGGTGCAGCGGGTCTTCTTGCAGCGCATGGAGTCGATGCAGTCACGGGAGTATCAAAACCAAATACTGGCATTGGTGACGCAGTAACATCGACGAACAATGCGTTGACAGAGTCCGGCGAGGCAGAAATAGGCGGAAACCTTATTTCAATGGCCGGCAAAGGACTTTATGAAGGGCTTGCTCCTGAAGCAAAACAAATGTGGGATTACGCTAAGGGCCGTGGGATTCCGTTAACACTAGATCAAATTTCTAACAATTCTCTCGTTAAATTTTTAGGGTCAGCATTCAGGGCTCTCCCATTTTCAAAGTCCGTTGCTGAAGATGCAGATGCAAAAACAATATCAGCTCTTATTGGAGAACATAACGATTTATTGCAATCGGGCGGCGCAGCAGATACCGTAAAAGAAAAAGGAATGCAGATAAAAAAAGCGTTATCTGAAGCAATATTTAAAAACAGTAATGAAATAGGGGCAAAACAAGAACAACTTGCAAATGAAATATTAGCAAAACATGGGTCTCCATTTACCTACAACGAATTGAGCATGGGAGAACAGGCCCAACAAGCGAAATATTCTGAAATGCTAAGAAATCATGAAAAAAATATGTGGGAGTCTCTCCCCATTGACCATGAACAGCAATTCAATTTTCATGAACATGTCGGATCGCATGCGGCATCTGTTCTCGATTCTATGGCGCCATTCTCAAATATCCCAGGATCTGGACCATTAATTAACGATTTAAGGAAAGCGGCAGGGACTGATATAAAAGAAAATTTCATTAAAGAGGCACAGGACATCATAAATCGACATTACCAAAGCTTTCAGGATAATTTTGGGAGGCCTGTTTCAAGCAATGTCGATATAAAAAAAGCGATTGACGATAATTTATTGTCGTCTCACGGAATTAACCCAAACAATATTGAGCAGTCTCCTAAGCTTAACGATCTATTGAACGATAGGACAATGACATTCGATCAATTAAAACAAATGAGGTCAAAAGCTTTGCAAATGAGCCGGAACCTTAATCCGTCTTCAGGCTTTGCTAATGGTGCAGTGCCTGGGTTTGCAACGGATCTCTCTCGTAAATGGGGAGATTACGCTAAGAGTATTGATAATGCCATGGCTAATGGTCTTGAAGATAATCCCGACGCTCTCGACTCTCTCAATGCGGCTCGGGCATGGTCTTCTTTTAAGAATAAAGAAATTAACCGCGACACATTTACAAATATCCTAGGGCAACAAAACCCAGAGAAGATATATCCGACCATTATGCAACCTGGAAATATCACTCCGATCATGGACGTAAAACGAGCTTGGGGTGAAGATAGTCCGACATGGAAAAATTACCAGGACCGATGGCTGAGGGGAGCCTTAGACACGGACCAACTTTCTCCAGAATATTTACAGAGCATTAATGATAAATGGGGTAAATCAACTGTAGACCAGATCCTTTCTCCTAAGGCCCAAGCGGATTGGTATGCGTTGCCGGGGCAATTAAAAGACATAGGTGAATCAACTGCCGCCGGATCAAGATTGGCTGAGAATAAAATATTCCAGAAGATTATGAATTCCGAAAGTGGATCTTCGGTTATTTCCACAATTGCGGGGAATTCACTAACAAACGATCAGAAATTCTCAAGAATTCAAAGCCTTTCGAAAGCGTTAGATTCGGTTGGTGAGAACGGAAAAGAGCTTGTAGGACAAGCCGTTTTGGCCGATATCATAAAAACAAATCCGCAGGGAATGCCGTCGGGTAGTGCTTCTAATCGTTTGCGTAAATCTTATGGCGACGAATTTGTGAATTGGCTTTTTCCAAAAGAAATGCAACAGAAGCTCGATGGGTATGTTAATACCCTTAAAAATGTTTCAAGTAATACCGGAGCTTTAACAAATTTATCAAGAACATCTCCAAGCGGATTTGCTGGAAAAATGCTCATGCGTATGATTACGAATCCTATTTCATCGACAACGCTAGGTGGTGGAGCATGGGGTCTTGCTCATGCTTTTTATTATGAGCCTTTTACAAACGCGGTCATGGATGGATTTTTAAGCAATCCGACTTCTTCAGCTTTTGCTTCTCAGGCTCCTAAACTTTTTGGATATTTGATTGGCGGCGATAGCAAAGATAAAAAAGAAGACTAATCATTGAGGCTACGGGGAATAGAACAATAATCTTTAGAGTCAGATATAAGCTTAGAAGGCAGATAATAATAAAGAGTATTTCCATATTTATAGTATAGCGCAAAAAAAGGAGAGTAATATGGCGACACCAACGAAACGGACACCGGAAGCAAAGGCTGCAAACGCTGTAGATTTAGGATATGACCCACAGGATATGGATATGAAGCACGATAGCTTCTTCTCTGCGGTTGCTCCTGGGGTTGTAAAATCAGGCAATTTAGCGCATAAATATGGAGCAGAGGGTGATCATTCAGTTTCTGAGTCGATGGTAGAAGGTTTAAAAGGAGATTAAGATGAGAAAAGAACCTTTTTCCTTGCATAAACATAGCGGGAAAGTAACGCTTATCATTTCAAAATCGGTCGGGAATGCAACAGTTCCGGTCACGGCGGCTCCTTTCCCGAATAAGGATACTGGATACTATCAGGTAGATAAACACGGCGATTACGTCCAAGAGCAAAACTAGGAGATTATCATGGCGATTAAAACGTTTACAGCAAAAGAAGTATTTGTATCTGGACGTGGAGACGTATCTAAAAATGTAGCTAAATCGGATTCAGAAGTTCTTAGCAATGAATCGGAGTCTATGGTCAAAGGGATGGAACCAACGCCTATGGGTGGGGCTTCCATGGATCATGGGAATATGCCTGTTTATGCTACTGGTTCCCAGCCTTTCCATGAAGGGCGCGGTCTTGGTCGCGGTTCAAAGTAGTTAGCTGGTGAATCGTCTACTCAGGGCTCTTGTCCTTATTGCAGGGGTGGCCGGATGGGTAAAGGCTTCCCCTGTGAGCAGTCCTGCCGGGAATTTCATTACAAACGTAAGCACGAATGTCTCTTCTCAGATATTCAGTGTTTCCAGTGGAACTGTCTCGACTTGGCTTAACCTTCCTTATATAACCCCCGGGCAATGTACGACTGTTAGTGCATCTGGGAAAGTTATAGGGACAGCCTGTGGGAGTGGATCGGCTAACGTTGCAGTTACTACGGGTTCTATTTCTGGGTTCAGGAGTATAACGTCATCACCCACGACCGTTGTTAATTTTGACTCCAGTACATTCTCGGCCTCTCTTACTGGAGCATCTACTGTTTTTGTTAGTCTTTCAAACAGCTATTTAACAACCTCTTCAGCAACGGCCACGTACATACAACAGTCTTCAGCTACGGCCACCTATCTTTTGGCATCAAGCGCGACCGCCACGTATCTTCAGTCCTCATCTGCAACAGCGACCTATTTTCAAAAGACGGCTATTATCCCCGTAGCTAACGGAGGGACTGGAACCTCTTCCCCTGGTCTTATAGCAGGGACAAATATCGGGAGTATTACCGGGACTTGGCCTAATAACACAATTAATGCTTCCTCTTCTCTCGTTACGTCAACGGCATCTGTTACAGCGGGACATTGCGCTCAGTTCTCAGCGGCTACCGGGATCGTAGATGCTGGAGCAGCTTGCGGAAGTGCTGGAAGTCCGAACGCAAGCGTTCAATTTAACAACAATGGAATATTCGGAGGTTCGTCTAATTTCCAGTGGTTCGGATCTAGTATGCAGGTCACAGGGATTACAGTCTCTAGCGGAAATCTTAATGTTATGTCCTCTAATGCTCTGTCTCTCTATAATTCAAAAAACACAGGGTTTTCATACTTCCAAAATCCGTCTACAAATCAATCCCAGCTAAATATTATCGCCGCAGACGGAATAGGGATCAATAATTCTCCGTCCTCAAGCACCGATCTCCTCATAAGCGCCGGGACAGGCCGAACCTATGGCTCTTTTGCCGTCGTTGGATCTTCTAATGATTCGTCTGGGACTTATTCAGGGTTTACTTCAACAGGACCTGTATCGCAAAGTGTTTTATGGAGTCTTCCTAAAAGCGACGGAATTAACACTCAGGCAATAACAACAGACGGATCCGGTCACCTATCGTTTGGCGGACCACTTACAGCAACAACGATAACTGCAACTACATCCGCATCTATTACAGGCAAAAATGGTCTATCTGCAACGTACAACGTTTATGCGGCGACAGCATCATTCGGTGATTCTGGATTTTCTTCAGTGTTCCCAAATGGAGATGGTGGGGGTCGACTTGCAGTAAACATCTATAAAAATTTCGGGGCTGGATATGCAGGAGGATCAACGGGAGGACTTTTTGTTCAGTTAAAAGGGGCGTTGTCTCTTGGTACAGCATCATATGGATTTACAAGCAATAACAATTCAAGCGGAAAACCCGCTTACGCAGGATATTTTTATTCCGATGGGGTAAACAGTGGATCTACCAATTACGGGCTTTATTCGTCGGCGACTGCTGGACTTAATAATTACGGCTTATTCGTAGCCAACGGACAAGTTCAGATTAATTCGTCGATGACTGTGACAGGAGCAGGCGGGATATCCAACACATACGGAATTACGACTGGTTCCGCTACGATCACAAGCATCCTTCAAATCCCGTCCCAGACGATTTCCCAGCTTCACGCACTAACAGGTCTTTCGGCTGGACAGGAATTCTATTGTTCAGATTGCACGACAGATGGCGTTGTAATCAGCACCGGAACAGGAACAGGCGCAATTGGAAGGGTCGGTGCTAAATCGACATTCCCGAACTAATGGCTTCTGCCCATAATCTTCTAGAAGGGTATATCACCAGCGATACCGACCAGGTGAATACGAGCCCTCAATATTGGGGATTTATTAATGGAAAAGGCTCATGGTATATCATGCGCCAGGTAATAAACGGAGACAACACACAGTCTTTTAGATATTCTACCGGAGGAGGAGGGTCAACAAACTATGCGACTGCTTGGACGGGAAGGGCTGGTCTAAGCTACGACTACTATTCAAATGTTTTCTCGGGTTTATAGACTATTTTTAGTTGGCTTAGTTTCTTCAGTTTGTTTCGGAGAGACAACAAAAACAATTTACAACCCATTTACAAGACAGCCAGATTACATCACATCTGTTTCGAGTCAAACACTTCCACCAGGATCTACGCAGTACATCCAAAATACGAGTACCCCTCAATCAAATTCATCGTTTAACGTCACGAGCGGAACCGTATCAGGAACATTAACGGTAGGCACTTGCATAGGGTGCGGGGGTGGCGGATCATCCTCACTTGGCGTTAATTACAACGGCGTTTCGATCACAACCCCTACAGCCCAGATTAATTTCATTGGGTCTGGAGTGTCCGTCGTAGCCAATGGAAGTACGGCAACGGTGACTGTTTCTGGGGGTGGCGGAGGAACTCCAGGCGGTCCTAATTTAGGGGTTCAATTCAATAATTCCGGTGTTTTCTCTGGGACTACAGATTTCACTGTCGGATCTTCCAGCGTTTCGATTTCAGACACAATGTCGCTTTCTGTATCCTCAAATGTCTATTTAGCGACAGGGGCAACGTTCTATTCTAACGGTCAAACACTCTTTAGCAAACCGGTTTGGATCGGAACGAATACAGCGACGGCGGTATCTACAGATTTATTGTTTGCGTCGGGGATTGATGGAGTTCAGGCGAATATGACCCTCTCTATAGGGGGAGCGTCTTCGACATCTGGAAACTATTTTATAAAAGACAGAACAACGGCAAATAATAACACTATTTTAAGATTAGCTCCAGCATCAGCGACCAGTTCAACGATGTTAAATGTTCCTCTAACGGCGAACTTTAGTTCTGGGGCTGGATCATCGGGAGGAACGTATATTGGAGCATCGGCCCCGACGGGGACAATTACTCTATATACCGGAGGTCAAACAGTTGGTTCGAGCGAACGAGTTCGAATTAGCAGTACGGGCCTTTTTGGAATAGGGACAACAACTCCAACTCAGAATCTATCATTCGGATCAAATGAAGACAAAACGATCGCTATAGAACGAAGTACAAGCACGTTAAATGCTGGCAGAACTCTGAATGTTTCAGCAGGGAGCGCGGGGTCTGGATCAACAGACCTAGGATCAACGCTTGCCTTGAATTCTGGAATTACAACGGGTGGCGCACTAGGGAAAATCAATTTAAACCCGGCTTCGATTCAAACCACTGGAACTGGTCCCGTTCTTGAAGTTTTAATTGAAGATCCTTACCAAGATAACGTTTCGGGGTATACCGTCGGTAATACATTAACAATGGTGGGCGCCGGAAGCGGAACAGCAACGATTATTATAGATGAAGTAAATTCCAACGGAGTCCCTACAAAATGGCATATCGGGACAGGCGGAACAGGGTATGCCTATCAAGATTTTAGTTTCCCCACGGGAGGAACTGGAATAAATGCTGTGTTTTACGTAGAGAGAATTTCAGGTTCCACAGATAATTCTACCGCCACAACCGCTTATGCCGATGCTCGTGGACTACATACGACCAGTCTATTCACGACGGGAGATAATTATCTAGGGTATGACCCGTTCGGCGGAAACTACGGTCTGATTCATACGTTTACTAACGGTGATTTCATTCAGGAAGATCAGGGACAGGTTGGTTCTACAAATCGTTTTCAGAGTCGGTCTGTATTCGGAACGTTATCCGATGCAATAGGGGCAAGTTTTTCATCTGCTGTTCATATAAAACAGGGAGTTTACGGGCTATCTCTTGAAGCCTCCGCCAATGGAACATCTGGCGGCTGGAATAATTTCATGCAGTTAGGCGTAAATCACGATCAGAATATCCAGTATTACGGTAATGGTGATACTGAATATAACGGGGAAGTGAACGCCGCCGCTGGTGGAATGGGAACAATTCAGAACTATTACACGTGGTCAGAAGACCCTACCGACGCTTCTTACGTTAAAACACGAGTGACTGCAACCAGTGGAACCGTTGTCGCTCCTGATGGAAATAGAACCGGATCGACGATGACAACCCAGACCACGGCATCGCTTAAACGTGTCGATAAAGTGTCAGCGTCGCTTCCTGCTGGAAATTATGTGGTGTCAATCTATATGGCAAGCTCAGTAATTGATGATGCTATGTCCGTCGCGATTGTCGCAACAGGCGTATCAAATAGTTACCAGTTCTCGAATTTACCTCTAGGCGGTACCGGATCATGGACACGCTATAAAATACCGTTCACAACAACCGGAGCAGGAACAGTAACATTTAGATTACAGCCAAATTCGGGGCAGGTTTTTTATCAATACGGGCTTCAATTGGTTGATGCAAACACCGGGAATAGCGCTGGCGTCTACACAAAAACGCAAGCGACAAATCAGACTGGCGCAGTTAAAGCGTTATTCTCGAATAATAATATTGTCACACAAGGGAACATCGGCATAGACAATTTCAGTCCGATCTATGGGCTCGACGTTTCATCGACTGTGAGAGTTTCGTCGAATACAATCCTTCCCGGCGCAACGTTTTATCAAAACGGTCCTATCGCACTAGGCCCTCCTGGGTACGCGGTACAGATCAGCTCGAATCTAATTATCTCTGGGGCTACTTTTTACCAGGGAATAACCCCGTCTCTCGTAGCTGGTACAAATATCACATCCATTACAGGAACATGGCCGAATCAGACGATCAATGCGGCAACGCAGTCGGGTGGTGGATCTTCACCACTAGCAGTTACTACAGGAAGCGCCTCTGGGTTCACGGCTATCATATCTTCGCCTACATCAGTCGTCGATTTTGACTCATCGACGTTCAAAGTTTCGCTCAAAGGGAGCGCAACAGCGTTTGTTCAGTTAAACGCTTCGAGTGTAACGCTTCAGGGGCTCATAACCGCTGCCAGTCTCGGAGCGTTAACCGCAAACCAGTCAATTACTATTACGGGAGATTCGACGGGATCAGGAACTACGGCAATTACGCTTACAGCGGCTGGAACACAGGCAAACATTCGAACATTTACAGGTCCTATCACACATACGTCTAGCGATACAATTAACGGAGTTCTGCGAGTTTCAACAAATACGCTAATCTCGAACTCTATCATTGCAAACCAAGGGAAACAGCCCACAGGCTCTGCGTCATTTCTTGTTTACGGGTCAACCGTCAGCCGATATGAGATTTACTCATCGACAGATTCTCAAGGGGCCTATGCGGTCGCTGTCACCACCTCTAGTCATTTTAGTACCGGAGCATCATCTCCGGTCGTTATCTCGTGCGGAACATCTCCCACGGTTACTGGGAATGATATAGCCGGAACTATCACCCCAGGAGCTACGGCGGCGGGATGTACCATCACATTTGGAACCCCCTATACCAATGCGCCGTCTTGCGTCGTCTCTCAGAGAACCGGTAGCCTTGTTAACGCTTTAAGTTACACAGTCACGAAATCAGCCTTAACGTTAACAGAAACGTCATTTACGTCCATTTTCGATTATCACTGTATTGGTTTGAATGAATAGGAGAACAGCATGAGTTTAAGGGATTCGGTCTTATCGTTTAATTCGCTCGGTCTATCAATTTCAAAGTTGGTTGCGTTTAATATTTTAATTTCAGAAAAAAAGATAGAACTAAAAACTGACGGACTATCTAATTTCTGGATTGACGTTGACCATTTTGACCAGGACACTGGAGTTAAAATTTCCACTGAATCCATAGCCCTAAATTTCGGGGATTTATCAGTCGCAATGGATGAAATGAATAAACTGAATATTAACGTTGCTAACGCAACGTACGTTGCACCACCCCCGGCACCACCACTACCAGTTCCATCTCAGCCGGTAGCTCCAGCAGTTCAGCCAGGGCCAGACTTTAGCACGCTATGAGCGAAAGATCATCAGACATTATCGCGGCACGAACAGAAGAAAAACTTGATGGATTTCTGGAGCGGTACGAACATGATCGAAGAGATTCCGTGGGATGGCGGCTTATGATGGAAAGTCGGACAAAAATAAATGAGGCATTTATAGCGAAAGTAGATACCCCGTTAAAAGTTCTCCTGTGGTGCGTAGCGGCAATCATGGCGTCCGTCTTTGGAGCTATCGGGGTCGGGGCTTGGCACTGGGTCTGTAAACATTGGACCCCATGAAATGCCCACATTGCGAAAAGGAAATGCTTTTAATCCTCAATGAACCTATGGGGAAAATTCTTGAGTGTATGTGCGGGACTCGGTTGGAAGTCCCCTATGGTGACAGTCTCGATTCCGTTCGAGAATACAGGATCAAAGCCAACGAAAGGGGCTCTTAATATGGGCGCTGAAAATATTCTGCTTTTGGATCGACTCATTTTTACGGATTTATCGACGATAGGAACGCTTTACATCGGTAGTGATATGTTCTGCAAAACTCTGGAGCTATCGTGCCGAAAAGAAAATGCACAGGGGAAAATGGCAATTCCTATGGGGAAATATCGTCTTTCCATTAATCCGGCGGTAACAACCGATAAAGAAAAAAAATTCGGATTTACCGTGATTCAGGTCCATGACGTCCCGGGTCGGGAGAATATCGAAATTCATCCAGGGAATACATGCAATGACACTACAGGCTGTATTTTGACTGGATTTCGTTCTGATATTGACACCGTGTACGACTCCAGAAACGCATTCTTTAAATTAAAGTCAGAGGTTACGAAACTTTTGGATCTTGGAAGCGTATACTTGCAGATTGCAGGGGAGCGATAATGCCTAATTTTCTAGCAAAACTCGTCGGTATTTTCATCAAAAACAAACTAAACTTACAGGAGACTACAATGAACGACACAAAACCGTGGTATCAGAGCAAGACCATCATAAGCGCAATCATTGCGGCTGTTATTGGAGTTTATAATGCTATCGGATCTATAAAAAATCTTCCTCCAATCCCAGACTGGATTTTTACTATATTGGCTTCAATTGGGATATACGGAAGAGTAACGGCTGACACGAAAATCGGTTAATCTATCTCCGTCCGTCGCGCCACAACTCCAAACCCCGGAAGTGACCGACGGACGGGGTTTCATTTACGCCTCATATCCCACGCCTGAAATATCCGCTCGTCCCGAGCATTCGCGCGCCCTCTCGCATACCCATTTTTAAAACACTTAACGCAAATCTTTTGGGTCGGAGCGAACGGGTTCCGCATCGCAAACCATTTGAATCTCATCCATACCGAAACCACAAGATTAAGCGGGACAGGAGCAACCACAGCCACGCACATATGCGGATGGTGATAGGCTATCCCATAGCCTGTAGGTATCGGTTCATCGTATGGAATATGTTTCAGCATCACACCTCCTTAGCTTCTAGAAATACGCGCTAATAACTGATTCATCTATTAGAGCTAATGAAAATACGTCTAGGTCTTAAGACTTGCCAACAAATTTCCAACAGCTATTTCTTTTTACTGTCGAGAAACTCGCCAACAATCAATTCTGTCCCCTCCGGCGTGACGTTAAATTTGATAATCGGAAGCGCCAAATAATTACCATCTGGAAGCTGTTGGATGACCCTCTTGACCATACGAGGCCGCCTATACAAACTCTCGATATCTTCATGTAAACGCTTATTTAACAGCCTGAATTTCTCGTAAAGCAAGTCATCTAAGCTAATTGCGATGTCCAAAGCCTTGCTTCTCTTCTTTGTCATCCTAACCTTCATTTTTTCCTCCATTTAGCTTCTAGGGATAATTGCATCCCATGGATCTTTTAAAATCTGACAGCAAATACCCAACGAAGAGTAATTACTACCGTCTGAAATAACGCCAACCTATACGACTTTCTGATTCCTTCGTCTGCAAGTAGCTGAGGTAGCTACACAGCCTTTTCGACCCATTGGAGGGCCGTAACGGGCTTCTGCTCGACTTCTGTGCATTCAACCTCGTCATAGTATTCCCAAGGGCTTTCGTCCTGCATTTCGGTGGCTCCTGTGCTGTAGTGAGCCCTGTAAAACTTGCCGTCTTTCCACTTGAAAATGATGCTGTGCTGAATTGACCACCCGTACCAGTATTTCAGTCGGGAATGTCCAGTAATAGTGTTGTGGACTGCGCTGTTGATTACGTCTTCGTCCTTAAGCTCTTTAGCCTTGATTTTTACGCTCATTTTTCACTTCTACTTTTCGCTGGTCTATTGTTGGCAACTTTTTAAACCACTTCTTTTGCATTTGTTTCGACGCAGATCAGCTTCTAGGGCTAGTCAAGCGTTTACCGGATTGTTCCCGGTAAATCCACTAATTGGACCGTCAACTTTGAAACGTGCAGAACAGTTTCTCCCGATTCCGTCGTTTACCATCACCATCCAACCCTTATCACACAACAAGCAAATTGCTTCAGCGTTAACGCTAATACACCCAGATTCATAAATCCCGTTCTCTTCGTAGCAATGCTGGGCTACTAAATCGGCTATAAGTGTTAAATATTCATCCATTGGCTTCATCCATATCCCATCCTTTCCGCGCACAATACGCCCCCACAAATCCAATGAACGCAACCCCAAACATTTGCCACAGAATGTTAATGAGCATCATTTTTTAACTCGCTCGTATCTGGAATTTCACGATGGACTACAACTCCATTTTCAAGGATGAATTCAACCTGTCTTAACTGATAGCTGGCCTTCTTCCCTTCATTCTTTCGCAACCGCCAACCCCAGATAAAGAACCGATTTCCAGCCTTTAACCATGTTTTTATGTAGGGGTTGGGCGGTATCTCTTGAATTACAACGGCATTGTCTTTAATCTTCTTCTTCGTATACCCCTCTAGAATCTTGTGAATGTGAGGTGAAACATCTTCCGCACAACACTGAATCCCAAGCACTCCTTGAATATCATCGTGGATCCCGACAAGATCCATACAGTTATACAGATCAAGTGTGGGAGCCCACATACTGGCTGGACGTTCAACTTTCCAGACGTGATACCCATGTTCTTCCATCAATGCTTTGGAACGTTCTAGAGGGGATGCCATTAGAATGGCGTTGCTTCTGGTTTCTCAGCCTTCTTGAAACCTGCCATTTTTTTACGCATAATGCTTTTATCTTTTTTATCTGGAACGGTTGACACCGTCGCAATAAAAGAAAGACCTGAAACAAGGTCTGTTTCCCATTCAAAAACACCGGGACTAGGTTCCTTACGATCTAGGATTCTCAGAAGTGGACCTTCTGCTTCAGGCCACAAGAGTTGAGCCCCACGACCGCCGTCATAGGTCAGGAACCACTTATCAGATCCCTTAGGACCATCCGTAACGCGGGACACTGTAAAAGTTCGTTCACCATCCGGTAAATCGTCATCATCAAATTTGCTATTTGTATCGGTTATTCTCATCATTTGGATTCTCCCTTGATCTTCTTATTTAAGAATTCGAGTAGCTTGATTGCATTGTCTGCGCTCAAATCTTCAACTTCTGTTGCTTGCGCTTTGGTAAGCCATTTATCGAATTCATCTTGCGGGACTTTGAGAAGCTCAGAGAGTCGCTTAATTTCATTAATCTGATTCTCATCGGCAAGGGCAATTGGCTTAACTGGCGCTTCAACGACTGCTTTTCCATATAAGTCCCCGAAGGCTTTGAAGTCAAGATTAATATCAGTTCCCACCGGAAACCCCTCAATCCTGCTTTTAACAACAGTTGCGTGGCGATTTGTTCCGATAAGCTTAGTTTCGAGCCAGAGGTCAAGTTCATAGTCGAGCTTTTTGTACCCATCGAATGTACTCCCTTCCATAACTAACTCGCGTCCAGTCCGACTCCACTTGTCTTTTTGGTGACAGATCAGAATGACAGTCATATCCAAACGCCCAAGCCAATTCAGGAGTTTTCGTGTTGGTTTATCGGCTTCCCGCTTATCCTTACCAAAATCCGACCCACCACGCTCTTCAGCCGCCGCCGCTTCAACGTTATAAAGCTTTGAAAAGCTATCAATAATCAGCGTTTTGTATTCGTGCTTTGTTGTCGCTAATTCTCGGACTTGGGCGATGACTTCGCCAAAATCCTGGGCCCCATCTTCAATCCCAAAGTATGAACCTTTTGAGGTAATCAGCTTTTTAACATACTGCTCACGAGTTGCCCCACCCTCAGTATCGATCAGATAGGGTGCGGGGGCATTGAGAGCGAAAAAACTTTTCCCAGTCCCCGGCTTACCCGACAGCATTATTTTCGGTTTCCCTGCAATTACAATCTCAGGCTTTCGTCCTTTTAGCGCCATTTTCATCCCTCTTTGATTTAAAGCCTCACGGCTCTTTAAATTGTTTCCTCTTTCCATCCACACCACGCACAATAGGCAGAATCTACCGCCATAGCCCAATTCTCCCGCCCGATCTTAGGATCGCACGAAAAGCACCGGAGTAAATAGAGGTTTCCATCCTCCCTAAAATTAGGGGCCTTATCCTGAATCGTCATTTTTTCTCCCATAATTTTCCGTCTGTGCCGCATTCGGGTGAATTCCTCAACGATTCGCAATATGTCCCATCTTCGACATTACCAGTCACTAGATAAGAAGGGCTTATTCTCCGGATTATAGGGTTTACACAATAATTTCGTCTCGAATAGGAAGAAAAAAACCCGCCGTGCTTTTTCATCCATTTACAGTCTCTACAAAATTTAAGTTCATTCATTGAACCCTCCACAATCACAGTTAGCGTACGCGCAACCCTCTCCAAAATGACATGCGTCCATGTGGTGACATTCCGAGCATACCCGAGTCGCTAATTTCTCAAACTCCATATCATTCTCAATGGCGCGTTCTATGTTATCCACGAGTAGTATTCCTCATACATTCCGGGCAATCGTGCAACGTCCAGCATGGCTCACCAGACCCGAAACGATCCGCTTCGGCTGTATCGCAATCGGACCAAATGAGCCTATGGAGACGGCAATACTGCCGTTGACATCCGTCAACCTCACACCGATTCCGTCCATGATATCGCTCAGATTTACTGATTCTCATTGGAATTTATGCCGCCTTTCAGGTAGATGTTCGATCTTCATGAGGAACCGTTCGCCGTTTTGTTCAAACTCGACAGTCCCTTGCTCATAGGTGTACATTCCCGCTTTGAGTTGGTCCGCTCGCACGTTGAGCGCGTAAACCGCTTCAGCTAGCATATCGCGGTATTTATTAGGATTAAACACGGCCCATAAACTCCCAGATATAGTGGTTTAACCTATGCGCTTTCCAGTATTCTCCTGATAGGTAAGCCCTTACCCATCGTGACTCTATGCCCCGCATGATTAATGCTAGATCATTTCGCATTTTTATCTCCCTCAATCAATTTAATCCCATACTCAATAATTTTCGATTGCATTTCGCGTCGTGCGTAGGCGGCGGCGTAGGAGGAGTAGGTGGCGCAGGCGGCGGCGGCGGCGTTGGCGGCGGCGTTGG
>Ga0302322_100000256_pt1 | contig 39037 bp, 39 predicted proteins | sample Fen_T0_2_FD_203757 | JGI IMG/M metagenome (GOLD analysis project Ga0302322, IMG submission 203757) | Peat permafrost microbial communities from Stordalen Mire near Abisko, Sweden - Fen_T0_2 | ecosystem: Environmental > Terrestrial > Soil > Wetlands > Permafrost | place: Sweden: Abisko...
TTTTAGAGCGATCGAACGGACAGTAGTGCTCAAGGCCCTTCGCTCGAATATAGGAGTTATCTCGTTAGGCGGGGGTTCGATTCTAGATATTGAGGTACAGCAAGTCTTATCGGAGAGCTCTGCAAAGGTGATTTATTTACGAGTCGGGCTCTCCAATGTTTTAGGCCGTATGGGAACGAAAGGTGAGAGGCCCTTGGTTTCTGAAGATCCAAAGAGTCAATGGCTCCAATTAGTTCGGGAACGAGAGCCAATCTATAAGAAATTGGCGGAGATCGAAATGAACACCGACAACAAAAAGCCTTATGAAGTTGCTCGCGAATTGAAAGGTCTGATGGGGTTGAGCCATGCATAAGATTTCAGTCAAAGCAGAATTGCATTATGAAGTTCTTATCGGCGCCGATTGGCGTGTATTTGTAGCTGAAATTTACTCATCTCATAAGAAAGTTTTGATTATCGCGCCCGCCTACATCGCAGAATCGGCCGATTTGCACTCCCTATGCATAACTGCCGATCATCTTCTCTTCGTTACTCCCGACGGCGAAGCTCAAAAGGATTACCTAACCACCGAACGGCTCTGGAATCTTCTGGGGGAGAGAGATTTTGGTCGTACGGATGCCATCGTGGGAATCGGTGGAGGAGCAACGACGGATCTGGCCGGATTTGTAGCATCAACATGGTTGAGAGGTATCGCTTGGTATGCGATTCCTACAACGCTTGCCGGAATGGTTGACGCTGCCGTCGGCGGAAAGACTGGCATAAATACCGACGCAGGCAAGAATCTTGTTGGATCTTTCTACTCTCCGCGATCGGTTTGTGCGGATGTCAATTGGTTAGCGACCCTCTCGGATAGAGATTTCGCTGCAGGTTTAGCCGAGGTTATTAAAACTGGATTTATTCGCGATCTTTCTATCCTCGCATTATTGGATCAGGCGCAATCCATTGCCGAAGCACGTGAACACGCTATCGAGCTCGTTGCAAAGAGTGTTGCCGTTAAAGCAGACGTTGTCTCTTCCGATTTCAAAGAGGGCAAATTGCGAGAAATTCTTAATCTTGGGCATACCCTTGGTCACGCTATCGAGAAGAACGCTAACTACACATTGCGCCATGGTGAGGCCGTCTCCATAGGACTGCATTTCGCAGCACTGCTTAGCGAAAGAGAATTGGGGTTCGACCCAACTGGGACAGCGCGACTTAAGAGCTTGTTAGAGAAGTTCACCCTTCCAACGATGCTGGGCAGAAACGAGCACCGGTGGCCAGATTTACTTGCGCTGATGAGCGGCGATAAGAAGAGTCGCGATGGCCGAATTCGCTTTATTGGATTGCGAGCAGCCGGAGAACCAGATTGGATTGAAGCGGCGAGTGCCGACCTCCTAGCTGAGACCTATGAGAAGATACTTCTATGAGTGCAGCTAAGGTCTTGGTATTAAATGGGGCAAATTTGGATCGCCTTGATCTGCGCGACTCGACTATTTACGGAACCATGAACTTCCAGCAGTTGAGTGATTTCATCGCCATATCCGCATCCGCTCTTGGTTTCGAGGCTGAAGTGCGACAGAGCAACTCCGAGTCGGAAATAATCACCTGGCTCCATGAAGCCGCTGATAACCGAAATCCAGTGATTTTCAACCCCGCAGCTTTTACCCATTATTCATATGCCATTCGTGATGCGGCGGCGATGTTGACTGCCCCTTTGATAGAGGTTCATCTCAGTAATCCGTTGGCGCGTGAGGAGTTTCGTCACACTTCGGTGATTTCAGGCGTCTCGCACGGGACAATCGGGGGTTTTGGACCGGATTCTTACCGCTTGGCTCTAATCGCGATGAAAGAGTTGATCTAACCTTCAGGTATTCTGCCCCAATGGCAACTACAAATGACCTTAAGAACGGCATGACCCTCGAGATTGAAAATAAGCTCTGGACCGTCGTTGAATTTCAGCATGTGAAGCCCGGTAAGGGTCCGGCTTTCGTGCGTACCAAACTCAAGTTAGTCCCCGGGGGCAAGGTTGTTGAGAGAACCTTCAACGCAGGAGTCAAAGTTGAGATCGCCCAAGTCGAGAAGCGAGATATGCAGTACCTGTATCGCGATGGCGATGGGTTCATCTTTATGGACACGCAGAATTACGATCAGATCTCCATCAGCCCCGAGGTCGTCGGCGATGCCGCCGACTACATGCTCGAGAATGTCGAGGCCCTCGTGGCCGTCCACGATGGAAACCCGCTTTACATCGATCTTCCTGCATCTGTTGAACTAACAGTTACCTACACCGAACCCGGTCTTCAAGGCGATCGTTCTTCAGGGGGCACGAAGCCGGCAACGGTCGAAACCGGAATTCAGATTCAGGTTCCTCTCTTCATCAAGCAAGATGAGAAAGTACTCGTCGATACCCGTACTGGTGCCTACCTCGGTCGCGCCAATTCCTAAAGTCGGCAGTACAGATGAGCGCTAGAAGGAAGGCACGCAAGCGTGCTCTCGACATCCTTTTTGAAGCAGATATGCGGGGAGTAGTTGCCGCTAATCTGCTTAACGCGCGCCCGATCGATGAAATTTCCGAATCAGAGTACGCCCGGACAATTGTCCTGGGTGTGGCCGAACATAGAATCAAGATAGATGAGCTCATTCATACCTACGCCGAAGGGTGGGATATGGACCGGATGCCCATCATTGATCGTAACCTCTTGCGTATCGCACTCTTTGAGATCCTTTGGGTAGGCGAATTGGATGACAAGATTGCAGTTTCAGAAGCGGTTGAGATCGCCCAGGAACTATCTACCAAGGATTCTGCGGCTTATATCAACGGCATCCTTGGGCGCGTCATTGTCCTGAAGTCGGTAATCTCACTCTCCTAGGTGGGCTGATACACTTCCCACGCGGAATCAGCCGCATATCCTTTAACTGACGTCCTGTGAGGCGGCAAAGGAGATTAGATGAGTGTTGTACTCGAACAGAGCGAGATTGATCGTTCGCTCAAACGTATTGCCCATGAAATTATCGAACGTAATCATGGTTTGCAGTCAGTGGTTCTCCTTGGAATTCCTACGCGAGGAGTGACTCTTGCCCAGCGTATTGGAACCTTTCTCGCCTCCATTGAGGCGCCAGTTCCAGTCGGAGTTCTTGATATCACCATGTTCCGTGACGATTTAAGGCTGCGTTCTCCGCGACCATTAGTTCCCACGCAAATTCCTGCGCAGGGCGTAGAGGGTAAAGATCTTATTCTTGTTGATGACGTCCTCTATTCCGGCAGGACGATCAGAGCCGCTCTTGATGCAATTGGTGAACTAGGTCGTCCCAAGACCGTGCAACTTGCGGTTCTCATCGACCGGGGCCATCGCGAACTTCCCATCCGTGCCGACTATGTTGGCAAGAATATTCCTACGAATGCACGTGAAAGTGTCCGGGTACAACTCCGCGAGATCGATGGAATCGATCAGGTAGAGCTGAGCGTCTGATGCATTCTCCCCATCTACTCTCCGTAAAAGATCTCTCCAAGAACGAGGTCCTCGAGGTATTGGATACTGCTCGCGAGCTCTCACGTATCACCGACGGCGCCATCAAGAAACTTCCTACCTTACGAGGCAGAACCGTGGTAAATCTCTTCTTTGAAGATTCCACCAGAACGCGCCTCAGTTTTGAAGCAGCGGCTAAGCGCCTCTCGGCAGAGGTAATCAACTTCTCAGCTAAAGGCTCTAGCGTAAGTAAAGGTGAATCGCTCAAGGACACCGCTCAAACGCTGCAAGCGATGGGTGCGGAGTTAATGATTATTCGACACCCGACCTCTGGGTCTGCCCAACGTCTTGCGGAATCGGGATGGGTTAATTCTCATATCGTGAATGCTGGAGATGGGATGCACGAGCATCCCACTCAGGCTTTACTGGATGCTTACACAATTCGATCACATTTTCCCGAGCACGATCGCGATTTCACTGGACTGCGTATAGGAATCGTGGGGGATATCCTGCACTCCCGAGTCGCGCGCAGCAATGTTCTTCTTCTGACCTCTCTCGGAGCAGAGGTAGTTCTCATTGCTCCACCTACTTTGATTCCAATTGGGGCGATTAGTTGGCCGGTCGATATTTCCTACAACTTAGATGCAGAAATAGGAACGCTAGATGCAATCATGATGCTGAGGGTACAGAGTGAGAGAATGAGCGACGCCTTCTTCCCAACAGAGCGTGAGTATGCTCGCGATTTTGGACTCGGCACTCAGCGCCTAAAGTCGCTCAAGAAGAGTGCAATCATCATGCACCCGGGTCCAATGAACCGTGGATTAGAAATATCAGCGGCAAGTGCAGACTCTTCGCAATCTGTGATATTGGAGCAGGTAGCAAATGGCGTCTTGGTACGAATGGCCGTTCTCTATCTACTCATGGGTGGAACCCCAATTCCGACCGAAGGAGTACTCGTATGAGCGATTCTGATTTTCTCTTAAAGAACGTGGTGATGACTGATGGTGCGCGGGTGGAGATTGAGGTTCGCGACCATCAGATCGCTCGCATAGGCAACGAAATTTCTTCAGACCTTACGTCAATTGACGGTCATGGAGCCATGGTCTTGCCAGGTCTCGTCGACCTACATACGCACTTAAGGGAACCAGGTAAGGAGAATTCCGAAACAGTTCTCTCTGGCAGCCAAGCAGCCATTAAGGGCGGATACACAGCGCTTAGTGCCATGGCCAATACTTCACCCGTTGCAGATACTGCAGGTGTGGTCGAACAGGTGGCACGTTTGGGTAAGGACGCTGGATTGTGTGATGTTTTTCCTGTCGGAGCTGTGACTGCTGGGCTTAAGGGCGAGTCTCTCGCTGAACTCTCCGCGATGGCGCAATCTGCCGCGCGCGTTCGAATTTTTAGCGACGATGGACATTGCATAAGTGATCCGCTCTTGATGCGCCGTGCTCTGGAATATGTGAAATCTTTCGGTGGCGTGATCGCACAACATGCTCAAGATCCGCTCTTGACTGTGGGCTCTCAAATGAATGAGGGAGTTGTTTCAAGCAAACTTGGATTAAAGGGTTGGCCCTCGGTGGCAGAAGAATCCATTATTGCTCGAGATATCCTGATGGCGCATTATGTACAGAGCCGATTGCACATCTGCCACCTCACTACAAAAGGTGGAGTCGAGTTGGTTCGTTGGGCAAAAGGTCAGGGAATCGCAGTAACCGCAGAAGTCACGCCACATCACCTTATGCTCACCGACGATCTGGCTGAAACCTACGACCCGGTTTACAAGGTGAATCCACCTCTCCGCACCCAGATAGATGTGTACGCGTTGCGCGCGGGTTTGGCTGATGGCACTATCGATATAGTCGCTACCGATCACGCGCCACACCCCGCGGAGGATAAAGATTGTGAATGGAGCGCGGCGGCATTTGGAATGATTGGTTTAGAGACTGCCCTCTCCGTCGTCGCGAAGGCCATGATTGAGACTGGATTAATGGACTGGACAACACTGGCCAATCGCATGTCAACAAAGCCAGCACTCATAGGCGGATATGCAGATCACGGCGCAATAGCAGTGGGAAATCAAGCAAACTTCACTGTTGCAGATCCAACTGCCACCTGGAAAGTAGATCGCAATCATCTCTTCTCAAGAAGTTCAAATACCCCTTTCAACGATTTCACACTTCCGGTCAGGGTGATTCATACATTTTTCCGGGGGATTCAAGTTCTCAGAGATGGTCAGTTGACGGGGCTGAAATATGAGTAAAGCGTTCCTGGTTCTCGACGATGGCACTTTCTTTGAAGGTGAAAGTTGGGCGTGCCTCGGGGAAGCCTTTGGTGAAGCCGTCTTCTCTACTGGCATGACTGGATATCAAGAGACTTTAACCGACCCTTCGTATCATAAGCAGATTGTGATAATGACTGCTCCGCACATCGGTAACACTGGTATGAACGACGCTGATAAAGAATCTGAGAGGATTTGGGTAGCGGGCTTTGTGGTTCGCAATCCTTCTCCGCGAGTGAGCAATTGGCGGTCACAATATTCGTTGGAGAGTGCCCTTCTAAAAGCGGGTGTTGTAGGTATTCAGGGAGTGGATACGCGAGCCATCACTCGTCACCTTCGCGATCGGGGAGCGATGCGCATGGGGATCTTCTCAGATACAAATCTGACGCAATCTGAAATGATCAAGAAGGTGCGCGCTTCCGCAGAGATGACTGGCGCCTTTCTAGCAAACGATGTGACCACCAAAGAGAAGTATGTCGTTAGTCCGCCAGCGGGCACCGAGGTTCGCTTTCGCGTTGCCGCGCTCGATTTGGGGATCAAAAATGCAACTCCCCGTGCGATGTCTGAGCGCGGTATTGAAGTAACCGTTTATCCGCTGGGGACAAGCGCCGATGAAATTAAGGGATCCAATCCTGATGGATTGTTCATATCAAACGGTCCTGGAGATCCAGCAACTATGAATCAAGTTGTCGAATTGGTTCGAGAATTTCTATCCGATGAAATTCCAACCTTTGGAATCTGTTTTGGGCATCAAATTTTGGGTCGCGCGTTGGGTTTTGATACCTACAAATTACCGTTCGGCCATCGTGGAATCAATCAGCCGGTGAAGAATTTGCGCAGTGGACGGATTGAAATTACCGCTCACAATCATGGTTTTGCCGTTGCGGCTCCATCGGAAGGTAACTTCGAGACCGCTTTTGGAACAGGCCGAGTAAGTCATATCTGCCTTAATGATGGAGTGGTAGAGGGACTCGAGTTGATAGAGAAGCCTGCGTTTAGCGTGCAATATCACCCTGAGTCCGCCGCCGGTCCGCATGATGCGGCCTACCTCTTTGACCATTTCGTTGAGTTGATGAGTAAGTCGAAGGTGAAAAATGCCTAGAGATACCAGCATTGAAAGCGTTCTCGTCATCGGTTCAGGTCCAATTGTTATTGGACAGGCCTGCGAATTTGATTATTCGGGAGTGCAAGCTTGCCGCGTGCTCCGTGAAGAAGGCGTTCGAGTTATCTTGATTAACTCGAATCCGGCGACGATTATGACTGATCCAGAGTTTGCAGACGCAACGTACATCGAACCAATTACCCCAGAGTTCATTGAAAAGATTATGGAGATCGAGAAACCCTCTGCGGTTTTAGCAACGCTCGGGGGACAGACCGCATTAAACGCGGCAATGGCCTTACATGCTAGAGGTTCTTTTGAAAAATACGGGGTTAAATTGATTGGCGCCAATGTCGATGCCATAAAGCGCGGTGAAGATCGTGAGATCTTCAAAACGATCGTGGCTAAAGTTGGCGGCGAATCCGCTCGCTCCCGCATCTGCCACAGCATGTCAGAATGTTTTAGCGCGGCGACGGAATTGCGCTATCCGGTGGTTGTACGCCCTTCATTCACAATGGGTGGACTCGGCTCAGGTATCGCATTTACGCAAAATGAATTGGAATTGATAGCCGGTGCCGGTTTACGCCACAGCCCGACAAACGAAGTACTCCTTGAAGAGTCCATATTAGGGTGGAAAGAGTTTGAACTCGAAGTGATGCGCGATCATCTAGACAACGTGGTCATCGTCTGTAGCATCGAAAATGTGGATCCCATGGGTGTCCATACGGGAGATTCAATTACAGTGGCTCCTGCACTAACTCTGACCGACGTTGAATATCAGCGCTTGCGCGATCTTTCTATCGACATTATTCGAGAGGTGGGCGTCGAAACTGGTGGCTGCAATATTCAATTTGCCGTCAATCCGAACGATGGTCGAATAATCGTAATCGAAATGAACCCACGAGTTTCGCGATCTTCGGCTCTTGCATCCAAAGCAACCGGATTTCCCATAGCCAAAATCGCAACTAAATTGGCGGTCGGGTATACGCTCGATGAGATCCAAAATGATATTACCAAGAGCACCCCAGCCTCCTTCGAACCCACCTTGGATTACATCGTGGTCAAAGTACCGCGATTTGCTTTCGAAAAATTTCCAGAAGCCGACCCGCGCTTGACCACGACCATGAAATCAGTGGGTGAGGCGATGGCGATGGGTCGTTCCTTTGCTGAAGCGTTGCAGAAAGCGCTCCGTTCATTAGAGAAGAAGGGCAGCACCTTCTCGTGGAATAGTGAGGGCGAGCCTGTGGATTCTCTGCTCTCCAAGATTGGAATTCCAACTGAATGGCGTTTGCAACAGGTGCAAAGAGCGCTTTGGTTAGGTGCATCCATTGATGAGGTACACGCAATTTCCAAAATTGATCCCTGGTTTTTAGCGCAGATAGTAGCCATCAACGATTTAGCTGATGAAATATCAGCCGCTCCGACCTTGCACTCTGAACTTCTACGTCGCGCGAAAGTTAATGGTTTCTCCGATGCTCAAATAGCGGCGTTACGCCAGGCATCCGAAATTCAAATCAGAAGTGAGCGCGCTAATTTCGGAATCCACCCTGTCTTCAAAATGGTTGATACCTGCGCTGCTGAATTTGAATCGAGCACACCGTACTACTACTCGTCATATGACTTGGAAACAGAGGTGCTTCCAAGAGTAAAACCAGCTGTCATCATCTTAGGTAGCGGACCAAACCGAATCGGACAGGGTCTGGAGTTTGATTACTCCTGCGTGCATGCCGCCTTTGCACTTCGCGATGCAGGTTTTGAGACAATTATGATTAATTGCAATCCCGAGACCGTATCGACAGATTATGACACTTCTGATCGACTCTATTTCGAACCGCTTACATTAGAGGATGTTCTTGAGGTAGTGGCTGCAGAAAGTTTGGCTGGCCCTGTTCTAGGAGTTATCGCACAACTTGGTGGACAGACCCCTCTCGGATTGGCACGTGGACTCCTGGAAGCGGGTGTGACCATATTAGGAACGAGTCCGCATGCGATCGATATGGCTGAAGATCGCGGCGAATTTGGAAGGATTTTGCAGGAAAATTCTTTGAATGCCCCTAAGTTTGGATTGGCTCGCTCCTACGAAGAGGCGCTCAAAGTTGCGGCAGATATTTCCTACCCGGTTCTCGTTCGACCTTCCTTTGTTCTTGGTGGTCGCGGTATGGAAATTGTCTACGACGATGAATCTCTCAAGGGATTTATTGAAAAAGCGACGGAGATTACTCCAAATCAACCTGTTCTCATTGATCGCTTCCTCGACGACGCCATAGAGATCGATGTCGATGCTCTCTTCGACGGCAGCGAGCTATATATGGCTGGAATTATGGAACACATTGAAGAGGCAGGAATTCACTCTGGAGATTCTGCTTGCGTCCTTCCGAGTATCTCGCTTACTAGTTCACAACTTAAAGAGATTCGAATCGCAACTGAGAAGATCGCACGGGGAGTTGATGTACGTGGACTCATCAATATTCAGTTCGCAATTTCGCGCGCCGACGGAGTCCTTTATGTTTTAGAAGCAAATCCACGAGCCTCTCGCACCGTCCCGTTTGTTTCCAAAGCCACTGGTATTCCGTTAGCAAAGGCAGCTGCGCTGATTTCTGTTGGGCGAACGATCTTTGAACTACGCGCGGTTAAACTGCTACCCAGCGAAGGTGATGGGGTTCCCTTCGGCGTCTGTGTCAAAGAGGCAGTCCTTCCATGGAATCGCTTCCGACGAGTTGATGGCACCGGCGTAGATTCTGTGCTGGGTCCCGAGATGAGATCTACTGGAGAAGTCATGGGAATAGCTGCGACGTTTGGAGAGGCTTACGCCAAGAGTCAGTCCGCTTCTTTTGGTGCGCTCCCAATGAGCGGAAATGTATTTTTGTCGCTCTCCGAAAGAGATAAAGCAGCAAGTGTGCAGCCAGCACGAGAACTTACAGATTTAGGATTTAACCTCTTCACGACGATCGGCACGCATGAACTTTTGGCAAAGAACGGCGTCCCTTCGACGGTCGTGCGTAAGAATTCCGAAACCGGGGAAGGATTATCGGCGGTAGATATCATCAATACCGGTCAAGTAGACCTCGTCATCAACACTCCGCTCGGGCGCGGAACCCGACACGATGGATGGCTGATCAGAACCGCATCAGTACAGCGCGGAATACCAATTATCACGACCATCGCCGGATTCAAGGCGGCGGTCGCCGGTATTAAACAATTGAGTAAGAGTGAGCCCTCGGTTCTCTCTTTGCAACGTTGGCAGAAGTTGGTGGGCAGATGATCAATTCAAGGGCGGTTCAAATATCAGCCGAAATTATTTCTAATAAAAAAGTCGGCGCTTATAACCATATGGTCTTTGCGGTCGGTGAAATAGCTGCCAACTGTCGCTCTGGTAACTTTGTCGCTATTTCCGTCGGAGGTTCAAGTTCATCCCTCATCCTACGTCGCGCCTTTGCAATCTATCGCGCCTCACTTCGCTCCGATGGGGTTGGTTTATTGGAATTAGTTATCGCCCCGCAGGGAAGCGGAAGTAAGTGGTTGGTTGCACAAGATTCCGGTGATCGTGTTGATTTGATCGCTCCTTTAGGTACTGCTTTTGGAATACCCAAAGAACCTATTAATGCTCTCCTAGTTGGCGGTGGTTATGGATCAGCACCACTCTTCTCGCTCGCTGAAACCTTAAAGGCGCGCGGTTGCCGGGTCGATATGGTTCTCGGGGCAAGCACTGCAGGAAAGATTTATGCACCTCTCGAGGGAAAACGCTCGGTGAATTCCTTGACAATTACCACAGACGATGGAAGCGCCGGAATTGCGGGTCGAGTCAGTGAAGTTCTGCCGGCTCTCATTAAAGAGCATGACGTCGATGTGATTTATTCGTGCGGACCAATGGCGATGCTAGAAGCGATTACAGTCATTTCCCAACAAGCTGATGTGCTCCATCAATGTTCTGTCGAGGAATCAATGGCGTGTGGAATCGGTGTGTGCATGACCTGTGTTCTACCGGTTGAGGGGGACGATGGAGTTATTCGCATGACCCGAAGTTGCATTGAGGGCCCTGTCATGGATGGCAACAAAGTTCTCTGGAATAGATCTCGCGAGATTCCTGATGGAGTGTGGGGTAAATGAGTATCAACTTCAGCACTTCGATTGGCGGAGCTTTCTTTGCCAATCCAATATTTACCGCCTCGGGATGCGCCGGTTCAGGTAAAGAGTTATCGCACTTCTTCCCTTTAACTTCACTCGGAGCTGTCGTCACTAAATCAATAATGATCAAACCACGCAGTGGTCGTGCAACTCCAAGAATGGCAGAAACTCCTAGTGGGATGTTGAATTCAATCGGGTTGCAAGGCCCGGGGATTGACCTCTTCCTCGAAAACGATATTCCTTGGTTACGTGATCAAGGCGCACGGATTATTGTCAGCATCGCAGGAGAGAGCGTGGAAGATTATGCCGTTCTCGCGCGAAAGTTACGCAATGTTTCTGGGATTAGCGCTTTGGAAGTTAATATCTCCTGCCCAAATGTTGAAAATCGCGGTCAAGTTTTTGCGTGCCATCCAGATACAGCCGCTGCCGCTATTACAGCGGTGCGGAGAAATATTGGGGGAGAACTTCCCATCATTGCCAAATTATCGCCTGATGTTACAGATATCGCGCTTATCGCAGAAAGCGTAATTACAGCAGGCGCTGACGGACTTGCCCTCATAAATACTCTGCTAGGAATGGTCATTGATATCACCTCGATGGCGCCCAAGTTGTCTCAAAAAACCGGGGGGCTCTCTGGTCCAGCCATTCGCCCTATCGCGGTCAGAGCTATCTACCAGGTGAGAGCAGCCTTCCCCAAGATTCCAATAGTAGGTATGGGCGGCGTAACAAACGGTCGAGATGCATTTGAATTAGTTCTTGCCGGCGCCAATGCTGTCTCCATTGGAACTGCAACATTTGGTAATCCAATGGCGGCGATACATATTAAGAATGAGCTAGAAGAACTTTGCCAGGCCCGTGGTTTCAGTTCTTTCTCAGATGCAGTGAGTTACGCCCATCGAGTGGAGGAATAATGCAGAAGACCAAATCTCCCATAATTCTGGCTCTCGATACTGACGAGCTTCAAACCGCTATCGAGTGGATCGAGGCCACCGCAGGCGCTGTAGATATCTATAAAGTCGGACTCGAGTTCTTTCTAAAACATGGAGCAGCGGGTCTGCGCGAATTGAGAGATATAAGGGATTTCGAACTCTTTCTGGACCTTAAACTTCACGATATCCCAAATACAGTGGCTGGTGCCGTGCGCTCTGTGCGCGATCTGCAGCCACGCTTCCTTACCGTGCACGCTTCGGGAGGATCTGCCATGATTAAAGCAGCAGCGGAAGCTGCGCCTTCGATCGCCATAACCGCCGTCACAGTTTTAACTTCTTTAGATTCGCAAGAACTCTCGACAATGGGAATAGCACTTCCGCCCTTAGATTTTGCAGTCTCCCTCGCGCGCAACGCGGCTATATCGGGAGCTCGGGCGATCGTCTGTTCTCCAATGGAAGTGGCGGAAATTCGCAATGTGGTGGGTAGTAATTTAGAGATAATTACTCCAGGAGTTCGACCAGCAGATTCAGAACTAGGTGATCAGAGCCGCGTTATGACGCCTCGAGAAGCCATTACGGCAGGCGCAGATTTCCTGGTCATTGGTCGACCGATTACTTCTTACTACGCGCAATCTCCACAAGCCATGCACGAGCGAGCGCTACAAATATTGGAATCGCTCACTTGAGTCCAACTCCGCCGCCACGACTCTCTATTGAAGAGCGACGTGCCGCGTTAGAGAAAGCAAAACTTTCAAGGCAAGAGCGGGCTGAGGTAAAGCGCTTAATAGCCCTCGGAGAGCTGAATGTCTTCGATGCTGTAAATGATCCACGCGAATCGATTCGCCGCATGAAAGTTATCGAACTTCTCACTGCGCTTCCCGGGGTCGGCAAAGCCCGAGCCGCATTAATTATGGAACGTCGCAAGATCTCACCTTCCCGTAGAATCGGTGGACTTGGGCAGCTACAACTCAAAGCACTGGGAAAGGAGTTGGCAGTGGCGAAGATCGATCCCATCCGCGGAAAATTGATAGTGATCTCTGGCCCCGGCGGGGTGGGCAAGAGCACTATTACGGCGCAACTACGTACCGACCCGCGCTTTTGGGTCAGCGTTTCAGCAACCACTCGAGCCCCCCGCGCGGGAGAGCGAGAAGGAGTCGACTATCTATTCCTGACTCCAGAGCGATTTCAAGAGATGATCCAATTCGGCGAGTTTTTAGAATGGGCGGAATTCGCTGGAAACCGCTATGGAACCCCCCGTGGCCCCGTCGAGGAGTGGCGAACTTTGGGCAAGCACGTAATCCTGGAGATTGAGATTGCGGGGGCGCGCCAAGTCCGGACTCAGGAGACTGGAGCAACCCTCATCTTTATTTCGCCTCCTTCGTGGGATGAACTGGTTCGTCGCCTCACTAGTCGAGGCACCGACTCACCGGAGCGGCGGGCTGCCCGCCTAGCGCTGGCTGAGGAAGAGATGGCCGCGGCCAGTGAATTCGATGCGATCTTGGTAAATGAGAGCGTCGAAGGGTTGATCGCACAACTGGTATCCTTGGCGACTGCTTAACTGACGAATAGAGGGACACACATGTCTGCTGAACTTACTGACGGAATCACCCATCCTTCGATCGATGAACTACTCGATGCTGCTGGATCTAAGTACAGCCTCGTTCTCTATGCCGCCAAGCGCGCGCGCCAGATCAACGCCTATTACTCCCAACTCGGAGAAGGCCTACTTGAGTATGTGGGACCGCTTGTAGAGACCTATGTTCACGAGAAGCCGCTCTCTATTGCGCTCCGTGAAATTAATCAGGGTCTTCTCACTATTGAGAATCTCGAACCCGTAGCAGAAGCCACTACTTCAGAAGTTTCTGCTTAACAGAGAAGAAAATGTATCCGCGCGGGCGTGAAATCGTTCTCGGCGTCGCCGGAGGAATATCAGCCTACAAATCCTGCGATCTATTGCGACGTTTGCAAGACCTGGGATTCTTAATTACGGTCGTACCGACTCGGTCTAGTCTAAATTTCGTCGGGCTATCGACCTGGGAAGCGCTCTCTGGGCGTCCAGTACCGACTGACTTGTGGAACAACGTCCATCAAGTTCCGCATATCGCCTTAGCAAAGCAGGCCGATGCCATTGTTATAGCTCCCGCAACCGCCGATATCATGGCAAAGGCCGCCGCCGGAATTGCCGATGACCTTTTGACCAACATTGTGCTTGCAGCCAGCGTTCCGGTCATCTTTGTACCCGCCATGCATACCGAGATGTGGCTCAATCCGGCTACACAAGCCAACGTCCAACTTTTACGAAGCCGCGGGCTTCAGGTACTCGAACCCGATTCAGGCAAACTTACAAGTGGCGACGTGGGAGTTGGCAGGTATCCGGAGAGCTCGAAGATAACCGAGTGCGTCACTGCGGCACTTAAGAGTCGCGGCGATCTCCTAGGTCGCTCGATCTTGATCAGCGCCGGCGGTACCCGAGAGGCGATAGACCCGATTCGCTATATTGGAAATTACTCTTCAGGTCGCCAAGGGTATGCCTTGGCATTTGCGGCGATCAGTCGCGGTGCAAAAGTCACCCTAGTTGCCGCGAATTCCACCCTGCCTGATATTGAAGGCGTTGAGACCATTCACGTCACCAGTGCATTGGAGATGCAGACAGCCTTGGTGGAGAAATTTGATACTGCCGATGTGGTCATTATGGCTGCCGCAGTTGCCGATGTTCGTCCCAACAACGCTAGTACTGCAAAGATATCTAAAGATAATTTGACCGAACTCACACTTATTGAGAATCCCGATATAACCAAGGAACTCTCGCGCAATAAGTCCAAACAAGTCATGATTGGATTTGCGGCGCAGACGTCCGCCACTGAAGATGAGGGATTGACCATAGCTGCCAATAAGTTGCGGGAGAAGGGCCTAGATTTCATCTACTTTAATGATGTGTCTGGTGGAGCGATATTCGGATCAGATAGAACCGAGGGAGTTATCCTTTCAGCCACCGGCGAGCGCTTTGATTTTAGCGCTGGCTCGAAGATGACACTATCCAATAAACTTCTAGATTTAGCGCTCGATAAGTTAGGTTATCCCAATGACTAAGCGACTATTTACCTCCGAGTCCGTCACGGAAGGCCATCCGGATAAGATCGCAGATCAGATCTCAGATGCCATTCTTGACTCACTTCTTAGCCAAGATGCTAAGAGTCGAGTTGCGGTGGAAACTCTAATAACTACGGGTCAAGTGCACGTTGCTGGTGAAGTCACAACTAGGGGTTACGCGGATGTAATGGGTATCGTGCGCGACACTGTTCTTGAGATCGGTTACGACTCTTCAGATAAGGGCTTCGACGGTAATTCCTGTGGAGTTTCTATATCACTTGGTCAACAATCAAGTGATATCGCTCAAGGAGTTAACTCTGCGATGGAGAATCGCGTCTCTTCATCTGTCGATCCTCTCGACGCACAAGGTGCGGGGGACCAAGGTTTGATGTTCGGTTACGCCTGTGAAGATACTCCCGAGCTTATGCCACTTCCAATTTCGCTAGCGCACCAATTAGCTCAGCAACTTTCTAACGTACGTAAATCTGGGGAAGTAGATTACCTTCGTCCCGACGGCAAGACTCAGGTCACGATTGAATACGACGGGGATCGCCCAGTTGCACTTAACACCATCGTTATCTCTTCACAGCACGCCGCACATGTCGACCTGGATAAAGTCCTAGCACCAGATGTCGAGCGCCTAGTTATTCGTCCAGTTCTGTCAGGGATAGCCCTCGATCACTCCAATGTGCGCATTTTGATCAATCCGACCGGTCGCTTTGTCACGGGCGGACCGATGGGTGATGCTGGTTTAACCGGTCGAAAAATAATCGTCGATACCTACGGTGGAATGGCCCGCCACGGTGGCGGTGCTTTCTCCGGTAAAGATCCTTCAAAAGTCGACCGTTCTGCTGCATACGCAATGCGTTGGGTTGCTAAGAACGTAGTTGCTGCAGGACTTGCAACTCGTTGTGAAGTCCAAGTCGCTTATGCCATCGGAAAAGCTCAACCAGTTGGTCTCTTTGTTGAGTGTTTTGGAACTGAAAAGATTCCCGTTCTCCAGATAGAAGCAGCTATCGAGGCGGTATTTGATTTACGTCCAGCGGCGTTGATTCGCGATCTGGACTTACTTCGTCCGATTTATCAGAAGACCGCAAGTTATGGCCATTTTGGGCGAGAGCTACCAGCCTTCACATGGGAGAAGAGTGATCGAAGTGCTCTCTTGCAAAAGGCAGTTAAAGGTTAAATCGTCGTGGCTCAGGTAAAGCCACTCAAGCTCCGCCAACAGAAGGCTCAACATTTTCGCCCACGTGCATCAACTAAGCCGGTAGCCCGCGTTTTAGTTGATCACCAAATCCTTCACCTCGACCAGATTTACGAATACGAAGTCCCGGAATTATTTAGTGAGAGCGCACGAATCGGGGCCCTTGTAGAAATTGAATTCGGGCACACCCTGACACGCGGAATAATTCTCGAAAGAATTGAAGAGGCCGCAAGCGCCGGCGATCTTAAGGAGATTCTTAAGGTGCTTACAATCGAACCGTATGTTCTGCCCGATCAACTTCTAAATATTGAAAAAGCCGCGGCGCTTTTCGGGACGAGTCAATGGGATTTCCTGCGCGGGTGTGTTCCTCCTTTTTCCAAGACAGGCGAACGAAATTTTCGAAACGCGGATTTATCGGTGCAAGGCCCGGGAACACGTGTCTCTTCGTTGCCCCTATCTCTGGTAAAAATATTGGGGGAATCTTCCAAGCTCACATGTGCCATTGAACTCCCTTCTTCTGCTCCGTATTGGCATCTGATTTCAGCAATTTCGATAGAACGCTTGCGCCTGGGGTCGGTGCTAGTTCTGCTTCCTAATGAGAGAGAACTCTTGCTCCTAGATCAGGCGTTACGCGATTCCGGGTGCGAGCCAATTACTATCGCCAGTGCGGCAGGAAAGAGCGATCGGTATGAAAACTACCTTAAGAGTCGTTTCCCAAACCATTCGATTATCTTGGGAACCAGGAGCTCGGCGCTTCTTTCATTATCTTCGCCTGCCACCATCGTAGTTGTGGATGACATGGATGAATCACACTATGAGCAACGTTCTCCAACGTGGAACACTCGCGATTTAGTTTACCTACGAGAGGGGGATCACTCAGTAATTTACACGAGTACCTCCATTGGCTTAGAAATGGCGCATCGGATATCGGAAGAATCACTACCCCTCTATCGATTTCCTGCGACAGCTCCGATTCGATTTCACAGTTCCAGTACGCCGCAGGAGAGTAATTATTTTGAAATCATCCGTGAAGGACTCAATCACGGCTCGGTCTTAGTTAGCGTCGGGGCCACCGGCTACGTGACTTCTTTTTCATGCCAAAAGTGTCGCAACATTGCCCTCTGCTCATGCGGTGGCAAGCTCTACTTTGCGTCACGGAGCACGAATCCACGTTGTGCCACGTGCTCCGCGGAATTTTTAGAGTGGCGTTGCACGTGGTGCCAAGAGAGCAAGCCACGAATAGTAAAAAGCGGGGTAATGCGCCGTGCCGAGGAATTCGGACGATCCTTTCCGCAATACTCGATACTCTCATCATCCGCTGCAAGTCCGGTCTTGCTACTTCCAGAAGGAAGACACTTAGTTCTGAGCACACCCGGCGTGGAGCCGCGCGGCCAGTATTCCGCCGTTGTTTTTCTAGATTTAGAAGGACGACTGCTTCGTACCACTTTACGTGCAACTGAAGAGTTGCGTCTTCATATTCTGCGCACCCTTTCAATGTTAAAGAGTGGAGGAGAGGTTTATTTTGCACTGCCTCCTTCGGATACTTTCTTGCAATCAATATTGCGTGGCAAACCCCTCGGGGCGGCAGAGCGAGAGATTTTAGAACGGGATGCAGTTAAACTACCCCCGCGCTTTTGCAACGTATTAATCTACGGAGATCGAGTTGAAAGCTTAAAAGATGTATTTGCTCCCATTCCGCAACGTGAACTCTTGGGACCATTTCTCCGCGGTGGGAAGAAGACCGTATTGATAAAGGCGCCGCGTGAAAATCTGGCCGAGATTGTTCGACTCCTCTCTCATGTCAATCGCATCCATAGCATGCGTAAAGAGCCCCTCTTGACCTATCAGATCAACCCCTATTCTTTGAATTGAGCCACTGACTAGTAGACTGACTGGATGTCTATTCAGCCTATTCGCCTCTTTGGGGATCCGGTTTTGACGACGCCAGCGGCACCGGTTGAGAGTTTCGACAAAGAACTGCGCACCTTGGTAAAAGATTTAATGGAGACGATGCACGAAGCCCCAGGCGCGGGTCTTGCAGCGCCTCAAATTGGGGTGCCCTTGCGGGTATTCGTCTGGGATGTCGATGACGTTGAAGGCCATCTAGTTAACCCCTCACTTTCTTTAAGCGATGAACTCCAAGACGGCGAAGAAGGTTGCCTCTCTTTTCCAGATTTGCGATATGACACGCCAAGGGCGCTACGAGTAGTTGCCCGAGGATTTAATATGCACGGAGAACCGATCGTCGTTGAAGGCACTGAATACCTCTCTCGAGCGATCCAACACGAGACCGATCACCTAGACGGCATTCTCTTCATAGATCGAATGCCGAGCGATATCCGTAAATTAGCGATGAAAGAAATCAGAGAGAGCGAATGGTTTGGATCTGCAGTTGCCAACGGTCGCGTACCCGTCATTAAAAACTCCCCCCACGCCACGCGTGGCCTAGGAATATAGGTCCCCTTGCAAATATCAGTCGCTTCCTCTTCGCTCATCGCAGTCCCACTCATCGAGGCAATTGTGGCTTCTGAACACACCCTTGCCTCGGTGATCACAACCCCGGATAAGAAAGTCGGGCGCGGGCAGGTAGAAACTCCGACCGAATTAGCGCTATGGAGCGCGGAGCAGGGCTATCTCGTTGCCAAGCCATTCGACACGCCAACGCTCAACCAGCATCTACTTGCAGCACAACCTCAGCTCATTATCACTGCATCGTATGGCCGCATAATTCCTGTTGAAGTTCTTCACGGACCGAGGTTTGGATGGCTTAACGTCCACTTCTCGCTGCTCCCACGTTGGAGGGGTGCTGCTCCGGTTCAATGGTCAATTATTGAAGGTGACTCGGCAACAGGTATTTCTATTTTTAAACTGGACAAGGGAGTTGATACCGGCCCGGTGTACCTGCAGGAAGAAGTTGAGATTGGACCCGCAGATACCACCTCAGATCTGCTCGATCGAATGAGCAAGTTGGCGGGAATGCGAATCATGAACGTAGTCGCGGAGATTCGCAAGGGAGTTAAACCCACTGCTCAACCGACCGCCGGAATCACGCTGGCTCCTAAAATTACCAAGGAGATGGCTAAGTTAGATTGGAAGCTAGGCGCAGATGCCTTAATGCGCAAAGTTCGAGCGCTCGACGATCGCCCTGGTACCTGGGCTACTTTCAATGGCGAGAGAATTGCAATACACCGAGTAACTGAATCGCTGCTTCCAAATACCCTTAAGTCTCCCGGCGATATTGCGCTTGTAGAAAGTTCCCTCATAATTCGATGCCAAGATAGCACTCTCGAAATTTCAGAAGTTACGCCAGCTGGCAAGAAACGGATGAAGGGAAGTGATTTTGCTCGTGGTGCCCGCCTCTCTGGTGGAGAGCGCTTCGAGTAGTGGCGAACATTGGTAAGAAGCCAAAACCAGAAGCTGCACGCCTCTTGGTTTTCCAGCTATTAACGCAAGTCAATCGTCAAGGTGCATATGCCAACCTCAGGCTGCCCGAACTCCTCGCAGCATCCAATCTAGAAGAACGCGACCGCGCCTTCGCCACCGAGCTTGGCTACGGAACGTTGCGCATGCAGGGCAAACACGATGCACTCATCAAGCGCCACATTGATAGACCATTTGAAGAAGTCGATCCCGGCATTGTCGATCTGCTTCGAATGGGAATTCACCAAGTAAAGGAGATGCGCGTTCCCGATCATGCTGCTGTTAGTGAAACCGTTGAAGTTGCACGGGCCACTGTCGGCGAATCCAAAGCGACCTTTGTCAACGCTATTCTACGTAAGGCAACATCGGATCAGACATTTGACTCCGATGCCCTAGCAATCTCAGATTCAAAGCTTCGACTTGCTACGCTCTTCTCGCATCCAGAATGGATCGTTGCTTCGTTCTATGACCAACTCCAAGACTGGGGGAGCGTCGAAGAACTTTTGCGGGCTAATAATGTTCCCGCCAAGCCCCATCTGATCGCTTGGCCAGGGCGCAGTACGGTCAAAGAGTTAATAGATGAAGGTGGCGAATCACTCGCTTGGACTGAGAACGGTGTCCTATCCGCAAAGATGCCTGGCGCGTACAAGGCGATAAAGGAACGTCGCGCGGGAGTTCAGGATCGTGGCTCGCAACTCGTTTCGCAAATATTCCTCAACACCGCGGATTCCATTACAGATGGCGCGCGTCTTTCTTGGCTCGACATGTGCGCTGGTCCCGGCGGAAAGGCGTCTGCTCTCTTCACAGACTTACTTCAGAATCGCCCGCAAGATACTTTTTTGGCCAATGAACCGAGTGAACATAGAGCGCGGCTGGTATCTCATGTAATCCCTCTAGAAAATGTCATGATTCATTCGGGTCAAGAGTTACCTGCGCTTGGAGAGTTCTACGACCGAATCATCATTGATGCTCCCTGCACGGGACTGGGTGCGCTACGTCGACGGCCCGAAGCGCGTTGGCGGCGTACTCCGCAAGACCTGAAAGAACTGGTCATGACGCAGAAGGAACTTCTTGCCGCCGGTCTACAACTTCTCAAACCCGGTGGTTTGTTAGCGTATGTAACCTGTTCTCCCCACATTCTGGAGACCAAAGCTCAAGTATTAGAGGTGCTACATCGAAACAAGGATCTTGAACTCCTCAATATCAAGCCCTACTTGCCCCCATCGGTACCCGACCGAGTCGTCACGCCCGAAGGAACCCTCCAATTGTGGACGCATCTCGATGATGCAGATTCGATGTTCATGGCTTTATTCGCTCGAAAATAGCGGTTCGATAGAGTATTCCAATGACGATTCGCATTTGTCCTAGCATTCTCAATGCCGATCACACTCGCTTACAGCAAGAGATTGATCGAGTTGCCACGGCTGATCTACTTCATCTCGATGTCATGGATAACATCTTCGTGCCGAATCAAACATTCTCGATCCAAGAATGTCGAGAAATAATCGAGCACTCACAGATACCCGTCGATTCGCACCTGATGATTGCAGATCCAGATAGAGATGCCATTTTGTATGCAGAAGCCGGAAGTGCCAGTGTTACCTTTCACTTTGAGGCCAGTACGGATCCCCGTGCGACCATTGCGCAGTTAAGAAAATCTGGCGTACGTGTGGGTCTTGCAATCAAACCGAAGACTTCATTTGAGGAAGTAGCTGATCTCCTGAGCGAGATCGACATGCTTTTGATCATGACCGTTGAACCAGGTTTTGGCGGACAGAGTTTTATGTCCGATCAACTCCCTAAGATTGAAAGAGCGCGGAGTGCTATTTCAACGCTCACCAAGGAATTCCCATGGTTACAGGTCGACGGTGGTATCTCGCTCGATACCATCGCGCTCGCGGCGCGCGCGGGGGCGGACACCTTTGTGGCAGGTAGCGCCATCTACAAGGCGCAAAACCCCGCTGAAATGATTGCTATTCTGAGAGTTGCCGCAGACTTTTAGCTTTCGAACGGGAATTTTGCTTCTCATGTGAGAGGATTCATCTACGTTGTTCCGGGGTCGGTGTAATTCCGAACCGGCGGTGAAAGTCCGCGACCCGATGGCCTCCAGTTATCGGTGGATTTGGTGAAATTCCAGAACCGACGGTTAAAGTCCGGATGAGAGGGACACGTAAAGGTTTGATTCGTCGTTGAATCACGCCTTCATGTGGCTACCCCGGAGTATGCGCTGAAACTAACGCAAAAAGGGGGAACAACCAATGTCAGTAATTCACTGGCTTTTTAATGCACAAGTTCATTTCGGAAATAAATATACGCAGGCCATTTATTGGAAAGAGATAATCGGAAATATCTTTGGTTTGGGTAGCGCCCTTCTCGGAATGCGTCGAAAGATGTGGGCCTGGCCGATTGGAATCATCGGAAACGTTCTTCTCTTCACGCTTTTCATTGGAAGCATGTGGGACCCACACCAGACCAGCCGCATCATGCTGGGGCAGGCTGGTCGCCAACTCCTCTTAATCGCAGTTAGCCTTTACGGCTGGTGGATCTGGAGCCAAAATCGCAAGAAGTCGAAGGACTCTAGTAAACCACCGGTGGAGATCCGCTGGACCACTACCAAAGAGAAGATGATTCTCATTCCAGCAACCATCGCCTTCTATTTCGCTACCTTCTTCACGATAACCGCCATCGGTGGCTCATGGAACATCGCAGCAGATACCTGGATCTTCACGGGAACCGCGCTGGCAACCTATGGCCTGGCACGTGGTTATGTGGAGTTCTGGCTGGTTTGGATAGCGGTGGATGCAGTTGGTGTTCCACTGGATATTCGGGGCCACTACTATCCCACGGCATTCATGTATATCTTCTACGGTGCATTTGTAATCTGGGGCTTCTTCACCTGGCTTCTAGTGGCCAAACGGGAGCGAGAGGCGGTTGCTGCATAATCTTCCACGAAGGTGGCGACTCTCCAATTAGAATGAGTACATGAAGTCATTTGATGAACTGTGGATAGAGCTCAGCGATAAGGCCCGCACTCGGCCAACGGGCTCTTCCACGGTTAGCGCTCTCGACGACGGCATCCATGCCATGGGTAAGAAGATTATTGAGGAAGCTGGAGAAGTTTGGTTAGCAGCCGAACACGAAAGCGATGAAGCGTTGGCGCTGGAGATCTCTCAATTGCTTTATCGCTTACAAGTTCTGATGATCGCTCGCGGAATTTCACCGGCCGATATTTACAAAGTGCTGTAAGAGGTAGAGGAGAACGCTTTGCTTAAAGTCGCAATTCCTAACAAAGGATCCCTATCGGACTCCGCCATCGCGATGTTGAAGGAGGCGGGTTATCGGCAGCGCTCTGATTCGCGCGACCTCACCTTGATTGATCCAGAAAATGAGATTGAGTTTTATTACCTTCGTCCGCGCGATATCGCTGTCTATGTTGCTAGCGGAGAACTTGAAGTTGGAATCACGGGACGCGATTTACTTATAGACAGCGGCGCGGTTGCCACAGAGGTACTCGCCTTAGATTTTGGGAAGAGCACTTTCCGTTTTGCGGCGCCGGTCGGCAATACATATACCGAGAAGGGCTTGGCTGGAAAACGCATTGCGACCGCTTATCCGGGTCTCGTTACCAGCCACTTTAAGAAAGTTGGGATCGAGGTCGATGTAGTTCGATTGGACGGTGCGGTAGAAAGTTCTGTCCGACTCGGGGTAGCGGATGCAATTGCCGACGTAGTTTCAACCGGAGGTACTTTGCGCCAAGCCGGGCTATCGACTTTCGGGGATCCAATCCTTCATAGCGAGGCTATTCTCATTGAACGACCTTCAGTGGCTAGATCTGCTGAGGTTGAGACACTCCTTCGTCGCCTCCAGGGCGTCGTGATCGCAAGGCAGTACGTGCTTGTTGATTACGACGTGAGGTCAGAATTCTTGGATGCAGCCTGCGCACTTACACCTGGTATCGAATCTCCCACAATCTCCCCATTGCAGCGCAGTGATTGGAACGCTGTGCGTGCCATGGTAAAACGCAGCGATATCAATCGAATTATGGACGATCTCTGGAAGGTCGGGGCGCGTGGAATTCTCGTTACCGATATTCACGCCTGCCGTTTATAAGTTGACGTTAATTCTTACTTCTAAATTCCCATTAGTCGAAGTACTTGAAGTAAATCGCCATCCTCAATCGAGAACATGGCAGCGGCCTTAACTCTTGGTTTTGCATTGAAGGCGATACTCAGACCGGCAATCTCCATCATGCCAAGATCGTTGGCTCCATCTCCGACAGCCACAGTTTGCGCCAGAGGGATATCAAGTTGAGCGGCTAGCTTTGTCAGGAACGCTGCCTTTGCTCTTCCGTCAATGATTGCACCGGTGGTTTTACCAGTGAGACGGCCATTCGATATTTCAAGGACATTGGCACGAAAGTAATCCACTCCCACTTCTTTCAGAATGGGGCTAATGATATTTTCAAATCCGCCAGAGACAACGGCGACTATGTGACCCCCGGCGTGGAGTTGATCAACCATCTCTCGCGCACCTTTTGAAAGAGAGATCTCTCGGCGTACCTGATCGAAGATTTCAATCGACAAACCACTGAGCAATGCCACACGTTCACCCAGCGAAGCGCTGAACTCCACATCTCCGCGCATCGAACGCTCCGTGATGGCAGCGACTTGGCCTCCTACTCCGGCGTGGGCAGCAAGAAGGTCGATGACCTCCTGCTGAATGAAGGTGGCATCCATATCGAGGACCACCAGGCGCTGCGAGCTCATGCGAGTGACTTATACCGCTTCGGAGTAATCTATTGCGACATCGAAGCCAGTCTTCTCGCCAAATTCCAGTAAATCCTTTTCAATGGCGTGCACGTGAGCCGGATCGCAGGTAATTAAAAAACCCAAGATTAATCGGCCGCGGAGGGCAATCTTCTGGACTTCTACAATCGAAAGCGAGAAAGGCTCTAAAACCGCGCGGAGGGCGTCTTCAATTCCAGGTCGATCATGTGCGCTTAGCAAGATAAGAGCGCTAAATTTATTTTGGAGTACAGGCATGAGTCGAAGATTAGCCTGTATGACCAGATGAAAGGGTATCTTTCACCATTGTGAGCCTCGTATTAAACCTCCAGGACGTTTCGGTTATTCGGGATGGTGGAACAATTTTGGGTCCGCTCTCCTGGACGGTTTCATCGGGCGAGCGTTGGGTCGTCCTAGGTCCAAATGGCGCTGGCAAGAGCACCCTCTTTGCGCTGGCCGGTTCGATCATCCATCCATCCCGTGGCCAAGTTTCAATCTTGGATTCGCAGATGGGAAGAACCGACGTATTCGAACTCCGTCCACGCATCGGGATGACTTCAAATGCAATTGTTGAATTGATTCCCGAGGATGAAAGTGTGCTCAACGTTGTGATGACATCAGCATATGCGATCGTCGGACGCTGGCAGGAGAGTTATGACCTGTGGGACGAATCGCGAGCCCTCAGCCTTCTCACCATTCTCGGAGTTCGTGGACTCAAAGATCGCACCTTTGGAACATTGAGTGAAGGCGAAAAAAAGCGGGTTCTCATTGCCAGAGCGCTCATGCCAAATCCAGAATTGCTATTACTCGATGAGCCAGCAGCGGGATTAGATCTCGGAGGGCGAGAAGACTTGTTGCGGCGTTTAAATGCTCTCGCACTTGACCCAGCAAGTCCCGCCACCATCATCGTGACGCACCACGTAGAGGAAATTCCACTTGGGTCCACACACTGTCTTCTCTTGAGCGATGGGCTTGTTGTTGCTCAGGGCGAACTTAAGGAAGTGCTTACTTCGCAGAATCTTTCGATCGCATATGACATCGCCATTGAAGTAAAAGAAGAGAGCGGCCGATATTTCGCCCGCTCCAGCGAACAATAGGAGAGAAGATGTTTCATTTCACATTTTTGCAGGCGGGGATCACGGGTCTCATCCAGGGGATCACCGAACTCTTTCCAGTATCGAGCCTTGGTCACTCGGTGCTTGTACCAGCCTGGTTGGGGGGATCTTGGAGTGCCTTCTCTGACACCCCGCAATATCTCCTTGTCGCGGTAGCTTTGCACTTGGCCAGCGCCGTTGCACTTTTCATCGTTTTCGCCCCGCGCTGGATTGCAATCTTACGTTCGGTGATTTCCTGGAAGCGTGACTCTTCGAGTTTTAGACTCTTCTGGCTTTTAGTCCTTGGCACAATTCCAGTCGCACTCGTTGGTTTGGCATTTAACAATTTCTTCCAACGAAATTTCCAGAAACCGTTAAGTGCGGCGATCTTCCTCACGATCAATGGCCTCATCCTCTTCAGCGCAGAGCGACTTACTTCAAGACGGCGCTTGCATAGTGTTCCGGCCGACGAGAACCTAGCCATCATCGAACGAGTCTCTCCGGGACAAGCTCTAGTCATCGGAGTGGGACAGAGCGCGGCACTATTCGCTGGAATTAGCCGTTTCGGAATCACCGTTTCCGCTGGAATGTTACGAGGCCTCTCTCGATCTGTAGCGGCAGATTTCGCATTTCTGCTCTCATTCCCGGTGATTCTCGGCGCGTCAATCGTTAAGTTACCTAAATTGGGCCACGGCGCTTTGGCCGGTTCGTATGGCGCACTTACATTTGGGGCCGCCGTCGCTTTTGTTGCAACAATCTTCAGCGTAAAAGTTCTCACCCGCTGGTTTAAAAGTAATTCTTTGCGTCCATTTGCCGCCTACTGTTTGGTAATTGGTCTCATTTCAATTATTAAATTCGGTTTCATCAACTAATGTTTGTCGGTTTAGGAACGGTAATAAATATAGGAACAATCGTATTCGGTTCCACGCTCGGGATAATAGGTGGGGCGCGTTTTCCACAGAAATTGCGCATTCTCATTACCGATGTACTTGGATGCGTTACGTTGATCAATGCAGCCGATAATTTGCGGAGCGTCTGGTCGCACTCCTTCGTTGCGGCAGTCCCGAAAGGCTGGACAACTCTTGGTACTCTCGCCGCTCTCATTCTTGGGGGAGTAGTTGGATACCTATTACATATTGAGGGGCGCCTGGAGAATTTTGGGTTGAGCATTAAGGCTCGCTTCGGCACTCGTGATAAGGGATCTTTTCTAGAAGGCTTCATGGCCGCCTCATTGCTCTTTGCCATCGGCCCGCTAGCGATTCTGGGGAGTATCAGCGACGGTATGCATACTGGAATTCAGCAACTTGTTCTGAAGAGCACCTTAGATGGTTTTGCCGCGATGGCCTTTGCGACGACTTTCGGATGGGGAGTTGCCTTTTCGGCGGTACCCGTAGCGATCTATCAATTTGGCTGGACTGCAATTGGATTCTTCTTGGGAAATATATTAACTCAATACCAGGTGCAATCTTTAACTGCGGTGGGCGGGGTTATGCTCTTTGGCATTGGACTTCGCCTGCTCAACATCAAGATAATAGCGATCGGCGACTTGCTTCCCGCCCTAATCTTTGCGCCGCTCGTTGCGTTAGTGGCGCATCAATTTATCTAGATTCTTAGAATGTCGATGCGTCAATCACAAAACGATACTTAACATCGCTTGCAACGGTTCGCTCATAGGCCTCGTTGATATAGTCGGCGTTAATCACCTCAACATCGCTGAGAATATTGTTTTCAGAGCAGAAGTCGAGCATCTCTTGCAACTCTGGCAGGCCACCAATCATCGAGCCGGCAAGGGAACGACGCAAACGAAGCAAATTGAATGCACTGACCTCATAGGGTTCTCCAGGCAATCCGATGACGACTAGCGTTCCATTCAATTTCAAAAGCCCAAGATAGAGATTGATATCTAACTTTGCGGAGACGGTATTTAGAATCAGATCGAAGCTCTCTTTAAGGTCTTCAAAAACCGCAGGATCTTTGGTGACCACAAAGTGCTTAGCCCCCATGCGTTTTGCATCGGCTTCTTTAGTAGCAGAGTGAGAAAAGACTGTTACCTCGGCACCCATAGCAGCCGCGAACTTAACACCCATATGGCCCAGACCACCGAGACCGATGACTCCCACTTTTGTACCAACCCCCGCCTTCCAATGGCGAAGCGGCGAATAAAGGGTGATACCGGCGCAGAGTAGGGGGGCTACTCCCGAGAGATCCAAGTTCGCTGGAACTAGGACGGCGTAGTCCTGATCAATTACGTATTTATTAGAATATCCGCCCATTGCGACGGTCTTTCCATCGCGCTCATATCCATTATAGGTACCGGTCATTCCGTTGAGACAGTATTGCTGCTGTCCGGCCAGGCAGTTCTCACATGTGCGACAAGAATCGATAAAAACGCCAACACCAACTTGATCGCCAATAGCAAATTTAGTGACAGCCGAACCGATCGCGGTGACTACCCCTACAATTTCGTGACCAGGCACCATCGGGAAAATTGCCGATCCCCACTCTTCTCGAGCTTGATGAATATCTGAATGACAGATCCCCGAGTACTTAATATCAAAGGCGATATCTCCAGCGCGCAAATCGCGTCTTTCAAATAAATAAGGTTGCAGAGGAGCATTTGCTGAGAGTGCGGCGTAACCACGAGTTTCCATGTGGCGAAAGGTACCTTACTTGCCTGCGAACTTCCCACCGAGATATCGAGAGGGGCCGATTTCTTACTTGTGTCCGAGAAGGGAGTTGAACCCTCAAGCCCTTGCGGGCACTAACACCTCAAGCTAGCGCGTCTGCCAATTCCGCCACCCGGACCGGTGCAGCCTTTAATCCCTGTGTGGGATCGACTGAGTGAGTAAGGATACCAAAACAATCTTGGTCAAGTTGCCATCGCTACGGCAGAATGAGGACATGAACGAGTCCCAATTGAGCGCGTTAGAAGATGACTGCATCCAAATCCTTCAAGAATTAATCCGGATCCCGAGTGTCAATTACGGTGAAGGTAAAGGGGATGAAGAGGCTGTCGCGCGATATGTGGTTGCTAAATTAGCCGAGGTTGGAATTGATTCTGAGCTGATTGAAACCGGGCCAAAGCGGTTTAACGTCGTCGCCCGAATTGCCGGACAAGATACAACTCGACCTGGCTTAGTGGTTCATGGCCATCTCGATGTAGTCCCTGCAAATGCGGCAGATTGGAGCTTTGATCCTTTCTGCGGTGACATCAAGGATGGCTACATCCTCGGTCGTGGCGCGGTCGATATGAAAGATGGCGATGCCATGTTCTTATCCATCGTTCGTTCGTGGGCACGCACCGGTTATGTTCCTCCACGCAATATTCTCCTCATCTTCTTTGCTGATGAAGAAGCCGGAAGCACTTTCGGTTCGCATTGGATGGTAGAAAACCGTCCAGAAATTTTTAAGGGATACTCAGAGGCGATCTCGGAAGTCGGTGGATTCTCAGTAACGATTACCGGTGGGCATCGCCTTTACTTTATCGAAACCGCAGAAAAAGGTATCCAATGGATGGAGATCACAGCTCATGGCACAGCAGGACATGGCTCTTTCATCAATTCTGATAACGCGGTAACGAAACTATCTCGGGTTATTTCAAAGGTGGGCGCTCATGTGTGGCCACAGCGCGAAACAGCCACTGGTGAAAAGTTCTGGGGAAAGATCGCTGAACTTACCGGCGACAAATATGACCCTGCCAATGCGACCGATCTCCTCAAACATATTGGCGGGGCTGCGCGCATGATGGGCGCAACAACCCAAAATACCGCCAACCCCTCGATGCTCAATGCTGGTTACAAGGCGAATGTGATCCCAGGTTCTGCCAGTGCCGTTGTGGACGGACGCTTCCTCCCTGGTTTCGAACACGAACTTGAAGAAACGATGCGCCAACTGGTTGGCAACGATGCAGAGATATCAGTGCAAGTTCGCGACAAGGCCCTTGAAGTTGATTTCTCTGGCCCGCTTGTTGAAGCTATGACAGCAGCCGTGTTGTCACAAGACCCAGAAGGAATTCCGGTTCCGTACCTCATGAGCGGTGGAACCGATAACAAAGCCCTCAGTGATTTAGGAATTATCGGGTACGGATTTAGCCCGCTGCGACTTCCAGCCGACCTAGACTTTTTCGCGTTATTCCATGGGGTTGATGAGCGAGTACCAATCGAGGGACTTAAGTTTGGAGTGCATACACTCCTGCACTTCTTTGATCACTGCTAACTAAATCTTTCGAACAGAAACTTCGTCCAACGCCTCGCATACCTGAACTGGTATTACGATCTCTTCAACCGACAGCGCGCCACGCAGTTGCGCGCCAGTTCGGGCTCCGACAATCGCGCTGCTAACTCCAGGCTGGTCTCTCACCCAACTCAATGCAACTTCAATGGGGGAATAACCCAGTCCTTCCGCTGCCACACACACTGCATCAACTATGGAACGCGCTCTCTGGTCTAAATATGGTGCAATAAAACTAGAGAAATGCGGGCTAGCTCCACGCGAGTCAGAGGGAGTTCCATTGCGATATTTTCCCGTCAAAACTCCACGTCCCAAAGGGGACCAAGCGATGAAACCAACTCCCACTTCATCACAAGCAGGCAGTACCTCCGCTTCTATCTCTCGATTCAGAAGTGAATACTCTGATTGGATAGAACTCAACGCAACTTTGCCGAAAAAAGGATTTTGAATTGTCGCAGCGCGGGCAACCTGCCAAGCTGCAAAGTTAGAAACTCCCACGTAACGAACTCGACCACTCGATACTGCAAAATCCAAGGCGGAGAGCGTTTCTTCGAGCGGTGTATAAGGATCCCATTGCTGAATTTGCCAAAGGTCGATGTAATCCACACCGATTCGATCGAGTGAGGCATCGAGGTCGCTTAAGAGCGAAGCTCGGGAGTTGCTGATCGATCGCTCGCCGCCTTTAAAGGAAATACCTGCTTTGGTCGCAATCGTTACTTCATCTCTCGAAACCAGAGTTCCCATGAATCCGCCAATAACGCGTTCTGCATCTCCATCTCCATACACCGCTGCGGTATCAATGAAACTTCCCCCGGCATCGAGATAGATACGGAGTTGATTAGCCGCCTCATTTTCATCGGTATCCCGACCCCAAGTCATTGTTCCCAGTCCAATACGTGAAACCTGTAGACCAGACCGTCCTAGGGTGCGCTTCTCCATGAGGCGACCCTAGCAACTTGCCACTGAAATTCTCGGTAACCTAAGAACATGGCAAAGTCATCAATTTGCGAGGTGGTTCTCGTCAGGCATGCTCATTCAACTGCCAACCTCAAGGGGGTGCTTGCCGGTCGAGACAACCGCGTAGGACTCTCGCCACGTGGAAAGAGAGAGGCCGAGGAGTTAGCAGACCTCCTTGGAATCGGAAATTTTGATGCAATTTACTCTTCACCGCTGCGTCGCTGCAAAGAGACTATCGCTCCACTCCTTGCGCTCAAGAAACAAAAGGTGGAATTCCTGGATGATCTTCAGGAGATGGAATACGGACGCTGGTCCGGAAAGTCGCTTCCGCTCCTTGCAAAAGAGGAGTTATGGAAAGCGATACTAAGCCGTCCAAGTACCGTCCGCTTTCCCGGAGGTGAGAGTTTCGTAGAGATGTCCTTGCGAGCAAATCAAGCAGTGTTGGCAAAGGCAGCGGGGAAGAATCGAATTTTGATCGTTTCACATGGAGATGTCATTAAATCTATTGTCGCCTTTCATCTGGGGTTGGCCTTAGATCTTTTTCAACGCATCTCGATTGATCCCGCGTCAATAACCACTATTAGAATACCGACTTCGCAAATTATTCAGGTTAATTCCACCGCCCATTTGACGAAGAGTAAGCCCGGAGTAAAGGGCAAGCGAGATCGCTTTACATTGGGCGGAGGGCAAGGAGCAGTATGAGTAGATTTGTTTATAACCACGAGAGCGTTTCGCGCTGCATTGTTGGAACAGTAGGGCTTCCTGGTGAGCGCCAATTCTTTCTCCAGGTTGTATCACTTCAAGAAACCACCTGCGTGGCAATAGAGAAGACCCAAGCGATGGCGCTCTCTGAGCGGTTACGAATCATGATGCGAGAGCTGCGAAGAAATCAATTGGCGAGTCTCGATGAACTCAATATATCGGTTGAACGGGATGACACCGCTCTAGAATTTCCAATAACCGAAGATTTTCGAGTGGGAGTAATTGGCATAAGTTGGGAGCAAGAGACGCAACGTATTCTGGTTGAAGCACAAGCAATCGGTGATGAAACTCTTACTGAGTTATTGGATGAGGACGAGGCAGCTCTGCTCGAGGATGCGCCCGATCTTCTCTCCTTCAAATTGCGCATTCATCAAGCTCGCGCCTTCTGTGATCGCACCGATGCAGTTGTAGCGGCGGGGCGGCAACCCTGTCCATTTTGCGGGTTACCCGTCGATCCGGTCGGACACCTCTGCCCACGTGCGAATGGATATCGCCGTTGACTCCTGCACAAAATGTTATCGTGAGTGGCGAACTACAGGTTGAAGGTCGCTTTGTAGATGCTTCAAATGCCACACTTTTTGCAAAATGCGTCATGGGTGAAGATGAAATCGCGGTTATTTATAAACCCATAGCAGGGGAGCGTCCATTGTGGGACTTCCCTGACGGAAACCTGGCGCAACGCGAGTTAGCAACTTATTTACTCTCTGAAGCTCTTGGTCTACACCTCGTACCTTTCACCATCATGCGTGACGGAACCTTTGGCCCCGGAATGGTGCAAGAGTGGATAGAGATCGATGAAGAGTTGGATGTTGTCGATTTAGTGAATAGCAGTAATCTGCGAATCCGAGAGATGGCGCTCTTCGACGCGATAATCAACAATACTGACCGAAAATACGGCCACATTCTTGCGACCAAAGATGGAGCCATTTACGGATGCGACCATGGAGTCACTTTTCATGAAGATCCAAAACTCCGTACCGTTATTTGGCAGTATTCTGGTCAAGAATTTAGCGATACTGAACTTCAACTACTCCAAAGGGCGCTACATCTCGCCCCGATAGTTACAAGTGGTTTGATCTCAGAGTCCGAAATTTCTGCACTTGTTTCTCGAATCGAGAGCCTTCTCGGAGCGAGAACCTTTCCAGAGCCGAGTCAAGATTGGCCAGCCGTCCCTTGGCCACCTTTTTAGATAGCCTTGCCACCTTATGGAGATATTAAATAACCCGTGGCCGAGCCCGACTCTTCCCGCTCTCGACCATGCCGTTCCTCCCTTGGAATTGCGGAGCACAAGTGGATCCTTTGAAATATTGAACGGCACAGACCAACGGATGTACATCTGTGGCATCACCCCTTACGACGCGACCCATCTTGGACACGCCGCTACCTACCTCACTTTCGACCTGATAAACAGATACACCCGATTAAGTGGTGGTTCCATGCATTTCGTGGAAAATATTACGGATATAGATGAACCGCTATTAGAAAGAGCCGCACGTGACGGTACCGATTGGCAGAGTTTGGCCCAGAAGGAGACCGATCTCTACGCATCTGATATGGAAGCGCTACGCATTCTCGCTCCGGATTGGTTTGTTCCAGCGACACAGGTAATGGATCTCGTTGATAGTGCGATCAATGCTATGAAAGAAAATGGCTATGTCTATTCGTTGGGAGAGGATCTCTACTTCAGAACTAAAGATTTCTTACAAGAACTCCCATACTCCGAGGAGGAATGTCTTGCAATATTTGGAGAACGCGGGGGAGACCCTGAACGTTTAGGTAAAGAGCATCCACTAGACCCTGTCCTCTGGATTGCGAATAAAGAGGGTGAGCCCGGCTGGAATTCATCACACGGCTATGGACGACCAGGCTGGCATATTGAATGCGCTGTAATAAGTCTGCGTTATCTCTTAGGGGTTAATTTCCTCAGTGGCGATGCCACTAGGGCAACTTTGATAGATATCCAAGGTGGCGGAAGTGACTTGATCTTCCCGCACCATTACATGTCAGCAATTCAAGTAAAAGCCATCACTGGGCAACAATTCGCCCGCGGTTATGTACATACTGGATTGATCGGACTCGACGGCGAGAAAATGAGTAAAAGCAAGGGCAATCTAGTTTTTGTCTCCGCACTTTTGAAAGCTGGCGTGGATCCGGTTGTCATCAGGTTTGCGTTACTGCGCGACCATTACGCATCTGATCGAATGTGGAGTCAAGAACTTTTGGTATCCGCTCAAGCAGATGTTGCTCGCATAAGAAGTGCTCTCTCGCGAAATGAAGTTGCGCCAACATATGAGGTGGTCTCTGAAATCATTACAGCGCTCAGCGACAACCTCGATACTCCGCGCGCAATGGCGGCGCTCTTTAATTGGGTGAGCGCGACTGAATCAGGTCAAGGAGGCGGTTCCGCTGGTGAACTGGCAAGAGCGCTAGATAGCGCTTTGGGTCTAGCCTTCTAGGCTAAACTCAGCCCCTTATGAAGAGAAACTCCCTGTTGCGTCTGGCTCTCAGCGAGCGGACGGTAATCGCCGATGGTGCAATGGGCACGATGTTGCAGGCAGCCAACCCGACGCTTGCGGACTTCCAAGGGCTTGAAGGCTGCAATGAAATCCTCAATGTTTCTCGACCTGATATTGTCAAAGCGGTTCACCGCGAGTATTTGGATGTTGGTGTGGACGCGATTGAAACAAATACCTTTGGGGCCAACTTTGCAAACTTGGCGGAGTATGGAATTGAAGACCGCATCTATGAATTGGCCTTTGCAGGAGCAACCATCGCCCGAGAGGTTGCCGACGAGTACTCAACACCGGCAAAGCCGCGTTTTGTTTTAGGTTCGCTTGGACCAGGCACCAAATTACCGACACTAGGACATACAAGCTATGAACTCCTCAAGGAGGCCTATCAAACCGCTTCTCAAGGTCTCATTGATGGCGGTTCTGATGCCCTTCTCATAGAGACCACCCAAGATCTTCTCCAAGCAAAGGCCGCGGTCAATGGCGCTCGTGCCGCTATTGAAACCTCACACCGGGATATAGTTTTGATAGTTCAGGTGACCGTCGAGACGACTGGCACCATGCTCCTTGGATCAGAGATCGGAGCCGCTCTCAATGCCCTTGAGCCCCTCGGCGTAGATGTCATAGGCCTCAATTGTGCTACCGGTCCGGCGGAGATGAGCGAACACTTACGTGCTTTGTCACAAGGTTCACGCTCCCAGATCTCGGTGATGCCTAATGCCGGATTACCGATACTGGGCAGGAATGGAGCGGAGTATCCATTGGGCGGCGTCGAGCTCGCCAAATATCTCGCGGACTTTCGCAAGAACTATGGAGTTGCTTTGGTGGGTGGATGCTGTGGGACAACTCCGGCACATCTCAAGGAGGTTGTTGATCTTCTGGGTGGCTCGGAAATTATCACCCGAGATCCGCAGTTAGAGCGCGGGGCAAGTTCGCTTTACCAATTCGTTCCCTTCCGCCAAGACAGTTCCTACCTATCAATTGGTGAACGCACAAATGCCAATGGATCTCGTGCTTTTCGCGATGCCCTCCTTGCGGAGGACTGGCAATCATGTGTCGAAATTGCGCGGGACCAGATTCGTGATGGCGCACATATGTTAGATCTCTCGGTAGATTATGTCGGACTCGATGGCGTAAAAGATATGCGAGAGATGGCCACTCGTTTAGCTACTGCCTCAACCTTGCCCATCGTATTGGATTCCACCGAACCGGCGGTGATAAAGGCTGGTCTTGAGCTCTTGGGGGGACGTAGCGTTATCAACTCCGTCAACTACGAGGATGGCGATGGACCGAACTCTCGCTTCGCAAGAATTATGCCGCTCGTTAAAGAGCACGGTGCAGCCGTTGTCGCGTTGACAATTGATGAAGATGGGCAGGCGCGAAGCGCTGAATGGAAGTTGCGCGTTGCATCACGATTAATTGAAGATCTCACGGGAACGTGGGAAATGAACATCGGTGACATTCTTATCGATTGCCTCACCTTTCCGATTGCAACAGGTCAAGAAGAAACCCGTAAAGACGGGGAAGAGACCATCAATGCTATTCGCGCCCTAAAGAACAAATATCCGGAGGTACAGACCACGCTTGGGGTCAGCAATGTCTCGTTCGGTTTGAATCCAGCCGCCCGAATCGTGCTTAATTCAGTCTTTCTCGCTGAAGCAGTCAAAGCGGGGTTAGATTCTGCAATCGTTCACCCGTCGAAAATCACTCCAATTGCGCGAATAGATGACGAGATTCTTCGCGTCGCTCTCGATCTAATCTACGATCGTCGCATCTTCGATGAGACAGGCGCGTGCACCTACGATCCTCTGACCAAGTACCTCGAACTCTTCGATGGCGTCGAAACCAAATCCACCAAGATTACGCGGGCTGCGGAACTTGCGGCGCTACCCCTTACAGAGCGCTTGGTCCGTCGGGTTGTAGATGGCGAGAAGGTCGGCTTGGAGGCTGACCTCCTTGAAGCGCTTGATACCGGGATCAAAGCTCTCGCAATTATTAATGACCACTTACTTTCCGGAATGAAAGAGGTAGGAGAGTTATTTGGCAAAGGTGAAATGCAACTTCCCTTTGTCTTGCAGAGCGCTGAAGTTATGAAGCAAGCAGTTGCGATTCTGGAACCACATATGGAGAAGAGCGACGACGAAGGTCGAGGCAAAATTTTGCTCGCGACCGTCAAAGGGGACGTGCACGACATCGGCAAGAATTTGGTGGACATTATTCTTTCCAACAATGGATACACAACGGTCAATATCGGAATTAAGCAGACAATTAATCAAATTATTGATGCGGCCTCGACCAATGATGTAGATGTCATTGGAATGAGTGGGTTGCTAGTTAAATCAACTGTAATCATGAAGGAGAATCTGCAGGAACTTGAAACGCGCGGACTCACAGAACGTTGGCCAGTAATTTTGGGTGGTGCGGCTTTAACTCGGTCGTATGTAGAAGAGGATCTCTCACAAATCTTTCCAGGGACAGTTCGTTATGCCAAAGATGCTTTTGAGGGATTGAAACTAATGGATGCAATGATCGGAATGAAACGTGGGGTTGAAGGCGCGCAACTCCCTCCACTTCGCGAACGTCGCACACCACGGACCAAGCAGGCTCAATCAGATGTTATTGATACCGTTCGGTCAGATATCGCTTCCGACAATAAGGTCCCGCAACCGCCTTTTTGGGGATCGCGTATTGTCAAAGGAATTGCGCTCTCTGATTATCTTCCTATGCTCGACGAACGAGCTCTCTTTATGGGCCAATGGGGGCTCAAAGGCGCACGGGGCGAGTACGAAAAGATGGTGGAAAGCGAAGGGCGTCCGCAATTACGCGCGCTTTTGAATCAAGCACAATCTCTGGGGTGGCTCAACGCCTCCGTTGTTTACGGGTATTTCCCTTGTTTTAGCGAGGGTAATGATCTCGTCATTCTTCATCACGAAGGTCCGCTCAAGGGAGAAGAGCGCGTGCGCTTCACTTTCCCCAGGCAGCGTCGGGACCGCAGGTTGTGCTTGAGCGATTTCTTCCGATCCAAAGCGAGCGGAGTTATTGACACCGTTGCCTTCCATATCGTGACCATGGGTCAATCAGTGAGCGAAGCAACGGCCACGTTATTTGCTGCAAATGAGTACCGCGAATATTTAGAACTTCACGGGTTGTCGGTGCAACTCACAGAGGCATTGGCGGAACACTGGCATGCTCGAATTCGTCAGGAACTCGCCATGGGAGATGAAGACTCAAAAGAAATTTCTGCGATTTTGGATCAAGGTTATCGAGGTTCACGATACTCATTTGGTTATCCAGCCTGTCCCGATATCGAACAGCAAGTTCAACTCTGTGAATTATTGGAACCAGAGCGAATCGGTGTGATACTTTCCGAAGAGTTTCAACTTCACCCGGAGCAATCGACAAGCGCCATCATCGTGCACCACCCAGAAGCCAAGTACTTTAACGCGGTATGACAATGGAGTTCTTAAAAATGGAAGCTGTACTTTTTGATATGGATGGAACGCTTATCAATTCGGAGCCCTATTGGTTAATTGCGGAAACCGCGCTATTGGCTCGCTATGACCATAAGTGGACCGATGAAGATCAGGCTTATTGCTTAGGTGGGCCACTTCCTAAGGTAGGCGCTTACATGTCCAAATTAGCTGGGGAAGTCCACGATGCTCTCTACTTTGAAAATGAGCTTGTCAGATTGGTCGCGGAACAATTCACCAAGGGATTGAAGTTCATTCCCGGGGCAGCGGAACTGGTCCACGAATTAGTTGAGGCTAACATTCCTGTAGCGTTAGTCTCGGCTAGCCCACGCTTACTTGTAGATTCCGCGATCGCGCTATTGCCTCCAGGAACATTTGCCACCAGCATCTCAAGTGAAGATGTAACGGTGAGCAAGCCCGATCCCGAGAGTTACCTCAAGGCGGCTACGCATCTCGGCGTCGATATAACTAAATGTTTAGTAATCGAGGATTCGCGAACTGGGATTGAAGCAGGTTTGGCGAGCGGAGCAATCGTGCTTGGTATTCCACATTTAGTCACTTACCCGCCAACGCCGCGACTTCATTTACTTCACGGTCTCGTTGGAATAAAGGCGGCAGATATCAATGAAATTTTTCTTACGGAGAGTCAAGAGGCACACAATGCAACCCGAATTTAATTATGGTGATCGCGTCCAACTTGCGGATGCCAAGGGAAAACTTCACACGATAACGCTCAAAGAAGGCGGTGAGTGGCATACGCACAAAGGTTGGTTGATTCATGACCAGATTGTGGGAATGCCACAAGGATCAGTCGTTGAAACTACAGCCGGTCTCAAATTCTTAGCCTTTAAACCACTGTTGGGAGATTACGTCCTTTCTATGCCTCGTGGCGCGACCATTGTCTATCCCAAAGATGCCGCGCTCATAGTTGGCTTTGCCGATATCGCACCGGGCCTGCGGGTTCTCGAAGCAGGGGTTGGTTCTGGAGCACTTACCATCTCGCTCTTGCGCGCAGTTGGGCCAACAGGGGCAGTGGATTCGTTTGAACGGCGTGCAGAGTTTGCCGAGATCGCAACCAAGAATGTCACCAATTATTTCAACGGTGTTCCCGACAACTGGACCCTCACTTTAGGATCAGTGCAAGAAAAATCAAGCGAGGTTAAATACGACCGGATTGTTCTCGACATGTTAGCCCCGTGGGAATGCGTTGAGTTGGCAGATAATGTTCTGCATCCTGGGGGAGTCCTCCTTGCCTATGTTGCTACGACAACTCAACTGTCGGCGATGGCAGAAGCAATAAAGGAATCTGGACGTTTTACTGAACCCGAGAGCAGCGAATCACTCGTGCGGCAGTGGCACCATGAGGGGTTGGCAGTACGTCCCGTGCATCGCATGATTGGACACACGGGCTTCTTAATCCAGGCTAGACGTTTAGCGCCAGGTGTGACCGCGCCGTTACGCAGACGACGCCCTTCCAAGGGTGCTTATGACCTTCCAGAAGATGAGAGTGTTATTTAACTCCGAGTAGATCTACTACGAAAACCAGAGTTTCATTGGCAGGAATATTTCCTGCGCCTTGGGCACCATATGCCAATGCAGGAGGGATGATAAAGAGACGTCGTCCGCCGATCTTCATCCCCGG
>Ga0302322_100000257_pt1 | contig 39036 bp, 39 predicted proteins | sample Fen_T0_2_FD_203757 | JGI IMG/M metagenome (GOLD analysis project Ga0302322, IMG submission 203757) | Peat permafrost microbial communities from Stordalen Mire near Abisko, Sweden - Fen_T0_2 | ecosystem: Environmental > Terrestrial > Soil > Wetlands > Permafrost | place: Sweden: Abisko...
GCCACACCGCCGCGGTCAGCAGTCCGAGCAGCGCGATCAGGCCCGGCCAGCGGGGACCCTGCGCGAGGAAGAGGTCGACGAGCAGAGCGAGGAGAGCGGCGACGGCAACGATCACCACCGGTGCCATGACGGAGAGGTCCACGCTCTGGATGACGTTCACCGACCAGCTCCGACCGCGGCGGCGAGCAGATGGTTCACCACGGGCGCCGTGAGGTCCAGGAGCAGGGCCGGCGCGAGCCCGAACAGCAGCACCAGCGCCGCCAGCGGCAGCCAGCTCGCCGCCTCGTAGCCGGCCAGGTCGGCCACCCGTGGGGCGGGTCGGTCACCTTGGCCCACCCGCCGCAGCACCCTGAGGAAGTAGGCGGCGGCGAAGACCGTGCCGAGCGCGGCGACCACGAGCAGGATCCGGAACAGCGTCAGCTCCGACGACGCCGGGAGGTACGCCCCGACCAGTGACAGGAACTCGCCCCAGAAGCCGGCCAACCCCGGCAGCCCCAGGCTCGCCATGGCGGCGAACGCAAGCAGGAAGGCGAGGCGGGGGGTGCGGGCGTACAAGGCGCGCGGCAACTCGGTCAACGAGGTCGTGCCGAAGCGCAGCCTCAGCCCCCCGACGACGAAGAACAGCAGCCCGGTGATCAGACCGTGCGCGACGTTTCCGAACATCGCACCGTTGACGCCGATCGGTACCAGCGTGGCGATGCCGAGCAGCACGAAGCCCATGTGACCCACCGACGAGAACGCGATCAGGCGCTTGAGGTCACGCTGTCCGAAACTCGCCAAGGCGCCGTACACGACACCCACGACGGCAAGCGCCGCCAGGTACGGAGCGACGTCGTGAGTGCCCTGCGGCACGGAGGGCAGCATGATCCGCACCAATCCGTAGGTCCCCATCTTCAGCAGGACACCGGCGAGCAGCACCGACGCCACGGTGGGCGCGGCCGTGTGTGCGTCGGGCAACCACGTGTGAAGGGGCCACATCGGCACCTTCACGGCCAAGCCACCGCCGACGAGCAGCACGACCAGCAGCTGCGTCGACGACGACATCGAAGCACCGCCACCCGCGGCGAGCGCCGAGAAGTCCGACGTGCCGGCCTGCCACCACAGCACGAGGAATCCGATCAGCATCAGAACTGACCCGGTGAGCGTGTACAGGATGAAGACATTCGCGGCCGGCCGTCGGCGATCCCCTGACCCCCAAACGGCGATGAGGAACCACATGGGGATCAGGACGAACTCGAAGAAGACGAAGAACAGCAGAAGGTTCTGGGCCAGGAAGGTGCCGAGCATGCCGACCTGCAGGAAGAGCAACAGCCCGACGAAGGCCCTGGGACGCCCAGGATCCGGAAGGTGGTTGACCGTGTAGATGGCGCACAGGAAGGACAGGAGCGCGGTCAGGACGACCAGCGGGAGCGACAGCCCGTCGACGCCCAGCGAGAGCGTGATGTCCAGCTGCGGCACCCACGGTGCCGTGAACCGGGCATGGAGCTCACCGGCGTTGCCGGCATCGAACCCCAGGGCGAGCCGGACGCCGAGGGCCAGATCGACACCGGTGACGGCCACACCGATCCCACGGGCCCACCGGTCGGCTCCCCGGCCCGCGACCAGCAGCAGCACCGAGGCCGCCAACGGGAGCGCGAGCATCGTCGGCAACACCCACGAGCCGGCCATCAGGACACCGCCGACACGATGGCCACCGCGACCAGCACCAAGGCAACGGCAACGCCGGTCAGGGCTCCACTGAGGTAGCGCTGGACGTTGCCGTCCTGGAAGCGCTGCAGCGCCTGACCGAAGCGACCGGCCAGCGATCCCGACGCCCGAACGAGCGGTTCGAGGACGGTCGAGTCGAAGGAGGTGACGCCGCGCACGCCAGCCAGGAACGGTCGCACGGCCACGCGGTCGTAGCCGACGTCGACCCCGAGACCCGAGGCCAACGCCGCTCCGACTGGGCTCGACGTGTCGACCGGGTCGCCAGCCGGCTGGCGCCGCCATCGCGACCAGACCCAGGCCATTCCCAGCGCAGCCACGGCAACCGTGAGGACGCTGGTGACCAGCTGCGGGCGCAGGGCCTGCGCCTGGACGACGAAGGATGTCGGCGCGCCCAGCCAGAGCCTGGGGACCGTCGTGACCGTCGGGAACGTCCAGGTCGGCAACCAGTGCACCGACAGGCCGAGGAAACCGAGCCCGACCGTGGGCACGGCCAGGAGCACGAGGGGCCAACGCATCAGGGCCGCAGGTTCACCCGGTGTTCCAGCGCCTCGGTAGGCGCCAGCGAAGGTCCGCAGCCAGGTGCGGGCCACATAGGCGCCGGTCACGGCGACCGTCGCGTAGGCCGTCAGGAGAACGAACCAGCCGACCCAGGCGCCCACCGGGGCGCCACCGCGGGCAGCCCGCTCGGCGGCGGCCACCACCGACTCCTTCGAGAAGAAGCCGGAGAGCACGGGGATGCCGGCCAAGGACAACAGGGCGAGGCCCATGGTGGCCGAGGTCACCGGCATGAGTCGTCGGAGACCGCCGAAGTCGGCCAGCCGTTGGCTACCGGTGGCCTGGATCACCGCACCGGCGGCCAGGAACAGCAGGGCCTTGAAGAATGCGTGAGTCAGCAGATGGAAGACGGCCGCGTCCCTCGCGCCGACCGACAATGCCGCCACCATGTAGGCGAGCTGGCTCACGGTGGACCACGCCAGCACGCGCTTGAGATCGGTCTGGGCGAGCGCGGAAAGGGCCGCACCGAGCATGGTGATGCACGCGACAAGAGCCATGACGGTCAGGGTCGCGCGAGACACGACGAACAACGGGAAGAGCCGCGCGACCACGTATACGCCGGCGGCGACCATGGTCGCCGCGTGGATCAGCGCCGACACCGGGCTCGGGCCCGCCATGGCGTCGGGCAACCAGGCGTGCAGCGGGAACTGCGCAGACTTCCCGGCGACACCACAGAACAGCAGCAAGGTGACCACGGTCAGGACGCTGCGGTTCTCTACTCCCGCCGCTGCGACCCAGTCGGTGATCTGGGGCACCACGATGGTCTGCGCCGAGATGATGAGTACGACCACGCCGACGAGGAAGCCGACGTCGCCGAGCTTGGTGACCAGGAACGCCTTTACGGCAGCCCGGCGGGCCTCCTCCTGCTCCCAGTGCTGACCGATGAGCACGTAGGAGCACAGGCCCATGACCTCCCAACCGACCACCAACGAGATGAGGTCGCCGGCAACCACCACCAGCAGCATCGCGGCGGTGAACAGCGAGACGAACGCAGCGTACGTGGCGTACCGGGGCTCATGGCCGAGGTAGGCGATCGAGTAGACCTGCACGAGCAGTGCAACGATCGCGACCATGGCCGCGACGCTGGCGGACAGGCCGTCGACGATCGACACCTGGGGGCCGAGCCACCACCAGTTGCCCGACGAAACAGTGACGGTGGGATGCAGCCACGGCTGGCCGGCCAGCGCCGCGGCCGAGGCGACCACGGCAGCTGCCGTGCCCACGACAGCAACCGGGCCGATCCACCGCTTCCAGCGACCGCCGAGCGTCAGCCCGAGTACCGCGGCGGTCACCGGTCCGGCGACGATGAGCAACCCGTTCATGGCCGCGGCTCGCTCGCTCGGTCGACTGGTGCCCGCCGGTGCTCGACTGCGACATCAGCCAGCGTCGCGTCGACGGCAATCGCTCCGCGGGTTCGGTACAGCAACAACACGATCGCCAGCCCCAGCCCGATCTCGGCTGCACCGATCGTGATCACGAAGACCGCCATCGACTGCCCGGCGTGCAGCGCGTCGGCCCACCAGCGGTCGAAGGCCACCAGCGACAGGTTGGCGCCGTTGAGCATCAGCTCGACCGACATCAGCACCAGGATCGCGTTCCGTCGGGCCAGAACTCCGTAGACACCGATCGAGAACAGGCCGGCTGCCGCCACCAACGGAAGGACCAGGTGCATGGTTACCGCGTCCCGTCGCGGGGTCGAGACACGACGATTGCGCCCACCAGAGCCGAGAGCAGCAACACCGAGAGCGCCTCGAACGGGAGGATCCAGAAGCGGAACAAGGACGAGCCCAGCTCCCCCGTGGTCGTGACCGCATCGGTCCGAAGCGGCACGTATGCCTCACGGAAACCGTCGATCAGCATGGTGACCAAGGCGACGGCGATCACCGCCGCGACGGCGAGCGCCAACCATCGGTTCCCGGTGGTGAGATCGTCGGACCGCCCGATCGGTGCACGCGTGAGCATCAGGGCGAACACCACGAGCACGACTACGGCACCGACGTAGATGAGCACCTGCATCCAGGCGACGAACTCGGCGCCGAGCACGAGGTAGCAGCCCGCCACGGCACCCAGGGCGACGACCAGCCAGAGCGCTGCGTGCACGAGCTGGCGGGAGGAGACGACCAGCAATGCCGACCCGAGGGCGACGACCGCGAACGCGCCGAACACGACGTCGGTCCCGGTCACCGACATCACTGTCGCGGTCACGGCGATTCCGCCTCGACGTCGACCTCGCCAACGGCCTGCCGCGCGGCGTCGACCTCCTTGGGCACCTCCGCCAAGGGGTCGACGGCCGCAGGTGGGGGAACCGTCCACATCCAGTCCCGCAGGCGCTCCTTCTCGTGCAGCAGGTCGCGAATGTCGTATTCCGCGTACTCGAACTCCGGCGTCCAGAACAGCGCGTCGAACGGGCAGGCCTCGATGCAGATGCCGCAGTACATGCACAGCGAGAAGTCGATGGCGAACCGGTCGAGCACATTGTGGGTGCGGTCGCGGGCGCCGTCCTCCTTGGCCGGGACGACCTCCTTGTGCGAGTCGATGTAGATGCACCAGTCAGGACACTCTCGGGCACACAGCATGCAGACCGTGCAGTTCTCCTCGAGCAGCGCGATCACTCCTCGGGACCGCGGCGGAAGCTCCGGCTTCACCTGCGGGTACTGCTCGGTGACCGAGCGACGGGTCATCGTGCTCAAGGTCACCTTGAGCCCGGCGATCAGCCCGGAGCCGGGCAGACCGGTCACCGGTTCACCGCCACGACTCCGGTGACCAGAAGCTGCAACAGCGCGACGGGGATCAGACCCTGCCAGGCCAGCCGCTGCAACTGGTCGGCCCGAAGCCGCGGGAAGCTCACCCTCAACCAGATCACCACGAAGGCCAGCACGAAGGCCTTGGCCACCGTCCAGAGCCAGGACGACCCGAACGGGCCGTGCCAACCGCCGAGGAAGAGCACCGTGGTGAGCAGGCAGACCACGACGATTCCCGCGTACTCGGCGAGCAGGAACAACGCATAGCGCAGGCCGGTGTACTCGGTGAACGGCCCGGCGATGATCTCCGAGTCGGCCAACGGCATGTCGAAGGGCGGTCGACTCAGCTCCGCGAGCCCTGCGACGAAGAACACCACGGCGGCCATCGCCTGCCACACCAACCACCAGGGCTGCCACGCGCCGACGATCCCGGACAGCGACACGGTCCCCGCAGCCATGGCCGCCGACGCTGCAGCGAGCACGAGTGGGAGCTCGTAGGACATCAGCTGCGCCGCCTGCCGGATCCCGCCCAGCAACGCGTACTTGTTGGCACTCGCCCACCCGGCGATGAGCGGTCCGAGAACGGCGATGCCCATGACGGCCAGCACGAACACCAGACCGGCGTCGACGGGATCACCGACCACGCCTGGGCCGATCGGGATGACCATGAGGACGACCAGGTACGGCACCAGGGCGACGGCCGGTGCCAACCGGAAGATGCGGGCATCAGCCGCAGCGGGCACCACGTCCTCCTTCTGCGCGAACTTGACTCCGTCGGCGATCAGCTGCGCCCACCCGTGGTATCCGCCCGCGTACATCGGACCCACGCGCGCCTGCATGTGGGCCATGGCCTTGTGCTCCAGCTGCCCCACGAGCAACGGGACGACGAGGAAGGCCATCAGGACCAGCACCAGGCGCGCCACGACGTCGAACCAGGTCACGGTGAGTCACCGCCGGGTGGTCGGGGACCCCACGACGGCCCGGGGACACCGGGCGGCAAGGTCTTGCGGCGACTGGGCGCACCGTGCTCCGACTCGCCGGGCTCCTTGGCTCCGGGCCACGGCTTGGCGGCTCGGGCGGCAAGGACGAAGTCCTTACGCAACGGGTGTCCGACGAACTGGTCGGGGAGCAGCAGGGGGACCAGGTTCGGGTGTCCGACGAAGTCGATCCCGAACATCTCGTGCGTCTCACGTTCGTGCCAGTTGGCCCCGCGGTACACGGGGGTCGCCGTCGCCAACGCCGGGGCCGCGCGTGGGACACGGGTGGAGACGATGAGGCCTTCTCCTCGGTCGAGGCTCCACACATGGGCGACCACGCGGAAGCCGTCGTCACCGTCGTCGACTGCTGAGAGCCAGTCGAAGAAGTGACAGCCGAGCCCGACCCGTGCCCGGGTGAGCGCGTCGATCCAGTCCGAAGGCGGGACCTCGGCCGTCAGCCCGCCGAACGTCTCGGTGACGACGGCGTCCGGCCCGAGGACCTCGACGGCCAGCTCGGCGAGGCCGGGGCTCACGAGGTCTGCCCCGCGCTCTGGGGGATGGCTGGATCCTGCGGGTCCGGGTGCGAGGTGATCAGGGGTCGCTGGAGCGCCGCCGGCGACGGGCGGTACCGCTGCCCGAGGTTCTCGTTCTTGATCTTGTCCTGCAGTTTGATGATGCCGTGCAGCAGCGCCTCGGGGCGCGGAGGGCAACCGGGCACATAGACGTCGACCGGGATCAGCTGGTCGACCCCCTTGGTGACGCTGTAGGAGTCCCAGTAGGGGCCGCCGCAGTTCGCGCAGGCGCCGAACGAGATCACGTACTTCGGGTCGGGCATCTGTTCGTAGAGCCGTCGCACGGCAGGCGCCATCTTGTCGGTGACGGTGCCGGAGATCACCATCAGATCGGCTTGACGGGGTCCGTGGGCGAACGGGATCACGCCGAACCGGATGAAGTCGTAGCGGCTCATGGAGGTCGCAATGAACTCGATGGCGCAGCAAGCCAGACCGAAGTTGAACACCCAGAGGCTGTAGCGACGTCCCCAGTTGAGGACCAACCGGATCGGCTCGGGCACGACTCGGGCCACGGACCCGATCGTCGGCGCGGGAAGGTCCATCGGCTGGCTCATGTCACACCCACCGCAGCACACCGCGTCGCCAGGCGTAGGCGATGCCCACCGCGAGGAACCCGAGGAACACGACCATCTCGGCGAGCGTGACCCCGCCGAATCCGGGAGCCGCGAAGACGGTGGACCAGGGGAACAGGTAAACCGCGTCGACCGCGAACACCACGTACAGGTAGGCGAAGACGTAGTAGCGGACGTGGGTGTTGGCCCACCCGGTGCCCACGGGATCGATGCCGGACTCGTAGGTGGTGAGCTTCTCCCGGGTCGGCGCCGCTGGCCGGAGCAGCCGGTTGGCCAGGAGACCCGAGGCCACGAAGGCCAGCCCGACCAGGGTGATGAGACCGATCAGGGCGTAGCCGCCCAGGTAGCCGGTGAGGCCGCCCACCACGCCCTCCCCTCAGCGGATCATGCGTCCAGGCTCCGGTGGTTCCCGTCTTGGCTCGATCCGGTCATCGTAGTGACGAGGGTCGGCCGGTCCGGGCAGGCGCGACAGACGTAACATCGCAAGGTGGGCAAAGACGTCGTGCAGCTCGACCGGGTGATCATCCGCTTCGCCGGCGACTCCGGCGACGGGATGCAGCTCACCGGAGACCGGTTCACCCAGGAAACCGCGCTGCTCGGCAACGACCTCGCGACGCTGCCGGACTTCCCCGCCGAGATCCGGGCCCCGGCCGGGACCCTCCCCGGGGTGTCGGCCTTCCAGCTGCACTTCGCCGACCATGACATCATGACGCCCGGCGACGCCCCCAACGTCTTGGTGGCCATGAACCCGGCTGCCCTCAAGGCCAACGCGGGCCAAGTGACGCGTGGCGGCGACATCATCGTCAACACCGACGAGTTCACCGCCCGCAACCTGAGCCGGGTCGGGTACACCGAGAACCCGCTCGAGGACGGCAGCCTCGAGACGTACCGCGTGCATCTCATCCCGCTCACGTCCATGACCGTTCGGGCGCTGAGCGCGTTCGAGGTGTCGCGCAAGGACGCCGAGCGGGCGAAGAACATGTTCGCTCTGGGGCTGCTTTCGTGGCTGTACCACCGACCCGTCGACGGGACGCTGGCGTTCCTGCGCAAGAAGTTCGGCGGGACCCCCGACCTGCTCGCCGCCAACGTGGCCGCGTTCGAGGCCGGTTGGAGCTTCGGCGAGACCACCGAGGACTTCTCGGTGTCGTACGAGATCAAGCCGGCCTGGCAGGCACCGGGCGTGTATCGGAACATCTCGGGCAATCTGGCCCTGGCCTACGGCCTTCTGGCCGCCTCGCACCAGAGCGGCTTGCCCCTGTTCCTGGGCTCGTACCCGATCACCCCTGCGTCGGACATCCTGCACGAGCTGAGCAAGCACAAGCGGTTCGGCGTCCGCACCTTCCAGGCCGAGGACGAGATCGCCGGCATCGGCGCGGCACTCGGCGCGGCGTTCGGTGGTCATCTGGGCGTCACCACCACGTCCGGTCCCGGCTTGGCGTTGAAGTCCGAGACCATCGGCTTGGCGGTGTCCTTGGAGCTGCCCCTGCTCGTGGTGGACATCCAACGCGGCGGTCCGTCGACCGGGCTGCCCACCAAGACCGAGCAGGCCGACCTGCTGCAAGCCATGCACGGCCGCAACGGTGAGGCGCCGGTGCCGATCGTCGCCCCCCGCTCGCCGTCGGACTGCTTCGACGCGATTCTCGACGCAGCGCGGATCGCCCTGACCTACCGGACGCCGGTCATCGTCTTGTCCGACGGGTACCTGGCCAACGGTTCCGAACCCTGGCGGATCCCCACCGTGGCGGGCTTGCCGGACCTCGACGTCGACTTCGCCACCGAGCCGAACCACGTGGACGTCAAGGGCAATCCCGAGTTCTGGCCGTACCTGCGGGACCCGGACACCCTGGCCAGACCGTGGGCGGTGCCTGGAACCGCTGGGCTGGAGCACCGGATCGGCGGTCTGGAGAAGGAGGACGGGTCGGGCAACATCTCCTACGACCCGGCCAACCACGACCGGATGGTTCGGCTGCGGCAGGCGAAGGTCGACGGCATCGACATCCCACCGTTGGAGGTCGACGACCCCGACGGCGCAGCGGACGTCCTGGTGATCGGCTGGGGGTCGACCTACGGCCCGATCGGTGCGGCTGTACGCAGATGCCGGAACGAGGGTCTGCGGGTCGCTCAAGCCCATTTCCGTCACCTCAACCCATTGCCCGCGAACACCGAGGACGTCCTCCGTCGCTACCCGAAGGTGCTGCTGCCCGAGATGAACCTGGGTCAACTGGCATCGGTGCTGCGCGGGCGATTCCTGGTGGACGTGATCCCGTACAACCAGGTGCGAGGCATGCCGTTCAAGGCCGAGGAGCTGCAGGGCGTCATCAAGGGAGTGCTGTCCGGTGAATGAGTCGCCCGGCACCGAGGTCTTCGACAGCGCCATGCTCGAAGCCCTGCGCGAAGCATCCATCGATCCCCTCGCCGACGTCCCCAAGGCCGACGAGCCGCTCAAGGCCAAGGACTTCAAGACCGACCAGGAGGTCCGCTGGTGTCCCGGCTGCGGCGACTACGCCGTCCTCGCGGCGGTCCAGGGCTTCTTGCCCGAGCTCGGCGTGCGCCGCGAGAACGTCGTGTTCATCTCCGGCATCGGTTGCTCGTCACGGTTCCCCTACTACGTGAACACCTACGGCATGCACTCGATCCACGGGCGGGCCCCCGCGATCGCCACCGGACTGTCCCTGAGCCGACCCGATCTGTCGGTGTGGGTCGTCACTGGCGACGGCGACGCCCTCTCGATCGGCGGCAACCACCTGATCCATACCCTCCGACGCAACGTCAACCTCAAGATCCTGCTCTTCAACAACCGCATCTACGGTCTCACCAAGGGCCAGTACTCGCCGACCTCCGAGCAGGGCAAGGTGACCAAGTCGACACCGCTGGGCTCGCTCGACGTGCCGTTCAACCCGGTCTCGCTGGCTCTCGGAGCCGAGGCATCGTTCGTCGCGCGGACCATCGACTCCGACCGGCGCCACCTGACCGACGTGCTCCGTGCAGCGGCCCACCATCGGGGAACCGCCCTGGTCGAGATCTACCAGAACTGCAACATCTTCAACGACGGCGCCTTCGACCTGCTCAAGGACCCGCAGACCCGCGACGACTCGGCGATTCGCCTGGAGCACGGTCGACCGATCCGGTTCGGGACCGACGGTGAGCTCGGCGTCGTGCGGATGCCCGACGGCACGCTGCAGGTGGCCGAGGTGGCCAAGGTCGGCGAGAACGCCCTGCTCGTGCACGACGCGCACGCCCCCAACCCCGAGGTCGCCTTCGCGTTGTCGCGGCTCGCCGATCCGACCACCTTGGACCGAACCGCCATCGGAGTGCTCCGCGACGTCCCGCGGCCGGCCTACAACGACCTGATGCACGAACAGATCCGGGCTGCCCAGGTGACGCAGGGCGTTGGTGACGACGACCGTCTGCAACGGATGCTCAACGGATCGGACACCTGGACAGTGGAGTGACCCGAACGGACGGCGCGCGGTGACAAGTCACCGCAAGGGGCTCCTGTTCGGTCTGACGGCCTACCTGCTGTGGGGCTTGTTCCCGCTGTACTGGCCGCTGCTCGAGCCCGCTGGTGCGGTCGAGATTCTGGCCAACCGCATCGTGTGGTCGCTCGCCGTCGTTGCTGCGATCCTGCTGGTCCTGCGACGACACAGCTGGATCCGTCCGCTGCTGGCCGATCGACGTCGCGTCGCGATCCTCGCTCTGGCCGCTGCGACGATCGCCCTCAACTGGGGGCTCTACATCTACGGAGTCAACAGCGGTCGGGTCGTGGAGACCTCGCTGGGCTACTTCATCAACCCGCTCGTGACCATCGTCTTCGGCGTCGTGCTGCTGCACGAAGCACTTCGAGGCTGGCAGTGGGCCGCAGTGGGTCTCGGCGCCGTGGCCGTGGTGGTGCTCACCGTCGACTACGGACACCCCCCGTGGATCGCGCTCACCCTGGCGTTCTCGTTCGCGACGTACGGGTTGATCAAGAAGACGCTGGGCATGGACCCGTTGGAGAGCCTGGCTGCGGAGACCACCTTGCTGTTCGTCCCCGCCCTGGTGCTGCTCGTGGGGATCAACCTGGCCAGCAACGCCACCATGGTCAACCAGGGCGCGGGACACTTCGCCTTGCTCGCGTCCACCGGCGTGGTCACGGCGGTTCCCCTTCTGTGCTTCGGCGCAGCAGCCATCCGGGTACCCCTGGTCTGGCTCGGGCTGATGCAGTACCTCACCCCGACGATGCAGTTCGCGATCGGCGTGGGGTTGTACAACGAGCCGATGCCGACCTCCCGCTGGATCGGGTTCGCGCTCGTCTGGTCGGCCCTGGCTCTGATCGCGGTCGAAGGCTTCGTGTTCCATCGCCGGTCGGCGTTGTCTGCGCTGGAACCTCTGGTCGAGTAGGGGCTGCTTCGGTCAGGAGTCGGGCGGCCGAGTGTGGCGCAACCACCACAGCCCGACGAACGGCAGCACGAGCGGGACGAACCCGTACCCGCTGCCGAATCCCGTCCAGACGCTGGCCTCCGGGAACGCGTCCGGGAGCAGCTCACTCACCGCCCCGACCACCAGCACGCCGACGAGCTCGATACTGATCGCCACCGTGGCGACCCGCCGCGAGGTGGCGTCGCCCTTGGCCAACGACACCGTGGCCACGATGTAGACGACGGCCGCGAAGGCCGACAGCAGGTACGCGACGGGGGCGTCGGCGAACTTGGTCGCGATCTGCACCGCGGAACGCGCGGTCGCCGCCAGGGCGAGCAGGCCGTACACGGCGACCAGTACCCGACCGAATCCGCGTCCGGTCGACCTGGGGACAGGGCCGGAGCCCAACGGATCGGTCACCTCAACCGGCCCACACCTGTTGCACCCGGACCACCATCACGGGCGTGACCAGGAAGGCCAGTGCCAGGACCGCAGTGCCGGATCGGGTCTTCTCGCCCGAACCCCAGACGACGGCGACGGGAGGGATCGCGACGCACGCCAGGAGGTAGCCGACGAACTCGGCGCGCGGCACGTCGTGCTGCGTGCGGAGCAGCTGCACGACGCCGCCGACCATGAATCCGATCAACAGGATCTCGAGCACCGCGCCACCGACGAACAACGCGATCCCAGGCGGTCGGTCCAGAGCGACCAGGACGAGTGCCCAGATGCCGAGGACGAGACCGACGACGACGATCGCCATTGCGTACGGTCCGGTCACGACCACGAGTCTGTCACTTGACGAGGCCGAAGGTGATGTTGAACCCGCGAGCGAGAGCTGCTCCCGTACCCTCTGCTCCCGTGAGGACCTTGCCGGAGGGATTCGACGTCAGCCGGCTCGCACCGTCGCTCGCGCAGGGTTGGGGCATCGTCCCCACGGAAGCCGACTACCTGGCCGTGGGATTCGGCAGCTACCACTGGGGCGTTTCAGGCGACGACGGCAGACGGCACTTCGTCACCGTCGACGACCTCGACCACAAGCCGTGGTTCGGACGGACTCGCGAGGCCGCTCACGTCGGACTCGCCAAGGCGTTCGACACCGCCCGGGACCTCATCGGCGACTGCGCCTTGGAGTTCGTGGTCGCTCCCCTGCCCACCACCCAGGGCACGGCCATTCATCGGGTCGGCGAGCGGCACACCGTTGCCGTGTTCCCCTTCGTCGAGGGCCGATCCGGCGATTTCGGTGACGAGCTCACCCCGACCGATCGCGCCGAGCTCCTTCACCTGCTTGGCCGACTGCATCGGGCGTCCCCGCAAGCGGCCACGCCTCGCGTCGACGTCCCCTTCCCCGAACGTGGTGACCTGGAGTTGGCCCTCCAGGAGGTCGACCGCACGTGGAACGGAGGACCGTACTCCGAACCCGCCCGAGCCTGGCTGGTCGATCGTTCGGCGACTCTTCGCCGGCAGCTCCGGGAGTTCGATCGACTCCACGGCCAGCTGACGCACGACGATCTCGTGATCACCCACGGCGAGCCGCACCCCGGCAACCTCATCCGCGGTGACGACCACCTGGTCCTGATCGACTGGGACACCGTGGCGCTGGCGCCTCCCGAGCGCGACCTGTGGATGTTGTCCGGGCCCGACGGACAGGCGCTGACCGAGTACGTCGACGCCACGGGCCACGAGGTCGACCCCGCCGCCCTCGCGCTCTACCGCCTGGCTTGGAGTCTCGGCGACGTGGGTTCCTTCATCAGCCTGTTCCGAGCCGGTCACGAGCACACCGAGGACACCGAACAAGCCTGGGACTCCCTCACCGGGAGCACCTGACCCGGCGCAGGCCGCCCGCCGACATGAAGCCCGCCAGACCGTCGGGCACTTCGCCTCTTGTTCGCGCCGACCGCCGCCTCGTAGGTTCGCTCGTGGCGGGACAACGCCAGGACGACGTGCCGACACGTCTTCGGCGGCCCAGAAGGGGTTGGCCATGTACCCCGTTGTCGGATGCGACCGGTTGGCTCCGCTCGTCGTCCGGCTGGTGGTGGAGGCGCCGAGGATCGCGGCGAAGCGGCAGCCTGGGCAGTTCGTGATCGTCCACCTGCACGAGGGGGCTGAGCGCATCCCGTTGACCATCGCCGAGGCCGACCCGAGCGCAGGCACGATCACCCTCGTCGTCCAGTCGGTCGGCAAGAGCACCGCCGACCTGTGTGCCGTGAGTGCCGGAGACGTGATCCGCGACGTGGCGGGACCGCTCGGGCGGCCGACCGATCTGCTCGAACGGGGCCATGCGGTGTGCGTCGCCGGCGGGGTGGGTTCAGCAGTGGTCGCGCCGATCGCCGCTGCGCTGTCTGCGCGGGGGGTGCGGGTCACGTCGGTGGTTGGCGCCCGCACGCAGGCGCAACTGCTGCTGGTGGACCAGTTGACGAGCATCGGCGACGTCGTGGTGTGCACCGATGACGCAAGCGCGGGTCGAGCCGGGCTGGTTTCCGACGCGCTCGGCGACATCTGTCGGGACGGAGGCGTGGACGCGGTCTATGCCGTCGGTCCGGTGGCCATGATGCAAGCGTGCGCCGAGGTGACCCGACCGCTGCGAATCCCAACGACCGTCTCGCTCAACTCGATCATGGTCGACGGGACGGGGATGTGCGGGGGCTGCCGGGTGAGCGTGGGTGGGCGCACCGCATACGCCTGCGTCGACGGACCCGAGTTCGACGGTCACCAAGTCGACTTCGCACTGCTCGCCGACCGTCTCACCACCTACCACGACTTCGAACGAACGGCCGCAGACCGAGGCCGGGGCGTGTGCACGGACCTGGGAGCGACGTCGTGACGAGCGCACCAGGATCGGACGGGCCAAGCTCACCTGATTCGAACGGATCGGTGTCGAACAAGTCAGTGTCGAACAAGTCGGTGTCGAACAAGGAGCGCATGGCGATTCCCCGCCAGACGATGCCGACGCGGGACGCCGATGCGCGTTCGCACACGTTCGACGAGGTGAACGTCGGGCTCGGCCACGACGAGGCCGTGCTCGAGGCCACGCGGTGCTTGCAGTGCACGCGGGCGTGGTGCGTCGACGCCTGTCCCGTGCACGTCGACATCCGTCTGTTCCTCGACCGACTGGCCGACGACGACCTGGCCGGTGCGGCGCGGTCGTTGCTGTCCGACAACGCCCTGCCGTGCGTGACCGGTCGAGTGTGCCCGCAGGAGATCCAGTGCGAGGGTGCGTGTCCGCGAGGCAAGCGGGGCGGACCCGTCGCGATCGGGCACCTCGAACGGTATGTCGCCGACTGGGCAGCTCAGCACGCGGATCAGGTCGAGGCCGGACCGCGCGTCACACCCAGTGGCCGGCGGGTGGCCATTGTCGGATCGGGTCCTGGGGGCCTGACTGCCGCCGGCGAGCTGGCCCGGCGCGGACACGCGGTCACCATCTTCGAGGCCTTCCACACCGCCGGCGGGGTCCTCGGCTACGGCATCCCACCGTTCCGTCTCCCCCGCGACGTGACCGCCCGCGAGGTCGCCCGACTCGAGCGGCTCGGAGTCTTCGTCGAGACGAACGCCGTCGTCGGTCGCACGTACGACCTGGACGAGCTGCGGGGCGAGTTCGACGCGGTGTTCGTGGCCGTCGGCGCCGGGCTGCCGGTGTTCCTGGACATCCCCGGCGAGAACCTCAAGGGCGTCTACTCGGCGAACGAGTACCTCACCCGGGTGAACCTGATGGGCGCCTTCCGGCCCGAGGCCGACACCCCCGTGCTGCGCGGGCACCGCGTGGCGGTGGTCGGCGGAGGCAATGTCGCCGTCGACGCCGTGCGGACGGCGCGACGGCTGGGCGCCGACGAGGCGGTCGTGGTCTACCGCCGGACCCGTCAGGAGCTGCCGGCTCGCGCCGAGGAGGTCGACCACGCGCAGGAGGAGGGCGTGCGGTTCGAGTTCCTCGCGGCGCCAGTCGAGGTGCTCGGCGACGACGCCGGCTGGGTCACGGGCCTGCGCTGCCTGCGGACCGAGTTGGGCGAGCCCGACGACTCCGGTCGTCGCCGCCCGTTGCCGCTCGCCGGCAGCGAGTTCGATCTCCCGTGCGACGTGGTGGTCGTCTCGGTCGGGACGCGGGCCAACCCGTTGCTGACGCAGTCGGCCCCGGATCTCGACCTGGACGACCGGGGATTCATCGCGGTGGACGACGACGGTCGAACGTCCCTTTCCGGGGTCTTCGCCGGAGGAGACATCGTGCGGGGCTCGGCAACGGTGATCCTGGCGATGGGTGACGGGAAGCGAGCCGCCGCCGCAATCCACGCCTTCCTGTGCGAACTCGACGCCACCAGGGGCTAACCCGACCGACCCACGGTGGGACGCCAGTGCCCCGGGCGGGTGAGCCACTCCGGCAGTTTCGTGCCGCGATCTCCTCGCGCTGCGTTGACCTGCTGTTGGATCAAGAAGATGCAGTCGCGGAGGTCGGCGCCCGCAAGGCAAGCACCCCGCAGATCGGCGCCGATGAAGTCGGCGGTCCTCAGGTCGGCGCCCGTGAGGTCAGCGCCGATGAGCAGCGCTCCCCGGAAGCTGGCGCCCCTGAGGTCGGCACCCGCGAGGTGTGCACCTACGAGGTCGGCCCCTCGGTGGTCGGGCGCCCCCGGCTGCGCGTCGGCTCGCACGAGCTCGCTCACGGCATCGAGCAGGGAGTCGACGTGGCGTCGGTGCGCGGCCAGGTCCAGCCCGACGAGGGCGTCAGGACCCGCTTCGGTCAGCCGTTCGGTCGCTTGCCGCGCGTCCTGCAGATCGCGGCGCAGCGAGCGGGCGCGTGGCAAGGACAGCGCCTCGGTCAGGTACCAGAGCAGCTCGTGAAGCTGCCGTACGACCGGAAACACCGCGAACATCTGCGCGGCGACGATCGGCTCCTGCACCCAGCTCGACCCACCGAAGGTCACCTGGGTCACTCGCTGCCCGGCGCCGAAACAGTCGTAGGCCGTGCACCCCGGGAATCCCTCGTCCCGGAGCCGAGAGTGAATGGCACACCGGAAGTCCGACCCGAGATGGGGACAAGCCTGCCCGGCTGCCTTGTCGATGGCGAAGTCGGCGGAGGCGGAGAGGGCCGGAACGACGCAGCACAGCCCGACGCAGCGTTCGCACTCCGCCCGCAGGCTCAGGCGGCGGTCGTCGGGCCGAGGAACTTCTGGCTCGAGCTCGTCGGGCATCGGTGTCTGCTCCTGGTCGGTTCAGACCGCGCGCTGGACCACCACGTCGCACAGCGCGCTCAACGCCCGCCGGGCTGCGCCCTCAGGCAACGGCTTGAGGACCTCGCGGGCGCTGTCGGCGTACCGCTGCAGATCGTCGCGAGCCCGCTGCATGGCCGGGTTGCTCCGCAACCGGCTGAGCGCCTCCGCGTGCGCCGCATCGTCGGTGAGATCCCCACGCAACAAGGTGGCGAGCTCGGCGTCGGCCGGATCGTCGGAGGCGAAGACGTGCAGCACCGGAAGGGTCGGAACCCCTTCCCGAAGGTCGGTGCCGGGGGTCTTGCCCGAGACCACCGACTCGCTGGCCACGTCGAGCAGGTCGTCGGAGAGCTGGAAGGCGACGCCGATCCGCTCGCCGTACTGGGTGAGAACCTCGGTCACCGTGTCGTCGGCGCCGGACATCATGGAGCCCAGCCGACCCGACGTCGCGATCAACGACCCGGTCTTGTCGCTGACCACCGAGAGGTAGTGCCCCACCGGATCCTGTCCGTCGGCCGGCCCGATCGTCTCGTGGATCTGACCGGTCACCAGACGCTCGAAGGTCCGGGCCTGGATGCGGACCGCCTCGGGCCCGAGATCGGCCAGCAGGTCCGACGCGCGAGCGAAGAGGAAGTCGCCCGTGAGGATCGCCACCGTGTTGTCCCAACGAGCATTCGCCGACGGAGCACCGCGCCGGATGCGGGCCTCGTCCATGACGTCGTCGTGGTAGAGCGTTGCCAGGTGGGTCAGTTCCACCACGACCGCTGAGCTCACCACTCGGGGCGCCAAGGGGTCGCCGAACTGCGCGGCCAGCAGCACCAGCAGGGGGCGGAACCGCTTGCCTCCGGCGGTCACCAGGTGCTGAGCGGCTTCCGCCACGAAGGGGTCGTCGCTCTTGACCGACTCGCCGAGCAGATCCTCGACGGCCGCCAGCCCGCGCCGAAGGTCCGCCTCGAGGGCGGGGTCTTCGACGGCGAGCCCGAACGGGCCGGCGACGGTCACCGGTGGCTCCTAGCTAGCGGATGAAGGGGCCCACATTGGTGGCGAGGTCGAGCACCGGCCCCGGAAGGATGCCCAGGAGCACCGTAGCCGCAACGGCCAACGAGAGTGCAACCGTCGTGAAAGCGCTCGGCACCACGACCGTGGGGCCGTCGACCGCTGGGTCGCTGAAGAACATGAGCACGATCACGCGAACGTAGAAGAAGGCAGCGATCGCGCTGGCCAGCACCCCGACGATCACGACCGGGAGCGCACCGCCGGCGATGCCGGCTTCGAACACCGCGAACTTGCTCGTGAACCCGCTGGTCAGGGGAATTCCCGCGAAAGCGAGGAGGAACAACGTGAAGACGCCGGCCAGCACCGGTGACCGTTTGCCCAGACCGGCCCAGTTCGAAAGGTGCGTCGCCTCGCCTCCGGAGTTGCGAACCAACGACACGACGGCGAAGGCGCCGATCGTCGCGAAGCCGTAGGCAACCAGGTAGAACATGGTGCTCGACAAGCCCGCCTCGCTGGTCGACAGGACGCCGATCAGGATGAATCCGACCTGGGCGATGGACGAGTAGGCGAGCATGCGCTTCATGTCGGTCTGGGTGATCGCGAGGATCGACCCGACCAGCATGGTGAGGATGGCAACGACCCAGAAGATCGGCCGCCAGTCCCAGCGGTAGCCGCCCAGCGCCACGTAGAACAGTCGCAACATCGCCCCGAATGCGGCCACCTTGGTGCAGGAGGCCATGAAACCGGTGAGTGGCGTGGGCGCGCCCTGGTAGACGTCGGGGATCCATGCCTGGAACGGAACGGCACCCACCTTGAAGAACAGGCCCACGGCGACGAACCCGGTGCCGATCAGGAGCAAGGGATCGAGTCCGGCTGTGGCTGCCAGCGAAGCAGCGATCTCGTTGAACGAGATTCCCCCCGAGTAGCCGAAGAGGAGCGCCGCACCGAACAGGAAGAAGGCCGACGAGAACGCGCCCAGCAGGAAGTACTTCAGCGCTGCTTCCTGGGACAGCAGCCGCCGACGCCGGGCCAGACCGGTCATCAGGTAGAGCGGAAGCGACAGCACCTCGAGGGCCACGAACATGGTCAGGAGATCGTTGGCGCTGACGAACAACAACATGCCGCCGACGGAGAACATGGCCAACGGCCACACCTCCGAAGTGGTGACCCCCTGCCGGGTCGCTTCCTGCTCCTCCTCGCTGCCGGGAATGGTCGCCCCCTGAGGGGCGAAAGCGTCGCCGCTGACGTCGACCCGACGTTCGGCGAACAGCAGGAAGGCGACGAACGACAAGACGAGCACGGTTCCCATGAGGAACAGCGCCGGACCGTCGATCGCCACCGATCCCTTGGCGGCCAGCGAGTTCGCGGCATCCCCGGTGACCGTGATCAGCAAGGCGAAGGCCGCGATGAGTGCGGCGAAGGCCAGCACGATCTGAGTGGAACGACGCCACCGGCGGGGGACGAATGCCTCGACCAGGATTCCGGCGAGCGCCGCACCGAACACCACCAGCTGGGGCGCCAGCAGGGCGAGCGAGAAGTGCGGCGTCTCGAACGCCGTCACGAGGCGGATCACGGTTGCTCCCCTGGGTTGGATCCCGCTCCGGACACCGGAACCGTGGGCGCCGGCTCGGAAAGGCCGACGACTGCGAGCGTGCGGTCGACGGCCGGGTTCACCCACTTGAACACCGGCTGCGGGAAGAAGCCGAGCACAACCGTGACGACAATGATCGGGCCGATCGCCCAGGCCTCGCGCAGACCGAGGTCGGAGAAGCCCAACACGTCGTCGGTCTCCGGACCTTGCGCAACGCGCTTGTACATGTGGAGCACGTACACGGCGGCCAGCACGATCCCGATCACCGAGATCACGGCCGCGACCGGCCATCGCTGGTAGGAGCCGACCAACGTGGTGAGCTCGCCGACGAAGCTGGCCAGGCCCGGAAGTGACAGGCTGGCCAAGCCAGCCAGCAAGAACACGCCGGCCAGCACCGGGGCCACCCGGGCGACGCCGCCGAAGGCCGCAATCTGCGCCGAGCCGCGGCGCCGGATGAGGTACCCAGCGGTCAGGAAGAGGGCGGCTGCCGAGAGGCCGTGGGCGACCATGTAGAACACCGAACCCGAGTCACCGAGTCTGGTGAACGCGAAGACGCCCAGCACGATCACACCGAAGTGCGACACCGACGTGTACGCCACCAGCCGGTTCATGTCGCCCTGTCCGATGGCCACGAGGGCGGCATACACGACGCTCACCACGGCCAGGGTGACCACCACGGGAGCGGCCCACCGCGCCGCGTCGGGGAACAGCGGCAGACAAAGCCGGATCATGCCGAAGGTCCCGACCTTGTCGAGCACCCCGACGAGCAAGGTGTTCGTGCCCGGGGTGCCCGCCGCGGCCGCGTCCGGCAGCCAGGTGTGGAAGGGGACCATCGGCGCCTTCACCGCGAAGGCGAAGAAGAAGGCGACGAACAGCCATCTCTGAGTGCTGGTCGCGATCGGCAGACCGACGAGCTGGGTGAAGTCGAATGTCCCCGTTCCCAGCTGATGGACGGAAGTGACGTACAGCGCGACGACGCCCACGAGCAGGACCAGACCACCGAGCAGGCTGTACAGCAGGAACTTGACCGCCGCGTAGCTGCGCTGCGCGCCGCCGAACATGCCGATGAGGAAGTACACCGGCACGAGCATGACCTCGAACGCCACGTAGAACAGGAACAAGTCGGTGGCCGCGAACACGAACACCACGACGCCTTCGAGCGCCAGGAACAACGCGAACATCGTCTGGGGCCGGTGCGTCGAGGATTCGGCGTCGTTCCAGCTGGCGACGATGACGACCGGGACCAACGCGGCCAGCAGCGCGATCAGGACCAGGGCGATCCCGTCGACCCCCAGGGAGTAGGAGATCCCGAACTGCTTGATCCAGGTGTGCTGCTCGACGAACTGGAAGGCCGAGGTGGAGTCCGGCTCGAACTGCGCGGCCATGGCCACGGTGAGGGCCAGAACGAGGAGGGAGACGAACAGTGCCAGCTGTTTGGCCAGCCGCTCCCGCCCCGCAGGCACGAACGCCACGGCGAGCGCGCCGACGAGCGGCACGACACCGAGCGTGGTCAGCCAAGGGAAGTCGGTCACGTCACAGCCTCACCAGCACGAGGGCGCCGACGATCAACACGGCACCGGCCACTATCGACAACGCGTAGGAGCGCACGAACCCGTTCTGCCAACGACGCATCCGTCCCGACGAGCCGCCGATCAGCGCCGCCGACCCGTTCACCGCACCGTCGATGATCTTGTTGTCGAACCACACCAGGAAGCGGACGAAGTACTGGCCAGGACGCATGAACAACGACTCGTTGACGGCGTCCTCGTAGAAGTCGCGGCGGGCGGCCACGGTTACCGGCGATCCCACCGGTGCGACCAGCGGCACGGGGCGTCGTCCGTACTGGGCGTACGCCCAACCGGCACCTACGACGACCAACGCCAACACTCCCGCCGACACGACCCAGCTGGGCACCGACAGGTCCGACTCCGGTGGCATGCCGACGACGGGCGCCAGCCAGTCGACGATCCGGTTGTCCTTCGCCAGGATGAATCCGGCGACCGTGGACAGAAGGCCCAGCACGATCAGGGGGCCAGTCATCACTGGCGGCGACTCGTGCGGGTGGACCTCGTCGTCCCAGCGAGGCGGGCCGAACCAGGTCATGACGACGACGCGAGTCATGTAGAAACCGGTGATGCCGGCTCCGACGGCTGCTGCCAGACCCAGCCAGAGGTTCTGGCCGAAGGCCGCTTCGATGATCTTGTCCTTGGAGTAGAAGCCGTCGAACGGCGGAATCCCGATGATCGCCAGGTAACCGGCCATGAACGTGATGAACGTGATCGGCATGAGCTTGCGTAGCCCGCCGAACCGACGCATGTCGAGCTCGTCGTTCATCGCATGCATGACCGAGCCAGCGCCGAGGAACAGGTTGGCCTTGAAGAAGCCGTGCATGAGCAGATGGAAGATCGCGAACGCGTAGCCCGCGGGGCCGAGGCCGGCCGCCAGCACCATGTAGCCGATCTGGCTCATGGTCGATCCGGCCAGGGCCTTCTTGATGTCGTCCTTGGCGGTACCGATCAGGGCACCGAGCAGGAGCGTGAGCACGCCGACGACGGCGACGAAAGTCCGCGCGGTGTCCGTGAGGTCGAAGATCGGCCCCGACCGCACGATCAGGTACACACCGGCGGTCACCATGGTCGCCGCGTGGATGAGCGCGGACACCGGGGTGGGGCCGGCCATCGCGTCGAGCAACCACGCCTGCAGCGGGATCTGGGCGGACTTGCCCACAGCGGCCAGGAGTAGGAGCAGTCCGAGGGCGAGCGTCACCGAGGACGAGGCCTGCGGCGCCCGAGCGAACACCCCGGTGAACGTCGACGTGCCGAACGTCGCGAACATCACCATGATCGCGATCGACATGCCCATGTCGCCGACGCGGTTCATGATGAACGCCTTGTTGCCGGCTGTGGCGTACACCTTGTTCCGGTTCCAGAAGCCGATGAGCAGGTACGAAGCCAGGCCGACGCCTTCCCAGCCGACGTACACCATCACGTAGTTGCCGGCCAGGACGAGCAGCAGCATGGAGGCCACGAACAGATTCAGGTAGGCGAAGAACCGGCGCCGGTCCGGATCCTCCTTCATGTACCCCAGCGAGTAGATGTGGATCAGGCCGCCGACGAACGTGATGAGCAGGACGAAGACGATGGACAGCTGGTCGAGCAGGAACTGAACCTTGACGTCGAAGACGCCCGCCGCAGCCCACGTGTACACCGTCTGACCGACCGCTCGGTCATTCACCGGACGACTCAACATCTGCAGGAACTCGACGAAGCCGATGGCGAAGCCCACCCAGACGACGGCCACGCCGAGCACGGGGCCCCATCGGTTCGTACGTCGGCCGCCGGCCAGCAGGAGGAACGCACTCGCCAACGGCAGCGCCACGAGCAACCACACGAGGGCCGAAGCGCCGGCGGCATTCTGTGGGAACGTGCCTGGGTTGAAGGGTGTGAACACGGTGGCGCTCATCCGTCGACTCGCTCGGCAGGGGACACGCATGTGCCCTTCGTCATCGTCATCTCAGATCAGTACTTCAGCAGGTTCGGGTCGTCGACCGAGGCCGAGCGACGGGTACGGAAGATGGCCACGATGATCGCCAGCCCGACGACCACCTCTGCGGCGGCCACCACCATGACGAAGAAGGCGACGACTTGGCCGTCGATGTTGCCGTTGAGGTGCGCGAACGTGACGAACGCGAGGTTGGACGCGTTGAACATCAGCTCGACACACATGAACACCACGATCGCGTTGCGGCGGACCAGCACGCCGACCGCCCCGACGGTGAACAGCAACGCGGCGACGTAGAGGTAGTTGACCGGGTTCACCGCTCCTCCCCCTCGTCGCTCGCCTCAGGGCCGGGGTCGAGCGCCGCGACACCCCGCGGGTGCACGGCTCCCCGGCGACGCAGCGACTGCGGGACCGACGCATCCGAGGTGGAACCGTCCGGGAGGAGCGCGGGGGTGTCGACCGCGTTGTGCCGGGCGTAGACCCCGGGGCTGGGGAACGGCGTGGGATGCGTACCGTCCTTGAACCGCTCGACGGACTGTTCGCGCTGCGACTTGCGCGGGACCAACCGCTCGCGGTGGGCCAGGACCATCGCTGCGACCGCTGCCGTGACCAGCAGGGCGCTGGTGACCTCGAAGGAGTAGACGTACTTGGTGAAGATGGCCTGCGCAATGGCCTCCAGATGCCCTCCGGCCGCGGTTTCGGCCGCCGACGTCCCCAGCGCACCGCTGAACGTCACCTGGCCGATGGCACCGACGAGCAGGCCCCCCAGACCGAGCCCCAGCACGATCGCGGTCACGCGCTGGCCGCGCAGCGTCTCGACCAGCGAGTCCGAGGCGTCGACGCCCACGAGCATCAAGACGAAGAGGAAGAGCATCATGACGGCGCCGGTGTAGACGACGACCTGGACGATGCCCAGGAAGTACGCGCCCTCCATCAGGAAGAAGATCGCCACGATGATCATCGTGAGCGCCATCCAGATGGCGCTGTGCACCGACTTGCGCGACACGACCACCAGGACCGCCGAGATCACGGCCAACGGCGCGAGCACCCAGAACGCGGCCGCCTGGCCTGCTGAGGTCGACGTCTCGACCACGGGCTGGGCGGTCGCCAGGAACGCATGGATCACGGTGCGACCTCGCTTTGCTCCCGGTCACCGGCAGCGGACTCGTCGAATGCACCGTCGTAGTAGTCGTCGACGCCCGCGCCGGGCGCCATGGGGTGCGGGGGCGCCTGCATGTCCTCCGAGAGCGGAGCCAGCAACTCGTGCTTCTCGAAGATCAGCGACGTTCGGCTGCTGTCGGCCAGCTCGTACTCGTGGCTCATGGTCAACGCGCGGGTAGGGCAAGCCTCCAGGCACATCCCGCAGAAGATGCAGCGCAGGTAGTTGATCTGGTAGACGCGTCCGTACCGCTCCCCGGGCGAGTAGCGCTCCTCGTCGGTGTTCTCGGCGCCCTGCACGAAGATGGCGTCCGCCGGGCAGGCCCAGGCGCACAGCTCGCAGCCGATGCAGCGTTCGAGACCGTCGGAGTACCGGTTGAGCACGTGCCGCCCGTGGAAGCGCGGCAGCATCGGCTTCTTCTCCTCCGGGTACTGCTCGGTGGTCACCTTCTTGAACATGGTCCGGAAGGTGACGCCGAATCCGGCAACCGGTGCCAGGAACTCAGGCACGAGACACCTCCTGGTCGTCGCTCGCGTCGGGACCCACGGCCAGGGGCGCCGTCTCACCGAACGGCTCCTGTCCGGGCAGCGGTGGCACCGGGTACCCGCCGGCGAAGGGGTCGAAGTCGGCGTCGGTCTCGTCGGTCTCGCCGCGCCGGGTGACCGCGTCGTACACGAACGTGCCGATCAGCACGAGCACGAGGGCGCCGCCGCCGATGAAGAGGACCTTCGACCGGTCGATCCCGTTCTCCAGGCCGACTGCACGCACGATCGCGACGAGCACGATCCAGACGAGCGAGATGGGGATCAACACCTTCCAGCCGAACTTCATGAACTGGTCGTAGCGCAGCCGGGGCAGGGTTCCGCGCAACCAGATGAAGCCGAACATGAAGATCCACAGCTTGGCGATGAACCAGAGCATCGGCCACCAGCCGGTGTTGAGCACGCCGTTGTCGATGGCGCTCAGGAACCAGGGAGCCCGCCAACCGCCCAGGAACAACGTGGTGGCCAGCGCCGACACCGTGAACATGTTCACGTACTCGGCCAGGAAGAACAGGGCGAACTTCAACGAGCTGTACTCGGTGTGGAATCCGCCGACGAGCTCACCCTCGGCCTCGGGCAGGTCGAAGGGTGCCCGATTGGTCTCGCCCACCATCGCCGTCACGTAGATGAGGAACGAGGGAGCCAGGATGATGGCGTACCACAGGCGGGTCTGGGCACTGACGATCTCCGAGGTCTCCATGGAACCGGAGAACAAGAACACAGCCACGAACGACAGGCCCATCGCGATCTCGTAGGAGATCATCTGCGCGGACGAGCGCAGCCCGCCCAGCAGCGGGTACGTCGAGCCCGACGACCAACCCGCGAGCACGATGCCGTAGATGCCGATCGACGCGACAGCCAGCACGTACAGGACCGACACGGCGAAGTCGCTCAGCTGCAGCGGTGTCTGGTAGCCGAACATCGACACGATCGGTCCGAACGGAATGACTGCGAACGACAAGAAGCACGTGACGGCGGCCAGGATCGGCGCCAGGATGAACACGGCGCGGTCGGCCGCGGTCGGGATGATGTCTTCCTTCAGCGCGAGCTTGATGCCGTCGGCCAGACCCTGGAGCAGACCGAACGGACCGACCCGGTTCGGGCCGATCCGCTGCTGCATCCGCGCCACCACGCGCCGCTCGGCCCAGATCATGACCAGCACGCTGACCACGAGGAAGACGAAGATGAACACGGCCTTGATGGCCGACAGCCACCACGGGGTGTCGGCCAGTGCCTGGGCCACCGTCACGTCGGTCATGCTCCGCCCCCACTGGAGACCGTGACGATCGCACCCGGCGACACGCCGAGCTCGCTCGTGACCCGGCCGTGCGAGTTCGCCGGGATCAACACCACGCGGTCGGGCAGGTCGCCCACAGTGAGCGCGTGGGTGACCGAGCCTCGTTCGCTGGCAACGGTCACGGGGTCTCCCTCGGCGACGGCGAGCTCGGCGGCCGTCGCAGCCGACAGCATGACCACGGGCGGCCGAGCCGTGCCGGCCAGGTACGGCTCCTCCTGCTGCAGGACGCCGTCGTCGAGCAGCTGACGCCAGCTCGCGAGGACGGCGAACCCGGCCCCGGGGCTCGGGACCTCGGCGGCCGCAACCTCGGGCGGCTCCAGCCGCGGGCCGGCCCAGGGCTCGAACTCGGCCAGCTCGCGCCGGGTCTGGGCCAGCGACCCGACCCCGAGGCTGGACCCCAGCTGCGCCGCGAGTGCGGTGAGTACCCACGCGTCGGAGCGCAGCAGGGTGGACCGCACGGCGGCCTCGAACGGGCGTACCCGCCCCTCCCAGTTGAGGAAGGACCCCGCCTTCTCGGGTGCGGCCGCGACCGGGAGGACCACGTGGGCGTGCTCGGTGACCCAGTGGCTGCGGGTGTCGAGGGCCACCAGGAACTCGACCGCTGCGAACGCCGCGCGGGCCGCCTGCGGGTCGGGCAGGTCGTCGGGGTCGAGGCCGGCCACGACCAGCGCCTTGACCTGGCCGGACGTGGCCGCCTCGAGGATCGCGGGCAGGTCGCGGCCCGGCTCGGCCGGGACCGACTCGACCCCCCACACCGCCGCGGTGTCGACGCGAGCCTGGGCCTGCTCCACCGGTCGACCGCCCGGGAGCAGGGTCGGCAGAAGCCCCGCATCGACCGCACCGCGGTCGCCGGCACGGCGCGGGACCCACCCGATCCGGGCTCCGGCGGCTGACGCGAGTCGAACCACGGCGGAGAGCGTGCCGGGCAGTGCGGCCGCACGCTCACCGACGAGGATCACCGATCCGGGCCGTCGCACAGCCGCACGCGTGGCCACGACGTCGTCCGCCGCCGGACCGTCGCCGGCGAGCTCGTCGAGCGCCGACGCCTCCCCTCCGGGAACCGTGGCCAAGACCCTGGCCGACAGCTTGGCCGAGCCACGAGTGGTGACCGGCGCGATCGTGACCACCTCGGTGCCACGACGGGCCGCCTTGCGCAGACGAAGCGCCACGATCGGCGACTCGTCCTCCGGCTCGAACGCCACGAGTAGGACGACCGGCGCTGCCTCCAGGTCGGCGTACGTCGGACCGAGCGGCGCGCCAGCCACGTGCGAGCCGAGGAACTGGGCCTCCTCGGTGGAGCTGGCGTGCGCCCGGAAGTCGACGTCGTTCGTGCCCAGCACGGTACGGGCGAACTTGGCGTATGCGTAAGCGTCCTCGTAGGACAGGCGCCCACCGGTCAGCACCGCCGACGCCGTGCCGGCCGCACGCAGCCCGTCGGCCGCGGCGGACATGGCCTGCGACCAGGAAACGGACTCCTGATCGTCGCCACGGCCGACCATGGGTGTCGCCAGCCGGTCCGGCGCGGTCAGGTAGGCGAAGGCGAACCGGCCCTTGTCGCAGTTCCACTCCTCGTTGACCTCGGGCGACGTGGCCGCCATTCGCCGCTGCACCTTGTCCGAACGGGTGTCGGTCCGCAGCGAGCATCCGGATGCGCAGTGCTCGCAGGAGGTGGGTGTGGACACGAGGTCGAACGGGCGGGCGCGGAACCGGTAGAGGCTGCTCGTGAGCGCGCCCACCGGGCAGATCTGGATCGTGTTCCCCGAGTAGTAGGACTGGAAGGTCTGGGATTCCGCGATGCCGACCTGCTGCTGCGACCCACGGTCGAGCAGCTCGATGAATGGGTCGCCTGCGATCTCCTCGGAGAACCGCGTACAACGCGCGCACGAGACACAGCGTTCGCGGTCGAGCAGCACCTGCGTCGACAACGCGATCGGCTTGGGGAACGTGCGCTTGCGTCCGTCGAACCGGGTGGTGGAGCGGCCCGCGGTCATCGCCTGGTTCTGGAGCGGGCACTCACCGCCCTTGTCGCAGATCGGGCAGTCGAGGGGGTGGTTGATGAGCAACAGCTCCATGACCCCCTCCTGCGCCTGGTCGGCGACCTGGGAGGTCAGCTGCGTGCGGACCACCATGCCGTCGCCACACGTCACGGCGCAGGCTGGCTGCGGCTTGGCCTGGCCGTCGATCTCGATCAGGCACATGCGACAGGCGGCGACGGGGTCGAGCAGCGGATGGTCGCAGAACCGGGGGATCGCGATCCCGAGCAGCTCCGCGGCCCGGATGATCAGCGTGCCCTTGTCCACGGTCGTCTCGATGCCGTCGATCGTGACGCTGACGGTCTCGCTCGCAGCGGCGGCGTCACCGGTCTGAGCCGAAGTGGTGATCGTCATCAGGCGTTCACCTCGGTGAAGACGGTGGCCGCCGCGGGCGGGAACAGCTCGTCGGTGTGGCGGCGCGTGCCGTCCTCGAACTCGGAGCGGAAGTACTTCAGCGCCGACGGGTATGGGGTGGCCGCCGCGTCACCCAGCGCGCAGAACGAACGACCCATGATCTGCTCGCCCACGTCGAGGGTCTTCTCCAGGTCTGACGCGACGGCTTGGCCTTCGTCGAAGCGGCGCAGGAGGTCGACCAGCCAGTACGTGCCTTCCCGGCAGGGCGTGCACTTTCCGCAGGACTCGTGCTTGTAGAACTCGATCCACCGCGACACGGCCCGCACCACGCTCGTCGTCTCGTCGAAGACCATGGGTGTTCCGGTACCGAACAGCGACCCGGCTCCTGCGATGTCCTCGTAGGTCATGGGGATGTCGAGGTGTGCGTCGGTGAGCAGGGGGACACTCGACCCGCCGGGCAGCCAGAACTTGAGCTGGTGGCCCTCGCGCATCCCCCCGGCATAGCCGAGCAGCTCGCTGAACGGGATGCCCATGGGCGCTTCGTAGATCCCGGGGCGCTGCACATGACCCGACATCGCGAAGAGCTTGATCCCCGGAGACTTCTCGGTGCCGAAGGATGCGAACCACTCGGCACCCCGTTCGACGATCGTCGGAACGTAGGCGATGGTCTCGACGTTGTTGACCACGGTGGGCGCGGAGTACAAGCCGGAGACGGCAGGGAAGGGCGGCTTCAGACGCGGCTGACCGCGCAGGCCCTCGAGGGAGTTGAGCAACGCCGTTTCCTCGCCGCAGATGTAGGCGCCGGCTCCGGCGTGCACGACCACGTCGAGGTCGAAGCCGGATCCGAGGATGTTCGTGCCGATCAACCCCGCCTCGTAGGCCTGGGCGACGGCCTCGCGCACGCGACGCACCACGAACGGCACCTCGCCGCGCACGTAGATGAAGGCGTGCCGGGCGCGGATGGCGTACGACGTGATGACCACGCCTTCGACCAGCGAGTGCGGATCGGTCATCATCAGCGGGATGTCCTTGCAGGCACCCGGCTCGGACTCGTCGGCGTTGACCACCAAGTAGTGCGGTCGGTCGTCGCCCTGCGGAACGAACCCCCACTTCATCCCGGTCGGGAACGCCGCACCGCCGCGACCACGCAGTCCCGAGTCCTTCACGGTCTGGATGATCGCGTCCGGACTCATGCCCAGCGCCTGCGGCAGAGCCGTGTAACCGCCGTGGCGGCGATAGCCGTGGAGGGTGTGCAGGTCGGGTTGGTCCCAGTGGGCCGTCAGCAGTGGGGTGAGTGGCACGTCAGACCCCCTCGTCCGCGGTTGCAGCATCGGATGCGGGCAGGGCATGACCGAGCTCCCGGGCCAGCTCGAGGCCGGCCAACGTGAGCGGGTCGAGACCGTTGTCGCTGTCGTCGAGGGCGTCGTCGACGCCCGCCAGCGACCGGCCGACCGCTGCGATCTCCGGAACCACCCGCGGTCCGCGCGTGCTGGCGACCGGCTCCCCCGCCCGCACCTTGTCGACCACCTCACGCGCCGACGCCGGGGTCTGGTTGTCGAGGAACTCCCAGTTCAACGTCATCACCGGCGCATGGGTGCAGGCAGCCTGGCACTCGATGCGCTCCAACGAGATGAGTCCGTCGTCGGTGGTCTGGTGGTTGTCGATGCCGACGTAGTCGACCAAGGACTCCCAGATCTCGTCGCCGCCGAGGATCGCACACAAGGAGTTGATGCAGACACCGACGCGGAACCTGCCGCCTGGCTTGCGCAGGTACATCGTGTAGAACGATGCGACCCCGGTCACCTCGGCCCGCGACATGCCGAGCAGCTCGGCCACCTCGTCGATCGCCTCCGGCGTGACCGAACCGTCGCGGCTCTGGGTCAGGTGCAGCAACGGCATCACCGCCGAGCGCGGCTGCGGGTAGCGCGCGACGATCTGGCGCATCTGCGCCCGTGTGTCGTCGGTGGTGGTCATCGGTGGTCTTCTCTTCTCGGCGGGTCGTCGGACGTCAGCGGTCGCAGCCGCCCATGACGGGGTCGATGGAGGCGACGGCGGCGATCAGGTCGGCCACCTGGCCACCCACCGACATCGCGGCGGTTGCTTGCAGGTTGTTGAAAGAGGGATCGCGCATGTGCATCCGGTAGGGGTGGGTACCGCCGTCGCTGGTCACGTGGGCGCCCATCTCACCGCGCGGTGACTCCACCGCTGCGTAGACGGTGCCAGCCGGCACCCGGAAACCCTCGGTGACGAGCTTGAAGTGGTGGATCAACGCCTCCATGGACTGCGTCATGATCTCGCGGATCTTCTCGCGACTGTTGCCCTGACCGTCAGGACCGATCGACATCTCCGACGGAAGCGCGATCCGCCGGTCGGCCACCATGGTCGGCCCGGGGCCGTCATCGTCGAGCAGGTCGGCACACTGCCGGACGATGCGCAGTGACTCGTGCATCTCGTCGAGCCGCACCCGGAACCGTCCGTAGGCGTCACACGTGTCCCACGTGGGAACGTCGAACTCGAGCTCGTCATAGACGAGGTAGGGCTGGTTCTTGCGCAGGTCCCACGGCAGACCGGCTGAGCGCAGGATCGGCCCGGTCATGCCCAGAGCCATGCACCCGGTGAGGTCGAGATAGCCGACGTCCTGCAGCCGGGCCTTGAAGATCGCGTTCTCGTTGCACAGGTCGGCGTAGTCACGCAGACGTCGCTCCATGACCGAGGAGAAGTCGCGGATGGTCTCGACGGCGTTGTCGGGCAGGTCCTGGGCGATCCCGCCCGGTCGGACGAACGCCGGGTTCATGCGCAGCCCGGTGATCATCTCGAACAGGTCGAGCACCATCTCGCGCTCGCGGAACCCGATCGTCATGACGGTGAGGGCACCGATCTCCATGCCCCCGGTGGCGATGGCCACCAGGTGCGACGAGATCCGATTCAGCTCCATGAGCATGACCCGGATCAGGTTGGCGCGACGCGGGACGTCGTCGGTGATGTCGAGCAGCCGCTCGACAGCCATGCAGTAGGCCGTCTCGTTGTAGAACGGGGCCAGGTAGTCCATGCGGGTCACGAACGTGCTGCCCTGGGCCCACGTCCGGAACTCCATGTTCTTCTCGATGCCCGTGTGCAGGTATCCGATGCCGCACCGGGCGTCGACGACCGTCTCGCCCTCGAGCTCGAGGATCAGCCGCAGCACGCCGTGCGTCGAGGGGTGCTGGGGACCCATGTTGACCACGAGGTGGGCCTCGTTGAACTCGGTGGCGGCCAGCGCCACCTGGTCCCAGTCCCCGCCGGTGACGGTGAAGACCGGGCCCTCGGTCGTGTCACGGACGCCGGCGTACGGGTCCGGACCGGCTTCGTCCTCGACCGCCGTGGTGCCGTACGGGTCGCTCGGAGTACTCATCGGAAGTAGCGCCTCCGCTCGTCCGGTGGCGGAATGACCGCGCCCTTGTACTGCACGGGGACGCCGCCCAGCGGGTAGTCCTTGCGTTGCGGGTGCCCCGGCCAGTCGTCGGGCATCTCGATCCGGGTCAGTGACGGGTGCCCGTCGAAGACGATCCCGAAGAAGTCGTAAGTCTCGCGCTCGTGCCAGTCGTTCGACGGGTACACCGAGAAGAGCGACGGAATGTGCGGGTCCGCGTCGGGGCAGGCGACCTCCAGCCGGATCCGACGGTTGTGCGTGATCGACAACAGCGGGTAGAGGGCATGCAGCTCACGGCCGGCATCCTGCGGCCAGTGGAGGCCACTGACTCCCAAGCACATCTCGAAGCGCAGCTCCGGTCGGTCCCGCAGCGCCTGGGCCACCTCGACCAGTCGTTCGCGACGCACCACGAGCGTGAGCTCACCCCGATGGACGACCACGGACTCGATCGCGTCGTCGAAGTCGGGCAGGAAGCGGGTGAGTGCGTCGGTGACGTCGTCGAACCACCCGCCGTACGGCTTGGTGGCCGGCGCCGGCAGCACGACCGGGTCGACCAAGCCTCCGAAGCCCGAGGTGTCGCCGGCGTCGTCGGTGCCGAACATGCCCGACCGGGTCTCCACCACGTGCAGCTGCGTGGCGGACTCACCGGCGACCACCGGCAGGTCGACGCCCTCGCGGGGTTCGTCGCTCACCGCAGCAGGCCCGACATGTCGCCAGCCGGGATCGCGGTCAGCGCCGCAGACTCGACCTCGCGTTGCCAGGCCTCGCGCTGCGCCCCCAGCTTCTCGTGCTTGATCTGGTCGTGCAGCTTCAGGATCGCATCCATGAGCTGCTCAGGGCGGGGCGGGCAGCCCGGCAGGTAGATGTCGACGGGCACCACGTGGTCGGCGCCCTGCACGATCGCGTAGTTGTTGAACATGCCGCCGCTGGAGGCACAGGCACCCATCGAGATGACCCACTTCGGGTTGGGCATCTGGTCGTAGATCTGGCGCAGGACGGGAGCCATCTTCTGGCTCAGCCGCCCGGCGATGATCATCAGGTCAGCCTGCCGCGGGGACGCGCGGAACACCTCCATGCCGAAGCGGGCGAGGTCGTAGCGCCCCGCCCCGGTACCCATCATCTCGATCGCGCAGCAAGCCAGCCCGAACGTGGCCGGCCACAACGAGTCCTTGCGCGCCCAGCCGGCGAACTTCTCGACGGTCGTCAGCATGAATCCGCTGGGCAGGCTCTCCTCAAGACCCATGACGATGACTCCCGTTCAAGCGACTCGATGGCACGCGCGTCGTCAGTCCCACTCGAGACCGCCGCGTCGCCAGATGTACGCATAGGCGACCGCCAACGTGGCGATGAACAGCACCATCTCGACCAAGCCGAACAACCCCAGCGGGTCGAAGCTGACCGCCCACGGGTAGAGGAACACGATCTCGATGTCGAAGATGATGAACAGCATCGCCGTCAGGTAGTACTTGACGGGGAAGCGCCCACCGCCGACCGGCTGCGGAGTGGGCTCGATGCCACACTCGTACGCGTCGAGCTTGGCGCGGTTGTACGACCGCGGACCGGACAGGTAGCCGGCCACGATCGAGAACACCGCGAAGAGCGCAGCGATGGCCGCGAGGATCAGGATCGGGACGATGGTGTTCACCGCGCGGCCTCCTTCCTCGTCCGGGACCGGTGGGCCGGCTGTCGTGCCGGACCCAGACCGGGCCACATCCTAAGGGGGGTCGGACGACCCCCCCGAACGGGGTTGGCCGACCCTCCCGGACCGGTCCAGCCCCGCAGCTTCAGGCCGCCGGAACGACCTTCGTGAGTGCGTTGATGATGCGATCCGAGGCGTCGCCGCCACGGGGGTCGGTGAGGTTGGCCAGCAGCTTCAAGGTGAAGGCCATGAGGGTCGGCCGGGACAGACCGTGCCGGGTGGCGAACCCCATGACCTCGGGGTGGCCGATGAGCTTCACGAACTGACGGCCCAGCGTGTAGTAGCCGCCGTAGGCCTGCTTCAGCGCCAGCGGGTACCCCGCGAGCGCCTGTTCGCGTCCCTGCGCCGTGGTCCGCCCCAGGGCCTGCACGATCGTCTCCGCGGCCATCGTGCCGGACTCCATGGCATACGGGATGCCCTCGCCGTTGAACGGGTTGACCATGCCGCCGGCGTCGCCGACGAGCAGGAGCCCACGGGTGTAGTGCGGGGTTCGGTTGAAGCCCATGGGCAGTGCCGCACCGCGTACGGGTTGGGTCCGGAACTCCTCGCGGAACTGCCACTGCGGCGGGGTCTCGTCGAGCCAGCGCCTGAGCAGGTCGCGGTAGTCCACCGTGCCGAAGGCGCCCGAGGAGTTCAGGATCCCCAGGCCCACGTTGACGGTCCCGTCGCCGACGCCGAAGATCCACCCGTACCCGGGCAGCAGACTGCGGGTGCCGTCGTCATCGGTCTGCCACAGCTCCAGCCACGACTCGAGCCAGTCGTCGTTCGTTCGCGGGCTCGTGTAGTAAGTGCGCACCGCCACACCCATGGGCCGGTCGTCACGCTTGGGCAGGCCCATGGACAGAGCCAGCCGCGTGGAGTTCCCGTCGGCCGCGACCACCAGCGGTGCGCGGAAGCGCTGGACCTCGCCCTTGTGCCCGGCCTCGTCGACCACACGTGCCGTGACGCCGACGATCCGACCGCTCGGGTTCGTGATCGGGCCGGTGACGTTGGTGCGCTCGTGCAGTCGGACGCCGGCCTTCTCGGCCTGACGGACGAGGATCTCGTCGAAGTCCTCGCGGGTACGGACCAAGCCGTAGTCGGGGAACGAAGCCAGCTGGGGCCAGGGAAGCTCCAACGTCAAGCCGCCACCCAGGATGCGCAGGCCCCGGTTGCGGATCCAGCCATCGGACTCCTTCGGCTCGATGCCCATGGCCAGCACCTGCTTGACCCCGCGCGGCGTGAGGCCGTCGCCACAGACCTTCTCGCGCGGGAAGGCGGTCTTCTCCAGCAGCAGCACGTCGAGCCCGGACTGCGCCAGGTGGTACGAGGTCGCCGAACCGGCTGGCCCCGCACCGACGACGATGACGTCGGCGCTGCCGTCGTACGTCAGCCGGGTCACGGGACCTCACTGCGGGGCGTCGGAGGCGGGCGGGTCGGAGCGACCCTGGGGGCGCTTGTGAAGGAGTTCACGAGCGCCGCGAGCCAGTGTATGACGCCCTGCGGCCGGACGCTCGATCGCCGGAGCCGCGGCGACCGCGCGTCAGGCGGCGACGGCCCGGTGCAGGGCGACGATCCCGCCGGACAGGTTGCGCCAGGCCACCTGTTCCCAGCCGGCGGACGCGATCCGCTGAGCCAGACCGGGCTGGTCCGGCCACGCCCGGATCGACTCCGCCAGGTACACGTACGCCTCGGGATTGCTCGACACCCGACGGGCCACGCCGGGCAGAGCCCGCATGAGGTACTCCACGTAGGCCGTCCGCCAGGGGGACCAGGTGGGGTGGCTGAACTCACAGACCACCAGGCGCCCCCCCGGCCGGGTGACTCGCGCCAGCTCGGCCAGCCCCGCGTCCGGGTCGTGCAGGTTGCGCAGGCCGAACGAGATGGTCACCGCGTCGAAGGCGTCGGCGGTGAAGGGCAGCCGCAGGCCGTCGCCGGCGACGAACGGCAGGTCGGGCCAGCGGTGCTTGCCCACCCCCAACATGCCGAGGGAGAAGTCGCACGGCACCACGTGGGCACCAACCTGAGTGAACGGTCGAGAGGAGGTTCCGGTGCCCGCCGCGAGGTCGAGGACCCGCTCACCGGGCCGGGGCGCGACCGACCGAACCACCGCGGCTCGCCAGCGCCGGTCCTGGCCCATGGACAAGACGTCGTTGGTGAGGTCGTAGCGCTGCGCCACCTGGTCGAACATGGCCGCCACGTCGGTGGGCTGTTTGCCCAGGTCGGCGCGCGTCACGGCGCCCAGGGTGCCACGGCGGCGCGCGGCGACCGACCGCCCCCCGGCGAGATCGGCCAGACGGTCGTACCCTGGCGGGCGTGAGTCTGGCGCCAGCGGTGACCCCCACCCGGGTCCGCAGCGTTCCGGTGGCCGACCCCGGCCCCCTGCTCGACCGGCTCCCCCGCAGCGGGTCCCTGTGCTGGCTGCGCGGCGGTGACGGGCTGGTCGCCTGGGGTGAAGCTGCGCGGATCGAGGTCAGGGGTCCGGAGCGGTTCGAGGCCGCGGCCGCGTGGTGGGCCGACCTGCTGGCCGGCGCCGAGGTCGACGACCTGGTGGGGGTGGCGGGGTCCGGCCCCGTGGCCTTCGGCTCGTTCACCTTCGACGACGGCCCGCAAGGCAGCGTGATGATCATGCCCCGGGTCGTGGTGGGCCGCCGCGGTGGAGCCGCCTGGGTGACCACCGTGGGTCCGGACGTCGTGGACGTGCTCACCGCCGGCGTCGAGCCGGTCGAGCCCGTGGGCGCGGTCCGCTACGCCGACGGATCGCGCTCGGTCCGCTCCTGGGAGTCGGCCGTGACCCGTGCTGTGGGCCGGATCCGCGCTGGAGACCTCGACAAGGTGGTGCTCGCGCGCGACCTGCTGGCGCTCACCGACCAGGCGGTCGATCCCCGCGCCCTGTTGCAGCGTCTGTCCCAGCGATACCCCGGATGCTGGACGTTCGCCGTCGACGGCCTCGTCGGGTCGACCCCGGAGCTGCTCGTGCGGCGCACTGGCGACCACCTCGAGTCCCGCGTCCTCGCCGGCACGATCGACCGCGGTGTCGACGCGGTGACCGACGCCGAGCACGCCGCCGAGCTGCTCGGCTCGGCCAAGGACCGCAGCGAGCACGAGATGGCCGTGCAGTCCGTCGCCGAGGCGTTGGCGCCCTTCTGCTCCGACCTGGTCGTGCCACGCACGCCGGAGATCGTGCGGTTGGCCAACGTGCAGCACCTGGCCACCGACGTCACCGGTCGGCTCGGCAACGGTGAGACCGCGCTCGACCTGGCCGCTGCGCTGCACCCGACAGCTGCGGTGTGCGGCACGCCCACGCAAGCGGCCCGCACGGTGATCCGCGAGCTCGAGGGCATGGACCGGGGCCGTTATGCCGGACCGGTCGGCTGGGTCGATGGTCGTGGCGACGGCGCGTTCGGGATCGCGCTGCGGTGCGCCGAGGTCGACGCCGACCGGGTACGGATGTTCGCCGGCTGCGGGCTGGTCGCCGGATCAGACCCCGGTGCCGAGCTCGCCGAGTCGCAGACGAAGCTGCTCGCGATGCGCGACGCACTCGAGGGTCGCGACGCGTGAATCGTCCACGCGGACGAGGGGTGACACCACTCGTCACGATCCTCGCGACGCTGCTCGCGGTCGCCCTGCTGGGTGCCGAGCCGGTGGGAGCGGCGCCCTCGGCCCCTCCGGCACCGCAGGGCGCCCGGGCGACCGCGACACACGTCGCTGCGGCCCGGGCAGCCGCCTTGCGCCCGAAGATCGTCTGGCGCCCGATCGCGTTCGGCGCCAAACGCAAGCGGGAGATGGCTGGCTACTCCAAGCGGCACTACGGCCACCGGATCTGGCGGTTGAGCCACCCCCGGGCGATCGTCGAGCACTACACCGACGGCGGCACGTTCGCCGGCGCCTGGGCCACGATGGCGTCGAATGCGCGGAACCTGGGTGAGCTGCCGGGCGTTTGTGCGCACTTCGTCGTCGACACCGACGGCACCATCTACCAGGTGGTGCCGCTGAGGATCCGATGCCGACACACCATCGGTCTGAACCAGACGGCGATCGGCATCGAGCACGTGGGCACCAGCGACCACGGCGTCATGAGCAACCACAGGCAGCGACGCGCGTCGATTCGCCTCACGCTCTGGCTCGTCGCCAGGTTCGGGATCCAGGTGCGCAACGTGATCGGCCACGGTGAGAGCCTCATGAGCCCGCTGCGTCACGAGCTCTACCCGACGTGGAAGTGCAACACGCACACCGACTTCTCGCCCGCTGCGATGCACCGGTACCGGAAGTTGCTCAGAGTCCGGGCGATCGCCCGTCACGTCCCGATCGGCCCCAAGCCACGATGGGTCGACATCGGTTGCTGAAGCCTGATCGGGGCTTGTCATCGATCTTCGTTCGGGCAAGGCTGAGCCGACTCGACGGAAACCGGCCAGCGCAGCACCGCGCTGGCGTCCGTCCCTACCGCTGGGATCCCGATGGGCTCGAGAGAAGAAACCCTCGTCAAAGCGATCCGCGCGTGCCTCACCGGCGACGTGCAACTGTGTGAGGAGGTGTTCACCCGCGACGTCATCTGCACCTCGCCGGTGCTGTCGACATCGACTCGTGACGAGCTGGAGACGGTGCTGTCGAGCCGCAGGGACGCACTGGCGAACATCGACCTCACGATCGATCGCGTCGTCGACGTGGACGTGGACGTGGACGCCGTGACGATCGCCGAGTGGACAGCGGCCGCCGACCATGCGCAGCCGTTCGTGGTGCCGCAGGACACCCGTCTCGACCCGTCCGGGAAGCGGCTGTCTCTGACCGGCGCGACATTCGCCGAGTTCACCGGAACCCGCATCTCGACGATCAGGCACTACTTCGACGAGGCCGGGCTGCTGGAACAGCTCGCCGCCGGCTGACGCCTCCGGTCAACCCGCCTCGGTGGTCAGCCGACGATGATCTGCCTCTGGGTGCGCAACGACATGACCAGCGCAACGATCCACCCGATGATCGTCCACCCCAGCAGCAGGTTGACCCAGAACACCGACCAGTGAGGGACGTCGCGCACGGCGGCGATCGCCCACGGCAGCAGGTAACCCGCAGTGAGGATCGCGGCGACCACGGCGACAACCTTCGTGACGGTCCACGACCGGTCCGCCGGCTCGATGCTGACGTTGCTCATGACGCGGATGCTAGCAATCGCCATGACTGTGACCTTTCCCTCACCGGCTGAAGGCCGAGCCCCAAGCGGCCGATGACCTCGAAGGGGCCTGGCCGTCAGGCTCGTTGGTGGCCGGATATCGGCCACGTGAGGGGAACTGAACGCCGTGAAGATCACCCGTACGCTGTCGTTGGCCGTCGTCGGTGCGCTCGCCACCGGGGTACTCCCATTGCTGGCCGCCGCTCCGGCTCAGGCGGCACCTCCGCCACCAGTCACCGTCGTGACCGGCGGCGACGTGTCCGTCGACGGGTCGAGCGGGTGGGCGGTCGAGAGTCGGAACACCGGCACGGGAGCCTTCGTCAACGGCACCGGCACTCCGCCGTTGGGCACCGGCAGCTACTACCTCAAGAGCAACGCGATCGGCGACAAGCAGTTCCTGCACCTGACCAAGGTGGACGGCGTCCCCCTCCTTGGACGCCCCCTGACCGACCTCACCGCACTGTCCTTCGACAGCTACGCGGCCAACGGCGGGTACTCGCCCTACGTGAACATCCCCTTCCACAGCGACCTCGTGGACGCCAACAACGACGGGATCGCCGACGGCAGCCAGCCAGGCGTCTCCGGGGCGACCGGCAAC
>Ga0302322_100000259_pt1 | contig 38824 bp, 42 predicted proteins | sample Fen_T0_2_FD_203757 | JGI IMG/M metagenome (GOLD analysis project Ga0302322, IMG submission 203757) | Peat permafrost microbial communities from Stordalen Mire near Abisko, Sweden - Fen_T0_2 | ecosystem: Environmental > Terrestrial > Soil > Wetlands > Permafrost | place: Sweden: Abisko...
CCTAAGTCCAAAATCGTGGCTTTTGCCTGCACTTTTGCTTTGTTTGGTGCCCGCGTCTTTTGCGGTTGAGCGCTCCCACACCAACCATGAGAAACGCGCATCTGCCGTCAACACTCGGCAGATGCCGGAGGGTGGCTGGGCGATCACATACTTACTCGGAGCTGGTATCACCTGTTTAGGCGCGATGTTTCTTCGCTCTCGAACCTCGAATCGCCGTGCGAGCTAAGTAGCCATCGAGGTTCTTATCTGGGAAAGGCGCAGCACATGCTGCGGCATTTTTTTTGACTATGTTCAATTTTGAACAGACTGGCCGCGAGCCGCGACCCGAAACTGTTGAATACCAACAGTATTCCATTGGCTGAAATACACGGCCAGCGCACAAGAGCTCTCTCCAACTCGCGCTGGCCCTTTTTTCCTGGGCCTCGATGTTCCAGCGGACCACGCCATTTTCGCAACCTGCCTCACCACCGCGGAGCCGCGAATCCCGTTTCCGGCACATAACCTTTCAGCGCGCGGTTGGACTGCCGGATCGCTTGCGCTAAACTCACAGCGTATGAAACGCCTTGTTGTTTTCCTCACGCTGGCAATCTGCGTGGCTGGCGCGGTCTCGCAAACGCATCCCGTGGAGCGCCCGAAGATTCTCGGCATTGATCATGTCTCGTTCTTCACCACCGCGCCGGACGGAGTCAAGCACCTGTACGGCGGCCTGCTCGGTCTAGCGTCTGCGGCTCCGATCGAACCCGGCGGCGTGCAGCGATACGTGGTTGGCACGCAGTGGGTCGGTTACAGTTCCGCCCCCGATCCCAAGGCGAATGACCGTCTGGATCATGTTGCCTTCCGCACCAGCAACGTCGCCGCGCTTCGTCAATACCTGATCGCGAAGGGCATTAAAGTACCCGAGATCCAGGAGCGCCCCGACCATAGCCGCAGTTTCACCGTCGCCGATCCTGAGCGACATCCCATTGAGTTTGTCGAGCAGCAGTTTGCCGGGCACGAGTCTGCCGAGCATGGAAAGAGCGATACTCCGGCGACGCCCTCTGCCGCGGTTTCCCGCCGCATGATCCACGCCGGTTTTCTGGTGCGCAGCCGCGATGCCGAAGACCGCTTCTACCGCGACATTCTGGGCTTTCGCCTCTACTGGCACGGATCCATGAAGCCGGGCGAGACCGATTGGGTCGCCATGCAAGTTCCCGACGGCACAGACTGGCTGGAATACATGCTGAATCAGCCAGAACAAATGGACCTTCAACTGATGGGTGTGATGAACCACATTTCTTTCGGAGTGGCCGATATGAAAAAAGCCCAAGCCACGATGGAATCTCACGGCTGGAAGCCGAACGGCGATGAGCAAGCGGAGATTGGCCAGGACGGCAAGTGGCAGCTCGATGTCTTTGATCCTGATCTCTCGCGAGTGGAACTGATGGAGTTCAAGCCCGTGCAGAAACCATGCTGCTTCGATTTCACCGGGCCGCATCCTTCGGAATAAGGAGGGCCAGCCTTAGGGGTTGCCTTAGTGCCGCGCTCACCACGCAATCCGCTCATTTCTTTCCACGAGATCAAAATGTCGATCGCGGCTAAGCAGGGGCAAAGAATGCTGCCGGCAAATCGCCGCGATCCAGACGTCATTGGTCGGAATCGGCTTGCCCTTGCGCTTTAGCTCCGCAACGATGTCCGCATAGTGCCGCGTGGTCGGCTCGTTGACGTCGAACACCAGACAGTCGTTGAGCAATTCCTTAAGCCAGGTCTCGTAGGCAGCGTGGTTCCGCGACTGCCGGATTCCATGCCGGTATTCACCAAGCACAATCACCGGAATGGCCACTCGCTCCGCGCGTGCAAGGACTGCAACCACCGCAGGCTCGCCGTCGGCCGCCGCCGACAGGGCGTTCGTGTCCAGAATCATTTCCACACTTCCCGGTCAATCTGCTCGAACGCTTCCTCCACACGCTTTTCAACTCGCTTTCTCTCTCCGTGCAAGTCTTTGAGCTTTCCCACATGTTTCATCCATGGCTTGTCCGCCGAGATTGTCCCCAGTTTGTCCTGAAGCGCCTCGGTGACGAACTGCCGCAACGGAATACCACGCTCCGCGGCAACCGACTTGGCCCTGCGAAACAGGAAATCCGGTACCTCAAGAGTAGTTTTCATGAATGACCCATATTACCATATATCCATATTTATGGCTCTTTGGACCAACGAATCCGAGAGGAATCTCGGACTCCACAGCTCAATTGTTTCTGAGTCGCGATGCGGTCGGCATCCTGCGTGTCTGGAATGCCCACGGACCTTCACTCATCGTAGAATTGCCCCGTGAAAAGTGACCAGACGCTGTTGCTGCTCTCGGCCTCGATCTTGATCTTCGTGCTTTCCTTGTTTCTGCCTCTCGCTTCCGTACATAACTACTGTGAGAACCGAAGCGTAGCGGCTCTGTTTGCAGTCCTGGCAGCGATTGTGTCTCTCTTCCTGTTTCGCAATCGCGCCTCATCGAGGGCAAGGAGCATCGCATCCGGCGTAGGCCAAACTCTGTGCTTTGTCGCAGTCGCTACGAACGTAGCTTTCATTCTTTACGCCACACACCTGTGTCGCCACATGTTCGACCAGCTGCGATAAGGGCGGATGCCACACATCGATGGCATGTCGGCCCGCGAAAGCCGGCCCTTAAGTTCTCCCCGCCCAACCCGACCGTCGGGTGCCGCACTTCTCACGGGTCTTGAGAAGTGCGAACCAAACCGCTCGCACCATGAGCTTTTGATTTTCGAATCCCGGCCACCGACAACAGGGTTTTTCGATTCCACACTGGAATTGCAAAACCTGATGGGCGTAAAGTGTCCGCATGAGGACCCCCAGGATCTTCTTAGTCACGATTCTCGCTGCATCCGCGAATCCTCAGGCGTCGAAGCCTGCAACCGTAAGCGTGCTTCAGAAGTCGCACCCAGAAGTTTCATGGAATACCCAATCCGCCGTCGTTGCCGACGTTACGTGCGACGGAACACCCGATACGGTCGTTTTGGGCTCTCAGAAGGACAAGGTTGTCGTCGGCGTGATTTCAGGAGCGCATCCGGACAAAGACCAGTTACTCTCTTTCCCAATACGGCGAGATACGCAGGACGGGTTCTGTGCCGCTCCCAGCCGAATAAAATTGTCGTCACTGGACTGTGATTTCGATGAAGGGCCCCTTCCGGGCTGCAAGCCCATCAAAGGCTGTAAGGCGTTCACTGTCGTCGATGACGAGTGTGATTCTTTCAACTTCTACTGGGATTCCTCGCGCAAGGCCATTGCGTGGTGGCGACACTAGGTTCGTTAATGCTATCGGGCGAGTGGCAAACATCGATAGCATATCGGTCCGCGCCGCCCCTATGTTCTCTCCGCCCAACCCGACCGTGGGGTGCCGCACTTCTCGGGTTTCGAGAAGTGCGAACCAAACCGCTCGCACCATGAGCTTCTGATTTTCGAAGCCCTGCCACCGACAACCGCGTGGACAACCCTTTACGCCGCGTGAAGCGTGACCAGACACGGCGAGTGAACTCCATAGCATTGTCGCTTCAACCTATCGGATCTAAACTTTCGCCAGCCCGTTCCAACTCGCCGATGTCCAGTCCGTAACAATAGTTGATGAACTCTTTCCAGTTTCTTTCGCTGCTTCGACGGCTGCATTTAGGGCAACTTCCAATGTAGCGGATGCGTTCGTGGCAACGTAAGTCCCCGTTGGAAGGTGATAAGTGTTCCCATTGTCACCTTGAATCGTCCGCGCATAGCCCCTCTGCTGCATGCTCGCATGAAGTGCATCGTAGTCGTCCCAGGTGGCTGAATGAAGCTCAACCCTTGCAAGATATTTCGCCATTTTCGTCTCCTCTCAACTGTTCGGGAATCCAAAACGGGTCGCCAAGATCAGAAGACTGCAAAAAGTGGGGACACTGCCGATCCTTCATCTGCAGGAGCCGGTTGCTAGTAGCCAAGGTCTGACTATCACCGTCGTATTCCAAGTAAACGGAGTTGGCGTGGACTTTGTGCCATGGAGTGAATATTTGGGTGAACACCCCAACTGCCGCCGAAGCCAAAACTCCGTTTGCCCAAACGACTTGAGGCCGTCCTCCTGCTGCACCGTAGTTTTCCGCCTCCTTCGCAAGCAACTCCTCTCTTAAGAAGCCCAAGCAGCGCATACAGAGGCATCCTGGCATTGAAAGGATGACCTGGCCTGAAACGGAGAAGCCGCTCCCAACTTCATGCACATCCATTCCAATATCTACGTACGGCACCAAGTATCGCCGGGCAGTTATCTCAAGCTCGTACCTATCTCGGTAGGTGTCTAAGGAACCGAAAATGATGTCGCTACCACGCAAGAGCTCGTGAAAATCCTGCCACTTCCCGTCGACGCGCTCTACACGGGCTAACGGGCTGATGCCGGTTATGAGGCGGGCAGCTACCAAGGTTTTGTGAGTTCCTTGAACGGCGTCCGCGGCCGTCGCACCGATCAGTCTGTTTAGGTTGGACTCTTCCACTCGGTCTGGATCAATCAGGTAGAAACTTCCGACCCCAAGATGTGCCAACTGCTGAGCGATGTGCGAGCCCCCGCCGCCGAGACCGACGATGGCCACACAGCAGCCGCCGAGAACGCACTCACTCTGACTGCCCAGAAAGCTTTGCCTCTTGGATCGCTCTTTCATTTGGGACTCCTGGTGATGGCCATCGGCGCGCCCACAATTGAAAACTCGGAAAACCGAAACGGCTCCCCATATTGTGGATGCCAGCAGAGACCAGCCGCCGAGTCCAAGCTGAGAACGACTGCGCCGTGCACCAGATGCGGCCGCACGTGCCAAAAGTCTGGAACGAACTTCGGGTTTTCGCGGAGGTCCGTCCTGCTGAACCACGGTTGCCCTCGGTGCTCATGGATGTGCACATGGAACATGCAGACCTCATGGCTGAGAGCGACCTGCATGGCCTTTCGTATTGCTGATGGCCCCATCATTGCGCCAACGGTGCGATCACGGAGGTAGTCCTCGTCAGCAACGGAGTGAAAATCGTGCGCGAGAACAACCACGCCTGATGGTTTCAGCGCGCCCACTCGGCACGAGAAGAAGCCCACGCGCTCGGAAGCAAAAGGGTGCGGGCGGCACAGGTCGTCGAACGAGCGGCCAAGCAGAGCCCGAGTGATCTTGAAGGCCACCCTCATCGGAAGGCCATCATGTGCTGGGCTAGTATCTGAGCTAGGCGCTGATCCGCCGGCACGCTGTTCCAGGACCATGTGTGCCAATTGCGGCTCAATATTGTGTGGGTCGACCAATTGGGCCACTTCCCGAGGTTTACTGACAAGAAGAGGCGTGTCGGGTAACCACCGCTGCTATGTTGCTGCGGGCACAGTAGAGCGTCGAGTGTCCCGGGCGCACAAGGATGCTTGAGTTCGGGCAGGAAAATGTACTCTACCCCGCCCTCTGACATCTCTCGCGCGCCTGGGCAAATGCGCCTTAGGTCTTCCATTTCGTCGATGGGGCGCAGCATTTAGGCAGACCCTCCTTGGCGCGCATGGCTGATGAAGACTTCGCCGCCCTTAATGTGAATCTTCTGGCTGTCGTCGAGCGGCTTGAGCTCGCCGTGCACGACTTCGTCCAGTTCCTTTGCAGTGTCTACGCCCACGAGTTTCTTGAAATCTGAAACGACGTAGGTGCCTTCGGGCACGTGATGTGATTTACCATCCACCGTCACAACGACTTCTTTCTTGTGGTGGTGGCCATGTTCCCCGAATTGTTCATCGCCCACTTCAACTGCTTGTCCCGCGTCCTTGTGTTCCATGTTCTGTCCTCCCCGGCAGCGTTTGAAGGTTTGCTGCCAATGACAGACTACAAAAACAAATTGCGCGTGTCAATTAAACAAACTATGGTGTTTGTATGGCAAACATGTTTGCTCTATTGACAGGCGCGAGTGCGGGGTGCAGAATGAGCATTGCCACTTACCCCACAGGAAAAACGCTTCTACCAGAAACTGGGAAAGCGTCTAGCTTCTGCGCGTGTCCGCGCGCAGCAGCACCCTTCCCAAGGAGACCTCGCCATGGCGCTTGGTCTATCAAGAACGTCGATAACGAACATCGAACGTGGTAGGCAGCCAATCCAACTACATACGCTCTATAAGATTGCCGATGTACTCGGTGTTGAACCAACGGCGCTGCTCCCCGTGGCATCCGACAGCGCGAAACATGGGCGATCAGAGACCACTCTCAAACAGAACGAGTGGCTGCAGAAAATCACGCCCCGCGGAGACGAGACAAATGCAACAGACTCGCCAGGAAATAAGAAAGCAAGTAAGTAAACTCCTTAGAGAAAACGAAGTCACGCACTCCCCCGTTCCAGTGGAAAAAATTGCTCAGAGTCTTAATATCCAGGTTAGGTTTGAGGAAGCGGATGACGACCTCTCCGGCGCACTAATTCGGGACCCCAAAGGCCGTGTGGTAATTGGGGTTAATTCAGCCCATCACCCCAACCGCCAACGGTTCACGGTGGCGCACGAGATCGGTCACTTCATTCTCCACAAGGGAATAAGCCTGCACGTCGACGAAGATTTTCGCGTTAACCTTCGTGACGGGTCGGTAAACAGAGACGAGATACAGGCAAACGCTTTCGCCGCTGAACTGTTGATGCCGACGGAGTTCATCGAAAAAGATACAAAGAAGCTCGGCCAAGTTGATCAGCAAGCGCTGGAAAGGCTGGCTCGACGATACCAAGTCAGCGCTCGTGCCATGGAAATTAGGCTGACGAACCTAGGCCTGTGGACGCCACTGTAAATCTCACATGAAAGGGAATAAAGGACGCTGAGTTATCGCGAGATCACCCCCCTTCTGCGCCCCACATAAGTCAAGCGCAGCCGTCACTGACAATCCCCAACGTTTCGTGCGATTCTTAGCGTAGCGATACGGCAGAGGAAGCGCCCCTCGGCAAATCAGGAGCCCGACAGCTCTAAGTCTAAGAAGAATAAAGACTTTACCTCTAAGTCCTTATTCCCCAGAGACCTGGCGGGGGAGAGCTGCTAAAGTCTTGATTCTAATAGACCGGGGGGGAGGGGGGGGGTACCCCCTTAACGACTTAGTTAACACGAATCGCAAGTCGAAACCGACAGCGAAAATCGCGCTCGTAGAGACTAGGATTCGAACCAGGAAAGCGTTCCCTTTCTGCCAACGTCGGTAATGAATGTCCCCTTTCCACGGCCCTTCCAAGCCCCATTTGCAACTTTCTAAAGCCTGATACATCATCAAATTATGAAGTTTTCTGTGGGGAAATCAGTTTCGATTGCCATTGGCGTTTTCGTGTGCGCAACGCTCGCATTCGCGCAGCTAGATCTCATCGACAACGTGCGCGAACAGCTCATGCGCAACAACGTTTCCGGCGCTGACAGCTTAGTTCGGACTTACAAATCGCAACACGGAATCACGCCCGAATATCTCGAAGCGCTTTCGTGGATGGCTCGCGGAACCGCGATGACGAAGCAATGGGATCAAGCCACAACTTACGCCACCGAAACGCGCACTCTCTGCGAGCAGCAACTCACCAAGCGCAAACTCGACGCCGAACCGCATCTCCCAATCGCGCTCGGCGCAGCGTATGAAGTTTTAGCGCAAGCAGCAGCCGCAAAAGGCCATCCGGACGAAGCTGTCCGCTTGCTGCGCTCAGCAGCGGTTCGCTATCGAAGCACGTCCATCGTTCCGCGGCTGCAGAAGAACATCAACGTCCTCTCGCTGACCGGAAAAGCAGCTCCTGCAATCGAAGCAGCCCAGTTTCTTGGCCCAAAACCGCCAACGATCGCGTCGCTCAAAGGCAAGCCAGCACTGCTGTTCTTCTGGGCACATTGGTGTTCCGACTGCAAAGCCGAAGCTCCAATCATTGCCCGATTGCGCCAGGAATTCGCGCCGCAAGGATTAGCCGTAATCGGACCAACCAAGTTCTACGGCTACGCAGCGCAAGGCAACGACGCAACTCCCGCGCAAGAACGCCAGTACATCGATTCCGTTCGCCAGAAATACTACGCAAGCCTGCAAGACATGCCAGTTCCGCTGAGCAACCGGAACTTCGCCACGTATGGAGCGAGCACAACGCCAACTTTGGTAGTCCTGAATCGCGCCGGCCAAGTCTCGCTCTATCATCCAGGAGCAATGCAATACGAAGACCTGCGAGCCGCCATCGAGAAAGCGGCCAAATAGCCTTACCCGCGCCGAATGTAGGGCTTAGCGCGACACTACGCAGCCGCGCCTGATCTCCGTCCTCCGCAAGGGATATTTCTTCCCTCTTTCTTGCCAGCGCGTGACCCGATTTCCTCCTCGCTTTCCGCAACTACTAGTGAGACCGGAAAGATCGCGCTCACCAGGAGGAATTCCAATGACCCCAAGATTCGTATCTACGACCCTGCTTTCGATCGCCGCACTGACTTGCATGCTGATCCAGGCTCAACCAGCGCTCGCGACTTGGGGATCATTCACTTCGCTGGGTTCGACGACCTTGAACTCGGATGTATCGTGCGCGCCGACTTCGGCTGGCCAAGCGGTGTGCGCCGCAAGCAGCTTCGGCAACACGATCGTCGTCAGCCAGTTCGATGGTTCGACTTGGACTGGCTGGAAGAAACTGTCAGGCGCCGTCAGCTCCGCACCAAGTTGCGCGGCAGATGGCAGCGGTCATGTCGTGTGCGCAGCGCGCGGTTCCACTGGCGGCTTAGTTGCCACGGTATTCAACGGAACCACTTGGAGCACCGAAGCAAAGGTGAAAGCAGCATTGGGATCGGGTCCGAGTTGCGCTTCGCTCGGCAGCGGCCGCGTTCTGTGCGCCGCGCGCAGCGCCAGCGGCGGATTGACGTCCAGCGTGTTCAACGGAACCGCGTGGAGCGCATTCGACAACCAGACAGCGACAGCAACGGGAGCTTTCGGCTGCGGGAGCGACGACGCTGGACGCGTGGTCTGCGCCTCGCGAGACAACACCGGGAAAGTCATCGCGAATCGCTACAACGGAACAGGCTGGGATGGATTCATCAACCTCGGCGGCCTGGCAACCAACGATTTGACATGCGGAGATTTCGGCGTCAATGGCCAGTTCGTGTGCTTTGCCCGCGGGACCGACCTGGCGCTTTGGGGATCTCGTTTCACAGGCGGTGCGTGGAGTGCGTCGCAATGGACGGCTTGGGGATCGCTGGGCGGCGCGTTCTATTCGAAGGGAAGTTGCTCGGTGCTCAGCAGCGGCCAGTTGATCTGTGGTGCAGTTGGATTGGCGGACAGCGCGCTGTATGTGAACGAGTACAACGGAAGCAGTTGGGTCGGATTCGCCAAGCTGGGTCAGACGGCGATCGGCAGCCCAAACTGCTCAAACCTCAAAAGCGGCCAAGTTCTGTGTGTTGTGGTGGGCACAAACAGCAAGGCTGTCGGAACAGTCGGGCCGTAACGCCAGCACAAACCTAGAAGTGAAGGGAGCAGCGGATAGATAGGCGCTGCCCCCTTTCTCTTCATTCGAGGTTTGCCTCGGTCGGTGAGAAATCACTTCTCACAAATAAAGCTCACAAATCTGAAAGTCTGACCCGATTTACCTCTCGCTTTCCGCAGTTCTAGATAGGAAGTAAAGAGGCGAGCCGAATCGAACGGTGCTCGCGCAGTCCTTACCCAGATATCCGCAGCTACAACGTTTGCAGGTCCCAGGAGGAAATCCGTGCGTACTCAACTTCGCCTTTCCGTTGTCCTAATCGTGCTGACCGTTTGCTCAGCATCGGTCATCGCGTTCGCCCAATCGCCCAAAGCGGCAGCAGCCACAGTTGTTCCCAGCCTGGTGGACTTCAGCGGGAGCGCTCGCGACGCTGCGGGCAAGCCGCTTACAGGCGTCGTGGGGATTACGTTCTCCCTCTATCGGGAAGAGACGGGAGGTTCCGCGCTGTGGATCGAGACGCAGAACGTCCACGCTGACGCCGCCGGACGCTACAAGATTTCCCTCGGCGCTGAGAAGGCACTGTCGAAGGACTTGTTTGGCGCGGGGGAAGCTCGTTGGCTGGGAGTTCAGATTTCAGGTCAAAGTGAGCAGGCGCGAGTGCTTCTGCTAAGCGTCCCCTACGCGATGAAAGCGCAAGATGCGGAAACGCTTGGTGGCATGCCAGCCTCCGCCTTCTTGAGAGCGGGAAATGACAGCGGCTCGGGATCCATCGCCCAGAAGCTGCCTCCGACGGTGCATGGGAATGGAACGATCGGTTACGTGCCGCTATGGACCGCCAAGAACATCATCGACAAGTCTTCGATATTTCAGTCCGGCGCGAATGTTGGCGTGGGAACGACTACCCCAGCAGCACTGTTCGACCTAAATGGCACGGGTAACATCCGCAATACGCTGACACTGTTTCCCAACGCCAGCGCCAACACGCTCGCCATCTCGGGAACGGCTTTCAACATTGACCACACGGGCATCATCACCTTTGCAACGGGGCAGACGTTTCCGGGCAAGGGCGGAACCGGAACTGTGACGAGCGTTGGGCTCGCCGCCCCGACCGCTGACTTCACGGTAAGCGGCTCGCCGGTCACGACTGCGGGCACTCTCTCGATCGCATGGAATCAAGCGCCGACGGCTTCGAGTATCGCCAATGCGATCGTGAAGCGCGACAGTCTGGGAAACTTCGCGACGAATTCCGTAACCGCGAACACTAGTGTGGTTACTCCCACAGTTACCACAAACGCTGTCAACACGCTCACACTGAGCGCAGCCACGACGAATCCGGTCGCAGTTTCCGGCATCAGCTCCGCTTCTAACGCCACTGCCATATTCGGACATTCCACCAGCACAGGTTCGGGAACAGCTTATGGTGTTCTCGGCGGTGCGGACGGTCCCAGCGGAGTTGGAGTCTGGGGCTATAGCAACGGCAGTTCCGGCTATGGTGTGCAGGGCAAGGGCGCGCAGAACGGTGTATTTGGCTGGTCGGGCAGCAACAGTTCGCACTGGAACGATATTCGATCGGTCGGAGTACAAGGCGACACTGCGACCACGCAGGGTGTTGGTGTACTGGGTACGACGGACAATGGCTGGGCGGGGTTCTTTGCAAATGACGATACGTCGGGCGGTTACGCCACTTTGGCGCTGGTCAATAACGGACCTGGCGGGTATCTCATTGAGGCAGACACGGCGTTCTCCTCGGAACTCTTGCTCGATACCGCAGGAAACCTCAGCATTGCCGGAAACATGTCAAAAGCTGGCGGCTCTTTCAAGATCGATCATCCGCTTGATCCGGCCAACAAATATCTCTACCACTCATTCGTCGAATCGCCGGACATGATGAACATCTACAACGGCGTCGTCACGCTTGACGGCAAAGGGCGAGCTTCTGTTGTGCTGCCCGACTGGTTTGAGGCTCTTAATCGGGACTTCCGTTATCAACTCACCGCCATCGGCGCGCCGGGTCCGAATCTCTACATCGCGGAAGAAGTTTCCGGCAATCAGTTCAAGATTGCCGGCGGTAAACCCGGATCGAGAGTCTCGTGGCAGGTCACTGGAGTTCGCCACGATGCCTGGGCTGAAGCGCACCGCATCCCCCTCGAGGTGGAGAAGAAGGGCGCCGAGCAAGGCCACTATCTGCATCCCGAGCTAATCGGGAAGGATGCCAAGCAGTACGGCATGCCTGCCAACGCGCTCGCACACGCGAAAAGCGTCCGGCAATAGATCTTCCTCTGGCAGGCGGCATAGCCGTCTCGCCATGACTGTAGAAAAGCAAAAATCAGAAGGAGAAAGTATGAAGACGAAAAACCCCCGTTTCGTGATGGTCCTGTCCGCCCTGCTGGCAATTCTCACAGTGGCCGCTAGTGGCCAGTTCCTTAGCCGAGTCTCTCCCAGTCACAAAGGATTTCGCAATGTTGGGAATCAGCAAGAAGGCGATGCACCCGCTGCCAGTCAGCAATGGTCGCTGTTGTTTCCCACGGACATCCTGGATGAACGCGGCGCCGGCGCGGCCGTTTACGATGCGCCCACTAACAGCCTGATCGTCTTCAGTGGCGGCAACTACGTAGCCGTGCCGAACGACGTCATCTCCCTGAAGAACGCGAACGGCATCGGAACGCCCGACTGGACAACTGTAATTCCCGATGGTGCTCCCGGCTCGCCCGCGGGACGAACGTTCATTACTGGCGTTTACGATCAGGCCAACAGCCGGATGATCGTGTTCGGAGGCTGCTCATTCACCGGGGATTTCTGTACGAGCTACCTGAATGACGTTTGGGTTCTGACCAATGCCAACGGAGTAGCAGGTACGCCCACGTGGGAGCAACTGACACCAGCAGGCACTCCGCCGGCACCTCGCTGGGCGCAGGGCGCTGCTTATGATCCGGTGAACAATCGCATGATCATTTACGGCGGCGACAATCAGTCGGTCGTCTTTTCGGATACTTGGGTGCTGAGTAATGCGAACGGCCTGGGCGGAACTCCGACCTGGACGCAGCTTTCGCCTGCCGGTGGTCCGCCCGAGGGCCAGGACTCACCATCGGTTGTTTATGACTCCACCAACAATGTGCTGATCGAGTTCGCAGGAACGACAAGTGATTTTGGTCAGGACACGAACTCCGTCTGGACGTTGTCGAACGCCAACGGACTGGGAGGTGCACCCGTCTGGAAGAACATCATGAAGAACGGCAAGGCGGGCCCTCCGAAAAGAGACGGATTCGTTTCTGCCTATGACAGCGTGAACAATCGTTTGCTGATTTTCGGAGGCAACGCGAATACGGCGAGCGGTTTTCCGCAATTGAACGACGCGTGGGTACTCGCCAACGCCAATGGCCTTTCGGGCAAACCGAAGTGGACGAAGCTGGCTCCCTCTGGCCCCAAGCCAGGTGGACGAACAAGCGCGATGGGTGGCTACGACGCGGCGAATAATCGACTGATCCTGTACGGCGGCGCTAGTTGGGATGCCGATTTCTTCAGCACGTGGGTGCTAACCGGCGCCAACGGGTTGCAGTAGAAACGAGCGCGTGACGGGCGCGGCCAATGGCTGCGCCCGTTGCAACAATTCAGGGCAAAAGACCGGAATAACCCGGAAACGGACGGTCAATATCCGCGGTTATATTGCTCAAGCTGGTCTGAAATCCTAATCTTCGAGGTGAATGCCGACAGGTGCCCCGGTTTGGAGATGGATGGCAAGAGAGCGGAACCAACGCTTTTCGTTGGCTCGCTTTGCTGCTGTTTGTCTCGGGCTGCTGCTTCTTCTAAACGGAGTCACGCTCCGATGTCGCGCACAAGACACGGACGATGAGGACGGGTACGACGCGCCCACGCCCTTCGCAATACTGGCACTGAATTTCGATCGGTACGGCGGAGTTGAGGTCAATGTCAACCTTGACACGCCCCCCAAGGACTGGCATCCCATTCAAGCGGGACTCGGGGAAGCGCTCCATTGTTCGCCTGAGAGTTTTTCCCATCCAGCGCCGAATGGTTACGAAGCCCGGATTGTCCAGCGGACGCCGGCAAAACAACAGGACCAGGTTCGAGAGATGCTCTCGGCGACGCGCCTCCGGCAGCTTCGCGGACACTGCTCCAACACGCTTGTCACCGAAGGATGGATTGTTCGCGGCGACATACCTCTCCAGTCGCTGGCGCTTGCTTTGGCGCAAGAGGGAAAGCAGACGTTGATCGTCGGCGTGAATCACCCGGCGGGGGCGTTCGAAGAGCACTCGGCTGCGCAGTCTGTAAGGTTCGCTGGTTCGGCAAGCTCTCTCACATACAACTACAGGCTGAATGACAATGCGGCGATTGGGAGTCTTCATCTCGCCTATGGATTCCATCGTTCCGACTTAGTCCGGCAATCGGCGATCTCTTTGGGATTTCTGTTGCTGCCGCTGATTATCACGCTTTGGATGCGTCGCGCCGCATTGAAAGACGCCGCCGAAGATCCGACCGCAGCGTGGTTCAGCTACTTCAAGACGCTGCAGTGGTGCGTGAATGGGACGATGCTCTTGTGGATGGTGGCGCGGACGAGCGTTCGCCAGGGTCTGGAAAACCTGATTGCTTTCCGGTTCGGCGATGTGGAGTGGCAGGCGGCCCTGGCGAGAACCGCGGTCACTATGATTCCGCCGTGGTTCGTGTATCTGCTGTGCCTGGCGTTTTCGTATGAAGTGTTTGTGCAAGTGCGAGGGAATCGGTGGAAGCGCCATGAATTTCTGCTGAATCAGATATGTACGCTGGGCGCGCAATTCTTTCCGCTGATGTTCATCTTCAGCGCGATCGACTTTTTGCGAGCGGCGCCGAAGATTTCGGTTGTTCTCTTTGGGGCGGCGTATTTCTCGCGAGTACTTTGCGTGCGCGGCGCGGCGGCAGTTTCCGGGTCTGCCCCGGAAGCGCTGACGACTGGTGAACTCCGCGATCGTATCTTCCAGTTGGCAGCGAAAGCTGGAGTCAAGATCAAGCATGTCTTTGTGCTAAGCGCGGGCAAATCGCAGGTTGCGAATGCCTTTGCCGCCAAGAGCAGCATCGTGATTTTCACCGATTATTTGCTCCAGCGCATGAGCAAGCGCGAAGTCGATGCCATCACGGGGCACGAACTGACGCACTTGCGGCTGGGCCATCCGCGAAAACTCGGGCTCACTCTGCTCGTCGCGATTCTGTCGCCTACTTTGTTTCGCGGGTGCTGGAGCATGGCGAGCAGCTTTGTAGTCGGTGGGCTAAGCGCGATTGCAGGACCGGACAAGTACGACGTTGTTCACCAGCTCAAGTTCGCGGAATGGCTCCAGCAACGGCCGCAACTTGATCTGGTGCTGGTGGCGGCGGGATTCGCCATCTTCTACCAACGCGCGCGGATCTTCGAACGCGCTGCCGACCAAGGCTCCGTGCAACTGGTTGGCGATCCCGAAGCGATGATCACCGGATTGCTCAAGCTCAGCCGGCTGAACCTGATGCCGATCCAGTGGGGCAAGGTGACAGGATCGATCCTCACCCATCCTTCCACGCTCAAGCGGATCGAGCACATTGCACAGATCGGTAACGTACCGCCGGAACGGCTACAGCAGATTCTTGCGGAGCACGAGCAGGAACAGAAAGCGTGGCGTGCTGCATCGCAGGGAGAATTCGTGGCGGTGCCGGGCGAACACTATTCGGTTCCGGAGGCTGCGTCGCAGGTGCTGACGACCATGGGCGCGGCTCGGCGGGCGACGAACAGCTTGTGGATACTCATTGCGGCTCATGTGCTGCCGCCCGCGTTGGTTGTTCTGCTCGTGAACAAATTCCACTGGGCGGGATGGCTCGCGGTCAGTGTTTACTGCGCGGGGGCGCTTGCATGTGTCGGAGGCTACTCCGTGTTGACGGCAATGCTCGGGCTGCGTGGGCGTAAGCAAATTCGGAAGGCGTTTGCCCGGAAGTTCGAGTCGGAGGGCATGGCCGTTACGGGGAACAATGCGGTGCTGATGGGATTCTCGCCTGGAGCCGCGCTTCTTTGTGACTGGGTACAACTGGGATACAGGCTTTCTGGTCTTGCTGCGCGACCGCATGGTTTTTCTTGGCGACAAAATCCGCTTTGCCTTGAAGTTCGATCAAATGGGCGTGATCCGGATGGGGGCGGCAGGTCCAGCGTGGTGGACCAGAAATCGTATCTATTTGGATTGGAGAGACACGGGCACGGGCCGCGAGGGAACATTCAATCTCCTGACGCACGAGCCGGTCTCGATCAGCAAGTACAGGGATGAAGCTAAGGACTTGCTCCAACGATTGCAAGACTGGCGAGCCAATCCAAGTTCATTTCCGGAGACACCGGCGTCGATGCTGTCGATTGAGCCACCTGTGCTTGGGGAGGTGACCAGCCAGTCGCCCAAGGAAGTTTTGTCTGGCGCGAAGATGAATGCAATCGCCGTGCTGATCCTAGGGGTAGGGTATGGTGTCGCGATGCTGTTGAGCATCTCGCCATGGTATGTGTTCAGCGTGATTGTTCTGCTTCGCATCTACGAACGAATTCCTTATTGGCGGTATCGCGAACTGGATGCGCCGGCCATGCGGGCGGCGATCGCGGTGGCGCGCGCGCAGGCAGGCAGCGGGCGGTAGGGCACTCCTCTTCAATAAACCCTGAGAGTTGGGTCGCTTGGTGTTGCGCGGGCGAGCCGCCCTCGCGCAGCCGGCGGGCCGCCAGCGCTACAACGATGAGCTTAGGACTGGAGAGTCGTGGCTTGATCGCGGCGGCGGGCTTGAATCTCGATATAGACGTTAACGAGCGAAACCGCGGCTGGGGTTACGCCCGGAATGCGCGAAGCTTGGCCAATGGTCTGGGGCTGCACGTGGCGTAGCTTTTCCTGCATCTCTCGCGAGAGACCGCTAACGGATTGATAGTCGAACCAAATCGGAATGTGGCGCTGCTCGGCCTTTTTCAGGCGCTCGATAGCGCGCTCCTGCTGGTCGAGATAGCCGGCGTACTTGATTTCGGTTTCGATCGACTTGAGTTCGTTGCGGGCGGCGGAAGAAAGATGAACCGCGGAGAACGCTGAGTTCGCAGAGAGATGCTGGTCGAAGTATGCCGGGGCCAGTTCCCGCAGAATTGGCGCGAGGCGCTCAATCGTGATTTCCGGGCGCTTCAGGAATTGCGCCAGGGGCTGGCCTGATGCGCCGGAGAAACCCGCCTCTGCAGGTCCTTGCATTTGGACGGGCGAGTCGCCCGTCCCCACAACTGCCGGGGCCGCACTTGGAGTGGCAGCACTACCCATTTGCTCCAACATCGCACCGGTGAGTTTCGTCTTCTCCAGCAACTGCTTCATCTCCGACATACGTTGCTGCTTGGTTTGGAAGTCTCCCCATGCAGTGTCGGAGATCAGACCGACGCGGCGGCCGTGCGGGGTCAGGCGGCGGTCGGCGTTGTCGATGCGCAGGTGGAGACGGAATTCCGCGCGCGATGTGAACATGCGGTAAGGCTCGTTGGTGCCCTTCGAAATCAGATCGTCGATCAGGATGGCCGTGTAGGCTTCGGTGCGGTCGAGGATTAGTGGCGACTCGTTCTTTACTTTGAGCGCGGCGTTGATGCCTGCCATCAGACCCTGACATGCGGCTTCTTCGTAGCCGGAGGTGCCGTTGATCTGGCCGGCGAGAAACAGGCCGGTAATCTTCTTTGTCTCCAGTGTGCGCGTGAGCTCGGTTGGATCGATCGAATCGTATTCGATGGCGTAGCCGGGGCGCATCATTTCGGCCTGATCGAGGCCGGGGATAGATTTCAAAATCGCCAATTGCACATCAATCGGCAGCGATGTGCTCATGCCGTTGACGTAGATTTCGTGCGTGTTCAGGCCCTCGGGCTCGAGAAAAAGTTGATGAGTGAGCTTGTCGGGAAACTTTACAATCTTGTCTTCAATCGAAGGACAGTAGCGCGGGCCAATGGATTGAATCTGTCCGCTGTACATCGGCGAACGATGCACGTTCTCGCGAATGATGCGATGCGTTTCGTCGGTCGTGAATGCGATGTAGCACGGGACCTGCTTGTCGTGCAGCGCAATCTGGCGGGTGCGGAAACTGAAGGGAGTCGGATCGGCGTCGCCGGGCTGAATGTCGAATTTCGACCAGTCAATCGTGCGGCCGTCAAGGCGAGGCGGCGTTCCAGTTTTAAGACGGCATCCGCGGAGACCAAGCTTCTTAAGGGATTCACCCAGAAGAACTGCGGCAGGCTCTCCGGATCGTCCCGCCGGGTATTGCTGCTCGCCGCAATGGATCAGGCCGTTGAGAAATGTGCCGGTAGTGATGATGACAGCACGAGCGGAAACGCGGCGGCCATCGCGGAGGAGAATGCCGGTGATGCGGTCGTTGGTGGGAACGTCGTTGGTCGTTAGTCGTTGGTCGTTAGGAAGAGCAAACGCCTCCCCTTCGAGAAACTCAGAACTGGAAGGAGATTTGCGCGGTGAGTCCGCGAACGACGAACGACCATCGACCAACGACGGCTCTGACGGCTCCAAAATCACGTCCGCCACTTCCGCCTGCTTGATCTTCAGGTTCGGTTGCGATTCAAGTACTTCGCGCATTTTCAGGCGATAGGCTTGCTTGTCGCACTGGGCGCGCGGCGACCAGACGGCTGGACCTCGCGAAGTGTTGAGCAGGCGGAACTGGATGCCGACTGCATCAGTGACTTCACCCATGATGCCGCCCAAGGCGTCCACTTCGCGGACGAGATGGCCTTTGGCGATACCGCCGATGGCCGGGTTGCAGGACATTTGCGCGATCAGATCGACGTTGAGCGTGAAGAGCGCGGTCTTCAGGCCCATTCGGGCGGCAGCCATCGCGGCCTCGCATCCGGCGTGACCAGCACCGACTACGACTACGTCGAAATGTTCGTTGAACGTCTGCATGTGCGCTTGTATCAACCCGAAGCAGCGGAGGAACAACGGACTGCTTCACCCAATCGCGGTAACCTACAGACATTGTAGCAACGTCGGCCATGACCAGGGTGGCGGGACGGCCGTACTCGCGACGGGAACGTCCCGTCCAAGCCGACTTGGACGGGACTCTCATATTCTGGCGACATTTGCTATCGATAAGAAGGCGGCAACGGGTTGCGATCCTGAAATCCCCGTTGATGCCAATAGGGATAGGTAATCACGGGCGCGCTGGCTTCATCCAGTCTCTTGACCTGCTCGGCGCTCAACGTAAAGCTGGCAGCAGCCAAGTTGTCACGCAGTTGGTGTTCATCGCGAGCTCCAATGATTACGCTGGAGACAGTGGGTTTGCGCAGCAACCAGTTCAGCGCAACCTGCGGAACCGTCTTGCCAGTTTCGGCGGCTACGACGTCGAGCGCGTCCACTACTTTGTATAGATATTCATCCGGGACTTGCGGTCCGACGTCCCCGGTCTTGTGCAAACGGCTCACCTTTGGCATGGGTGCACCGCGACGGAGTTTCCCGGTAAGCCGTCCCCAGCCGAGCGGACTCCAGACCAAAGCGCCCACACCCTCCGCATAAGCCTGCGGCATCAACTCCAACTCATAGTCGCGCCCGATGAGCGCGTAGTAGACCTGGTGAGCCACATAGCGCGCCCAGCCATATCGTTCGGATGTGTCGAGAGATTTCTGTAAATGCCATCCCGAGAAGTTCGACGCCGCGATGTAGCGTACCTTCCCTTCGCGCACCAGACCATCGAGCGTGTTCAAGGTCTCGTCAATCGGAGTCAGCGCGTCGAAGCAATGCATGTGATAGACGTCGATGTATTCGATTCCGAGCCGCTTCAGGCTGCCTTCGATTTGCCGCGTCAGGTGGTAGCGGGACGAGCCGACATTGTTCGGTCCCTTGCCGAATTGAAAGGTGGCCTTGGTCGAGATGAGCACGCTTTCACGCGGGAGATGCTGGATCGCTTTGCCAAGAATCTCCTCGGAAAGGCCATCGGAATAAATGTCGGCGGTGTCGAAAAAATTGACTCCGGCTTCCATGCAGAGATCGATGAGCTTCGTGGCCTCGGCCACACCAGTCTCACCCCACGCGCGGAAGAATTCACTTCCGCCCCCAAAGGTTCCCGTGCCAAAGCAAAGTACCGGGACCTTCAAACCACTTCTGCCAAGTTGTCGAAATTCCATAGGCGTATTTTACGTCCATTGGACGACGAACCCCAGTGGCGGGTCGCAACGTTTTTGAGTTGGGCAGGGTTGCCGCTGGCTCAAGGAAGAATTCCGCATCCCTCCACGTCTTGTGATCCACAGGCTCGCAATCGTATAGTGATAGGCCTTGGGGTGATTATGGAAATGAAAACCTTTTTGTCTCTTCTCGACGAGCGCATTCATAAATATGATCTGCTCTGCCATCCTTTTTACCAAGCGTGGTCCGCTGGCGAACTGACGCGCGAAGACCTGCGTGAGTACGCCGAAACCTATTACCAGCATGTTGACGCGTTCCCTACATACCTTGCGCAGTTGGGAGTTCGCCTGGAAGAAGGCGACCTGCGCCGCGCCGTGCTGGCCAACATGACGGATGAAAAGGGCGGCGAGGATGCATTCGGCACTCCCGAGCCTTCGCATGCGGAGCTTTGGCTGGATTTTGTCGAGGGCATGGGCGGGAACCGTCATCCGAAAAAACATTCCGTGCCGGAGATGCGTGGGCTGATTCGCTGGTTCCAGCATGTGGCCAGCGAGGGCACGCCGGAAGAGGCGCTGGCGGCGTTCTACGCCTATGAATCGCAGGTGCCGCGCGTTGCCGCAGAAAAAGATCGCGGCCTGCGTGAGCAGTATGGCGCCGACGAGAAGACACGCCAGTATTTCACGCTGCACAAGACCGCCGACGTCTATCACTCGCAGGTATGGCGGAAGCAGTTGGAGAAACGGGTGGAGGCGAATCCGGAAGTTGCTGAAAGAGCCCTGGTAGCAGCGGAGAGCGCGGCACGGAAGCTATGGGAAGCGCTGGACGGGATTGAAGCGCGACGACTGGAGCGCGTCGCCGCTTAAGGTCCGACGAACTTGCGCTGTAAATGGGAAGGCAGATAGTTAATATGCCTTTTATAATCTCTGTGTCATGCATCGACCATGCGGGCGCCGTGCAGTATTAGCATTCACTATTTGTCTCCTAGTAGCAATCGCGAGCGCACAATCTACCGAGAATAAAGATCCCGCCCCACCGATCCATTCCCAGATTGAAATAGCTGACCTTCAGAAGAAGGCGGAGGCAGGTGACTCGTCTTCAGCGGACGCTCTCGGACGTGCCTACGAGGATGGATCCGGCGTCCAGAAGAACTTGGAGAAAGCGGCATTCTGGTATCGCAAGGCGGCTGACCAGGGAAACGCAAAAGCACAGAATAGTCTTGGCGTTCTGTATTGGACGGGGGACGGGGTAGAGAAGGACAAGAAGGAAGCCGTCTCATGGTTCCGCAAGTCAGCCCGTCAAGGCGATGGTTCGGGGATGTTCAACCTGGGAATGGCCTACTACAACGGTGAAGGTGTAAACACAGACGATTCCCTCGCCTATGGCTGGTTCATGTTGTCCAGTGAAGCCGGAAGTCGCGCGGGCAAGGACGCTGCCGCACGTTCGCAGAGTGAACACCCGCACATGTTCGCGGAAGCCTGCCTCAGGGTGGGTCAAATGTTCGAAAAGGGCGAGGACCTACCGAAGAATATTGACTCAGCAGCGCTCTGGTATGGGAAAGCTCAGGCATTGGATAGCAGAGAGGTGTTGGGCAGCGACGAAGCCTTGCTGCGTCTTGGAGCGATGTATCTGAGAATCAATAACTACAGTGAGGCAGAGCGTTGGTGTGAAAAGGCAGCGAAGGCGAGGCTGACCGGTGGGTATTTTTGTTTAGGGTACATGTATCAACGCGGATTAGGGGTTGCCCAGAATCCGAAGGAAGCCTTTCGATGGTACGAACAAGGTGCGCGTGCCACTCATGTTCCCTCGATGTGGGTCCTCGCCCAGATGTACGAAAAGGGCGAAGGAGTCCCTGCGGACCGTTCCGAGGCGCTCGCGTGGTCGTTGCTCGCTGCTGCAAGGCACAATCATGATGCCTTGTCAGAAGCGAAGAAGCTTCGGTCATCGATGACCGAAAAGGAATGGAAAGCCGCACAGAAGCAACTGCGGCAGCATAACCTTGATCCGACGGTGGTCGAGTCGCTCCTAAAGTACGATCCACCTGTTACTCGTTAGCCTCGTTGTCCGCTATTGATAGATTCATGGCTAAACCCATCCCAATCCGCGCTCACGGTGAAGCGGAAGAGACTGTCGAACTTAAGCACACGCTCGCCGCACACCATCCTGAATTGCCGCCTGTCTATTCCACTCCCGACATGATTCGCCTGATGGAGACGGCATGCTTCCACGCGCTGCAGCCTTTTTGTGAACCGGGCGAGATCACGGTGGGCATCTCAATCCATGTGGAGCACCGGGCTGCGAGCGGAATCGGGATGCGCATTCGGGCGAAGGCGGAGTTGGAGTCGTTCGACGGGCGCTTCTACACGATGCGTGTGACGGCTAACGACGGGTCGCAGGGAATCGGCCGCGGAACCGTGGGGCGTGCTGTGGTGCACGTGCCGACTTTTATGGCGCGCATGCGGGCGAAAGCGGAAAAGGAGCAGGGGTCTCCCAAGCGATGAGTACTCAAGTCGAAAAAGCGATTCAGTTCCGCCAGTTGCATCGTGGTCCCCGGGCGTTGGTGTTGCCGAATCCCTGGGATGTCGCAAGCGCGCGCGTTTTTGAAGAGGCCGGCTTTCCGGCGATTGCCACGACTTCTGCGGGTGTTGCGTTTTCGTTGGGATATCCCGACGGGCAGCGCATTTCACGCGAGGAGATGATCGCGCGCATCGGACGAATTGTGCGCGCGGTAAAAGTTCCGGTGAGCGCGGACGTTGAAGCGGGATACGGTTCTACGCCGGAGCATGCGGCGCGCACGGCGCGGGAGTTGATGGAGGCCGGTGCCGTGGGAATGAATCTTGAGGACACCACGGGCCGCGCGGACCAACCCCTCTTAAGTCTGGACGCGGCAGTGCAGAAGATTCTCGCCGTACGGGCGGAAGCAGCGCATATGCGCATCCCGCTCGTGGTCAATGCGCGCACCGACGTCAATCTGTTGCCGGGCGGAAATCCCGAGGCGGATTATCAGGAGACGGTGCGGCGGTTGCTCGCCTTCCGCGATGCGGACGCTGACTGCGTGTTCGCGCCGGGGTTGAAAGATGCGGAGACTATTGGACGACTGGCAAAGGCGGTTGAGTGTCCGCTGAATATTCTGGCTGGACCGGGATCGCCTTCGGTGCCGGAATTGGAGAAGCTCGGCGTGGCACGCGTAAGTGTGGGATCGGGATTTATGCGAGCGACTTTGGGACTTTTGCGACGTGCGGCCGAGGAACTGTTGTCGGCGGGCACATACACGGAAATTGAGCGCGCCATCCCGTACGCCGACGTCAACAAGATGCTCGGCGGCTAGACGTGGAAACTACCCAGTGCTGAAAGTCCTTGGCCTCGCCTCAGCCCCTAAAGGGGAGATTGATTTTGAAGGCTTACGGTATCGCTAAAGCGATGCCCTGATACAAACCAGCGTTCCCACAACCTGCTAGGCGTTCACCAGCGCCATCACCTGTTCTGGATAGCGGAGGCCGGCAGCGACGCCGAACGGGAAGACCTCGTTGAGGCGACGCAGTTCATCGGCGTGGAGCTCTACTTCGAGCGCGCCAACATTTTCTTCCAGATATTTCCGGCGCTTCGTACCCGGAATCGGGACGATATCTCCGCCCTGGGCCATCACCCAGGCGAGTGCCAGCTGTGACGGCTGGCAGTTCTTCTCTTTTGCCATCTCTTCCACTTGTTTCACAAGGTCAAGATTCTTCTGAAAGTTTTCCCCCTGGAAACGCGGCGAGTGGCGGCGATAGTCGTCGGCGGGAAGATCTTCGAACTTCTTGAATTGCCCGGTGAGGAAGCCGCGGCCGAGCGGGCTGTAGGAAACAAAACCAATCCCTAGTTCGCGGCAGGTCGGGAGAATCTCGGGTTCGGGATCGCGGGTCCAGAGGGAGTATTCCGTTTGCAAAGCGGCGATCGGATGAACTGAAACGGCACGCCGCAACGTTTCTACCCCAGCTTCTGAAAGCCCGAGATAACGCACTTTCCCTTCCTGTACCAGTTCCGCCATAGCGCCGACGGTTTCCTCGATTGGAGTCTTGGGGTCGACGCGGTGCTGGTAGTAGAGGTCAATGTGATCGACGCCTAGCCGCTTCAGACTTGCTTCGCAGCACTGTTTTACGTAATCGGGCTTGCCATTCACGCCGCGAGCTTGCGGGTTGGCAGGATCGCGAACGATGCCAAACTTCGTGGCCAGCACTACCTCGTCGCGCCGATCTTTGATAGCACGGCCGACAAGCTCTTCATTCGTATGCGGGCCGTAGACGTCGGCGGTATCGAGAAAGTTGACGCCGAGTTCGAGTGCGCGATGGATCGTCGCGATGGATTCGGTGTCATCGAAACCGGTATAAAACTCCGACATGCCCATACAGCCGAGACCAAGAGCGGAGACGCTTAGACCACTGTGACCAAGTTCTAGGGTTTTCATGAATGACTCCGAGGAATAAATGCGCAACAAGAAGTTTAGATGACGCGAAACGCGGAAACGAATCGTGGCGCAAGGAAGTACCGACAAATTTCCAAAGATGCCGAATCGGCTCGGCAGTTTGCACGGAGTGTTCCCGATCTGCGCCCGTTAGTTGCCGAAGGTAGAGGAAACGGCTCCGGTACTAGTTGTTTGATCAAGTTGCTTGAGGATCGGGATCAGTTTCAGGCCGGGAGACATGCGATAGAGAGCCCAGGCATGAAATGCCACCGACAAGTAATCCTTGAACAAGAGCAGAAGCAGACCGTCAATCGCGTAGAGCGCCATGCCTCCATACCAAGCCCATGCCTGCCCTTTGCGGGCAAAATTCCAGATCAAAACGAGCACTCCGGCGATGATGCCGTTAATAACAAAATCGAGCACGTAACCGGAGGTTCCAGCCTGATGCGCGAGTCCATCAACGATCTGTGTCAAGCCGAGTCCGAAGATGAAATGGATGGAGGCTCCGGACATCGAGAGCACGGAGTTCACGACCGAGAGTCCCGCGATGACCGCGAACCAGCTGGCGCTGCTTTTTAGCCCCTGTTCGACGCGCATCTTCAGCTGGGCCGCACTGGGTTGCGTGATGACAGGATTGAGATTCACTCCGGGGTCGGCCATGCGAACACCTTTCGAAGTACGACCAATTTTTGGATCGCCGGAAAGGTAACATAACCCGAACGAAAAGTAAGTAGCAAGTTAGAAGAGAACCGCGCTTCGTCGGCGAGTGTGAATTCGGGAAGCTCTGAATAAGTCCTTACTGTCGAAACGTGACGGATCAACTGAGGAGCCCTCAGCGGCTGGAAGCCGCTGTTGATTGGGCGGCCGTTACGGCACGAGTGGAACTCGTGCCCTTCCCCAAACCAGCGCGAAGCGGAGTTTTCCCGCGAGCTTGTGAAGCCGTGCTGTTCCCAAACGAATCCAGCGGCCCACTTCGCCAGAGTTTGCTAGCGGACTGTGATGAGCGGTTTGGAAGCGGGAGTGACCTCACCGATTTCGACCGCAGGGACACCTGCCTGGTGAAGCGCGAGGGTGAGAGCAGCGGCATCGCTTGCTGCCACCGAGATCAGCAATCCGCCCGCCGTCTGCGGGTCGAATAGCAGTGTGCGGATTTCTTCCGGAACGCTGTCGGCATAGGCGACCATGCATTCGGCAAAGTCGCGGTTGGCTTTGAGGCCTCCGGGAATGTAACCGGCGCGAATGCAGTCCAAAGCGCCTTCGAGAATGGATATCTTTGACGAATCGAATGCGAGGCCCACGTTGGAAGCGAGCGCCATTTCGCGCGCATGACCGATCAGACCAAAGCCAGTGACGTCGGTGAGGGCGTGGACGGGGAAACCGTCGATGGTCGATCGTCGATGGTCGTTCGGCCCTGCGGCGATTACTTCGGCTGCCGCTTTGTTCAGGGTCGTCATCGACTTGGTGGCCGCGTCGATCCAACCTTGTTTTGCGACGCCTTTCTTGATCGCTGTCGAGATCACGCCTGTGCCCAGGGATTTCGTGAAGAGAAGCTTGTCGCCCACCTGAGCGCCTTGATTGGCGAGCACGCGCTTGGGATTCACTATGCCGGTGACGGCGTATCCGAATTTCGTTTCTTCGTCGCGGATGCTGTGGCCGCCGATGACCGTGCATCCGGCTTCGATCATCTTCGAGAGGCCGCCGGCGAGAATACGCTCGAGGATTTCGATGTCGGCTTTGTCGGGGAAGCAGACCATGGCGAGCGCAGTTAGCGGCTTTCCGCCCATGGCATAAACATCGCTAAGTGCATTCGTGGCGGCGATCTGACCGAAAGTGTAAGGGTCGTCCACGATGGGGGTGAAGAAGTCCACCGTCTGGACGAGCGCCGTCTCAGGCGTGAGTTGATACACGCCGGCGTCGTCGGCGTGATCGAAACCGACTAGCACGTTCGGATCCTGTTGCCGGGCTAATTTCCCAAGCACCGTGTCCAGCACCGCCGGACTCAGCTTGGACGCTCAACCCGCGGCTTTAACGGACTCCGTGAGACGGAATGGTTTTACTTCGGGCACGAAGTCATTGTAGCGGAGAGGCGGCTGCGAGCCTTGGCTTCGAGCAGACACTTCATTTCTCGATTTCCGCGAGAGGAAGGTCAATCACAAAATGGACGGTGCACCTTCGTGGTTGCTACAGTCGAAAATGTGAAACGTCGAGAGTTCCTTAAGCTTGCTTCTGTTGTTGCGCCCATGATCGCGGCGCCGAGTGTTTGGGCCCGAACTGTGCGGCCCGAAGTCGCCTTTACCTTTGACGATCCAAAGGTTGATGGCGGGGCTGGATTGTCTGGGCAGCAGATCAACGAGCGCATGCTGAGTGTGCTTGCAAAACACAAACTCAAAGCGGTGCTCTTTGTCTGCGGGAAGCGCGTGGACAGTGATGCGGGAAAGAGTCTGGTCGCAGAGTGGGATCGGGCCGGACATGGCATCGGCAATCATTCCTACTCGCACCTCTACTTCAATGCCAGCGGCGAGTCGGGCGATTCCAAGGTGACTCTCGCTGACTTTGAGGCCGACGCTCTCAAAGTTGAGCCTTTGATTCGCCACTACAAACACTTCGTGCGCCTGTATCGCTACCCCTTTTTCAAAGAAGGCGACACGGTGGGGAAACGCGATGGCATGCGTTCGTTTCTCCAGCAGCATGGCTACCGGATTGGTCGAGCAACGATTGATGCTTCCGATTGGGCGATCAATAGCCGACTGGAGGCCCACGCGAAAACAAGTCCAGGCGCGGATTTTACCGCCTACGGAGACTACTTTCTTCAGCACATCTGGGAGCGTGCGCAGTTTTATGACTCGCTTGCCCAACGAGTGCTCGGTCATCCAGTGCGCCATACCGTGCTTTTGCATCACGGTGCGCTCAACGCGCTGTTTCTTAACCGGCTGATTGGCATGTTCGTTGAGAAAGGATGGAAGCCGATTGATGCGCAACGCGCCTATGCAGACCCAGTCTATGACCTACAACCGAAGATCTTGCCTGCCGGGGAAGGTCTGATATGGGCGCTGGCGAAGGAGAGCGGAAAGTTCGAAAAAGAGCTTCGCTATCCCGGTGAAGATGATGTGTACGAAAATCCGAAGATGGATGCGCTCAAGCTGTAGGCGGGCCTACTTCGTAATCACCTGCATGACTTGCATGTCAGGATAGGCGCGATTCCACTGAGCGGAAATATTCTCGAACGTCAGGCGGAAGGGCTTGCTTTGGCCTGGCCCCAGCGAAGACATAGTCAGGTCTACGGCTTCGTCATACGGTCCGCCGGTGCGGAGAACGTGAATCGGCATCTCTTCGCGCTGGGCCATCTGTCCCATCTCGTCTTTGAAGGTCACCTGCACCACGGCGTGGACGACCGTTTGATTGCCTGTGTTCGTGATCGTTCCGTCAAGATAGTTGACGGAAGCGCCCACGAAGTTTTCGGCAGCACTGACTTTGAGGTCGGAGAACTTGAGATTGGCTGCGTAGGATGGCGGACCGACTGGTTTTGTCTGCTCCGAGCGCAGAACGAGCGCGATGATTCCGACGATCACAGCGACGAGCGCGACGCCGATCAGGATGGGACGCAGACTGGATTGCTCCGGCTCGTTCGTCGGATTCGCGTTCGGCTGGAGCAAAGCGCCCATGGCGAGAATTGTACTACTGGGGAAAATCCAGTGGACTGGGGCAGAATTACCTGGAGTCGGGATCATCTGCCTCAGGGTTTCACCTGAGGGAAAAGTTCACCCGTAATCCTTTCAACAACTTGACGAATTCCGGCAAACGGTATACAAGTTGCTGTCCTCCAAAACGAGAAGGAGCCTCCCCCGAATGCTCGTTCAAGAAAGAAAGAGAGTCGTTGAAGTTAACTGGACCGCAATTTTGTCGTATACCGGTTCGCTCGCTGTTAGCCTGGCAATTTGGGCAGGCCTTATCCGAATCATGCATCACTTCGTGAGATAAGGCTTTCGAAGCAAGAGTTTAGCGACCGCTGGCGGGAGCCTTTCCCGAAGCGGTCGGAGCTCGATCTAGTGGTCGTAGTGGAGCAGCGAGAAGACGTCGTGACTCGCGAGCTTGTCCCTTCCGCGCAGAAAATCCAGCTCCACCACGAATGCAAAGCCAGCTATCTTCGCGCCGAGGCGTGACGCTAGTTCGGCAGTTGCGACGGCAGTTCCGCCAGTTGCCAAAAGATCGTCGACGATCAAGACGCGCTGACCATTCTGGATCGCATCTTTATGGATCTCCAGCGAGTTGCTGCCGTATTCGAGGTCGTAGCTAACCTTGATGGTTTCGGCTGGGAGTTTCCCGGGCTTGCGAACGGGCACGAATCCGGCATTCAGACGGTACGCGAGCGCAGGGCCGAAGATGAAACCGCGGGCTTCCATTCCGAGCACGAGGTCGATTTCCTTGCCGATGTAGTTTTCCGAGAGCGCGTCAATCAGGCGCGCGAACCCGACTTTGTCTTTGAGGAGCGTCGTGATGTCGTAGAAGAGGATTCCCTTCTTGGGGAAATCGGGGACTTCGCGGATGAGCTTTTTGAGTGCGTCGCGATCGGCGGTTGTGACGGTTGACATTCGTTCAGTTCCTTCCTGTTTTAGAGCGGCTCGCGATCGGGGATTGAGACCCCTCTCGTCGCGGTCTTTTATAATCAGAGACTTAGCGGGCAATAATTGCGGCTTGCAGACGTTCTTTCGCCCCTCCGGGGCTCAATCGATTTTGCAACTCCACCCACGGCTCACGCCGTGGGCTGTATTCTCGCGCCGCTTCGCGGCTATGGCAGTGACTACCTTCGAACTGGGTCGCGACTCCTAGAACAGGCCTGCAACTCCCAGAACTGGGCCTCGACTCCCAAAACTGGGCCGCGACTCCTCGAACTAGGCCGACCAAAAATTCAAATCGTCTTACCCCGCCGCAGGATCGTTATCGCGCCTCACCAGCCTTGCTGGTTGACTTACCCACCTCGCACTTGAAACGATCCTAAGCCTTCGGTCGGCTCGGCGTCGGAGACTTCTACTTCGTCTACCCGGGCGGCGCGCGGGCCTTCGCGGAGTCGCGAGTGGAGTCCGGAGAGTTGATCGCGCGTTCCCTGAGCGAAAACTTCTACGGTGCTATCGGGATTGTTGCGGACCCAGCCAGCGAGCTTCAGGATATGAGCTTCGCGCTCGACGAACCAGCGAAAGCCGACGCCTTGAACGCGGCCACGAACTAGAAAGCGGCGAGCTTGAGTAGGAGATTTCTCAGCGGAAGCCATGAGGTCGATTGCAGAAGTCAGATTGCAGAAGTAAAAACCTTCGCTTCATGCATCAGGGTTGCGCCATAGAGGAATCATCTGCGGCTGACACTATTCAGATTAAACTTCTACAATCTGACTTCCGCAATCTGCAATCCCACACTTCTGCATTCTGACTTCTTACTTTCCTTACGCTCTTGAAAGATACGTGCCTTCGGCCGTGTCCACCTTGATCTTCTCGCCTTCATTGATGAAAGGCGGGACCTGCACCACCAGGCCGGTTTCGGTTTTGGCGGGCTTGGTCACGCTGGAGGCGGTGGCGCTCTTCAGGCCGGGCTCGACTTCTACTATGGTCAGGATGACGGTCTGCGGCAGCTCGATGCCTACGGCCTTGCCGTCGAAAAATTCTACTTTGATCTGGAGATTCGGCGTCAGGTAGTCCACGGCATCGCCCAGGGTGTCGCGGTTGAGGTGGGTCTGCTCGAAGTTTTCGGTGTTCATGAAGTAGTAGTCGTCGCCGTCGGAGTAGAGGAATTCCATGCTTTCCTCGTCCACCATAACCTTCTCGATGGGGTCGGGGGAGCGAAAGCGTTCCACGAACATGGCGCCGGTGCGCAGGTTGCGAAGTTTGGCCTGAATGAAGGCGCGGAGGTTGCCGGGGGTACGGTGCTCGACGCTGAACACGGAATGCAGATCATCTTTGTGCTTGATGATCATGCCGGGACGCATTTGGGTGGCGGGAATCGACATTGCTGGTTACATCTCCTTCAGTCTCGTTCGGAATTCTCAGCAGCGGGGCAGGTCCGGGAGCACCAGCGGGCTCGATCTCTAGCCAGCTTAAGGTGAAGGTCGCCGGGCTTCCGCCGCACTTGTGGCCAACGTTTTATTTTACACAGGCGGGCGGGATTTGGGGGATTGGGCGGGACCTTGGCAATCGCCGGGCCGACGCAGTGCGCGACCCCCAGGGAGTGAAATCGATAGTTTCGTCAACGATGGAAGTGCGCTAAGCTTGCGCTGAAATGGCCACTCCTGACGCATGGATTGACGAGCTCTTAAAGAAGTCAGTGCTAAAGGCGTCGCCGAAGTTTGGAATTGAGAGCACCTCTTTCTATGCCGCTCGTCACGCCGTCTTGGCCGTTGAGGTTGGCATTAAGGTTGATAGGGTATGCATTTCCAGCAATGACACTGGAATCTGCGAGCTTCAACCACTACCCGGTGTCTTGGCTAGTCAACAAATCATCAACCTACTCGCAATGTACATGGCGGGCGCACATGGATGCTTCCCCTCTACCTGTTGCACTTCGGTACTCAAGGTAATTGGGCAAGCAACGGCAGGCAGGCCTTTGGACGTCGAGCTTGTTCGTGACGCTTTTGAACGAAGAGAGGAACTACTCGCACTCTGTGAAGGGCAGATTCAAGCGGTCGCTGACGCACTTTTGAGTGCGCACGCACACACACTTAGTGGAGAGGAAGTAACGCGCATCGTGCGTGGCGTCAAGCGTTCAATACGCGGGTGATCTTCGAACATCTGGAACCCGCGCGATTATCGGCAACCACCGCGAACAACTGAACGGAGTTGCCGGGACTGGTTCAACCGCCTGCCCAGCCGCAGAATCAAGACCTTTAAAAGGTATACTCACTTGCGCGACGTGGTCACCCTCGTAACTAGAAACCTGGTAGGCACGCCGGAAAGGATCACACGATTGAAATATCTCCTGCCTCTCACCTTCACACTCCTCTGGGCCAGCGTTCCCGCGAGCGCTCAGACCGTTTACATACCGGCCAACAACGCGACCCCAAGCAGGGATTGGAGCACAAGTTCCGATTGCACTCAAACTATGGGGGACTTCAAGAAAGCTCTCGCGGAAGATAAGCGGGTTAAGGATGTCAACGAAGCCGGTCTCACGGACAAATCTGTACTACTGATCAAGGCTGGATTCGGGTTTAACCGTGACGGCGGCAGTGGGAAGGTGACCTTCGAAAAGACCACTGCGGGTGGTTGCCTGGTAACAGCAGAAGGCTTCAGCCCGATTAAAGCCCTAAAAAAGCTCGAGAAGCAATCCGCACCCAAAAAGTGATATCCCGATTTCTGGCTGGAGCGTCAACCCGAGATGATCGATTTTCGATCATCGCAAAATAGTGAGCGCAGCCGGGCATCATAGAAGCAGCGCAGCCGCTTCCGCCACTCCCAAAACGACCCATGCGATGGCGCGCTTGGGCTCGCCGGCGCCCCAGAATCCGATGGCGGCGCTGAAGCAGAGGATGGCGCTGGTTCCACCGCTTGCCCAGCCTGCCGGTTTGGCTAACATCTTCAGGAATTTCATTTCTATCACCTCGTTTTTGATGTAGCCCGTGAGAGGCTGGGGAAGGTCTTCCCGTGCAACGACCGTGACCCAAACGGCTTGCTGGAAGACCCGAAATCCAATCCGCAGCCCCTAAAGGGGCGAATGATTGGAAGGGTTTGCGGCATCGCTGAAGCGATGCCCTGATACAAATCCCCTGCCACACACGGGTCGCGAGCTTGCTAGGCGCGAACCGATCTCCCTCGACGCCCGGACGGCCCCAAACATCCTTTGGGCAACTTAGCACATCCATACGTCGCGTTTGGTTTTTTCGGAGGCAAAGGCGTTTTGCAGCAAGTCCGGCGGTTGTGGACTAGAATGAGATTATTAGGAGGTCTTTTATGCGCATTGGAAAATATGAAAGTTCGGACAGCTCCACCGGGACCGCGATTGCATTTTTGTTGATTGGGCTCGGCGTGGGAGCGGCCGTTGGCCTGTTGCTCGCTCCGAAGACGGGCCGTCAATTGCGGAAAGACCTGCGTCGTTCCTATGACGACGCGATGGATACGGTTTCTGACTGGTCCGACGAAGCGCGGGACCGGTTGAAAGACGTCGTGGAGAAGGGCTCGGATATTGCCGACGATCTGCGGTCGAAAGCAGAGCCGCTTAGCGATTTTTTGCGACGGTCGTAGTAGGTAGATCGTCGTTAGTCGATGGTCGTTCGTCGTTGGGTCCTTGATTGCTACGTATCGATCGAACTACGGCCTTATTGGAATGTTCCTGCCTTACTGCTCTGGTGGGGTTTCGTCTTCCAGCGTGCGCTTTTTCTTGTGCACGTTGCGGATGACGATGCCTACGGACACGCGGAGATTGTCCTGCTTCGCCTTTCCGATCAGAGGGAAGTCCGTCCGCGTTTGCAGGTAGTCGGCCTTGATTCGTACTGCGAAGCGATCGTTCACCTTGTAGTCAGCGCCACCGCCTGCCAGAAGCGACAGGCCCGAACTCACTTCTTTCTCGGGAATTCCCAGGACTGCTTCGCCGCTCACGCCGCCGTGTCCAAACATGAGTTCGCCGAAGGGCGTCCAGCGCTCGTATTTGCGATAGGGGAACTGCAGCCCGAACAGGATGTTGTATTGGCGAGTCTTGACGTTGAAGGTCGGGCCTGGCGGACAATCTGCTTGGCACACTGGAAAGGGTCTGGGGGTCGCGGTCGGGATTTTGGAGTTGCCGAAAAACTGGCTGCCCTCAACTACCAGTCCCATCCAACTCGCCGCGTTCAACCCGAACGACGCATTCCAACCATTGAGTTGAGCCCAGTGTCCGGCGTTGAAAAAACCTGCCTGCGCGAAGGAGTAGCCCCCGAATAATTCGACACGCGGATAGGTTGGAGCCTTGGAGGTGTTGTATCCGGGGATAGAACTCGAAGTACTCTCCTGCGGAGTGGGGGCGGAGGGAGGCTCGGCCGGCGTTTCCTTTGGCGGCTGGGCGGCGGGAGCGGGAGTCGAAGCGGGTGGCTGCGTCTGCGACCACGACATTAGGCACAGCGCCGTCATCACGGCTAAAACTCCCAGATAATTCCTCACGATTCCTCCTTGAGATCAGTTCTCAGTTGTCAGTTCTCAGTTCTCAGTAACGGCTTCTGATTTTGGCCCGGAATGCTGAGAAGGCTTTCGATTACAAGCCATTTCTATTCTTCGAATTACTGAGTGTGTTTTGTCTTGGGTGCTGGCTACTGAGTACTGGGTACTGTTTTCCCGAACACTGTATTGTAGTGGAGCTTGATTTCTCCGCACGCGCCCTGCTCCGGCGAATAGACTACGCAGCTATCAAAGGGCCGCGAGTACACGTGCAAGGTCACCGCACGCTGGTTCCCCTCGCGGGGATTGAACACACGATGAACCGGCTCCTGCGGATCCACCGCACAGGGACGCTCCGCTGTCAGTTCCACGGTGTTAGATGCGGCCAAGTCGCATTTTCCGGCTGAAACATCCTCAAAATCGACGTGAAAATTTTCCACGAGAAGCTTGCCGACCGGGGCGGCCATCCAGCAATTCTGATCTCGATGATTGTGGACGGAGCTGCCTTGTCCGACTTCCCAGCAAATGGCGATCAACTCGTATAGATCGGACTTGTCGATCAGGTTGCGGGTGTAATGCTGGGGATTCCAAGTCAGGTAGGGGGAGAGACTTCCCTCCTCCACCGGCATTTCCGCGAGCAGGGATTGCACCTGCTCGGTCGTATCAAACGCGGAGGCAGGCAGTGCGCGCAGGCTGGCAACCAGCGTTTCGATCGGGACTCGTGGACGTGCGGACAGCGGGCTCATAAGGGGTCCAGCAAATTATTGAGTATAGCGCGTGCGAGGCGGAGGTTTCGTCACTCCACGAACATGCAATCGCCGTAGGAATAGAAACGGTAGCCGGATTCGACGGCGTGCTTATAGGCGTCGAGAACGAGTTTCTGACCTGCGAGGGCGCAGACCAACATGAGAAGTGTGGACTGCGGCAGGTGGAAGTTGGTGAGCAGGGCGTCGACGATCCGGAAGCGGTAACCGGGGAAGATGAAGATGTCGGCCTCACCGCAGGCGGCTTTTATGGGCGAGTTCTGTTTTGCGGCGTATTCGAGGGTGCGGACGGTCGTGGTGCCAACCGCGACTACGCGACGGCCGGCTTCTTTGGCGGCGTTGATGGCTTCGGCGGTTGCAGCAGAGATTTCATAGGACTCGCGATGGATCTTGTGCTCTTCGACTTTTTCGACACGTATAGGTTGGAAAGTGCCGAGGCCGACGTGGAGTGTGACCTCGACGATTTGGATGCCGCGCGCGCGAATGCGGTCCAGGATTTCGGGGGTGAAGTGCAGACCGGCGGTGGGCGCCGCTACTGACCCACGTGACTTGGCATAGACGGTTTGATAACGATCGCGGTCTGCCGGACTATCCTCGCGATCGATGTACGGGGGAAGGGGGACGTGGCCGATGCGGTCGATGCGCGCAAAGGAATCTGGTACGGGTGCGAAGCGGATTCGTCTCTCGCCAAACTCGCCGCGGGCGATGACCTCGGCTTCGAGCTCGGGGGCATGGCCGCGGGAGGGGTCGCCGAAATAGAGCTTCTCTCCGATGCCGATCTTGCGGCCTGGGCGGACCAGGCATTCCCATTCGTTTGGGTCTTCGCAGACTTGGTGAGTGAGGAGGACTTCGACGCGACCGCGGAGAAAATCCTGTGACGCGGGATTGTGCGGGCTTAGCGGCTGGGACTTTTCGCCGCTGCGGTGGCCGAACAAACGAGCGGGAAAAACTCGGGTGTTATTTAGAACTAGCAGGTCGTCGGGACGCAGCAGGTCCGGGAATTCGCGGAACTGGCGATCCTGCCAGACACTAGCTGGCATGACCCCTACTCCGCTTCGACTCAGATGGAGGAGTCGCGACGACGCACGATCTGCGGGTGGTTCTTGCGCGATGCTTTCGGGCGGTAGGTGAAAATCGAAGTCGGAAACTAGCATCGAGGAAATTATAGAGTCGTAAGGATTGGACGACTTAGCCTGAGGAGACTTGCCCGGGGGCGAGGGCGCCCCCGGAACCGCCGGCGGGTCGCCGGCGCTACTAAAGCAGGATCAGACGCGCCAGTTGTCGGGGCGCCAGTTTTGGATCGACTTTTTGATGTCGTCGGAGGAAAGCTTCTCGTTCAGGGCTCTTTGCGCCAGCGCGGGCAACTCGGCGTCCGAAGCGAAACGCAGAGCCACCAACTGGCCGATCGTCAGTTCCGGAATACGGGCACGAAGGGGCTCCGGCAAGAGCGTGGCGAGACGCAGGCGTTCTTCGAGGCGAATTACGCGATCCTGCACTTTCAGGGCGTAGAGGCGAATCTTGAACAGCATCATCACAAAGGCGATGGCAAAGATGGTGATGAGCACGCCGTGAAGGGGATGCGGGTGGAAGTGGACGAAAAGGTGAAGCACGATCGCCGCGAGAGCCGCCAGCAGAAACACCGGCATTACGAAGAAGTGAAACGGGGGATCCCAGCGCGTGTGGTGGGAGTAAGACTGGGGAGCGTCGGACATAAGGTCTCCTAGAGTGTTGAGCAGAAGTGTACCAAGGACTCTCAAGATTGGTTGTCACTTGGCGGAGCGTAAGGTACTATGACGGGCTAGGGATTTCTATGTCCAGCGACCGCCGCCAACGGAATGAGATCGTCGAATACGGAAGGATGCTGTACGCAAACGGTTTTGTTGCGGCAACCGACGGCAATCTTTCTGTGCGACTGGACGAAAATCATTTACTGGTAACGCCCACCTGCATCAGCAAAGGCAGAATGCGCCCCGGCGATATGGTGATCGTAGATATGGACGGGCGGCGCGTCGAAGGCAAGCGCAGGGTCTCCAGCGAGATTGGGATGCATTTGCTGATCTATCATCTGCGTCCGGATGTGCAGGGAATTGTGCATGCTCACCCACCGACAGCGACTGGATTTGCTGCTTCGGGTATGGGGTTGAGCAGCCCGCTGGTGTGCGAAGTGGTAGTGGGATTGGGATCGATTCCACTGGCGCGCTACGGAACTCCTGGGACTCCGGAACTGACGGATGCGCTCTCGCCTTTGATTCCGAATCATGACGCCATCCTGATGGCAAACCACGGGGTGGTGACGTTCGGGACATCTCTCGAAAGCGCGTACATGAAGATGGAAACGGTGGAGCATTTTGCCAAAATTGCTCTGGTTTGCCATCAACTTGGGCGGGCACAGCCGCTGGGCGAGAAGGAAGTCGCAAAGCTCAACGAAGTCCGCCTGCGCTACAACCACTCCGAGTCGCCGCGCAGGCCCGTTACCGCGGACAGCATGGAATCGGACGATGGTACCAAGCAGACCGCCGGCAGCCGCCGCTAGTTTCTGTTCCAGTCCCCCACTAATTCATTCTCAAAGTCCGTGTGTCTATTTGTCTCCGCCAATGCGGAAGCGGAAGCCTGCGCGGAAGTTCGCCGTTAATGCGGGGTAGCCGACGACTTCGTTGTAGTGCTGGTTGAGTGCGTTTTCGACGTTAGCGTAGGCGGTGATGCGGGAGTTGATGGCGTACCAGCCGCCAAGGTTGACGAGAGCGTAGCCGGCGGCGTGATCAAACCCCAAGCCGAGGAAGTCGGAATCGCTGCGGCGGCCGACGAAGCTTGCGCCAAGATTCGCTCCCCAGCGCGTTCCCAGATAATTCACGAGCACGCTGCCCAAATGTTTTGGTCGCCGGAGCAGAGGCTGCCCCTGACTATCGCCACTTAGATATTGCGAAGACGTATAGGTGTACGACGCGGTCATGTTGAGGTGAGATGACCAGGTCGCAGACAGACGTGCTTCAGCGCCGTGCGCTTTCGAACGGTTCACATTCCGGTACTGCCCGACGAAGTTCACTGGATCTACAGTGACGTAGCCAATCAGATCGTGAAACAGGTTGTTGAAGTAGAGTCCAGACAACGTGACTTTGTTGCCGAATAGTCCCTGATCGAATCCCGTCTCGAACGAGCGATTCTGCTCCGGGCGAAGACTCGTGTTGGGTATCGAGAACGGAGGGCCTGCGTATTCCTCTTCAAACCTTGGTTCCTTGATGCCCGTAGCATAGGAAAAGCGCAGGCGCGTGCCTGAAAAAGACCCACGGCCTTTCAGCGCGAGCAGGCTGAGCGCAACGCGTGGAACGGCTTTATTGATTCCCGGCGCCGTGCCCAGATTCTCCTGCGGCGGCGGCAACGTAAACCCGGATGGATCTTCGTGGACATAGCGCAGTCCGGCGAGAGCCGTGAGCCGTTTCCAAGTTACCCGTTGTTGCACATACGCGGAATGATTGAGCCGCACCGCACCCGAATACGAAGACCCGAAATCGGACCCGGCAAAGATACGTCCGTTTTCGTCTTCGAATTCATAGCCAACGGTTGTCTGCGCCCAAGTGCGTGGCGCGTAGTCGCCTTGATACATGAAGCCAGCCCGATTCAGATGAGACGTTGCAAGAAATGAACAGTCGAACGGTGGACCGGAGCAGTCGCGATCGGGTCGCGTGTCCTGATTCAGGCGCCTGGTGTTGTACTCGTATCCGGTCAAACGATGCTGCCAATGCGACTGGGCCGCGATACTCAGTTCGGCGCTTCCCAGGGAATTGTTAGCCCGAGCCCGCTGTTCGGCGTCGGGCGCGTACTTGCGTTGTCCGTTGAAGTCCCACTCGCCGGGAACTCCGGTACGGCTGTTCGAATGGCGCCCGCGAATACGCAGCAACACACGCTGACTGAGTTGAACTCCGAGATTGCCGCCTTGCAGCGCGTTTGTGTAGTCGGCGTTGGGGCCCTGGCCGTTGGTGTTGAATTGATCGGCGAAAACGTCGTAGTCGAAACGCGAACGCGCGCCTGCCAGCGCGACGAAGCCGTGGGCCGTGCCAAAATTGCCGCCGTCCGCGCCGAAGCGTAGTTCCGGAGTTTCCGTGGTGCCGTTGCGGGCAAATAACTGGACCACGCTGGTCATCGCATCGGACCCGTAGAGTGTGCTCTGGGCGCCGCGAAGGAATTCGAGGCGATCGGTTTCCGCGACGGGCAAGGTTGAGACTTCGAAAGTCCCGCCGGGATCGTTGATGGGCACGCCATCCACCAGCACTTTGTTGTAGCGGGAGTCGCCACCTTCGACGAAGAGCGAGCCGAGACCTCCGCGCTGCCCGGCGACGTTGACGGCAGCGCCGGGAAGAAAACGCAGAGCATCCGCGAGCGAGACAGGTTGCATGGCTTCGAGTTGATCGCTGGTGAGGACGGACACGGTGCTGGCTGTTTCCTGCTCCGGCGCAGCGGTTCGCGTCGCGGTGACGACGACGGTTTCTGAGGCGGGCGCCATGGCAAGAGAGACGACCAATGACTGCGCCGAGGCTTTCAGGTCGGACCAGGTTTCGGCAAAGCCCGGTGCTAGGATCCGCACCCGCAAGCCGGACTTGTCATGGAGATCGCCGAGGTCGAGATGAAAAAGGGCCTCGCCGTCGCTGGAGGTATTGCGGATTTCGAGGGGAGTCGCCGTGTTCTCGCGATAGATGGAGACTTGAGCGCCGACGACGATGGCGGAGTGCGGATCAACTACTTTAATGTGCAGATCAGACGCGAAAGCGCGAAACGGCGCCACCGCAAAAAGAGCGAAAACGAAGCAAAGCAGGAACTTCGAACTACGCATACCGTCTCCTTTACACGCGAAAGGGCTATTGGTGACGGTTCGCGCCGGTCTCCTGGCTTGCGAGTGAGGACTCGAGTTGAGTCCGGGTGTAAGCGGCGTCCTTCCCAGGATCCAGAACGGATACCCAGTGAACAGCCGCGAGTTTCCTCGCTTACAGTTGCGCGGCAGCGCGGGATTTGCACCCGCTTCCCCGTAGCTCCA
>Ga0302322_100000262_pt1 | contig 38636 bp, 32 predicted proteins | sample Fen_T0_2_FD_203757 | JGI IMG/M metagenome (GOLD analysis project Ga0302322, IMG submission 203757) | Peat permafrost microbial communities from Stordalen Mire near Abisko, Sweden - Fen_T0_2 | ecosystem: Environmental > Terrestrial > Soil > Wetlands > Permafrost | place: Sweden: Abisko...
GGAAGCGTGGGGTGATCCGACGGCTGGGAGGGCGGGAGCCTCGGATCGAGGGGTAGGGTAGACGCGCATACGGCAGATCGCCGGATCGCGCGCGGCCACGGTTCTGGCGACGGTTTGGTTAGTTAGATACGATCTGCACGCCGAGTCTCGGTTTTCGTGTCGAAGCAAAGTTTGCTCCTGGTCGACGGAGACACTCGCAGCCTGCGAGTGCTCGAGGTGTCGCTGCGCAAAGCCGGGTTCATGGTCACCGCGGCGACGTCGGGGCAAGATGCGCTCGGCAAGCTCGAGCTCCACGCCCCGGATCTGATCATCTCGGAGACCGCGTTTCCGGATGGCGATGGCTTCGACCTGCGGCGGCGAGTTCGTGCCCGGCCTGAGTGGTCCGAGATCCCGTTCATCTTCCTGACCGCGGAAGCGGCGATCGAGAACAAGATCCGCGGGCTCGAGCTCGGCGTCGACGATTACCTGACCAAGCCGATCTACATCCGGGAGATCGTGACCCGGATCAATATTCTGCTGCAGAAGCGGCAGCGCGTGCAGTTCGAGGAGCGGCGTGATGGCCGGACCCGGTTCACCGGTCGCGTCCAGGACATGCCGGTGGTGGACGTCATCCAGACGATCGAGATCAGCCGCAAGTCGGGGGTGATCCAGTTCGTCGGGGAGCGCGGGCGGCAGGCCGCGATCTATTTCCGCGATGGCCGCGTGATCGATGCCGAGGCCGGCTCGCTGCAGGGCGAGGACGCGGTGTACCGGCTGCTGACGTGGAGCGAGGGCGAGTTCGAGGTCGTGTTCCGCACCGTGCGGCGGCGCGAGGTCATCACGATGAGCTCGCAGGGGCTGCTGATGGAGGGCATGCGGCGGCTCGACGAGTGGTCGCGGCTGTTCGAGCAGCTGCCGCCGCTGACGCATCGCTTCGAGGTCGACACGACCGAGCTGGCCGCGCGGCTCGGCGATGTCCCCGATGACAACAACCAGATCTTGCGCCTGTTCGATGGCAAGCGGACGCTGCTCGAGGTGATCGACGCGTCGGATGTCGGTGACCTCGAGTGCCTGCAGGCGATCTCGCGGCTGTATTTCGAGGAGCTGCTGATCGATCTCGATCACGATAAGGCGCCGCGCCGCGACACCGGGAGACCGCTGCCGACCGTCGGGCTCGATCCGCGCATCGACGATGACATCGCGCTCGCGCCGATGGAGTCGCAGGTCGGCGCGGCGGCGGAGGACCCTGAGATGTCGAGCGGGTGGGAGGACGCCGCGGCGGTGGCAGGCCGCGACGAGGGTGACGCGGCCCAGGACGCCGGCGAGGCGGAGCTCGGCGGCGAGTTCGATGAGCCGGCGGGGCCGTTGCTGGGCGGGTATCGCCCGTCGAGCTTGCGGCTGATCGACGAGGCGGTGGCGGCGGCGCAGGCGATCGAGCCGTCGCTGTTCGAGGACGGAAACGCGGGGTCCGCGACCGGGCTTTTCCACCGCAGCAACGGCGTGCACGCCGAAGCCGGCGGTCCCGGCGTGCACGTCGATCCGGCGCCGCCGCGGAGCGCGCGGCCGGTGACCCCGGCGCCGCCGGTGATGCCGCGGCCGGCGCGCGAGGAGGCGGGGCTCCGGATGATCGGGTCGCTCGGCCGGGACCGCGCGGAGGCGTCGGGCGAGCTCGCGCCGCTCGGCCAGGCGCGAGCGCAGCGCAGCGAGACCGCGCGCGAGCTGGTGACGATCCTGCCGCGCCGTGCGACGCGCGAGATGCCGGCGGTGACGGTCGAGGTGTCGGACGCGCTGGCGTCATCGACGCCGCCCGAATCGATGGTGGTGCAGCCGCCGATCGCGCAGGCGGTCGAGCTGCCCGATCAGGCGATGCCAGCGGTGCCGCGGGTCACGCCGGCGGGTAGCGGCGTGCGCTCCGTGAGCCGGTCGCGCAGGCTGTTGCGGAGGGTTCGCTCCGCCGACGGCAGCGGTCCCGGGGTCGGCGCGCTGCTGCTGATCTTCCTGGCGGCGGTGCTGGCGGTGACGGCGGTGGTGCTGCGGCTGCGCCGCCACGCGCGGCCAGGAGCGCACCTCGACACGACGCTCGCGCCGGCGCGGGTCTCATCGCCGGACCTGCCTGCGCCCATCGCGGCGCCCAAGACCGCGGATGTGCCGCCCGGCTCGCCGCGGACGATCGCCGCGATGGGGACGGAGGAGGGACCCGACGACGCGGTGGTGGCACCGCGCGCGCCAGGATCGGGGGCCGCGCGGACGGTGGAAGGTGCGCCGGGCGCGCGCGTGGTACCGCCGGCGGGCTCCGCGGGGCCGCGCGAGCCCGGCGCCGGAGCTGGCGACACGGTCGCCGAAGCGAAGACGCTGTTCGACAAGGCACGGGACGCGTTCGCCGACGGCGCGTTCAGCCGCGCGTTCGAGCTCGCGGAGGCCTCGCTCAGGCTGCGCAAGACGGCGCGGACGTATCTGCTGCGCGCCCAGGCCGCGCAGCGGCTCGATCGGATCGCCGAGGCGCTCGCTTCGGTGGACGCGGCGGCGCGGCTGGCGCCGGAGTTCGCGACCGTCTGGGAGCTGCGCGGGCGGATCCTGTGGGCGGCGCAGCGGCGGGACGAGGCGCGGGCGGCGTTCGAGCGATTTCTTGCGCTCGAGCCCGACGATTCGAAGGCCGCATCGGTGCGACGTCTGCTAAACGAGCCGCGATGATGCGTGTGCTCGGGATCGAGAGCTCGTGCGACGAGACCGCCGCGGCGGTCGTGGAAGACGGCCGGGTGGTGCGCTCGGACGTCGTCGCGTCGCAGCATGAGGTCCACGCGCGCTATGGCGGCGTGGTGCCCGAGCTGGCGTCGCGCGCGCATATCCTGAATGTCGTGCCGGTGGTCCAGGCCGCGCTCGACCGGGCGGGCGTCGCGCTGGGCGACCTCGACGGGATCGCCGTGACCAACGCGCCGGGGCTGATCGGGGCGCTGCTGGTCGGGCTGCAGACCGCCAAGGCGCTGGCCTGGGTGACCGGGCTGCCGCTGGTCGGGGTGCACCACCTCGAGGGCCACCTGTCGGCGGTGTTCCTCGAGGCCGAGCCGCCGCCGCTGCCGCACCTCGCGCTGATCGTGTCGGGCGGCCACACGTCGCTGGTCCGGGTCGACGGCCACGCCGAGGTGGTCGAGCTCGGCGCGACCCGCGACGACGCCGCGGGCGAGGCGTTCGACAAGGGCGCCAAGCTGCTCGGCCTTGGGTATCCGGGCGGCGTCGTGATCGACCGGCTCGCGCGGACCGGCGACCCGCGGGCGATCGCGTTTCCCCGCGCGATGACCGGGGCGCAGCATGGCGCGGAGTTCTCGTTCAGCGGGCTCAAGACCGCGCTGTTGCATCACGTCCGGGCGCATGGCGTACCCGAGGACCAGGCGCTGGCCGATCTGTGCGCGAGCTACCAGGCGGCGATCGTCGAGGTGCTGGTGCGCAAGACCCGGGCGACGGCGCGGCTCGAGCGGCTCGGGCACGTCCAGATCTGCGGCGGCGTGGCGGCCAACTCGGCGCTGCGCGCGGCGATGGTGGCGGCCGGCGCCGAGGATGGGTTTCGGGTGTACGTGCCGCCGCCCGGGCGCTGCACCGACAACGCCGCGATGATCGCCGCTGCCGGGTATCACCGGCTGGTGCGCGGCGAGCGCGCCGGGCTCGGGCTCGACGCCACGCCGAGCGCGCCGCTGCCGAGGCGCGCGTGACCGTGGGCGATGCGCCCAACGGCAACCGGCCCCACGCGCTGCGCGAAGATCCGTTCCCCGACGCCCGGGTCTTGCTCGCGCGCTACCAGCTGCACGCGAAGAAGGGGTTCGGCCAGAACTTCCTGATCTCGGAGCGGGCATTTCGCGCGATCGTCGACGCGGCGGTGCAGAGCGACGACGACTGGATCGTCGAGATCGGCGCCGGCCTCGGCACGCTGACGGCGCGGCTCGCGGAGCGGGTTCCGGAGGGCAAGATCATCGCGCTCGAGCGCGATCCGGACATGATCGCGGTGCTGCGCGGCGAGCTCGCCGGCGTCGACAACGTCGAGATCGAGCCGATCGATGCGCTGCGCTACGATCTGCGGATGGCCGCCAGGTGGCGCGGCGACCGGATCACGGTGTGCGGAAACCTGCCCTATCACATCGCGGCGCCGTTGCTGTTTCGCGTGCTCGAGGCCCGCGAGGTCGTGCGCTGCGCCGTCGTGATGGTCCAGAAGGAGATGGCGGACCGCATCGTCGCGCCGCCCGGAGGCAAGACGTACGGCGCGCTCGGCGTCATGATCCGGACGTACGCCGATGTGTCGACGGTCGCCAGGGTCTCGGCTGGATCGTTCGTGCCGCCGCCCAAGATCGACTCGACGGTGCTGAGGCTCGTGCCGCTGGCCGGCGGCCAGCCCCGCGTGCCGATCGCGGATCCCGCGCATTACTCGAACGTGGTGCACGCGGCGTTCGGCCAGCGCCGCAAGACGCTGCGCAACGCGCTGCGGGCGGTGTTCGCCGAGGCGGCGGTGGACGGCGCGCTCGCGGCGACCGGGATCGACGGGGTGCGGCGCGGCGAGACCCTCGAGATCGCCGAGTTCGGCCGGTTGGCCGCGGCGCTGCCGGCGGACGCGGCGCTGGCCACGCGATGACAGCGCCGGCGGCCCGGCGGTGGTAAGCCAACGCCGCGATGCCTGAGCTGCCCGAAGTCGAGACCGTCCGAAGGACGCTGGCACCGGCGGTCGGAGGCCGGATCTCGTCGGTCTGGACGAGCGGGATGGGGCTGCACATGGCGCGGACGCCGCCGCGCGCGGCGCTGCGCAAGCTGGTGGGCGCGCAGATCACCCGCGTGCGTCGCCACGGCAAGTACCTGCTGCTCGACACCGATCGCGAGGTGGCGATCCTGGTCCACCTCGGGATGACCGGCCGGCTGCGGATCCACCGCGCGGCGGATCCGCGCGTCGCGCACACACACGTGGTGCTGGGGCTCGGCGACCGGGAGCTGCGGTTCATCGACGCCCGGCGGTTCGGCCAGTTCGACGTGGTGGCCCGCGGCAAGGAGCGCGACCATCCGGCGCTGGCGGTGCTCGGGCCCGACGCGCTCGACCAGGCGATCGACGTGCCGGCGCTGCTCGCCACGGCGAAGGACAAGCGCACGACGCTCAAGGCGCTCGTGCTGGATCAGCGCGTGATCGCGGGGGTCGGTAATATCTACGCATCGGAGGCGCTGTGGCGCGCCAGGCTGCGGCCGACCCAGCGCACGCACAAGCTCACCGCGCCGGCGGCCCAGCGCCTCGCGGCCGCGATCCGCGAGGTGCTCGAGCGCGCGCTCGATAACGGAGGCACCACGCTCAGCGACTTCGTCGATGCCGACGGCGCCGCGGGCGAGAACGCGGACTACTTGTGGGTCTATGGTCGCGCGGGCCGGCCATGTCCCCGGTGCAAAACGGAGATCCGGCGATCGGTGCTTCAAGGCCGGGCAACGTACTTCTGTCCAACGTGTCAGACCCCGTAAGCGGTCTATCGCGCCGCCGTTGCTGTTGGTGAGGCGGTTTGCCCGTGGGCTCACCGATAGGATAGTGTGACTTCGGGAAAACCTACGAAGCTCGCAGACCTAGCGCCCGCATGAGTATCGACGACACCGATGAAGACCTGATGGTCCGGTACCAGCGGGGAGAGGTCCGCGCGTTCGAGGTCCTGCTGACCCGGCACCGCAGGGCCATCTACAACTTCATCCTTCGGTTCGTCGGCGATCGCGAGACCGCGGAGGACCTGCTGCAAGAGGCCTTCCTGCGCGTCATCAAGGGCGCCGAGGCTTACAAGCGACAGGCCAAGTTCACGACGTGGCTGTACACGATCGCTCGCAATCTGTGCGTGGATCAGACCCGGCGGCGCAAGCACCGAAAGCACGCCTCGCTCGATGCGCCGATCGACGCGACCGACGACAGCGGCACGCTGCTGGACGTGATCCCTTCGGGCGAGATGGCGAGCGACCGGGTGGCGGCGAACAAGCAGCTGCACGCCACGATGCAGCGCGCGATCGAGGAGCTCTCCGAGGACCAGCGCGAGGTGTTCTTGATGCGCGAGGTCCTCGACCTGCCGTTCAAGCAGATCGCCGATGTGGTCGGGGTGCCCGAGAACACGGTGAAGAGCCGGATGCGCTACGCGCTCGAGAAGCTGCGGCTCGAGCTCGACGAGTACAAGGAGGTCGCGAAGGCCGCACCATGAACGGCTGGCGGGTGGGACCCCGTGGCGGCTCGAGCGCGTGCCGCGGCCGCCGCCGCTGGATCACGCCGGACCGAAGGTCACGGCACGCCCGGGTGGCCGAACAGCTCCGCCTGCGGGCCGACAGGGCGCACGCTGCCGATCAAGTCCTCCACGTAGGGGTGCGGCCAGCTGAGCCTCGCCTCCTCGGGGAGCCGGCCGTAGCGTTCGCAGTGGGCGCGCAGCCACTTGCGGGTCGCCGCGTTGGAGTAGCCGCCGCCGGCGATCGGCCCGAGCTCGGCTTCGTAGCGCGCGCGGATCCGCGCGAACCGCTCGTCGCGCTGGACCTTGGCGATCACGGAAGCGGCGGCGACGGAGGCGTGCCTGGACTCGGCGCGATCGTGCGATTCGAAGTGGGCGTAGCGCTGGCCGAGCGCGGCGAACATGCGCTGGCCGTCGGCGATGATGCGGTGGACGGCCGGCGCCTCCTCGATCAGCTGGGTCGCGAGCTCGCGCTCGAGCACGTTGAGCTCGTGGCGGGCGACGCGCTGATCGATCTCGGTGTGCTCGACCTCGATCAGCGCGACGAAGCGGGCGCGCTTGCGGATCTCGCGGGCGAGCCCTGCGCGAACCCGGTGGGCGTCGTCGCCGGCGCCGTAGTGCTTCGAGTCGCAGAGCCCCGCGCGGGTCAGGGCCGCGGCGCTGCGCGAATCGAGCACGACGGCGGCCATCACCATCGGACCGACCGCGGGGCCGCGGCCCGCCTCGTCGATGCCGAGCGTGAGGCGGATCCGGGGAGCCGAGCTCGCGCCGCGGGGCTTTGCCATGCCGGCAGATCTAACCAAACGGTCTGACGAAAAGGAAGCCGGAACCGTTTCGGCCTAGAGCCGCGCTTCGGCGATCTCGAGCGCTCGGCCGACGCCGACCTCGAGGTCGAACGCCTGAACGTCGATCACGTCGGCCCAGTGATCGAGCCGCTGGGCGAGCGCGGTGAGCGCCTCGGTGGCGGCGCGGGCGAGCGGCTCGCCGAGCTCGCGATCGAGGTCCGGCGCGTTGCGGGCGAGCGCGTGATAGACCGCGTCCTCGGCGAGCTCGAGCCGCGGGACGTCGTTGCGGAAGAACGCCTCCACGTAGCCGCCCTCGAGGTAGCCGCGCAGGAAGGCGCGCGCGCGATCGAACACGCGCGACAGCGCCAGGCCGACCCGGTCGGCCGCGGCGCGCTCGAGATCGCCCACGACATCGACGCCGAGCGCGGCGCCGAGCGTCCGGGCGGCGGCGTCGGCGAGCCGGGCGCGGGCGGTCAGCTCGGCGGCGACGCGCTGGCGCCCGGCCTCGATCGTGGCCTCGAAGCCCGCGGACAGGAGCGCGATCACGTAGTCGCGATCGGCGGCGGTCGCCGAGTGCGAGGAGAACGGCAAGCGGCGCGGGCGCACCAGATCGAGGACCTCGCGCGCGGCGCGGCGGTACAGCGCGGTGGTGGCATCGGACAGCGCCTTGCGCTCGGCGAGGACGTGGTCGGCGGCGAACTCGCGCGCGGCGGCGAGCAGCTGGTCGCGGCCGGCGCGCGCCTCGCCGGCGGCGTGGGTCGCCTGGCCGTGCAGGCCATCGGTGATCGCGCGGGCCGAGGTCACGATGGCGCGCAGCGCGCGGGCACAGGCGTCGCGCTTGAGCTGGCGGGCTTGCTGGAAGAACCGGTGCTCGAGCGCGGCTTCGAGCGCGCCCCAGTTGCCGTCGCCGGGGCCGCCGGCCGGCCGGCCCGCGGTCTTCCAGGCCAGCGCGGGCCGGGCCGCGAACGGCACGATCGCCTCGACCAGCTCGCCGAGCTCGCCGGTGATGAACTCGACGACCTCGCGGGTCTCGTCGGCGGTGAGCTGGTCGGCCTTGTTGAGCACGCCGAGCACGCGCTTGCCCTCGTCGCGGATCGACGCGAGGGCGCGCTTCTCGCTCGCCTTGCCGCCCTGCGCCGCGGTGAACACCCACACGATCGCGTCGGCCCGGGCGATGAAGCTGCGCGCGGTGGCCTCGTGCTCGGGCTGGATCGAGTTGAGGCCCGGGGTGTCGACGATGTTGATCTTCTCGAGCTGGGGCAGCGGGACCAGGATCTCGACCCGGTCGATCGCGCGGGCGTCCTCGGGGCTGAGGCTGCGCAGCCGGGTCATGAGCGCGTCCCAGCCGAGCTCGCGGGTGGCGCCGCCGGCGGTGAGCGAGGCGTCGTTCGAGGCCTGGATGATCCGGCCCCCGCGGTCGCGGCCGTAGCGCACGACGTTGATCGTCGCCGTGGTCGGCGTGATCCCGGTGGGCGCGACCTCGGCGCCGATGAACGCGTTGACGAACGACGACTTGCCGCTCGAGAACTCGCCCATCACCGTGACCAGCAACGGCTGATCGAGGCTGGCGGCCGCGCGCGCCGCGGCGGCGACCAGGTGGCCGAGCTCGCGGCGCTGGTCGGCGAGGTGCTGGATGAAGCCGGCGAGCTCCGCGATCTCGGGGCCTGCCGTGCCGAGCTGGGCCGCGCGCGCGGCGGTCAGGATCTGTCGCGCCGCGGCGTGGCGCGGCGCGACGCGGAGCGCGGCGAGGGCCGAGCTCGCGGCCGCCGTGGGATCGCGGGGCAGCGCGAGGCGCGCGAGCCAGACGTGGGCGTCGACGTCGTCGCGCGCCGCGGCGAGCGCGAGGAGGGCCGTCGCGGCCTCGGGCTGGGTGGCGGCCATCGCGGCGCCGCGGGCGACGATCGCGCGGACGTCGGACGGGTCGTGGCCGAGCAGGTCGCTGGCCCAGCGCGCCTCGCGCAGCTCGTCACCGGCGGCGAGCGCCGTGTCGACCGCGGCGCGCAGCGTGGCGGGGCCCGCGCCCAGGGCGAGGGCGCGCTCGTAGCTGGTGATCGCCGCGTCGAGGTTTCCGATCGACCGGTGGGTCGCGGCGATCTTGGCGTGGAGATCGGCGCGCCGGGGGTCGACCTGGAGCGCTTCGAGGAAGAAACCGTGCGCGCTGGTCGCGTCGCCCGCCGCGAGCGCCGCGTCGCCCTGGGCGATGATCACGTCGAGCCGGATCTGCGCGCCGAGCGGCGTGGCGTCGAGCTCGGCGCGCGCGCGGGCCTGCGCGAGCCGCTCGCCGGCGAGCGTGGCCGCACCATCGCCGAGCGCCATGCGACCCAGCGCGAGCAGCGCGACCGCCGGCGGCGGAACCGCCGCGCCGGCGCGCTCGAGGTGGCGGAGCGCCTCGTCGTAGGCCCGGCCATCGACGACCAGCGCCTCGCCGAGCGCGGCCCGGGCGGCCAGGTCGCCCGCGTCCTCGGCGACCGCCTTGCGCAGCTCGCGGACCGCCTTGTCGAGATCGCCGCGGCGCCGCCACGCGATGCCAAGGCCCCGATAGGCCTCGGCGAGGATCGCGCGATCTCCGGCGGCCTCGGCGACGCCGCGCGCGAGCGAGGCGATCGCCGGCTCGTAGCGCGCGAGCGCGACCAGCGCCAGGCCGTGACCGACCAGCGCCGCGGGGTCTCCGGCGCGCAGCTTGAGGGCCTGGTCGAAGGCCTCGAGCGCGGCCCTGGGGTCGCGGGCGGTGAGCCGCGCTTCGCCGAGCACGATCAGCGCCTGGCCGTGGTCGGGCTTGGCGAACAGCAGGGCTTCGAGCACCTCGATCGCCGCGGCGGTATTTCCCGTGGCGAGCAGCTCCTGCGCCTGGTCGAGCTGGGCGCGATACTCGTCCAGCACCAGCTCGCCGGCGAGATCCCCCAGTCGGCGCTGCACGCGCGACCACAGCGACATGGCAGCAGCCTAACGGGTTCGGGCGCGCGTCGCCAGCTTGCCCGGGCTACGAGAACTCCGGCGCCAGGTCGGCGGGCGCGGCCGGTTCGTCCGGTGCCCACAGCCCCTCGCGGAGCTGGCGGATCGCGTTGCCGGCGGCGCGGATCTGCTCGATCTGCGCGCTGGTCGCCGACTTGAGCTCGGCGACGCCGCTGCCGTGCTCGCGGCGCTCCGCCATGGTGCGGTCGAGGATCTCGCTGATGCCCTTGTAGAGCGTGCTGCCGGCGTTCGATACGAACTCGGACAGCCGCCTGGCGAAGTCGTCGATGCAGCGCTCGAAGTGCGGCTGCATCGCCGCGGCGGCGTTGCGCACCGCCGCGGGCACGCGCTCCTTGGCCTGGACCCGGATATCACCGGCGATCTTCGACTTGAGGACGATCGCGAGGATCGGCGCGGCGAGCGTGAGCAGGCCGCCGGCCAGCGCGTTGACGAACAGCATCACAGTCGTGCCGAGCGCGCCGACCGCGTAGATCCCGACGTCGTAGCGGAAGCTGTCGACCGAGATCTCGACCTCCGTATCGCCGGGCCCGAGCCGGTCGGCCAGGAGCGCCGCGGCGGCCGCGACGTTCTCGTTGGTGATCGAGATGACCTCTTCGGCGAGGTGCTCGAGCATGGCGGCGAGCCGCGCGCCCTCGAGCTCGGCCCACTCCTTGAACTTGTCCTCGATGAACGCCGGCAGGTAGAGCTTGACGTCGTTGGCGTCGACCGCGTCGATCTGTGCCGGCAGCGCCTGGACGAACGCCTTGGTGAACGCCTCGAGATCGAGGCTGATGTGGTTCTTGATCGAGGTGGCGTCGGCGTCAATCCGGACGTGCAGATCGTCGAGCTTGCGCTTCGAGGTATCGAGCTGCTCGCGCACCGCGGTGATCCGCTGCTCGAGCTCGCCGATGTCGAGGTCATAGGCACCCATCCGGACGCCGAGGTTGTTCTCGAGGTAGCCCGCGGTGCGGGCGGCGTCGGCGGCGGCGTTGTCGAGGATCACCTGGGCGCGGTCGCGCGACAGGAACCGCTCGAGGTACGCGATCAGCGCCGGCATCCCGCTCGCCGGATCCTTGGTCTTCGCCCAGTCCTTGGCCGACACCGCGAAGATCACGGGGGCCGGCATCATCTTGGTCAGGCCGGTCGTCACGTAGTCGAGCACCGCCGTGCGCTCGTCGGGCGACAGCATGTCCATCTTGCCGAGCACGAAGATCAGCCGATCGCGGGCGCTCTCGAACACGCGGCTGCGCAGGAACTCGCGCTCGCTGTCCTTGAGCGCCTGGCCGGCGTCGAGCAGGAACACCACGGCGTCGGCGCGCGGCACGTAGCCGTAGGTGACCTCGGCGCGTTGCTCGTTCAGATCGTTGACGCCCGGCGTATCGACCAGGACGACGTGGTTCTGGAGCAGCTCGCTGGGATAGCCGAGCTCGACGTAGGCGACCTCGCTGGCGTGGCCACCGGCGACGGTGACCCACTCCTTCAGCTGGTGCGGATCGAGCTGCTTGCTCTCACCCCCGGTGAGCACGACGCGCGCGGTCGGCTGCGCGGCGTACAGCACGTGGTTGATCGACGCGGTGGTCGGCGTGATGCCGGTCGGCAGGATGTCGCTGCCGAGCAGCGAGTTCACGAACGTCGACTTGCCGTGGTTGAACTCGCCGAGCACGACGAGGTGGAACCGCTCGGATTCGAGCTTGGGGATCCGCGTGGTGCGGATGTCGCGGGCCAGCGTGACCATGCCGACGCGCTCGGCCAGCTCGGCCAGCTGCTGGAACCGCGCGACGAGCTCGCGCTTGGCTTGCTTGTGGTGTTCGAGGAGGATCATGGCACCTTCCGGTTCAGAGCACGCTGATGAGCCGACTGACTTGCTTGTCGATCTCGGCCAGGCTCGGTTTGCCGGCCGGATCCTGGCCCCGGGCGTGGGCGTAGAGCGCCGAGCCAGCGAACAGCCGCAGGGCCTGCACCCGCTTGGGCACGTTGGGGTGCGAGCGAAACAGCTCGGCGTACCGCGTGAGGCCGCCCTTCTCCGGCGTCTCCGGGATCGCGCGCAGGTAGTCGTCGGCGTTGAACGTGGTGCCCGGGTCGGTGCCGAACTCGAGGGTGACCAGCGCCTGGAGCGTCTTGTCGAGGTCGCCGACCGCGAGCAGCGCGGCGCGATCGCAGGTGATCTCGGCGCGGCGCGACCACGCCTGCAGCGTCATGATCGCCGGCTGCACCACCCAGCGGACGTAGAACGCGGCGCCCGTGGTGAGGTAGTGCAGCGCGGTCGCGTAGAAGATGTGGCCGTTCTGGACGTGGCCGAGCTCGTGCGCGATGGCGGCGAGCAGCGCGTCATCGGACAGTCGCTCGGCGACCTCGAGATTGACGATCAGGTGCGGCGCGTCGTCGGTGCCGAGCACCTTCACCAGGATGCCATTGGCCGGCGCGGCGAACACCGCCGGCACCCGGACCCGCAGCGCCGCCCCCGCGGCCTTGGCGGCGCGGTAGACCCGTGGGTACTGCTCGTCGGTGACCTTGATCGCGCTGCCCAGGAGCTCGGCGCGGGCGACGTCGCGCCACAGCCGCGTCGTGGCCTCGAGCGCCATCGTGACCGGACGCGCGATGGTCAACGTGCGGCGAAATGTCCGCTCCCCGGCGAACGCGTAGGTCGCGCCTTCGCGCTGCTGCTGCTCCAGCGAGCCGCGCCGCGCGGCGATCCATCTGGCGAAATCGAAATCGACGCCTACCGACATCCGCTCAGTATAGCGGAAGGTTGACCGAGGGAAGCCGCGGGGCGTAGCGTGGGCCCATGAGCAAGGAGCAGGGCGCGAGCATCCTGGTGGTCGACGACGATCCGGAGATCGTAGCGATGCTCACGACGCGCCTCCGCCATCGCGGGTACAAGATCACCACGGCGAGCGACGGCCACCGTGCGCTCGAGCTCGCCAAGCGCGAGCATCCGGACATCGTGCTGCTCGACGTGATGATGCCTGGCAAATCGGGCTGGGAGGTCGCGCGGGCCCTCAAGCAGGATCCGGTGACCCAGGCCATCAAGATCGTGATGGTCACGGCGATCGGCGAGCAGGTGAACGAGCTGACTTCGCCGCTCTACGGCGCCGATGCGCACCTCGACAAGCCGTTCGAGTTCGAGCGGCTCGAGAGCATCATCAGCGACCTGCTCACGAGCCGCTGAGCAGCTTGCCGGCCCGCGCGAACAGCGGGTTCTTGTTCTCGACCATCGACTGGACCTGGCGCGCCTTCTTCTTGGCGTCCTCGGGATCCGAGCCGCGCTCGGCGGCGGCGGCCCGCAGCAGCTCGGCCGCGGCCGCGTCGAGCGCGTCGCGCACCATCTTGTTGGTCGAGCTCTGGCTGCCGAGCGCGTCGGAGGTCCGGACGGCCGCGAACGCCGACTCGTACTCCTTGGTGGCCATGTACGAGCTGGCGGCGCGCGAGGCGACCGCCGCGAGTCGCTGCTCGATCTCGGGCAGATAGGCCGCGCCGAGGTCGCGGTCGAGCATGCGCGCGCGGCTCAGCTGGACATAAGCGATCGTCGGCTTGGTCCCTGGCGCCATGCCAACGTTGAACGCGTTGCCGAACTGCGTGTAGCTCGCCGCGAGGCTCTTGAGCTCCTGGACATCCCCGCCGGTGAACGACGGCAGCGCGGCCGTGACCAGCGCCGCGGCGGCGGCGAAGTTCTTGCCGCGATACGGCACATTCGCTTCGGTCCGCACGTCCTGCACCGTGCGCGCGACGCGCTTGTGGTCGGGTTTGGGCCCCGTGGCCTCGCCGTCCTCCCCCGAGGGCCTGCGCTCGATCCGCTTTTCGGGGGGCCGCTTCAACGGCTTCTTGTCGCCCGGCTTGGCGGGCGGCGCGGGCTCGATGTGCTCGACCTTGGCCGGGGCCGGGGCGGCGGCCTTGGCCGGGGCGGTGGCCTTGGCCGGGGCCGGGGCGGCGATCTTGGCGGCCGGCGGGGCGGCGGGCCTGGCCGGGGCCGGGGTGATCTTGGCGACCGGCGGGGTCAGCGGCAGCGCGGGCCGCGCGATCGAGGGCACGGTCGGCGCCGTCGGCTCGCTCGGCGGCAGGGGCTGCGGCGCAAGCTCATCGGGTCGGGGGCGCGGTGCCGGTTCGCCCGCGGTCGGCACCAGCGCTGGATCGCCGGGCCCGGGGTCGGCGTCGCGCGTGAACAGGAACGCGGCCGCGACGCCGCTCAGCACGATCCCCGCGACCGCGGCGAGGGTCTGCTTCGCGGAGATCGCCGGGTTGCGCGCGGCGCGGGGCGCTGGGGCAACCGGCGCGGGTGCGCGGCCGGGGTAGCCGATCGGATGGACGAGCGCCGTCGAGGTTGGGTCGGGCCCCTTGCGGCCGCCGGGCTGCGGCGTGGCGGTCGAGCCGCGCGCACTTCCGCTCGACTTCACGGCGAAGAGCTCCGACGCAGGGGACGTCGGGAACGGCAACCGCGACGAATGGCTGGGCGCCACCGCGGGCCCCTGGCCGCGCAGCGTGGGCAGCTGTGTGCTCTGGCCGCGGTTCATCGGCAGCAGCGGGAGCGTGGTCTGCGCGTGGGTCGCGACGCTGCCTGGCACGGGCACGGCGAGGCCCGATCGCGCAGCCGCAGCGGCGGTTCCTCCGGCCAGCGTCGCCAGCGTGCCCGCGGCCACGGGGCGTTCCGCGGCCAGGCCGGACAGCGGTCGATGCGTCGCGGGACGGGTGGCGACCGGCGGTGGAGCCGCGATCGGCGTGTCGGCGCCCCCGCTCACGAACGGCAGCGGCGTCGGAACCCGCAGCTGCGCGCCCGGCGTCGTCGACAGCTCGCCGTCATCCTCGGCCGGCGTGCGGCCCGGCCGGACCCGCGGTGGGCCGTTGGGGAGCTCGAAGCGAAACGCGGTATTGCCGATCTCGATCACGTCGCCATTTGCGAGCAGGAACGGCGCGTCTTCGATCTGGGTATTCACCAGGGTGCCATTGCCCGAGCGCCGATCGGTGAGCAGCCAGCCGCCGTTACCATCGTTGCGGATGTCGAAGTGCTTGCGCGACACCGCGAGGTCGCTGAGCACCAGATCGTTGTCGATGCCGCGGCCGATGGTGTAGGTCTTGCCGACGCGGACCTCGAGGGTTTGCCCGAGATCGTTGCCCTGGGTGACGGTGAGCCGCGCGGTCATGGTGGCGGGCAACGGGGAATGCGCGGCGCTCGCCCGCTGATCATCGATGGCCGGCTCCTCGGTCGTCGGGCTGTTGTCGGCGGCCGCCGGGGTGCTCGGGGTCCGCTTCCCGGCGTCCCCTCCCAGGCCGAGCTGACGGAGCTTCTCCGCCACCTCGCCCTGCTCGACGGTGGTGCTCGGCTCGTCCTCCCAGCCCGACTCGATCATCGTCTTGTCGTCTTCTTCGTCAGGGACGAACGACGGGGGCTTGGCCACCACATGCGCAGAGACGCGCTGCGGCACGGCAGAATTGGGAGCCCGACCCATCCGTAGAATTGTACGGGTCACCGACGCCCGGATCAATGACACCGTCCTCGCGGTGTCCTACCTTTCCGCCCATGCGCATTCCACTCGTCCGCGGCGGCTCGACCGAGTCCATCGACCTGGTTCCGAGCAAGATCATCGGCATCGGCGTCAACTACCGCGCCCACGCGCTCGAGATGGGACGCGGCCTCCCGGAGGAGCCTCTCATGTTTTTGAAGCCGCGCTCCTCGATGATCGCGGACGGCGAGGCGATCGAGCGCCCCGCGGGCTACGCGCGCGTGGACTTCGAGGCCGAGCTCGGCGTGGTGATCGGCTCGCGCGCGCGCCGGGTGTCGCGGGACAACGCCCTCGACTTCGTGCTCGGCTTCGTCTGCGTCAACGATGTGACCGTGCGCGACCTCCAGAAGAAGGACGTCCAGTACACGCGCGCCAAGGGCTTCGACACGTTCTGCCCGATCGGGCCGCGGATCGTCGCCGGGCTCGATCCATCGAAGCTCGCGATCAAGACGCGGCTCAACGGCGAGACCAGGCAGGATTCGACCACCGCAGACTTGATCTTCGACGTGCCGGCGCTGATCGCGTTCTGCTCGCAGCACATGGTGCTCGAGCCGGGCGACGTGATCACCACCGGCACGCCGTCGGGGGTCGCCAACCTGACCCCGGGCGATGTGATCGAGATCGAGATCGAGGGCATCGGCGTCCTGCGCAACCCGGTCATCGCGCGGCCGTGATCGCCCCGGTCGTGATCGGCCTGGGCGGCAACGTCGGCGATGAGCTGGCGATCACCTCGCGGTTTGGCCGGGCGCGCGAGGCGCTGGCGCAGCTCGGTGCGCTCCGGTCGGCGCCGCTGTATCGCAGCGCGCCGATCGGCCCCGCGCAGCCGGCCTATCTCAACACGGCCGTGGCGCTCGCCTTGGCCGGCGGCGAGCCCGAGGCCCTGATCGCCGCGCTGCTCGAGCTCGAGCGGGTGCTCGGCCGGCGGCGCGAGCGCGAGGTGCGCTGGGGCCCGCGGCCGATCGATCTGGACGTGCTGGTGTGGGGCGAGCGCCGGATCGCCACGGCCGCGATCGAAGTTCCTCACCCGCGCCTCGCGGACCGCAAGTTCGCCCTGGCGCCGCTGGTCGCGCTCGTCGGGGAGCGCTTCGCGGTGCCGGGAGTCGGCGCGGCGGGCGCGTTGCTGCAGCGCGTGGCGGGGCAAGCATGCGAGGAGATCGCGAAGGTCTGGTAGCGGATCTTGTGGGCGCGCGGCGGTGCCGTGCGCTACCGTGGAACGTGGGGGTTGCCATGGCGGACGCAGGGACGATGGACGAGGTGATCGCAGCGCTCGACGGCATCATCGCCGCGGCGATCGCGGGGCGCAGCCGGCTGGGCTTGTTTGCCGCGCTGTACCGCCAGGTCACGCTGCGCGTGCGGCAGCGGATCACCGATGGTTTCTTCACGGATGGGCCGCGGATGGCGCGGCTCGATACCGCGTTCGCGAACCGCTACCTCACCGCGCTGGCGACCTGGCGCGCGGGCGGGGCACCGAGCCGGTGCTGGCAGTTCGCGTTCGACGCGACCAAGCGGAGCGATCTCATCCTCGTCCAGCACCTGCTGCTCGGCATCAACGCCCACATCAACCTCGATCTGGGGGTCGCGGCCGCCGCGGTGGCGCCGGGCGCCGCGCTGCCGGCGCTGCGCGACGACTTCGATCGCATCAACCAGATCCTGGCGGGGCTGACCGCGGAGGTGAAGCAGGTCGTCGCCCGGTTCTCGCCGATGCTGCACCTGCTCGACGAGCTGTGTACCTCGGCGGAGGACGCGGTGGTCAACTTCAGCATGGACCGAGCGCGCCGCGATGCCTGGCAGCACGCCGAGCTGCTGGTCGCGCAGACCGCCACGCAACAGGCGCCGACGATCTGCCTGTTCGACACCAAGGCCACCTTCCTGGCCCGGCTGGTGGCCGAGCCGGGCCGCCTGCTGACGGCCGCGCTCGACGCCGTGCACCTCGCCGAGAGCCGGGACCTCCGGGCGATCATCGCGGCGCTGAACGCGCTGGCGTAGCCACCGGCTCGGCGCCCTGGTGCCACCACCGCCGGACCTGTTCGAGCGACGAGCTGCGGGGCAGCCCGCCGGGCAGGGTGTCGAGGAACGTGCGGCCGTAGCCGCGGCTGACGATCCGGCCGTCGAGGATCGCGACGATGCCGCGGTCATCGCGCCGGCGGATCAACCGGCCGAACCCCTGCTTGAGGGCGATCGCCGCCGCGGGGAGCTGGATCTGCGCGAACGGATCGCCGCCGGCGTCGGCGCACGCCTGCATGCGCGCGGCGATCAGCGGATCGGTGTGGGGCGCGAACGGCAGCTTGTCGATCACGACCAGCGAGAGGGCGTCGCCGGGGACGTCGATGCCCTCCCAGAACGAGCCGGTGCCCAGCAAGACGGCGTTGGGCGTGGCGCGGAACCGGTCGATCAGCGCCGCGCGCGGCGCGTCGCCCTGGACCAGCCGCGGAAACGCCAGCTCGCCGAGCCGGGTCGCGGCTTCGCGCAGCGCGCGGTGGCTCGTGAACAGCAGGAACGCGCGCCCGGCGGTGATCGCGAGCAGCTCGAGGGTCCGCGCGGCGGCGGCCTCGGAGTAGCCCAGGGCGGCCGGCGGCAGATCGCGCGGCACGTAGAGCATGGCCTGGCGCGCGTAGTCGAACGGCGAAGCGACGACCAGCTCGTCGGTCGGGTCGTCGTCGTCACCGCGGGCCCGCGCGCGGCCCAGGCCCAGGCGCTGGCGCGTGTAGTCGAACGTGCCGCCCGCGGTGAGCGTCGCCGAGGTCAGCACCGGGGTCGGTCCGGCGCGCAGGATGTGGCGGCGCACCAGCTCGGCGACGTCGATCGGCGACGCGGTCAGGAACGTGCCGGCCGGCCGGATCTCGGCCCAGTACACGTGGCTCCGGTGGCGCTGTTCGGCGATCGTCGCCAGGTCCTCGCGCATCGCGCGGGCGCGTCGGCCCAGGCCCGACAGCACCGCGCGCGGACCGGCCGCGGGGTCGGCCTCGCGACGGCCGTCGCGCTCGGCGTCCTCCGGCGGCGGCGCCGACTCGGCCTCGGCGGTGCGGGCGAGCTCCTCGAGCGCCGCGTCGAGCCGGAACCACGCGGCCTGGCGTTCGGGCGCATCGAACAGGCCGGTGGGCAGCAGCAACTTGCCGTCGTGGCTGGGCCCGCTCGCCCGCCCGCCCTGGGCGATCAGCTGGGCGCGCAGCTGCGAGAACAGCGCGAGCCCGGCGCGCTCGACGGCGCGGACCGTCTCCTCCGCGGCGCGGCCGGTCCACAGCGGCATGCTGGCGAGCGCGTGCAACGCGTCGCGCACCAGCTCGGTGAGCTGCGGCGTCGAGACCCGCGCGCCGAAGTGCTCGGTGGCGACGTCCTCGAGCTGGTGCGCCTCGTCGAAGATCACCGCGTCGTGGTCGGGCAAGATCCGCGCGTTGGTGGCAGCGCGCAGCGCGCGATCGGCGAAGTAGAGGTGATGGTTGACCAGCACGAGCTGGGCGTTGTCCGCCTGGCGGCGGGCTTGGGTGACGAAGCAGCGATCGAAGTACGGACAGCGCGGGCCGACCCGCGCATCCGGCGTGGTCGTCGCGTCGGCCCACAGCGGCGCCGCCTCGGCGAGCCACTCGACCTCGGCGCGATCGCCGGTCTCGCTGTCGCGCGCCCAGTCGACCAGCGCCTCGATCGAGACGTCGGGAGCCTGGCGCGTCGCGTTGCGGGAGCCCAGCTCGGCGAGCTTGCGCTTGCACGCGTAGTTCGCCACGCCCTTCAGGACGACCGCGGTGAACGGCCGCGCGACGATCGAGCGGAGCAGCGGCACGTCGTGGCGCGCGATCTGGTCCTGGAGCGCGCGGGTCCCGGTCGACACCACGACGCGCTTGCCGGACAAGAGCGCCGGGACCAGATACGCAAGCGTCTTGCCGGTGCCGGTGCCGGCCTCGACGATGAGCGGCCGCTCGCTGGCGAGTGCGCGGGCGACCGCGGCGGACATCACGCGCTGCTCGGCGCGATCTTCGTAGTGCGGGATCGCTCGTGCGAGCCCACCGCCTGGCGCCAGCAGGTCGCCGGCGGTGGCGGTCACGTCCGCTGCGCCTTCTCGACGTGGCCGCTGGTGCCGAACCGGCGGGCGAGCTCTCCGAGCACCGCCTCGATCGCGATCTTGCGCGCCGCCAGCCCGACCATCACGTGGAACAGCAGATCCGCGGTCTCGTGGACGACCTTGTCGTCGGGACCCGCGGGCAGCTCGGCGGCGAGCTCGCCGTGCTCCTCGGCGATCTTCGCCAGGATCTTGGGCATCCCGGCGTCGAGCAGCGACTTGGTGTAGCTCTTCTGGGCGGTCGAGTCCCGGCGCGCCTCGATGATCCGCGCCAGTCGGTGCAAGATCGGCAGCGCGGGGCCATCGTCATCGGGCTCGTCGTCGCGGCGAAAGAAACAGCTCGTGGCCGCCGTGTGGCAGGTCGGCCCGGCGGGCACCGCGCGGGCGAGCACGGCGTCGAGATCGCAATCGAACCGCAGCTCGACGAGCGCGAGCGTATGTCCCGAGGTCTCGCCCTTGGTCCACAGCGCCTGGCGCGAACGCGACCAGAACGTCACCGCCTGGGTCTGCCGGGTGACCCGCAGCGCCTCGGCGTTCATCCAACCCAACATCAGCACGGTGCCCGTGTTCGCGTCCTGCACGATGCAGGGCACCAGGCCGCGATCGTCGTATGCCGGCTCGACCTGCATGTCACCTACGTTGGCCAGCGCGGATCACCCTGTCAACGTCTTGGCTTGGCCAACTCACGCCCCGGCCTGCGTTACGGGCCGTCCCGCCTAGCGCCGGACGTGGAGGCCGCGCTCGGCGAGGTAGGCCTTGGCCTCGCCGATCGTGTGCTGGCCGAAGTGAAAGATCGACGCGGCGAGCACGGCGTCGGCGCCCGCGGCGAGGCCGTCGGCGAGGTGGGCAAGCGTACCGACGCCGCCCGAGGCGATCAGCGGGATCGAGACCGCGCGGGCGACCTCGGCGAGCAGCTCGGTGTCGTAGCCGGCGCCGGTGCCGTCGCGGTCCATGCTCGTGAGCAGGATCTCGCCCGCGCCGAGCTCGGCGACGCGCTTGCACCAGGTGAGGCCATCGAGCCCCTCGGGGGTGCGGCCGCCGTGGCTGTAGACCCCCCAGTGGCCGGTCTGGGCGTCGCGCTTGACGTCGATCGCGACCACGACCGCCTGGCTGCCGAACTGGGCGGCGCACGCGGCGACGAGCTCGGGCGTCCGGATCGCCGCGGTGTTGATCGCGATCTTGTCGGCGCCGGCATCGAGCAGGCGCTGGGCATCGTCGACGGTGCGAACGCCGCCGCCCACGGTGAGCGGGACGAAGATCTGATCCGCGGTGCGCGCGACGACGTCGAGCAGGGTGGACCGGCCCTCGGGCGACGCGGAGATGTCGAGGTAGCAGACCTCGTCGGCGCCTTGTGCATCGTAGGCCGCGGCCTGCTCGACCGGATCTCCGGCGTCGCGCAGCTGCAGGAAGTTGATGCCTTTGACGACGCGGCCATCCTTGACGTCGAGGCACGGGATCAAGCGGCGGGCGAGCATCAGGCAGCTCCTTGGGAGACGCGTACGGCGTCGGCGACGCTGAACCGACCATCGTAGATCGCGCGGCCGACCACCACCGCCGGGATGCCCGCGATGCGCAGCGCCGCGAGATCCTCGAGCGAGCCGACGCCGCCCGAGGCGATCACCTCGATGCCGGCGGCCCGGGCGAGCGCCGCGGTGGCGATGATGTTGGGCCCGCCGCCGAGGCCATCGCGCGCCACATCGGTGTAGAGCAGCGCGGCGGCGCCCCAGCTCGCGGCGCGCTGGCCGAGCTCGATCGCCGTGATCTGGCCGCTGGTCGTCCAGCCATCGACCGCGACCACGCCATCGCGCGCGTCGACCGCGACGATGACCCGGCCGGGGTGGGCGCGGCACGCGGCCTCGACCAGGGACGGCGATCGGACCGCCGCGGTGCCGAGCACGACGAACGCAGCGCCGAGCTCGAGCATGCGATCGATCGCCGCGCGGTCGCGGATCCCGCCGCCGACCTCGACCGGGATCGGCGAGGCGGCGACGATCGCTGCGATCAGCTCGAGCTGGCGGGGCTCGCCGAACGCGCCGTCGAGATCGACGACGTGGAGCCGCGCGGCGCCGCTTCGCGTGAGCTCGGCGACCAGTTCTACCGGCCGCTCGTGGAACACCGTGGCGCGGTCGCGCTTGCCTTCCTCGAGCCGGACCGCGCGGCCGCCGAGCAGGTCGATCGCCGGGAACAGCCTCACGCCAGCTCCACGAAGTTGCGCAGGATCTGCAGCCCGACGTGCTGGCTCTTCTCGGGGTGGAACTGGCAGGCGAAGATGTTGTCCTTGCGGACCGCGGCGGTGATCCGGATGCCGTGATCGGCGGCCACCGTGACCAGCGCGGGGTCGGCCGGCACCACGTGGTACGAGTGGTCGAAGTAGGCGTAGGCGGCTTCGGGCAGCCCGGCGAGCATCGGCTCGGCGCGGTGGACCACGAGCTGGTTCCACCCGATGTGGGGCACCTTGAGCTGCGGATCGTCGAGCCGCAGCCGCTCGACCCGGCCGGCGAGCACGCCGAGCCCCGGCAGCGGGCCCTGCTCCTCGCTCTCGTCGAACAGCACCTGCATGCCGAGGCAGATCCCCAGGAACGGCCGGCCGCTCGCGATGACCTCGCGCAGCACCGGCCCCAGGTGGCGTTCGGCGAGGCCGCGCACGAACGTGCCGAACGCGCCCTGGCCCGGGACGACGATCTTGTCGGCGCGGCGCACGACGTCGGCGTCGCGGGTGACCACGACGTCGCCGCCGGCCCGGGCGATCGCGCGCTCGACCGAGCGGTGGTTGCCCGAACAGATATCGACGACAGCGATCATGTGGTCAACGTCCCCTTGGTCGAAGGTACCGCGCCGCCGAGCCGCGGATCGATCCTGGTCGCGGCGTCGCACGCGCGGGCGAACGCCTTGAAGATGCACTCGATCGTGTGGTGGGCGTTGCCGCCGTAGTGCAGCAGCACGTGGAGGTTGCACTGCGCGCGGGTCGCGAACGCTGCGAAGAACTCCTTGGCGAGCTCGCAGTCGAAGTCGCCGATCCACTTGCCATCGAGGTTGCCGACGTTCCACACGAACGCCGGGCGGCCACAGAAGTCGACCGCGACGGTGACCATGACGTCGTCCATCGGGAGCGTGGCCCAGCCGTAGCGCACGATGCCGGCGCGATCGCCGAGCGCCTGCTCGAACGCGGCGCCGAGCACCAGGCCGATATCCTCGACGGTATGGTGGGCGTCGATCTCGATGTCGCCCGCCGCGCGGACCGATAGGTCGAACACACCGTGGCGGGCCACGGCGTCGAGCATGTGGGATAAAAACGGTACCGGCGTCGCCAGGGCACGCCGGCCGCTGCCGTCGAGCGCGAGCTCGAGGCTGATCTGGGTCTCTTTGGTGTTTCGCTCGATCCGAGCGGTGCGCGCCACGCCTCCTTGTATCAGGTGGTCACCGATCGTACAAACAGCGTTATGGCTTGGCATCCAGCGACAATTGTTCGCATTCTCGTCCCGGTCGCATTGTGGGCCTGTGGCGGCGGCGCAAAGCACGCCGACGCGGTCAAGCCGTCCCGGGTCGACGAGGTAAAGCAGACGCTGCCGGTCGCGGCGACGGAGGAGGATCGCGAGAAGAAGCGCCGCGAAGAGGGCTTGGCGATCGTGCCCGCCGGCAGCACGTGTCTGCCCGCGGGCTTGCACAGCCTGAACGGGCCCCATCTCGAGCTGGCGGCGATCGGCAGCGACGCCGTGGTGTGCGCCGTCGACCAGGAGCGCACGCGGCTACTCGGGCCGGTCGCCTGCTGGAACGTCGAGATCAAGGACGCGGCGCGGATGGGCGCGCTGAGCTACCAGGCCGCGACGCCGATCCCTGGCCGCGGCTTCAGCGTGATGATCGACGACGGCTGTGCGCGGGGCTTCTGCATCCCCAAGGACGCCAAGATGCCGGCCGATCCGGTCGCGCAGATCACGTGGAACCTCGACGGTAACAAGGTCGCGGTGCTCGCCGGCGATACCGTCCACGTGTTCGACGCGGCGACCAAGCAGCACGAGATGAGCTTTCCGATCCGCGGCGAGAAGGGCGTCGCCAGCGAGCCCACCGCCGTGCACTGGAACGGGGACGCGATCTTCGTCGAGGCGAGCGATGGCACGACGTCGCCGGTCTACGTGTTCAAGCCCGATGGCACGCCGGTCGGCCCGCTCGAGGCGCTCGGCGGCAAGGACAAGGCGGCGCTGTCGACCCGCAACGGCTCGTTCATCCTGCTCGACAAGGCGCGCGTCGCGATCTCCGAGCAGGGGATGTCGACGCTGACGATCTACGAGATCGATAGCGGCAAGCGAACCAAGCTGGTTCGCAAGCTGCCGGCCAGCCCGTGCAAGAAGGACGAGCTCGAGGCGCTGTGGCGCGATCCGGCCGCGGCGGGCTCCGCCAAGTGCAAGGACTTCGTCGCGAAGAACTTCGCGCACCTGATCGGTGCCGATGCGGTCGCCGGCTCGAAAAATCTCCTGGTGATGCTGCGGGGGCCGCGGCTCGGCGAGCTCGCGGTGATCGACGCCAAGACGCTGGCGGAGCGCAAGTCGATCAAGCTGCCGTGGTGCGATGGCGGCGGCTCGGCGGCCGCCCCCCGCTGACGATCCCTACGCCCGCTGGTCCGCGCTAACGGCGCAGCTGCTGCAGCCGATCGCGCGACGTCGCGACATCGGCCTGGGCCACGCCGCCGACCAGATCGAGCAGGGCGCGCTGCGCGATGCCGGTCAGGGCATCGCGCGCCTGGACGTGCAACATGCCCGCGGCGTCGAGCGCGAACGTCACCTCGATCGAGGTCTCGCCGCGCGCCCGGCGCGGCAGGTTCTGCAGCACCAGATCGCCGATGATCGTGTTGTTGTCGAGCCGGCGTGATTCGCCCTGACAGACCACGATGCGCACGAGATCCTGCTGATCGCGCGACGTGGTGAACAGCTTCTTGATCTCGGTCGGCACCCGCGAGTTGCGGCGGATCAGCTCCTCGCAGAACCCGGCGACCGTGGCGATGCCCAGGCCGCGCGGGGTAACCTCGAGGACGATCGGCGCCTGCCGCGGCAACGCCTGCATCGCGGGTGCGGGCGGCTGGATCGGATAGCTCTGCGGCGGCTGGAAGCCTTGCGCCGGGGGCGGGGGCACGGGCGCCATCGGGCCGTCGGCGCTTCGCGCCTGCGCGCCGGTGAACGAGGTCTCGTACGCCGCGGCGCGCGCGAGCACCGACGGTGCGGCGGCCGGGGCTGGAGCGGCCGGCGCGCGGAGCACGCGGGTCGGCATCGCGGGCTCGGGGGCCAGCCACGAGACGGGATCGGTGCTGAGCTCGCTATCGCTGGCGGTCCAGTCCAGATCGCCGAACGCATCCTCCGACTCCGAGCCAGCGCGCGGCGCCGGGAGCACTGGATCCGGAACGTCGGCCCAGGCGCGGGCTTGTGGCCCCGGCGACGGCGCTGCGACGGTAGGCGCGGTCGGGCGCTTCGCCGCGGGGAGCTTCGGCGGCGTGGTGGCGCGCCGCGGCGGCGGCGCGGGAGCCACCGCCGGGATCGCCGGGGTCGGGCCGGTCGTCGTCGCGACGGAGGGACGGCCGGGGAGGCGGGGCAACGGGGCCAGCGGCGACGTCGGCGGAGCCACGCCGGTGAGATCGACGTCGTATTCGGAGGGCGGCGGCGGCAGGCCGAGCATCGTCCGGTGGGCGGCGGGCGGCGCTGGCGCTGGCACCTGGCCTGGTGGAGTCGGCGACACGGCCGCGGCCGACCGGGTCATTCTCCCGAGTGGCTGGGTCTGGCCCGCGCCGGGGGGCGTGCGGGTCTCGAAGCCGCCCGCGGACCGCGGCGGCACCATCGGCGCGGCCGGATCGCGCTCCGGATCGGACCCCTTGGCGCGGACGCCGCCGCGGGTGGCCGAGTAGCTGGTGTCCGGATGGACAGGCTCGTTCGGGCGGCGGCCGGTCGTGGCGTACCCTGCGGTCGGTCGGCGCGTCCGGGTGGGCGGCGCCGGCGACAGCTCCAGCGGCGCCATCGTCGCGCCCGCCTCCGGCTCGGCGAACTGCAGGACCTCGGTCGCGGTCGGCTCCTCGACGACCGCGGCGGGCACCGAGACCTTGCCCGAGGTCCGGCGCGACAGGATGCGCTCGAGCGAGCTGGCCTGGAGCGCGGCGCCTGCGGCCACCGCATCCTCGGGGTTGACGTCGGCGCGGGGCAGCTTGCCGAAATAGCGGCCGACCAGGTCGCGGACGTGCGGGATCTTGGTGGTGCCACCGACGAGGATCACGTCGGCGACCCGATCGATCGGCAGGTTGGCCAGCGCCAGCGCCTCGGTGCACACCGGGAACGTTCGCTCGATCAGGTCGGCGACGTCGCGGACGAACTCGTCGCGGGAGATCTCGATCTGCAGGTTCAGCGGCACGCCGCGCGCGCCGTAGGCGATCTCGTCGATCCGCACCACGGCGCGAGACCGCCGCGACAGTTCGATCTTGGTCTGTTCGGCCACCGCGCGGAGCCGCATCATCGAGACCTCGTTGGTCCGCAGGTCGAGGCGGTTTTCGATCAGGAACTTGGCGACCATTTTGTCGACCAGCCGCTCGTCGAGATCGTCGCCGCCGAGGAAGCTGTCGCCGGCGGTGCCGAGCACCTCGTAGACTTGGTCCTCGAGCCTCAGCAGCGTGATGTCGAACGTGCCGCCGCCGAAGTCGTAGACCGCGATGATCTCGCGCAGGTTGCGGGTGTGGCCGTACGCCAACGCGGCCGCGGTCGGCTCGTTGAGCACGCGTACCACCGTGAGCCCGGCGATCGCGCCGGCGGTCGCGGTGGCGGAGCGCTGCGCGTCGTTGAAGCTCGCGGGCACGGTGACGACCGCGCGGTTGACCGGCACGTCGAGCCGCGCCGCCGCGATGTTGCGGACGTGATCGAGCACGATCGCCGAGATCTCCGGCACGGCGAACTCGCCACCGCGGGTCGCGATGATCGGCGCCTGGTTGGCGCCCTCCTTGATCTGGAACGGCGACCGCGCCTTCGCGGTCTGGACCTCGGTCGCGCGATACGCCCGGCCGATCAGCCGCTTGACCGAGTAGATCGTGTTGGCCGGGTCGATGACCTTGCGCTGCTTGGCCGCGGCACCGACGACCACGCCCCCGTTGGGATGGAACGAGACGACCGAGGGATGGACCTTAGCGCCGCTGTCGTCGGCGAGCACCCGCACGGTCCCCGCGGCGTCCGCGTGCGCGACGACGGAGTTCGAGGTGCCGAGGTCGATGCCGACGATCGGATCGTTCAAGGAGCGCTCACGGAGGGGCGATGATGGGCGACAAGGGCCGATGAGGGGCGATGAGGGCTATTTCGCGCACGGCAAGCTCGCCAGGACGCCATCATACCAACGCTCCAGGGCGGCGCGGAACGGCCACATCCAGCCATACGAGGGCCCGATGAACTGCGCGATCACGTGGTTCCGAAACCCGGGGCTGCGGGGATGCGCCGGCCCCCACACCTCGGCGGCGGCGCGGATGCTCTCGGCGTAGGCGGCTTTTTCGAAGTAGGCGCGGAACCACGAAAGACCCAGCGGCAGCGGCAGAAGAACATACATGACGGCCATTCCGGGCACGGTGAACGTGCGAAATTGCCGGAGGTGGACGGCCTCGTGGCGGAGCGTGACATACCGGCGATCGGGATCCCAGGCGTCCCAGTCCGACGTCACGTAGACGGTGCGGCCGATCGTGGTCTGAAACGAATCCAGGTAGGAAGTCATGCGGCCGAGCGTCAGGCCGACCAGCGCGTAGTGAATCAACTTGTGCAGCGCCGAGCGGTCCTTGCGCACGATCCGCAAGCCCGGAAACTCGAGGCCAAGCGCGGTCATCAGCGCAGCTTCACGGCGCTCGCTGGGGGTCATGGCAGCGAGCTTACGGCAACCGCGTCGCGCCGGCGTGCCAGGTCGACATCGTCCCCGGCGCGTTGACGAGCCGCGCGCAGATCCGTAGCGTCACGGCCCGTGGTCGATCTTGGCAAGCTCAATCCGCCGCAGCGCGAGGCGGCCGGCCACGGCGGTGGTCCGTTGCTGGTGCTTGCGGGCGCGGGCTCGGGCAAGACGCGCGTGATCACCTTCCGGATCGCAAACCTGCTGGCCCAGGGCATCCCGCCGACGGCGATCTGCGCGATGACCTTCACCAACAAGGCCGCAGAGGAGATGCGCGAGCGCGTCGCGAGCCTCCTGGGCGACAAGGCGGTGGCGCGCAAGCTGACGATCGGCACGTTCCACGCGCTCGGGCTGCAGATCCTGCGCAGCGAGCGCAAGGCCCTGGGCATGCCGCGCGGGTTCGTGATCTACGACCAGTCCGACCAGCTGGGCTGCGTGCGCGAGGCGCTGCGCTCGCAACGCGACGGCGATCGCCGGTTCGACGTCAAGTCGATCCTGACCCGGATCTCGCTGGCCAAGAACCGGTTCGTCGGGCCCGAGGCCTACGCGCCGAACCCGGCCGACGAGTACGACGTCGCCACGGCCGAGGTCTATCCGCGCTACCAGGACATGATGCGGTCGTGTGCCGCGTACGACTTCGATGACCTGATCGTCGAGCCGGTCCGGCTGTGGGAGCGCGACGCCGAGGCCGGGCGGCGGTGGGCCGAGCGGTTCCGCTACGTCATGGTCGACGAGTTCCAGGACACCAACGCCGCGCAGCTGCGGCTGGTCAAGCACCTGGTCACCGATCACCAGAACCTCGTGGTCGTCGGTGACGACGATCAGTCGATCTACAGCTGGCGGGGCGCGGACCCGACCAACATCCTGCGGTTCACCGAGCTGTTTCCCGGCGCGCGGATCGTCAAGCTCGAGCAGAACTACCGGTCGACCAAGACGATCTTGAGCGCGGCCAACCAGGTGATCTCGAACAACCAGAAGCGCCACGGCAAGCAGCTGTGGTCGCAGCACGCCGCCGGCGAGCCGATCACGCACGCGGTGGCGGCGACCGCCGAGGATGAGTCGAAGTGGGTCGCGAACGAGATCGCGAAGCTCCACAAGGAGGGGCGGCCCTGGCAGGACATCGCGGTGATGTACCGATCGAACCTGCAAGCCAAGGCCCTCGAGGACGAGCTGCGGCAGGCCAGCGTGCCGTACGTCATGTACGGCGGCCAGCAGTTCTTCGAGCGCAAGGAGGTGAAGGACGTCATCGCCTACCTGCGGGTCGCGCTCAACTCGCGCGACGAGTTGGCGCTGCGCCGCGTGATCAACTACCCGGCGCGCGGGCTCGGTGCGACCACGGTCGATCGCCTGGTCACCGCCGCGCACGCCAAGCACGCCTCGCTGTGGGACGCGCTGCGCAGCGCGATCTCGGGGACTGGCACGCTGCCGGGGCTCGAGACGCTGCTGCCGCGCGACGACGACGACCCGGCCGCGGTCGACGTCGACGTCGGCGATCTCCGGGGCGCCGCGCGCAACGGCATCATCGAGCTGGTGCACGTGGTGTCCGAGCTCGGCGCCTCGCTCGAGAGCGGCACCGATGTGGTCGCGGCGACGCGCACGCTGATCGAGGACATCCGGCTGTACGACGATCTACGCGAGGCGGCCGGCTCGGCCAGCGCGGCGCAGCGCCGGATCGACAACGTCGAGGGCCTCCTGGGCTCGCTCCAGCGGTTCAGCGACAAGGGTAAGGGCCGCGAGCAGCTCGCCGAGTACCTGCGGCTCTTGTCGCTCGAGACCTCCGACGAGCGTGAGGAATCGGGAGACCGCGTGGTGCTGACCACGCTGCACGGCGCCAAGGGGCTCGAGTTTCCGGTGTGCTTCATGATCGGCCTCGAGGAAGAGCTCCTGCCGCATGCCCGCACGCTGCAGCCGCAGGCGACCGACGTGCTCGACGCCGACCACGCGACGGATATCAGCGAGGAGCGCCGGCTGTGCTACGTCGGGATCACCCGGGCGCAGCGCAAGCTGTACCTGACGCGCGCGTGCACGCGGGTCCAGCGCGGCCGCGCGATGGTGCGTACGCCATCGCGGTTCTTGCTCGAGATCCCCGACGAGTTGATCGAAGTCCGCGACATCGCCGAAGAGGCGCGCGCGAAGGTCCCGACCGACGAGGTCCGCGGGTTCTTCGCGTCGCTGGCGATCGACGACTGACGCGGCCTGCCGGCCGACGCGTCAGCGGCGCGGTCGGCGCGTCGGTCGACGCTACGGGCAGCCGCTGCGGTTCCAGCAGCTGAGCTGCGGGCCGGCGTCCGGCGCCTCGGTCTTCTGGAAGTAGTAGGGCAAGATCGCCATCGTGTCGCTGCGGCGCTCGGGGAACCGGGCGGTCGCCAGGGCGGTGCGCATGCACGCGGCCATCCTTCGCGTCGTCCTGGCCGCGAGCCTCGGGACAGCCACCGTGGCCGACCGGACGCGCCCGTCGTAGGCGATCACCAGCGTGAGCTCGAGGTGGTTCGCGCCGCGCGCCTCGCCGATCTCGTCGCGGTAGCAGCGCTGGATGTCTCGCGCGTGAGGCGCGACGCCGGCGGCGACCTCGCCCGCGGTCAGCGAGGTGGGCTTGCGCGCGGGACGCCCGTCGGCGTCCCGTCCCGGCTCGCCGTGTGGTGCGGGGTCAACGCGGGACGCTGGCGTGGTTTCAGTAGCTTGCGTGAGTACGGGGGGGCGGGTGCTGCTCGCGTGCGCGCCACTGCCCAGAACTCCTACCAACAGCCCCATACAGCCGATGAAGGTACGCATGTAAGCAAATATGTGCATGACGCATACCATGCGCAATGCGTCGAGATGATTGCGCAGGCGGCGGGAGCGCACGCGCGCGATCGCGTACCGCGGGAGCGGACCTGCGCACGCGGGGGCAAGCTGCCGGGCGCACGACGTTATGTTTGGCTTCCGGATAGCCGGCGTCTTCGGTTCCGATCGCGAGTCAACGCGAATCCTTGGTAGGAATCGGCAATGAAGCAGACGCCGATCGTGACTGGCTTGTGGTGGGTCGCCGCGGGTGCCGCCTGTGGCGGGAGTCCGAAGCCAGCGAGCTCCGATCCGGTCATGACTGCCGCGGCCGCACCGATTGCACCCGCGGAGCCGGTCGCCGCACGTCCTGCGGATCCTGCGCTCGGCTTTCGGTTGCAGTATTCCGATCCGGGCGGCATGTGGCTCCCGCAGCAGATGACGCTGCCTGGCATCGCCTCGAACTTTCGCCACATGGGCGTGGAGATCGACCCCGCCGCGCTCGCCGATCCGCTCGCGGCGCCGCTCAACGCGGTGGTCTCGCTGGGCGGCTGCACCGCTTCGTTCGTTTCGCCCGAGGGCCTGATCGTCACCAACCACCACTGCGTGCAGGGCGCGCTGCAGCTCAACACCAACAAGAAGCAGAACCAGAACTACGTCGAGGATGGCTTCCTGGCCAGGACCCGCGGCGACGAGAAGTCCGCGGGGCCGGCGCAGCGCGTGCTGGTCGCCCAGGCGTTCAAGGACGTCACCAAGGACGTCCGCGATGGCCTCGACAAGATCAAGGACCCGGTCGCGCGCAAGGACTTTGCCGAGCGGCGGACCAAGGCGCTGCTCGCGGCCTGCGAGCACGATCGCCCGACGGTGCGCTGCACGGTGCGGCCGTACTTCGGCGGCGGCATGTACATCCAGACCGAGAACCTCGAGATCCGTGACGTGCGGCTGGTCTACGCGCCGGCGCGCTCGGTCGGCGACTACGGCGGTGAGACCGACAACTGGAACTGGCCGCGTCACACCGGCGACTGGTCCTTCTATCGCGCCTACGTCGGCAAGGATGGCAGCCCGGCGGACTACTCGCCCGACAATGTGCCGTATCAGTCGAACCACTACCTGCACGTGACGACCGAGGGCCTCCAGCCGGGCGACTTCGTCATGGTCGCCGGCTACCCGGGCAACACCAGTCGCACGCGGACCGCGGCCGAGATCCATCACGAGGTCGAGTGGGCGCTGCCCTATCAGATCGCGTTCGCCAAGGAGCGCTACGCGATCGCCGAGGCGCACGTCGCCGACGAGAGCGAGACCGGCACCAAGGCGATCGTGATGAAGCAGGGCACGCAGAACCGGCTCGCCAAGGACGAGGGCGTGCTCGCCGGGCTCACCAAGGGCGAGCTGCTCGCGCAGAAGGACGCGCTCGACAAGAAGATCAAGGCGTGGGCAGCCGAGCCTGGCCACGAGGCGATCGCGCAGGCGATCGACAAGCTCGAGCAGCTCGACGTCGAGGCGCGCCGCACCGCCCGGGTCGACTTCGACCGCCGGGCCGCGTTCGATGGATCCCGGCTGCTCGCGACGGCGCAGGACCTCACGCGCTGGGCGGAGGAGCGGGTCAAGCCCAACGACGAGCGCAAGGCGGGCTACCAGGATCGCGATCTGAACCAGGCGCTGGGTCGCCAGAAGCAGCTCGCGCGCACCTACGACCGCACGCTCGATCGCGCGGTGTTCCGGCTGGGCCTGGTCCGCGCGCTCCAGCTGCCGGAGCCTGACCGCGCGTGGCTCGCCACGCTGCTCGACGTCAAGCAGGGCACCAAGATCGACGAGGCGCTGATCGACAAGACGCTCGACGCCTGGTACGGCGCGCAGCAGCTCGAGGACGAGAAGCTCCGCGTCTCGCTGCTCCAGACCGCCACGCTCGCGCAGCTCAAGGCATCCAAGGATCCGTTCCTCAGGGCGGCGCAGCGGATCTGGCCGGTGGTCAAGGCTGACGAGAAGAAGCAGGATGCGCGCCAGGGTGAGCGCCTGCTGGTCACGCCGGCCTACGTCGAGGCGATGCGCGAGGTGCTCGGTGGCGAGCTGGCGCCCGATGCCAACCAGTCGCTGCGCGTCACCTACGGCACGGTCAAGTCATTCAAGCCCGAGTCCAAGGATCCGGCCGACCGGCCGTTCACCGTGGCGTCGCAGATCCTGGCGAAGGATACCGGCAAGGAGCCGTTCAACGCGCCTCCGAAGCTGCTCGCCGCGATCAAGGCGAAGGCGTTCGGGCCCTACGGCGATCCCGCTCTCGGTGGCGAGCTCGCGATCGACTTCCTGACCGATCTCGACACCACCGGCGGCAACTCGGGCTCGCCGACGCTCAACCGCAAGGGCGAGCTGGTCGGCCTGTTGTTCGATGGCACGCTCGAGGGCGTCGCGTCGGACGTGGTGTTCAACCCGACGACCACGCGATCCATCTCGGTCGACGCGCGCTACATGATCTGGACGTTGGACCTGCTCGATGGTGGCGACCACCTGATCAAGGAGATGGGGCTGACCCCCAAGCTCTCGCCTGGTAGCCCGGCGCCGAGCCGATGACGGGGGGAGGATGCCGAGGCGCGCCGCGCGCGGGGCGTCCTGACCACGGCTTCCAGGAGTACCTCGAGGCCGATCGACGAAGCGCTTCGGCGATGGTTCGACGGGAAGGTTCTTCCACGCCGACGCAACCCCACGCGCGCCGACGAGCGTTTCCGCCGCGATCGACCGCGGGCTGTGGCGGCTGTGGCCCGAATCCCGGCCGCTCTACGCGACCCGGGTCAGGCGGGAGGTGACTTCCGCCGCCTGGCGCTCATCGGGGCTGGCGCGAGCGGTGGGAACAAGTCAAACGCGAGCGCCTGCTGCCCACCTGGTGCGACTTTGGGGACCCCTGAGATTGCCGGCTTGCGGGTGGCCGGGAGGGCGCCCCGCCCAGCTGTTTTGCGTGTCGTGGGTAGGGCCGGCGGTTCGCTCGCGGCGGGCCGCGCGGGGGGGTTGCTTGTGGCGGGCTGCGCGGGGGGGGCGCTTGCGGCGGTGAGGGCGGCGGCGGTCGGCGGCTTGCGCGCCGCCGGTCGGGGAGACTGGCGCGCGTGGGCCGGCGGAGGGGCACTGACGGTCGCGCTGGAGGGCGCGCGTGGGCGCCGGAGCCGCTTGGCGGGTGCCGCATCGAGCGGATCGCGGTGGAGCTCGGAGCTTCGCCGCTCCGCCGGGCTGGGGGACAACGTGCTTGGTTGCGCCGCGAGCCGCTCGCGCGTGAGACCCACGAACCGTGGGTCCGCGTCACCGGCCAGCCACGACCGGCCGAGCCGCGCAGCGATCACCGCCGTGGTCCCCGAGCCGACGAAGGGATCGACGACGAGCTGGCCCGGCGCGCTCGATGCCAGGATCAACTTCTCGATCAGCGCCTCGGGCTTCTGGGTCGCGTGCGGGGTCTTCTCCGCCATGCCATTGCAGATCACCGGCAGCTCGATCACGTCGCGCGGCTTGGCGCCGAGCGGATTCGGCTCCCAGCGATCGCGCTTGGCGGAGGCGCCACCGTACTGCGACGATACCGCCTGGATCCGCGCCGGGTACTTCGTCGTGTGCCCGTTGTAGGGGATCCGGATCGCGTCGACGTCGACCCGCGCGCCGGCCTTGCGCAAGTGCAAGATCGACTCGTGCGAGCGGCCCCAGTCACGGCCGAGGTTCGCCTTGTTGCGGTAGTACCAGATGAGCCACCGGCAGCTCGCGAACCGCCGCGCGCTGCGCGCTTTGACGTCGGCCAGGATCTCGGAGAACCCACAGACATATGCCGAGCCATGCGGCGCGAGCACGCGCGCGACCTCGGCGAGCCAGCCGTCGCACCACGCGAGGTAGACGTCGAGCGACTCGAACTCGTCCCAGTCCGCCTTGTCGATCGCGTAGGGCGGATCGGCGACGACGAGGTCGACCGAGCCATCGGGGAGCCGCCCGAGCAGCGTCAACACGTCGGCGTGCCACAGCTCGCCGCGGACGCCTGCGCCTTGCACGGTCAGCGCGCACGTCGGACCTTGGCCACGCAGGTCCTGGGGTACCGAGAGCTCGCGAACAACACGTGGAGGGCGCTTGGGCACGCGCAGCCAGTCTAGCTCCGCCATCTGACGCCGCGGCGATCCGCCGTCGCCGCTGCGGCTGCGCGGCGCAAAACCACCGGCGAGCGCGAAGGATCGCACGGCGCGGCGACGAAAGAGGTGCCCTGGCACGGGACGGCGGCCCCGCGCGCTGCGCTTGCTCGGGCCGCCGCCGCGTGCCACGTTCGCGCCGCCGTGACCGCCGAGGTTCACCCCACCGCGATCGTCGAGGCGGGCGCCCAGCTCGGCGAGCGGGTCCGGATCTGGCGCTGGGTCCACGTCCGGGCCGGCGCGGTGATCGGCGATGACACCTCGATCGGCCAGGGCTGCTACGTCGACGCCGTGGCGATCGGCCGCGGCTGCCGGATCCAGAACCACGTGTCGCTGTACGATGGCGTGACGCTCGAGGACGAGGTGTTCCTCGGGCCGTCGTGCGTGTTCACCAACGTCAAGCACCCGCGGGCGCACGTCTCGCGCAGGGACGCATACGCGCCGACGCGGGTCGGCCGCGGCGCGACGATCGGCGCCAACGCGACGATCGTGTGCGGCGTGTCGATCGGCGCGTACGCGATGGTGGGCGCGGGTGCGGTTGTCACCTCCGATGTGCAACCGCATGCACTTGTGGTCGGCGCACCTGCGCGCCGGATCGGCTGGGCTTGCCGCTGTGGCGAGACCTTACCGGAGCACGCCACCGCGGTGTGCGCCCGGTGCGGCGATGGCTATGGCGTGTCGGGCGCCGCGGCGACGCGGCTCGCTTGACCCCGCAGGCCCGACACCCCGACAGCCGGTCACCGCGCGGGCGATGCTAGCGATAGTGGTGCTTCAGCCGCGACCACAGCTCGATCGGGTCGAAGCCGAGCATGGCAAACGGGTGTGCGCCGCTGTCCTTGAAGGCGTCTCGCGCGCGCTGGGCCAGCGCCGACGCGCGATCGCGGGTCGACTGCGGCAGCATGTTTGCCAGGGCGGTCGCCGCGCGCCCGGCCGCTGCCGCGACCGCGGTCCCGCCGAGCAGGCCCAGGAGCCATGCCGGCGCGGGATCGATCACCGCGCGCTTGGCGTTGAGCTCACGCGCCAGCTGATCGCTCGGGCCGGTCAGGATGCCGAGCAAGGTCGTGCGCTCGACGAACAGCGCGAGGCTCGGCCTGGCGAACCGCTCTTCCACGGCCTGGACCACGCGGCGGTAGCCCTTGTCCCAGTCGCGCGCGAGCACGGCCTCGGGGACGAGGTCGTCGATCGCGCGGTGGGTCGCGGCGGTGGTGATATCGCCCTTGGCCTTCACGGCGATGATCGACGCGTGGACGCGGCTGCGATCGTCCTCGATCACGTAGGCGAGCATCGCCGAGCGATCGGGGACCAGCAGGTCGAACGTGCGCTGCAGCGGCTCGTAGCTCGGCGCCGGCAGGAGCTCGAGCACGGCCGGCAAGGTCCACACGCCTTTGCCGCTGTGCTTCTTCAGCGCGCGCAAGATGATGAGGCCCTGCGCGATCAGGTCCTGGTCGATCGCGAGCGTGGCCTCGACCTCCGCGGTCAGCTCGGCGATCACCCGGCGTTCGACCACGACGACCGCGGCGACCCCGAGCGCCTTGGCGTACTCGGCGAGCGCCTTGGCGGTGAGCCCGGGCAAAGGGACCGGCGGGCGGGCGCCTTCGCCGTTCACGATCAGCCGGATCGGCGTGCCATGGTCGAGGATCACGAGCGCCCAGCGCGCCGGCTCGAGCACGCGCGGAGGCGTCAGGAGACGCCACCAGTTCTTCCAGTGGCGAGCATCGAGGTCGGTGAGCGCGAGCTCGGCAGAGAGCACGCCTCACCATACCGCCCCGGGGTGAAGTGCGCTGCACACGGCGCAAGATCATCCCACCTGAAGGCGCGCTAGATTTGCCTTCAGCGTCGCGCCGCGCGAGCATGCCGCGCATGAAAACCAGTCTCATCGTTGCGCTGCTGATCCTGTCGTCTGCCGGCGCCGCGCGCGCGGGCGGGAACCCCGGCTCGGTCGGGCTCGGCGCGGAGTTCCAGCTGAGCGGCATCGGCGGTCTGTCGGCGAACTACGACACCGGGAAGTTCCACGTCGGCGGCTTCGTCGGGCTCCGCGATCCCGATGGTCCCCACAACACGATCTTCGATATCGGTGGCCGGTTCTTCTTTCACGTCGCGTCCACCGCGACGACCGACTTCGGCGTCGGCGGCAGCCTGGGGATCCGCAACCAGCAGAACGCGGACGGCACGAGCAGCACGCTGGTGTTCCTCGAGCCGAGCTTCCAGATCCGCGTGTTCGTTGCGGCAAACGTCGCGCTGTCGTTCACCGGCGGCATCGAGGTCGGCGCCGGCGACATCTCCGAGGTCAACATCACGGGCAACACGGTCGGCGAAGCCGGCGTGCACTACTACTTCTAGTCCTCGCCGCTGCCGCCGACCGCCGCGGCGATCGCGACGTCGGCGGCCTTGACCTTCGAGGGGTCGAACTGGTGGGCGCCGTCGAGCATCCGGTCGATCGTCCGGTCGAAATCGGGACGCGCGTCGGCCTTGCCAGGCCTGGCGAACCGGAGCGGGTTGATCCGCGCGACCACGATCGGCTTCAGGTAGCCGGTCGTGAACCCGGCCTCCTGGAGCCGGGCGACCGCCGCGGTCACCGCGACGTCGAGCTCGAGCAGCCGCTCGGCGTGGGCCTCGCGCAGCGCCAGGCTCGTGCGGATCGGCCCGTCGGCGAACGCCTCGGTGCGCGCGACGATGGGGTTGTAGGCGCCGCCCGAGAACCGCGCGTTGCGCTCGTAGCACACGCCCAGCGTGAGGAGCGATGCCTGCTCGAGCTCGAACGCGACGTCGGCCTCGCTGACCTTGGACTTCTTCGGATCCGCGGCGATCGCGCGCGCCATGCGGATCACCTCGAGCGCCTTGTCCTTCAGGTTGTGCGCCTTCTCGGTGTTGAGCGCCAGGATGCGAAACGCGATCTCGGGCTCGGGCAGGACCAGGGCGATCACCGCCTTGGCGCCGAGCGCGCCGAGCGCCGCGAGCCGGTGCATGCCGTTGGGCGTGATGAAGCCATCGCCATCGGGCACCGCGATCACGGGATCGAGGAACCGTCCGACCTTGGGGATCACGGTGGCGAGCCTCTGGGCGTGGGTCTTCGACAGCTCGCGCTGGTAGGGCGTCGGCTTGATCGCCGCGAGCGGGAGCGCGGCGAGCGCGACCCAGAACCCGCCGAACGGCTCGCGATAGCGGGCGATCACCGTGCCGCCGGCTTCTGTGATGAGCGTGCTCAGGCGACTCACTTCGGGCGGCGGTGGATCCGACATCACCTCGCTGGGGTGGAGCCCGACGGTGCCTGCCGCGGGCTTCAGCGTGCGCTTGCGCGACGTCGCGGGAGTCCTCGGCGTGGGTTTCGCGCGCGGCGGCATTCCAGCGCTACTGTAGTACCCTGTCAGCGTGAAGTGGATCCCAGGAACCGAGAACGACGATGTCGTCGATGAGCGCGGGAGCAGCGGCGGTGGCGGCGGGGGTGGGTTCGGCCGGCTCACCGGCGGTGGACTGGCGACGGTGGTCGTGGTCGTGCTGGTCGCGCGGTTGTTCGGCTACGACATCAGCGGCTTGCTGTCGACCGGGGGCGGATCGCCGCCGCCGTCGGCGGGGCCGCAGCAGCCGCACCCGCCGCGCGGACCGGATCCCGACAAGGAGCTGGTGGGGTTCGTCAAGTTCGTGATGAAGGATGTCCAGGATACGTTCGAGAGCATGTTCCGGGCCGAGGGCAAGCCGTACCGCCACGCCAAGCTCGTGCTGTTCACCAGCGCGATCAACACCGGCTGTGGCCAGTCGTCCGCGGCGATCGGCCCGTTCTACTGCCCGGCCGACGAGCACGCCTATATCGACCTGTCATTTTACCGCGAGCTTCGCCAGCGGTTCGGCGCGCCTGGAGACTTCGCGCAGGCCTACGTGCTGGCCCACGAGATCGGCCACCACCTGCAGAAGCTGATGGGGATCGAGCAGCGCGCCGAGGCGCTCGGCCGCGGCGGCAAGCGCAACGCGGTCTCGGTGAGGACCGAGTTACAGGCGGACTGCTTCGCGGGAGTGTGGGGCCACGCGGCGGCTGGCAAGCAGCTGCTCGAGGCCGGCGATCTCGAGGAGGCGATCACCGCGGCGACCGCGATCGGCGACGATCGCCTGCAGCACCAGGCTGGCCGCGAGGTCAACCCCGAGACGTTCACGCACGGGAGTTCCGCCCAGCGGGTGCGCTGGTTCCGCACCGGGTTCGACACCGGCCGGTTCGAGGCCTGCGATACGTTTTCGGCGCCACGGCTGTGACGAAGCCGCGCGGCGAGCTATGAGCTAGCGATGACGACGACGCCCGCGACATCGTTCCCCAAGAGCGAGATCAAGATCCTGCTGCTCGAGAACGTGCATCCTGTCGCCGCGGAGGCGTTTCGCAGCGAGGGCTTTCA
>Ga0302322_100000264_pt1 | contig 38388 bp, 19 predicted proteins | sample Fen_T0_2_FD_203757 | JGI IMG/M metagenome (GOLD analysis project Ga0302322, IMG submission 203757) | Peat permafrost microbial communities from Stordalen Mire near Abisko, Sweden - Fen_T0_2 | ecosystem: Environmental > Terrestrial > Soil > Wetlands > Permafrost | place: Sweden: Abisko...
CGATCACTCGCGATCCCGGGCTTTCCATGCGGGATCACTGCATCATCAAGGTAGGCGCGCAGTGGTTTTGCACAGGCACATCCAACCCGGTTTGGACCGGCCCCAATCCTGGCGTGCGGCTTTTGGTGTCGGACGATCTGATCCATTGGCGGCATCACACCTGGTTGATCGATGCGAGTAAATTGCCGTCTGACTGCCCCTACAACGGGCGGTTCTGGGCTCCGGAGATTCATCACATCAAGGGAAAATTCTGGATGACAGTGAACAGCGGCAAGGTCACGGCCGATGATCCGAAGGGCATGAAGACCCATAGTATCTGGCTCTTCGTCGCGGATGAAGTCACTGGTCCCTACCGATTGGTTAAAGGTCCACTTACTCCGCAATATAACAACGACGCGACGCTGTTTGAGGACGATGACGGGCAAACTTATCTCTACAGCAGTGGCAACGGATTGTGGCAGGCGAAGATAGACCTCAACACGGGCAACCTCGCTGCTCCTATCGAAAAGTTTCTGGACAAGAAGCAACCTGGTTATCCCGAGTGGATGATTGGCGGAATCGAAGGCCCCTTCGTTATTAAGCGCGATGGTGTGTACTTCATGTTTTTCTCCACGTGGACCCGTGGCTACGAGGTGGGACTGCTGAAAGCAAGGAGCCCTCTTGGCCCCTGGGAACTGGTTTCGCGTGAGCCGATCTTCGGAACCCGCAAGAAAGGCTATCGTCCGGAGTTGGCAGCGGAAGGCGGTTATGCCCATTTGAAATTCACCGATACCGAAGATCCGTACTGCGAGACCGGGCATAACGCGCTCTTTGAGGGCCCCGACGGTCAGCTCTGGAGTTCTTGCCATTACCTGATGTACGAGCATCGGCCCTATCCGTACTGCCCCGATCTCCAGGAATGGGAAAAGACGCCGCAGTTGGGAATCGAGCCTGTGACTTACAAAGACGGCAGATTCTATATTCAAAAGGCCACGTGGACGGAGCAGACCGTCGAATACCGCTGAACTTTCTCCTCGCGACGGACGCATCCTGTACAGCCTCCTCCATTGCGCTCTCCGCGTCTCTAGAAACATATTATACAACCATTTATTACCTCTATGAAGAATCGATCCTATCTAAAAATATTGATTTTATTGTTCGCCGCCTTTTATTCGTCCGTTGTGCAGGCGGAGCCCAGTCTCGGTTTGCCTGTTGAAATTGTTTCAAACGCCACGCCGCCGACTGGGGTCTTCCCGTTGGTAACAACAAAACTGGTCGCACCACTGTGGTACGACGACGCCGACTACAAGGGCGTGGTGCGAGCGATTGGTGATCTCCAGGCTGATATCGAACGTGTTACCTCGAAAAAACCTGTTGCTTCTCCAACGCGCCCGAAACAAGCCGAACTTGTCATTATCGGCACGCTCGGCAAGAGCGCCGCAATTGATGCGTTGGCTGCATCCGGCAAACTCGATACGAGTGACGTGCGCGGGAAGTGGGAGAGTTTTGTTATCACGACCGTCATCGCACCGATGCCTGGCGTGGAGCGCGCGCTGGTTATCGCAGGAAGCGACAAACGCGGCACGATTTATGGCATTTACGAACTCTCCGAGCAGCTCGGCGTTTCGCCCTGGTACTGGTGGGCGGACGTGCCTCCGAAAAAGCATACCGAGGCCTACATCCTGCCCGGCCGTTTTGCTTCTGGAGAGCCAGTGGTTCGGTATCGCGGCATATTTCTCAATGACGAACGGCCTTGTTTGACGGGTTGGGCGAAGGAGAAATTCGGCGATCTCAACTCAAAATTCTACACCAAACTCTTCGAGCTGCTTCTGCGTATGCGGGGCAATTATCTCTGGCCAGCGATGTGGGACAACGCTTTCAACGAGGATGATCCAGAGAATCCTCGTTTGGCCGACGAGTATGGCATTGTCATGGGCACGTCTCACCATGAGCCGATGATGCGCTCCCATGAGGAGTGGGTACGCCGAAAAGAAAAATATGGCAACGGCCAGTGGAACTACGCGACCAACGCCGAAGCGCTCCAGCGGTTCTTCCGCGAGGGCATTGCTCGCAATAAAGCCTACGAAAATCTAGTCACCATCGGCCTGCGCGGCGACGGCGATGAGGCGATGGTCAGCACGGGCAGTATGCAGTCTGACATCAAACAGCTTGAGCGTATCTTCACCGACCAGCGCCAGATCCTGGCCGAGGAGATGAAGACCGAACCAACGAAGGTTCCACAATTGTGGGCGCTCTTTACTGAAGTGCAGCGATTCTATGAAAATGGCCTGCGACCGCCGGACGATGTGACGCTGCTGTGGACTGACGACAATGTTGGCGATCTCCGCCGCTTACCGACCGCTGAGGAGCGGAAGCGCAGTGGCGGCGCAGGAATCTATTACCACTTCGACATGCATGGCGGCCCTTACGCCTACCAATGGATTAACACCAACCCGCTGCCAAAAATTGCTGAACAGATGTATCTCGCTTACGAATACGAGGCAACCCGCATCTGGATTGTTAATGTTGGCGACATGAAGCCGCTTGAGCTGCCGATCGAGTTTTTCCTGCGCATGGCGTGGAATCCCGCTGCTCTGACAAAGGATAAAATTTCTGGCTATACGCGGCGTTGGGCTGAGCGCGACTTTGGTTCGCAGCACGCTACCGAAATCGCCGACATCGTGTCTCGCTACACCAAATACAACGGCTGGCGGAAACCGGAACAGGTCAAGCCGGAGACTTTTAGCCAACTCAATTACGATGAGGCAGAACGGGTTGAGGTGGCTTGGCGCGACGTAGCCGAACGTGCCGAAAAACTTTATGCAGTCCTGCCACCGGAACAGCGCGATGCGTTCTATCAACTCGTCCTTCATCCAGCGAAGGCCTCGGCTCTCGTTGCGGAAATCAATATCGTTGCGGGACGCAACAACACGTTCGCCTTGCAGGGTAGGGCGAGCACCAACGCCCTCGCTACACGCGTGCGCGAACTCTTTCATCAAGACCAAGCACTAACTGATTACTACAACCACGAGTTGGCGGGCGGTAAGTGGAATCATCTCATGGATCAGACTCACCTTGGACAGTTTGCCTGGGAGCCGCCTGTTGCGAATGTGATGCCTGCGGTTTCCGAGGTGCTGCCGGCTGACGACGAACGTTTCGGCGTATCTATCGATGGTGACATCAATGCCTGGCCTGATCATTTTGGTGAAGCTCCACTGCCGGCCTTCGACTCTTTCCAACCGCGTCGTTCTTACCTCGACGTTTTTGCGATGGGCAAGCGGCCGATCAAATTTTCAATTGAGGCTGAGCAGCCATGGATTGTGCTCACGACGGATGCTTCGCGTCTCGATCAACGTTACTGGGTGGACATTGACTGGAACCAAGTGCCAGAAGGTACTTCGAAGGGATTGATTAAGATCACGGGCAATAATGGTACCGTGCGCGTGAAGGTGTCGGTGACGAAGGCCACCACCGCGCAGATACAGGCGGCGAAAGGCCGCTTCGCGAGCCTCACAGGCCCAATTGCCATCGCCGCGACTGCCGCGACGACTAAAACTGAAGTCAACGGTGTTCGCTGGGAAGAAATTCCCGACTATGGTCGAGGCAATGCGGCGCTTGCCATTTATCCGGTCACGGCCACGAGCATTCTGCCTCCCGCTCCGGCGCCGACACTTGAGTATCCGCTCTATCTACCCCGCAGTGGCAATTTTGATATCACGCTCGTTCTGGGACCGGTGTTGAACTTCGTGCCCGACCGCGGCATGCGCATCGCCGTGTCATTGGACGATCAGGCTCCACAAGTATTGGACGTTTTTTCCGACCGCGCGGCTGAGTCATTTCTCGGGCGGGGCAATTACGCTCGCGACAACGCTCGCTATCTCCGCTCATCCCATAAGGTGGCTGCACCGGGGCCGCATGTGCTGAAGATTACGATGGTCGATCCGTGCATAGTGATTCAGAAGATCATTATAAACGACCGCAGGTCGCCCGAGAGCTATTTCGGTCCGCCGGAAACGTTGCCGGTGAGATGATGGTTATGATTAGCTAAATCGAAACCGCGACTAGGAGCGATTCATGAAAACACCTTTGATGCAAACGGTCATCAAAGGGCGCTGGGCTAACGAAGTGCATTCATCGAGAGCATCACACAAGCGCCGCACCAGAAGTATGATCCAATTTGCAGCTCGCCTCTCATTCTGAAAAGTAAGAGCAGAAAGATGAATCCCCAGATAATTAATGTCCCCGCGCCGAGCAGTTGCATGCCTGGGCCGTGGATGGACAGCATGCCTAAGATGATGAGCAGAACGATCAGGATGTTCAGCAACCCTGGTAAAAAATAGGCCAGCACCTTTTCATGAGTATCTTTGAATAACGCGACAAACCCCGCCGCCATCAGGACCATTGAGAGAAAGAAAATCTTCCACCCTGGGCCGCCAATCTTGAAAAACCCCGTACCTTTAATTGCAGGTAAGAGCAGCGCAATGATGAAACATAAACTACCGAATATCACCAAGAGGTTCATAATAGAGGAGGCCGGTGCCGCCAATATGGCCTCCATGCCGAGAGTCGGCGAGATTTTTGCCTCAGGTTTTGCGTTGATAAAGGGCCTTTCCATACACTCTCGACCTGCGCAACAGTTGGAGCGGCGGACATATTGTGTGGGCTCTGTGCCGATTTCCAACCTAGCATGGAACAGGCGTCGCACCGTCGACTCTGGTCGATTGTGTTGAACTCACATACGCGGAAGCACCCCAAAATCTGAATTCCTATGAATGTTAGCCACAATGTCTCTCTTTTCCTCTTCGCGTTCGCCTTGTCCGGTACGGCGCTGAATGCCGAAGAAAACGTTCCGGCTTATCTCGATCCGTCTGTTTCACAGGAACAGCGTATTCATGATCTTATTACGCGCATGACGCTCGACGAGAAAGCGTCGCTCATGACCAACGGCACGCCCGGTGTGCCCCGGCTTAGCATACCTAAATACAATTGGTGGAGCGAAGCCTTGCACGGCGTGGCGAACGCCGGTGATGCCACGGTGTTTCCTCAGGCAATCGGGCTTGCTGCGATGTGGAATCCCACGCTGCAACACGACATCGCCCAGGTCATCGGCGTTGAAGGCCGTGCGAAGTTCAACGGCTATGTCGGCACGCCCAACGAGGGGGCGATTTTCCGAGGACTCACTTTCTGGTCGCCCAATATCAATATTTTCCGCGATCCACGCTGGGGGAGGGGCCAGGAAACTTATGGCGAGGACCCGTTTTTGACTGCGCAGCTTGGTGTTGCCTTCGTGCGTGGGCTGCAAGGCGACAACCCCGATTATCTTGTCGCGGCGGCCTGCGCCAAACACTTTGCCGTCCACAGCGGTCCGGAGTCGTTGCGGCACAACTTCGACGTCTCGCCGCCTGAGGCCGACTTGCACGAGACCTACCTGCCGGCCTTCGAAGCTCTAGTGCGCGAGGCACATGTCGAGATTGTGATGACAGCCTACAACTCGCTCTACGGGACGCCGTGCTCGATCCAACCGATGCTCTACTCTCTGCTTTCTGGTTGGGGCTTCAACGGCCATGTCACATCCGATTGTGGTTCGGTGGCCGATCTCAGCCGCACTTACAAGCGCGCTTGTTGTGACGGGGAGGCGGAAGCGATGACGCTGAATGCGGGTATGAACGTGCGTTGTGGCGACGAACCCACGGAACTCGTCGCAGCGGTTCACCAGGGGCTCATCACCGAGGCGACGATTGACCAGCGACTCGCGACACTCTTGCGCACGATGTTCCGGCTCGGTTTTTTCGATCCAAAAAACCGCGTGCCGTTTAACCGCATCGCTCCCGCCGAAAACAACACGCCTGAACATGGCGCGGTGGCACTCCGCGCGGCGCGCGAATCGATGGTGTTGTTGAAGAACGACGGCATCCTTCCTCTAAATAAAAATCGTCTTCACCGCGTTGCAGTCATCGGCCCAAACGCCACGTCGGTGCCGGTGCTTTTGGGCAATTACAATGGTTCGCCTTCTGCTCCCGTAACGATTCTCGCTGGCCTCAAGGCCGCACTTGAGTCGGCTGGCGTGCAAGTCGACTACGCCCACGGCTGCGATTACGCCACGCGGCCCACCATGCTGCGTAGCGCGGGCAACGTCTGGTTTCGAGGCGACTATTTTGCCAACCGCGATCTCGGGGGCGAGCCAGCGGCCGTGCAATGGGGGCGACCGCTGGATTTTGATTTTGGCCGCGTAGGCCCCGGACGCCCGACCTTGCCTCGCGGTGTGCCGAACAAGGACGTCTCCATAAGGTGGTCTGGTGACCTCCACACGACGCTGGCTGGGGATTATGAATTCCTCGTCCGCGGCTGCGGTGGCTTCCGACTCAAGCTTGGCGACGACACCGTTGTGGACGCGTGGACCATTCCGCCAGGAGAGGAGGGCGTTGAAAGAAAAGTCCACGTCACGCGACACCTGCCGGACAATGCCATCATTCCGCTGAAGTTGGAATACCGACAGGGTGATAGCCCGGTGAAGGTTGCTGTCGACTGGAATCCTCCGCCGGTGGACGTCGGCGTGGAGGAAGCGTTGGCAAAAGTGAAAGCTGCCGATCTGATTGTTTTCGTTGGAGGCATTTCCGCCGAGCTGGAAGGGGAGGAGATGGCGGTTGATTACACTGGTTTTGACGGTGGTGATAGGGTCGGTATTGAGTTGCCTTTGATTCAGCAGCAGTTGCTCGAAAAGTTGCGCGCGACCGGCAAACCAATCGTCTTTGTTAATCTTTCTGGCAGCGCGATCGCTATGCCGTGGGCGAACGAGCATGTTAATGCGATTCTTCAAGCTTGGTATCCCGGTCAAGCAGGAGGCACAGCCGTTGCTGACGTATTGTTGGGTGAATACAATCCTGCCGGTCGACTCCCGGTAACGTTTTATCGGGCGACTTCCGACCTGCCTGATTTTAAAGACTACCGAATGGCCGGACATACCTACCGTTATTTTGCTGGTAGGACATTGTTCCCCTTTGGTCACGGTTTGAGCTATACGACCTTCAAGTATGCGAATCTTCAGTTGAAGGCATCGTCTAATCATACGCTATCGGTTACGGTCGAAGTGACTAACACCGGTGCTCGCGACGGCGACGAGGTGGTTCAGCTCTATGCCACGCCGCCCGCTGCCTCGCGTCCACGCGAGATCCGCGCCCTCTGCGGCTTCAAGCGTGTGAATCTGAAGGCTGGCGAGACGAAGACGTTGAACATCGTGGTGCCCGCCACCGCGCTGCGTCGGTGGAGCGCAGACCAGAAGGACTATTTCTTTCCGTCCGGTGAATGGACGATTGGTGCTGGCGCCTCATCATCCGACATCCGGCAGACCACTATCGTGAAACTCTAGGACGTCTCGTACGCTCGCCAATTTTTCGATCAACCGGTATGGGCAATTTCATTCGTTTCGTGTCTTACCCGAACGCGCCTTTTCATGGTGCCGCTTTGGCGCTCATCGCTTCTTTCGCCGCGTTTTTGCCGATGCACGCCGCGGAGGAATCACTCGTTTCGCCCGACGGACGCATTGTTGTCACCATTGATGACTCGGAAGGGCTCCACTATCGCGTCAAATACGACGACGAACTGGTGCTCGCAACTTCACAGCTCGGGCTCGATTTCGAAGGTGGATTTTCTCTTGGCCGAAGCACGAGGATCGAGCATGCTACCCGCACCGAGCACGACGAAACATGGGAAAACCATTTCGGTCAACGCCGAACCATTCGTGATCACTATAGCGAATTAAAACTTGAATTGCGGGAACAAGCCGACGCGCCATCCCGCCTAAACCTGTTCGTGCGCGCCTACGATCAGGGTGTCGCGCTGCGCTACGAAATTCCGGTGCAGCCGGGTTTGGAAAACTACGTCGTCACCAACGAGCGTACCGAGTTTATTTTCCCTTCGGACCTGACTTGCTGGGCGGGCGATTACTCGGACTGCGCGGAATGCCAATACCCCGAGAAACAGCTGAGCCAGCTCAGTGCGAGTGTGGCTAAACCGCACGTGCTCCCACTTCTCGTGAAGTTGCCGAAAGGATACGCCGCGATTGCCGAATCCGACTTGCTTGATTGGGCAGGGATGTTTGTCACTGCCGCTGGTCCGCGCGCCAATGGCACGCCGCGACCCGGTGCGAAGGTGACACTGGCGGCGCGCAAGGATTGGCATGCACTGGTCGTTGGACATGACCGGCGCGTCAGCCCGTGGCGCACCATCCAACTCACCCGCACGGCCAAGGACCTTATTGCCAGCGAATTCATCGCCACCCTGGCTACGCCTTCGCAAATTGCCGATACCGATTGGATCAAGCCTGGGGTAACTGCGTGGGACGTGTGGTGGACGGGGATTAACCCGACACAGCCCAGCTTCAAGGGTCTCAACTCCCGCGGCGATACGCGTTCGCATAAGGAGTACATCGATTTTGCGGCCGAGATGGGTTTCTCTTATCAACTTATCGACTGGTTCTGGTACGAGCCGATGAACAATCCGAAAGCCGATCTCACCAAGCCTGCGGCGCACGTCGATATTCCCGGTCTCGTTACGTATGCTCGCGAGCGCAACGTCCGACTCCTGCTCTGGATCGACTCGCACGATCTCGATCGCCAGGGCTTCGACAAGGTGTTCGCACAGGTCGCGGCCTGGGGTATCGCCGGTGTGAAGATCGACTTCATGAATCACGACGGCCAGGAAACGGTGAAATGGTATGCCGACGTGCTTGCCTCTGCCGCGCGCTACAAGCTGTTGGTGGATTTGCACGGCGCCTACAAGCCCACGGGTCTCGCGCGCACCTGGCCGAACTTCATCACGCAGGAGGGCGTCCTTGGTAACGAGTACAACAAGATCCGCCCCGGAGCCTGTTCGACTTTACACACGATCACGCTGCCTTTCACCCGCGGCTTGCTCGGCCCGATGGATTTTACTCCAGGTGGTTTTCTGAATCGCACGGCCGCGACGTTTAAGGTCACGCAGCCCGCCGAGGTCGTCGGCACCCGCGCCCGCCAGCTCGCAGAAACCGTCGTGTATTTCAGCCCACAGCTTTGCTTGTGCGACAGCCCGGCAAATTATCGCGGGCAGCTTGGCGTGGAATTCTTCCGCGGACTACCGACCGTTTGGGACGAGACGGTGGTTCCATCGGCCGAAGTAGCCCAGCATGTGGTGATCGCGCGCCGTTCCGGCAAGCGCTGGTATCTCGCCGCGATGAACGGCGATGCACCGCTCACGCTCACCGTGCCCCTCGGCTTTCTCGGCGACGGCGACTGGACTCTGCATGCCTTTGCCGACACCCCCGAGTCTGCCGCCACGCCAACTTCGATTTCCGAGAAGAGCACCATTGTTGGTTCTGGCGCCATACTCACGCTCACTCTCGCCCCGGCAGGAGGGTACGCAGCCGAACTGTCACCGCGTCAGTGAATTTATTTTCTCCTCTGTTTCTCTCATAAAAACCCCCTCACTATGACTGATATACTGCTCAAAATGACCAAAGCGGCCGCCCTGGCCTCCGTACTCGTGTTTGCGTCTGCCTCCTTCGCACAGGACGGCACGATCTATCCCCTCGAGGCTCCCGCCGAACCAAACGCCATCGTTATCGGCACGGGCGGCGTCAAGGACCAGCCCGCCCATGAATCTTGGTTCCGCCAATGGGGCGAGCCGATGGCGCGCAACGTCACTGTCGCCACGCTCACGCCTTTCCTGCCCGATCCAGCCAAGGCGACTGGTGCGGCTGTCATCGTAGCACCCGGTGGCGGTTTCCGCTGGTTATCCATGAACAACGAAGGTTGGAAAGTTGCGAAGGCGCTGGCCGACCGCGGCATCGCCGCCTTTGTGCTTAAATACCGGCTCCAGCCAACCCCGGAATCGCTCGAAGGTCTGAAGGAATCCATGAACCGGACCTTCGCCGCAGCAACTCCGGCCGCGGCTCCAACCGCAGGTCCGGCTTCAGCTCCGGCGACCGCCGCTCCGGCCGTTGAAGCACCGAAACCGCCGCGCCCTGACCTATCGAACCAGCTCGAAGATGCAGAGGCCGCCTACGCTCTGATTTTGAAGAACGCCAAGGAATGGGGCGTCGATACCAAGCGGTTGGGCATGATCGGATTCTCGGCTGGCGCCGGCTTGACCATGCATTGCACGCTCCACTCGAAAACGATGAAGTTCGCCTTCATCGGACCGATTTACGGCGGCATGGGCCCGGTCGAGGTTCCGAAGGACGCTCCGCGCATGTTCAACGTCATCGCGTCCGACGATTTCCTCTTCAAAGGACAGTTCGGTGTGGTCAAATCGTGGTTCGATGCCGGCGTGCCCGTTGAGTTCCATTTGTATCAGAATGGTGGACACGGCTTCGGCCTCGGCTATCCGGGGAAAACTAGCGACGGCTGGTTCCCGGTCTTCATTCACTGGCTCGACATAAACGGCCTCCTCAAGGCCGAGGTCGCGAAATAAACATTCTGGGCTGCGCCGATTTCGAATCATGAAACTTCTTCGGTTCTCCATGATCCAGCTATGTGTAATGCTGCTCGCGTTCCTCGTGGGCGCGAGCCTCTCGGCGCAGGAAACAGTGCGCGTCCTGGCACCCGTGAAGCCTCGGCTGATCGTTCTTACCGATCTGTCCAACGAGCCGGACGACGAGGAATCTCTCGTTCGGCTTTTGGTGTATGCGGATCAGTTCGACCTCGAAGGCCTCATCGCCACGACGTCGAACTGGCTGCAGCAGAAACCGCGTGAGGACCTGATCCACCGCGATCTCGATGCCTACGCCCTAGTTCGGCTCAATCTGCTGAAGCACGCGGTCGGATTTCCTTCTGCCGAATCTCTGCATGCGGTCACACGTACCGGACAACCAGGGTTGGGCCTCACGTCCGTTGGATCTGACCAAAGCTCCGGCGGGTCCCGACTTCTCGTCGAGGCCGTGGACCGCTCTGATACCCGGCCGCTCTGGGTATCGATCTGGGGCGGAGCCAACACACTCGCGCAGGCATTGCGGGATGTTCGCGCTTCGCGTTCGCCAGCCGAAGTGGAAAAATTCGTCGCCAAACTCCGCGTTTACACGATCTCGGATCAGGATGATTCGGGGTCCTGGATTCGGCGCGAGTTTCCCAAACTGTTCTACATCGTCAGCCCGTCCAGTCCGACGAGTTATCTGGAGTATTACCGCGCTACCTGGAGTGGCATTTCCGGTGGCCAGGATGTCCAGGCGGCAGCCGGTTATCATGCAGCTCTGGTCGCCAACCCCTGGCTCGAAGAGCACGTCATCAAAAACCACGGCCCGCTCGGTGCTCTTTATCCGCGCCGACTCTATCTGATGGAAGGCGACACGCCGAGTTTCCTCGGCTTGATTGACCGTGGGTTGGGCTGGGCGGTCAGTCCTGCGTACGGCGGCTGGGGTGGACGCTACGCGCTTTATCAACCGGCCGGAGAAACGCACCCGATCTGGACTGACAATGCCTCCACCTGCGATCGCGTCGAGGTAGAGCCGAACCGATTCGACAGCTCTAACCAGGCTACGATCTGGCGCTGGCGAGAGCATTTTCAAAACGATTTCGCTGCGCGTATGGATTGGTGCGTGGCCGATGATTTTGCGAAGGCCAATCACAATCCGCATCCCGTGCTCAACGGCGACCGCTCGACTGGCGTCACGGTGATCTCGGCCAAGGCTGGTTCAACAGTGAAGCTGTCCGCTGTCGGAACCGACGCCGGCGACCCCGGCCAAGCCGTGAAGGTCGCTTGGTGGATCTACCGCGAGGCTGGCACGCTCGCCGATGCGACTCTGACGCAGGAGAGTGGCTTGAATACCGAAGTCGTGCTCCCGGCGACGACCATCCCCGGCACGGTGCACGTCATTCTTCAAGCCGAAGACGACGGTACGCCCCGGCTATTCGCCTATCGGCGGATTGTGATCGAGGTCACTCCTTAACCTTCTGCCATCGCCACTTCTTCGATGAAATCAGCTCTGCTTTTCCTTAGTACCGTGACCTGCGCTTGCGGCGTTGCCGTAGCCGCGGGCGACTCGCCCATCGCACCGTCCACCCCGCCACCGGCATCCTCCACGGTCTCTGCCTCAGCACCGCGGCGACCGACCGGCATCGTGATCGTGCCGGAACTCTCAAAGCCGTCTTCAGCTCACGCCCCGTCCGAAGCGGACCTCGCGGGTTACCTGATGGTTTATTTTAAGGACCAGACGCACTCGGCTTATTTCGCGATTAGCCGCGATGGTTATAACTTCACCGACGTGAATGGCGGCGATCCAGTCTTCGACGGCGCCAAGCTGGCCGAGCAAAAAGGCGTGCGCGATCCGCATATCGCTCGCGGGCCGGACGGCGCGTTTTATCTCGCGATGACTGACCTCCATATTTTCGGAAAGCGCGCGGGCTTTCGCGAGGCCGAGTGGGAAAGGCCGCAGGAGAAAAATGGCTGGGGCAACAACCGTGCTATCGTCCTAATGAAATCGTGGGACCTCATTCATTGGACGCACTCCGATTTCCGCGTGGACCGGGCATTTCCTGAACTTGGCGACATCGACTGTTCCTGGGCGCCGGAAACTACCTACGATCCCGTCGCCGGAAAGATGATGGTCTATTTCACGATCCGATACGGGAACAAGAACGCCAATATCTACTACGCCTACGCCGACGAAGCTTGCACCAAGCTGGAGACTACTCCGAAGATGATCCCGGACATCGGCGGCATCGACGGCGATCTCACGCACGTGGGCGACCGCTGGCATTTTCTTTATGTGGCGGACGCTAAGATTCGCTATGCATCCTCCGCCCACATCGTAGACGGTTACATTTCGCTTCCGCAGAGGATCGACCCCGAAACCATACCAACCGAGGCTCCTAACGTTTTCAAACGCCTCGGCACCTCCACCTACGTGCTCATGTATGACGTCTATGGTGCTCGTCCGAACAATATGGGTTTCAGCGAAACGGAGGACTTCGTCACCTGGCGTCATCTCGGCCGCTTCAACGAGGGCGTGATGAAGGGGACGAACTTCCAGCGGCCGAAACATGGCGCTGTGACTCATCTCACCTTGGACGAACTCCGCGCAGTCGCGGCGCACTGGAACGTGGACATCAAGCTCGACTGAGCACCGCTGTCCGCTGCCCAACCAAAAAATACCGCCATGAAACCGCGCCGCTTCGCCATCTTACTTGTTTGCTCGGCTGGTCTGACTTTCGCCGCCGAGCCGCAGTCCGGGGTTCCTGCCTCCGCCGGCGTCATCAGCAACAAACCGAATCTCGCCGCGACCGGCGCTTATGTTGCCCCGCCGCCAGCTCACCCCGTGTCGATCCTGCCGGCTTTGCCCGCTCCTGAAGACACGTCGTTCTACGCGTCGCGAGCGGTGCCGCACGGTCGCGTTGAGATTGTCCACTACAAGACCACCGCCGGCTCGGAAAAGCAGCTGCACATGTACCTGCCGCCTGGATACGAAACGGGTGGCGACGCTCGTTATCCCGTTCTCTACCTGAACCACGGTGGCGGTGAGAATGACGGTCACTGGACCGCGACCAACGTTAAGTCAGGCGGTTTTGCACACCTGATCCTCGATAACCTCATCGCCGCCGGGAAGGCGCGCCCGATGATTATTGTGATGCCAAACACCAGTGGCGTCGTGTCCGGCACACCGCCGAAGCTGGGCGAGGACGACGCGTGTACCCGCGAATATCTTCAAGACATCCTGCCATTCGTTGACAGTCGCTACCGCACCCGTGCGAATCGCGAAAGCCGCGCGGTGGCCGGTCTCTCGATGGGCGGCTTCGTGGTTCTCAATACCGGGCTCACGCATCTCGAGACGTTTGGTGAACTCTACGTTTTTAGTTCCGGCTACTGGCCGCGCGAACTCGAAACGTTCAAGGCCAACATCGAACCGTTGCTTAGCCAGCCTGCGATTAACGAGCGCTTGCAGATGCCGATCTATTTTGGCGTCGGAGAAACCGATATCGCCTATCGCAACAGTATGCGGACGTTGGCGGTTTTTGCCGACCACGGCGTGCGCACATTTTCCGTGCTGAGTTCGAACGGTCACGAATGGCTGAACTGGCGCCGCTACCTCTGGCAAACCGCTCAAATCATGTTCCCCGAAAGCCGCTGAGCACACTCTCTTTTCATCACACTAGATTAACTATGAAACCAATAAGCTCGATTCGACTCACTGTCTTGCTCTTCGCGACAGCGCTCTTCGGCACTCTCTCGGCCCGCGCTGCGGCACCCGCCGAAAAACTCACAATCGTCGTCGTTCACGGCGCCACTGCCGGCGGCTGGGAATGGAAACGCGCGGGTGAGTTCCTCACTGCGGATGGCCACACGGTTTACCGCGCCACGCTCACCGGCCTCGGCGAACGCGCGCACCTCAGCAGCCCGGACATCGATCTGCAGACTCACATTAACGACGTCGTGAACCTCATTCTCTTCGAGGATCTGCACGACGTTATTCTCACCGGCCACAGCTACGGTGGCATGGTCATCACCGGCGTGATGGATCGCATTCCGGAACGTATCCGCCACGTGGTTTTCCTGGACGCGGCCGTGCCTGACGACGGCCAGTCGATCTGGGATCTCTTCGGCGGCAAAGGCCCCGCCGGTCCGAATATCTCTGACGGCTTCATGCAGGTTCCCTGGGTGAAAGCCGACGCCAAGCCGCCGTACAACGTGAAGCAGTCGATCAAATGTTTTAACCAGCCCGTCTCCTACAAAAACCCCGCGGCCTTGGCGCTACCGGTGACCTACGTCGCTTTTGTCCCGAAGGACAAATCGGCCGAAGAACGCGCCAAGACCGACAAGAGCTGGCAACGCGCGGTCGCCCGCGGTTGGACGATCCGCACTTTCCCTGGTCATCATGTCGCTCATCAGGAAGACCCGCGCGGCGTCGCGACCTTGATCGAACAGTCCGTGAGCGATGTGAACAAACCCGTCGCCGCTCCGGCTGCCCCGGCCGCAAAATAGCAGCAACCCGCTGCATCTCTGCCTCCATGAAATTCCGCGTCGTATTCCTTGCCCTTGGCTTCGTGCTTGCAGCTGCCTGCGCCTCATCCGCACGCGGCTCTGACACCGGACCGGCCGATCAGCCTGGGCGCGACGCGGTTTATCTCTCCGTCGGTGGCGGTCGGCTCGTGCTCCGTCCGCTGCTCGACAACGCCATTCGCGTTCGTTTCACCCGCGACGACGCGCCGGAACAGCCGAGCCTGATTCTGACGGAGCACGTTTCAACACCCACATTCCAGGTACAAAAGTCGGATAAGGCGGTTTTGCTCGAATTGCCGAAGCTGCGCGCGAGCGTGGATCTTGCGACGGGAGCGATCACCTTCAGCGATGCCGCTGGCCGGGTGTTGGCGCGCGAGTTGCCCGGCACCCGTCACGTCGAGGCGGGCTCGGTCCAGGGCGAACCAACCTGGTCTGTTGCGCAAAGTTTCGATTCGCCTGCCGAGGAGCGACTCTTCGGTACGGGTCAGTTTCAAGACGGTTTTCTGAATGTTCGCGACCTGCCGCGCCGCCTAACGCAGGTGAACACGCAAATCGCTATTCCGTTTATTGTATCTAGTCGGGGGTTTGGAATTCTTTGGCACAACTACGGGCTCACCGAATTCAATCCGGCGGACGAACGCATCGCGCTCGCCCCGGAGGATGCTGCCGGTGCCTCGACTGCGGTCGACGTGACGACGACGGAAGGCACGCGCCGCGAGGTGCGGCGTGAACGTGTGTTTAACGGCAAATTCACCATTGCCGCTGCCGGTCATCAGGCATTCTTCCTCGATGTCGGCCAGAAGATGGCGCGTCGCTGGCATGTGGAAATCGACGGTCAAGCGGTGGTCGATTTTGCGAACCTTTGGTTACCACCAACGACCAGTTGGTTCACGGAACTTTCAGCTGGCGAGCACACCGTGCGCGTCGCCGGCGTGAAGGACGACCAGCCGGTGCTCACGTTTCGTGCTGCGCACGCGGTCACGGAGTTTCGCTCTCCGGTGGCGGACGCGCTCGACTACGTTTTCGTCGCTGGCCAGGGCGACCAAGTGACCGCGGCTTATCGCCAGCTCACCGGCCCGGTGCCGATGATGCCGCGTTGGGCGCTTGGCTACATTCATTGCCGCGAGCGCTATAAATCTCAAACCGAGCTCCTCGACAACGCGGCGGAATTTCGCGCGCGCGGCTTGCCGATGGACGTCATCGTACAGGACTGGCAGTACTGGGGACGCCACGGCTGGAACGCCATGCGTTTCGACGAAGCCGACTATCCCGATCCTGCGGCCATGATGCGCACGCTGCACGAGCAGCACACGCGGTTGATGCTTTCGGTCTGGTCGAAGATCGATCCGAAATCAGAAGTAGGGCAAGAATTCGTCGCCCGCGATTTTTTCATTCCCGGTACGCAATGGGTTGATTTTTTTAATCCCGCCGCTTCGGCATTTTATTGGGAGAATTTTCGCACACGTCTGCTTCCGCTCGGCATCGATGCCTGGTGGCTCGACGCGACAGAACCCGAGAACGACGACCTCGTCGGCCGCCGCACGCAAGCCGGTGCGGGCGAGCGAATGCGTAATAGCTACCCGCTGTTTGTCAGTCGCACCGTATACGAAGGTCTGCGCAAAGATGCACCGGATCGTCGGGCGATGATTCTGACCCGCAGTGCGTTTCCTGGTCAGCAGCGCTACGCCTCGGCCACCTGGTCGGGCGATATCGGGAACAGTTGGGAAACGTTGCGCCGCCAGGTCACTGCGGGGCTCGACTACGTGGTCACGGGTCTGCCCTGGTGGACGACTGACACGGGCGGGTTTTTCCGTCCCGGCAAAACTCAGTACTCAGATCCTGAATACCGCGAACGTTTCCTACGCTGGCTGCAGTTTTCGACCTTCACGCCGCTCATGCGCGTGCACGGCTATCAAACCGACACCGAGTTCTGGCGTTACGGCGAGACTTTTGAAGCCGAGAGCCGCCGCTGGCTGACGCTTCGTTATCGGCTGATGCGTTATATCTACAGCGAAACGGCGCGCGTGAGTTTTGCCGGATCGACGCTCATGCGGCCGCTGGTGCTAGACTTCCCCGACGACGCACAGGCGCTCGAACAATCCTACGAATTTATGTTCGGTCCCGCGCTGCTAGTCTCGCCTGTGCTTGAGGCCGGCGCGAAATCTTGGAGAGTGTATTTACCAAAGGTTTCTGGCGGATGGTTCGACTTTTGGACGGGTGAGAAGTTTGACGGTGGTCGCACGGTTTCGGCCGACTCACCGATCGAGCGAATACCGCTCCACGTACGCGCTGGCTCGATCCTGTCGTTTGGACCCGCCTTGCAGTTCACCGACGAGAAGCCTGCCGAGCCGATTGAGCTGCGCATTTACCCCGGCGCCGACGGCGATTACACGCTCTACGAGGACAACGGCCTCGATTACGCCTACGAGAAGGGCGAACGTGCGAACATCGCGCTGCATTGGGACGAGGCGCGACAAACCCTGACGATTGGCGAGCGGGTTGGCGCATTTTCCGGAATGCTCAAAGAGCGTACGTTACACGTGAGGTGGGTCCGTCCGGGTCAGGGAGTGGGTGATACCGCGGAAACGAAACCCGACATCGTTGTTTCCTACTCGGGGCGGCCGCTCTCGTTGAACCGACCCCGGCAGTGATGTTCTTAAACCAAATATCTTCGTTTTAGCTTTATGCCGAACAGCAGGAACCATCTCTCGTGTGTTTTCTCGGCGGAGGACATTGTCCGATGAACGCGTGTCGCAAAATTTGTCTCGTTGGATTGTTTTTGCTGTCGGCGCTCGTGCCCGCGATCGCGACGGATGCACTGAACCTCGCGGCCAGTTCCGCAGAGTTCGTCGGCTCTCCCGCGCGGAAGGGCGGCAAAAAAGAGTCGAGCGATGCTACGGCAACTCTTGCGCGGCCAGGCGAAGGAATTCGTTTCACCAAACTGCCTGCTGCCGGCACGGTGGCCATCCATTATGCGGCGCTGAAATCCGGGCTGCTTGCCTTGGCGGTAGACAACGGGTCGTCAATGGAAGTCAACTTTCACTCCACCGGCTCGCTCTCAGATTCATTTTTGAACGCCGTTGTCCGGCTGACGATCCCTCGCGACGGTGCGCTGACCATCCGTCTCGTCTCGGAGGACGTCGCGATCAATATCGCCCGAATTGTGATCGGCGATGGCGATCTCGGGTTGCCACCAGACATCTGGAATCTTCCTCCCTTGCCTGTGGCCGCCGGCCCGTATGCCGCAGATTGGAAGACATTGAGTCGCTTTTACACCGCGCCCGTATGGTGGCGCGACGCGAAGTTCGGCGCCTGGTCGCATTGGGATCCGCAATCCATGCCCGAGCAGGGCGATTGGTATGCGCGAAACATGTATCTTGAGGGAAATCCCGTTCACGCTTTTCACCTCGCCCGCTTTGGCCACCCGTCAGAATACGGCTACAAAGACATCTGCCGCGACTGGGTGATTGATCGCTGGGACCCGGGCGCTTTGATGGATTTATACATCGAGATGGGAGCCCGCTACTTCGTGGCGATGGGCGTTCATCACGATAATTTCGATTGCTGGAACTCTGCCTATCAACCGTGGAATTCCGTCCGCGTTGGCCCCAAGGTCGATATCGTCGGTACCTGGGAAAAAATCGCGCGGCGGCGCGGTCTGCGCTTCGGTATCGGATTTCACAATACGCCAGGCCGGACCTGGGGCCAGTTCATGCCGGTACGCTACACGAGTGATCACCAAGGCCCCAAGGCAGGCGTGCCTTACGATGCACTCCAGACGATACTCGACGGAAAGGGACGTTGGTGGGAGGGATTGGATCCGGTTGATCTTTACGGCCCCGCTCATCACGCCGGAGATCCGGTGCAATCGCCGTTTGCCAACCAGTTCATGTGGCGGGTGGACGATGCGATTACGAAATACCATCCCGACCTGATCTACTTCGACGACCACGCCGGCCATTCGCAGGTGGATCTTGGCGTTAAAATGGGGCTGGGTATTTTGGCGCCGCCGCTGATCGCGAATTTTTATAATAAATCGCTGAAATGGAACGACGGAAAGATGGAGGCCGTGGTCAACCTCAAGGGCGTTGGCGGACGCTACGACAGTTTCCAAGATCGCCCGGACCTGTTGCCCGACGTCGATCGCTCTCTGGTGAAGAGCACCGAAGCGATGATCGAGTCCGAGATTATGGCGTATCCGTTCCAGACGGAAACCAGCATCGCCGATTGGCATTACCAAATAGGCCAGCGCTATATGGACGCGCCGAGTATCGTCCGGGCATTGATGCAGAATGTGTCTCGCAACGGCTCGATGTTGCTCAACCTCACTCAGCACGGCCGCGGCGAGCTCGATCCCGAAACAATCCGGATAGCCAAGGATGTGGGCGCTTGGCTAAAAACCAACGGCGCGGCTGTTTACGGTTCCCGTCCCTTCGAGGTTAAAGGTGACGAAGCGGTCTGTTTCACGCGGAATGATGGCGCTGTTTACGCGACCCTTCTGGATTGGGACGGTGGCCCCATTGTGCTTGAATCTCTGCACGCCGGAGGAGCGACTTTGGGCGAGGTCACTCAAGTGGAGTTGCTCGGCTCAGACGTAGTGGTAGATTTTGTTCAAACCGGTCGAAGCTTAACCATCACACCTCGCGGCCCGGTGGCGCCTTTGCCAAAAATCGATGATCAAAAGCTCGCCACCCGCTGCCGGACTCTGCGTATCGTGCACGACAAGCCCTGGATCAATGACGACGATCCCGGCGCATCTGCGCCTGGCTGGCTGCGCCGCTGCAATTTGGGAACGGGCGATTTTAACAACGACCTCACCGTGAGCAAAATCGTCGGCGATGTCTGGAGTGGTTTGTTCACCGGTCGCGGAGTCGCGATCGTGGCGCCCAAGGAACCGGGCGCGGGTAAACTCGAGATTCGAATCGACGGCAAAACTCGCACCACTGCCGACCTGTCGACGACCGGGCCGCGGCAGGCTCAACAGATCGTCGCGAATGTGCGTGATCTGGACTTCGGCAAGCACACCATTGAAATCGTCAATCGTGGCCCCGGTCCCGTAGCCATCGACGCCCTAGTTACAATGTGATCGACCGAAACTTCTTTTTCCCGCCTATGAAGCCTACCTTGCTTTACCTTCTCGCTGCAGCCCTTGCGCCCGCCGCGTATGCCATTAACCCGATCGTGCAGACGATCTACACGGCCGATCCCGCGCCACTGGTCGTCGGCGACACGCTTTATCTCTACACCGGCCACGACGAAGACAAGTCGACGTGGTTCACGATGAAGAACTGGCACGTGTTCTCGACGACATGGTCAACTGGACAGACCTCGGTTCGCCGTTGTCGATTAAGACTTTCTCGTGGGTTAAGGACAGCGCTTGGGCCGGCCAGACCATCGAGCGCGATGGCAAATTCTATTGGTACGTGCCGATGGAGCAAACCACCAAGGGCATGGCCATCGGCGTGGCGGTCGGCGACAGTCCCATCGGGCCATTCAAAGACGCGTTAGGGGAACCACTCGTATTCGACAAGTTCGGCGACATCGATCCGTGTGTGTTCATTGACCGCAACGGACAAGCCTATCTCGCGTGGGGAAATCCGACCTATAAATACGTGAAGCTGAACCGCGACATGATCTCTTACGACACGAGCGTGGGCGATCAGGGCATTTTCCGCGGACCGATGACTGTCGAAGCCTTCGGCAAGCGCTCTGATACAAAACGCGACACTGCCTACGAAGAGGCCCCGTGGATTTACCGGCGTGAGGGGCGTTACTACTTGTTTTACGCCGGCGGCCCCGTGCCCGAGCACCTCGCCTACGCAACGGGTCCGAGTCCCGCCGGTCCGTGGACTTACGGCGGTGTGATTATGCCCACGCAAGGCGGCAGCTTCACGAACCACCCCGGCGTCGTGGATTATAAAGGCCACACTTATCTTTTCTACCACAACGGCGGTCTTCCCGGCGGCGGCGGTTTCACGCGCTCGGTCTGCGTCGACGAACTCAAATTCAATGCCGACGGCTCCATCTCGCCGTTCGACATGACCAATGAAGGCCCGGCTCCCGTCGCCACACTCGACCCTCGACAACGCAACGAAGCCGAAACTATCGCTTGGGAATCTGGCGTCGAGACCGAGCCCTCAAGTCAGGGTGGCGTGGCCGTCACCGATATCGACGCGGGTGATTTCATTCAGGTGCGAAATGTCGATTTTGGTTCTAACAGCCCGCGCACCTTTCGCGTCAGCGTCGCAGCGGAGCAGGGTGGAGGCACGATCGAAGTTCGGCTCGACAGTATTACCGGTCCGAAAATCGCCCAACTGAAAATCACTGCCACAGGCGGTCCGAATTCCTGGAAAACACTTGCTACACCCGCGAGCGGCGCGACCGGCGTGCGCGACCTTTTCTTCGTCTTCGGCTCCACCAGCGAAGCGCGTTTTAAATTCGACTGGTGGCAATTCGAATAACCGCCAACTAACTCTATCCTATGAAAACTTTATTCGCCCTCAGCCTTCAGATGCGTTTGTTCCTACCGATTGTTTCGCTGCTGTGTTGTCCGTTTGTTCGTGCTGACAATCCGGTCGTCCAGACCAATTTCACCGCCGATCCCGCTCCGCTCTTGCACGACGGCGTTGTCTATCTTTACACGAGCCACGACGAGGACGACGCACCTCCTGGCATGGGTAGATTTCGCATGCTCGACTGGAAATGCTATTCCACGACGGACATGGTCAATTGGACCGACCACGGCACCGTGTCCTCGCTGAAGACGTTTCCCTGGGCAGACCAGTCGAACGACGCTTGGGCGCCGCAGGTCGTCGAACGCAATGGCAAGTTCTACCTGTACGTCCCGATCAGCGTCGCTGGCTCGCCGAAAAATGTCATCGCCGTCGCTGTCGCCGACAACCCTCTCGGGCCGTTCAAGGACGCGCTCGGTCATCCACTCATCGACAAGGCGAACGGCTATATCGATCCAACCGTCTTCGTCGACGACGATGGACAGGCCTACCTTTATTTCGGAAACCCGAACCTCTGGTATGTGAAACTCAACGCCGACATGATCTCCTATTCGGGCAACATCGTGCAGGAGCCCACGAAACCCGAGAATTATCAGGAAGGTCCGTGGTTTTATAAAAGAGGGAACCATTACTACCTGGCCTACGCATCCACCTGTTGCCCCGAAGGCATCGGCTACGCGATGAGCGATAGTCCCACCGGCCCTTGGACCTACAAAGGTTATATTATAAAGCCCAACCAGGCCTCATCCGGAAACCACCCCGGCATCATCGATTACAAGGGCGGCTCCTATGTCTTTGGTTTCAACTACAAGTTGAACTTTGCGCTTACCAAAGAACATCATGAACGGCGTTCGGTTTGCGTGGCGAAGCTCGAATACAATCCGGACGGCACCATTCCCGAACGGCCGTGGTGGGACGACGTCGGCGCGCCGCAGATCGGCCCGTTCGATCCTTTCCGCCGGGTCGAGGCCGAAACCATCTGCTGGAGCGAAGGCATAAAAACCCAACCGCTCGGCGCGAGCGGCCAGGCAGTTCATCCCACGCGCGACGGCGCCTACATCAAAGTGAAGGGTGTCGATTTCGGCGCAGGTGCGAAGTCCTTCCACACCTCGGCTACTGCGAAACGCGAGGGTGCCAAAATCGAACTTCATCTCGACAGCAAATCCGGCCCGCTTATCGGGACCTGTACCGTTTCGGCGAAGGCTGATATGCCGCCAGGGGCGACCGCGACGTGTCCCGTTAAGGGTGCCGTCGGTCTCCACGATCTATTTTTCGTCTTCGTCGGGGAGGGGACGTCCTCGCTTGCTGTCGACTGGTGGAAGTTCGAATGAAAAACCGCCCGGCACAACGCACTCTTAACCCTCCCGTGAATCCATATTCGGAACATTCCTCAAATCGCTTCCTGCTGCCCGCCACCGTTTCGAGATCGAAGGCGTGATTTTCGGATACAAAATTTCAACTCTTGAACTCTATGAATAAAGCGCTCCTCCATCGAACGTCCTGGCTGTCCGCGTGTTTTCTGCTCGCTGCCATGTCTTTTGCCGCCTCCCTCGTCCGTGCTGCTGACGAAACCTGCACCACGTGCGGCGGCGCTGTCAGTGTCAGCGGCGATTTCACGCATCGCAAAGAAGCGCCGACACTGTCCGTCGAGGATGCAGGTACTCAGGTCGAGGCCTTTCGCGAAGATGTCAACGGCACAAACTTCAACTTAACCATCCGCAATCTCCCGGCAGGAACTTACACCGTCGTGCTCCGCTCCGTGGAGACGGAAGCGCACCAACCCGGCGAGCGCGTGTTCGACGTAACCATCGGCGAGACGGCACTGGCCAAGGGTTTTGACCTATTCGCCGTCGCGGGCGGAGCGCGGAAAATCGCCACGATCACCGGCACCGTCGAGAAAGCCGATGACACGTTACGCGGACCGCTGACGCTGTGGTTCTCTGCGAGCAAGGGCCGAGCGAAATTCAACGTGATAGAAGTTCTGAACCGCGCTGGCGAGATGGTGGTGTCGGTGCGCGCTGCGGATCTGGCCGACGCTTTTTCCGCCGCAGCCAAGGTTGTACCAGAAATCGCGGAATCCGCGATCTGGCGCGACACGTCAAAACCGCTGAAAGCGCGCGCGGATGATTTGATTCGCCGGATGTCGCTCGCAGAAAAAGTCGCTCAGTTGAAGAACGCCGCTCCCGCAATTCCACGGCTCGGCTTGCCCTCGTATGATTATTGGAACGAGGCTCTACACGGTATCGCCAACAACGGCGCCGCCACGGTTTTTCCCGAACCAATCGGCGGAGCCGCCTCGTGGAATCCGGCGTTGTTCCGCGAGGAAGGAAAAGTCATCGGCGTGGAAGGCCGTGCCAAACACAACGACTATGTGACTAAAAATAATGGCGACTCCAAGTGGTGGGTCGGGCTCACGTTCTGGACGCCCAACATTAATATCTTTCGCGATCCTCGCTGGGGGCGCGGTCAGGAAACCTACGGAGAAGATCCCTATCTTACGAGCGAGATCGGCATCGAATTTGTCAAAGGCATCCAAGGCGACGATCCCACGTACATGTTGGCGATGGCATGTGTTAAGCATTTTGCCGTGCACAGCGGTCCGGAGCGGGACCGGCATCGCTTCGATGCTGTGATTTCGGAACGCGACTTGTACGAGACTTACTTGCCGCAATTCGAGCGCGTGGTGCGCGAGGGCAAAGTCGGCGGTGTGATGAGCGCGTACAACGCGATCAACGGTATTCCCGCGAGTGGAAATTCTTTTCTGCTTAACGATCTGCTGCGCAAACAATGGGGCTTCGATGGCTACGTGGTCTCGGATTGCGATGCAGTCCGCGATATTTATGGAGAAAAACAGCATCGTTACGTGAAGACTGCGGAAGAGGCAGCAGCCTTAGCGGTGAAGGCTGGTTGTAACCTCTGCTGCGGCGGCGACTACAACGCGCTTGTACGCGCCGTGCAGCAGAATTTGGTAACCGAATCAGAGATCGATCAAGCCCTGTATCGTACGCTCTGGACGCGTTTCCGTCTCGGGCTCTTCGACCCCGCCGACAAGGTTCCTTATACAAAATATACGATTAAAGATAACGACACGCCGGAGAACGGCCAAGTCGCGTTGGAGCTTGCACGGCAGTCGTTGGTGCTGCTGAAAAACAACGGCATCCTTCCGCTTGATCGCACCAAATACAAACGCATCGCTGTGATCGGTCCCAACGGTGACTCGAGATCGATGCTGGAGGGGAATTACCACGGGTCTGCTTCTCACTCGGTTTCCATTTTGAGCGGCATCCGCCAAGAAGCCAGGAAAGACATCGAGGTCACGTTCGCGATGGGCAGTCCGATCACAACCAAACCCGGCGCCGCACCCTGGAGCGGGCAGGACAACGCGACCAAGCGCCCTGTCGCGGAACTGAAAGCCGAAGCGCTCGCACTGGCGGCGAATGTCGACCTGATCATTTATGTCGGGGGTATAACGGCAGCCCAGGAAGGCGAAAGTTTTGATCGCGAATCGATCGAGCTGCCGCAGGAACAGCAGGACCTCGTTAAAGAACTTCATACCACCGGCAAACCTGTCATTATGGTTAACTGTAGTGGTTCGGCTATGGCGTTGCCGTGGGAAGACGAGAATCTGCCGGCTATTTTGCAGGCTTGGTATCCCGGCCAGGAGGGCGCTCGCGCCGTGGCCGAGGTGCTTTTCGGCCAGGTCAACCCTTCGGGCCATCTGCCCATCACCTTCTATCGAGCAACGGCCGATTTGCCGAGCTTCACGGATTATTCGATGAAGAATCGCACCTACCGTTACTTCGAAAGCAAACCGCTCTACGCGTTTGGCCACGGCTTGAGTTACACCGCCTTCGATTACACGAAAGCGAAACTGGCTTCAAAAAAGATTGCCACCAACGGCACGCTGAAGGTGACGTTTGCCCTCAAAAACACCGGCAAGCGCGATGGTGATGAAGTGGCGCAGGTTTACTACCGGCATGTGAATTCCAAGGTGCCGCAACCGAAACTCTCGCTCTGTGGCTTCAGTCGCGTGAGCTTGAAAAACGGCGCATCGACCGTGGTGAAAATTGAAGTGCCTGCTGAACGCCTGCGTTATTGGGACGAAGCGACCAAGCAGTATGTGGTCGAGCCGGGTGATTATGAACTCCTCGTCGGTGCTGCGTCCGACGACATCCGGCTGAAACTGCCTTTTACGATCGCTAGGCAATGATCTTATCGCACAACCAGAGTCCTGTTTCTTCGCAGTCGCCCTGACTCGTAATCCGGTATACATCACCCGCTCCCTGTTAAATTTTCATCGAATGAAACGAACAAAGAGTCTTTTGCTCCTTTCTCTGGTGGCAATGATCGTTGCTGCCTCCAGTTTCGCTGCCATTCCGAGCACCGCCACTCCGACGGTCCTCGTTAGCACCGTTGCCGAACCGGTAGCGAAGGGTAAATTCGAGCCAACGTGGGCCTCGTTGAAACAATACCAGGTCCCCCAATGGTTCCGCGACGCGAAGTTCGGCATCTGGGCGCACTGGGGCCCTCAATGCGAGCCGGGCATGGGCGATTGGTATGCGCGTCATCTGTATTTCGAGAATGGTCCGCTTTGGGGGCAGAACGTCACGGCCTTCCACCGGCAAACTTATGGCCACCCTTCGCAGGCCGGTTTCAAAGACGTCATCCATCGCTGGAAGGCAGAAAAATGGGATCCCGATAAACTCGTCGCCCTCTACAAGCGTGCCGGAGCCCAGTATTTCTTCGCGCTCGCCAATCACCACGACAATCTCGACCTCTGGGACTCGAAATATCAGCCGTGGAATTCCGTGCGCGTCGGCCCGCAGAAAGATATTATCGCCGGTTGGGCCAAAGCCGCCCGCGCAAACGGACTTAAGTTCGGCGTCAGTGTCCATGCTGCCCATGCCTGGAGCTGGTATGAGCCCTCACAGGGCGCCGACAAAAAAGGTCCACTCGCTGGTGTGCCGTACGACGGCAAACTCACCGCTAAGGACGGCAAAGGTACGTGGTGGGAGGGCCTCGACCCGCAGGATCTCTATGAACAGCGGCACGCACCCGCCCCGAACTTCGACGACCCCGGCTTGATCCATAAACGCTGGGACTGGGGCAACGGTATTACGCCTCCTGACCAGGCCTACTGCGAAAAGTTTTACAACCGCACGGTAAACCTAATCAACCGCTACCAGCCTGATTTGATTTATTTCGACGATACCTCGCTGCCACTCTGGCCGGTGAGCGACGCGGGACTAAAAATCGCGGCCCACTTCTACAATCGCAACATCCAGTGGCACGGGGACGACGGCGTGATGTTCAACAAAGTCCTCGATGCGGAGCAGCGCCAGTGCATGGCCTGGGATATAGAACGCGGCACCAGCAATACGATCGAGCCACAACCATTCCAAACCGACACTTGTATCGGTAACTGGCACTACGAGCAAAAGATCCACGACGAACACGGCTACAAGAGCGCGAAGACGGTCGTGCACACCTTGATCGATGTCGTCAGTAAGAACGGCAACCTGCTCCTCAACATCCCGCTGCGCGGCGACGGCACGCCTGACGACGACGAACTTGCGATCGTCGAAGGCATCGCCGAGTGGATGCAAGTAAATCAGGAAGCCATTCACGGCACGCGCCCATGGAAGCTTTTGGGCGAAGGCCCGCAGATGACCGATGCTGCGCCGCTGCAAGGTCAGGGCTTCAACGAAGGCAAAGGAAAGCCGTTCACCGCCGAGGATGTGCGCTTCACCACGAAAAACGGCGTGCTCTACGTCATCGTTATGGGCGCGCCAAAAAACGCTGTGCGGATCAAATCGCTTGGGATAAAGGCGAAGCTATTGGACGCGAAGATCACCCGCGTGTCGCTGCTCGGTTCCAGCGAAAAACTGATATGGTCGCAGACGGATGACGCTTTCGTTGTCGAGGCTCCAAAAAACATTTCTAGCGAGATCGCCAACGTCTTTAAAATCACCTCTCAATAGACTTTCCTAAAAAGCCCATTTTCGCCGCGTGGCCCTACGCATGGTTCGGTGTTGATGCCGATGGTACTGCGCAGCGAAAATCGTCCGGCCCCGCATATCCCCTCGACAGGCTCTTCCGCCTATTTCCTCAGAAACATGCTTTCTCTTTCAGCGTCATGAAACCGTTGCACCTCCTTCGCTCCGCCATCCTTGTCGGCCTTTTGACCACAGCCAGTTGTCTCTTCGCCGAGACAGTCTGGATCGACCAACTCAACCTCGCCACGGCCGAGCAGGACTACGGCACAGCAACTAGCAAGAAATCCCTCGATGGCCATAACCTGACGATCGCTGGCAATACTTTCGAACGCGGTTTTGCGACCCATGCAGAGGCTTGGCTCGCCATTCGGTTGGACGGAAAAGCAAAGGGTTTTTCTGCTCAGGTAGGCATCGACGACGAGGTCAAAGGTAAGCCGGGCGGCACGGCGGAGTTCGTCGTGCTTGGCGATGGCGAAAGGCTTTGGTCGAGCGGCTTGATGCATTTGGGCGATGCGCCTAAGGCCTGTCTGGTGGCTCTCGCCAACGTGAAGTTGCTCGAACTCGTGGTGACAGACGGTGAGGACAACAACTACTACGACCACGCCGATTGGGCCGAAGCGAAGATCGAGTCGAACGGTGTGCATACGTTTGACACGGTTGGCCGCGAGAAAGGCCCTGCCTATATTCTCACTCCATCTGCGCCCGCAACTCCGCGTATCAACGGCGCGAGCGTTTTTGGCGTGCGACCCAGCTCGCCTTTTCTATTCACCGTCGCCGCCACTGGAGATCGCCCCTTGACGTTCTCGGCGAAAAGTCTGCCAGCGGGACTGCAAATCGACGCGCAGACCGGCCGCATCACGGGCCGGATCGCCAAGGCTGGAACCTATGTTGCTACCTTGATCGCCGAAAACGCAAAAGGCCGCGCGGAACGAAGCCTGCGGATCGTTTGCGGGGATCGGATCGCACTCACGCCGCCTATGGGCTGGAACAGTTGGAACTGTTTTGCCGGAGAAGTCTCGGCCGACCGGGTCAAGCGCGCGGCGGACACCTTGGTAAAAACCGGCCTCATCAACCATGGCTGGACGTACATCAACGTGGACGATTACTGGCAGCACCATCGCGATTCGAGCGATCCGACGCTTTCCGGTGAAGCCCGTGATGCGAACGGAAACATTTTACCTAACCAACGCTTCGGCGATATGAAAGCGCTGGCCGAATACATCCATGGGCTAGGCCTAAAGATCGGCCTTTACTCCTCACCGGGACCCTGGACCTGCGGCGGTTGCGCAGGAAGCTACGGACACGAGCGCCAGGACGCGCAAGCCTATGCTGAGTGGGGGTTCGATTATTTGAAATATGACTGGTGCAGCTACGGCGGCTTGACGGAGGGCAAAGCGGCAACCGACCCAAAGTTGCCCTCGGTCAGCTGGGGCCGAGGCACGAGCGATTTGGCCATCGCCCAGTTGCCCTACCGCTTGATGGGTGATTTTCTGCGGCAACAACCACGCGATATCGTGTACAGCCTGTGCCAGTACGGCATGTCGAATGTTTGGGAGTGGGGCGATTCTGTGAAAGGCAACTGTTGGCGAACCACGAACGACATCTCTGGCACCTGGAAAAGCATGAGCAACATCGCGCTCGCGCAGGACAAGGCGGCAACCTGGGCTAAACCAGGAAACTGGAACGATCCCGACATGTTGATCCTCGGAGTTATCGGCTGGGGCAAACCGCACCCTACGCGTCTCACACCGGATGAGCAGTATCTGCATTTTAGTCTCTGGTGTCTTTTCTCCGCGCCGCTTCTGATCGGCTGCGACATGGAGAAGCTCGACGACTTCACGCTCGGCCTCCTAACCAACGACGAGGTGATAGCGCTCAATCAAGACGCTCTCGGCCAACAGGCCAAATGCGTAGACACCGTCGGTGATGTTCGTGTGTACCTCAAAAAGCTTGAGGACGGCTCCGTCGCCATTGGCTTCTGTAACTTCGGCCGGACGCCGGAGAAGATTGGTTATGCGAATCTTGCTCGGCTGGGCCTGACAGGTTCGCAGCGTATTCGCGATCTCTGGCGTCAGCGAGACCTCGGCACCGTAGAGGCTGGCCGTGAGACGTTGCCTCTCGAAATCCCGTCCCACGGAATCGTTCTCCTGAAGTTTGTTGGAGCGCCTTCTCTTTAAACGATCATTCTACCTCACCGCATCAACCCAATCTAATCAATACCATGATTCACCTCAACGGCATCAGATGCATTTCTGCTATTAGCGCAATTTTCTGGTTTGGCAGTGCGCTCCAAGCGCAAACCGAACTGGCCGGTCAGCTGCAAGCCGTCGCACCTTCGAAACAGGACGGCTTCACCTATACCCGTTTGGAGAACGGAGTTCAATTCCGCGCCAATGGCATCACGAAAAACGTTATCTTCTACGGGCCGAGCATCGTTCGGATGAATGCGAACCTCGGCCAAACGCACACCGCCCAGCCCAGCCTAGCGGTCGTGGCCAAACCGGCCGCCGTGGCGTTCACCGTGCAGGACACGCCCGAGACACTTGCCATCGCCTCGGAGAAACTGCGCATCGTCGCCAACAAAACGACCGGCGCACTCACATTCTTCGACGCTGCCGGCAAGGTGCTCACTCGCGAACGGGCGGAAATGCCGAGCACGATTAAGGAGGTGACAATCTCCGGCGAGCCGACCTACGAGGTCACGCACACGTTCACCCTCGCTCCAGATGAATCGCTGTATGGGCTCGGCCAATACAACCGGTCCTACATGGATTACCGGGGCCAGGAGGTTTTACTCGTGCAGACAAATATCGGCACTGTCGTGCCGTTCCTGATTTCGACAAACCGCTACGGCATCCTGTGGGATATCTACTCGAAAATGACGTTCAAAGACGACGCGAGCGGCGCCACACTCTGGGCCGAGAGCGCGCCGGCAGGCGTGGACTATTACTTCGTCGCTAGCGACACGATGGACGGTGTGATCGCTGGCTATCGTGACCTAACCGGAGCCACGCCGATGTTCCCAAAGCAAGCCTTTGGCCTGTTCATGAGCAAGGAGCGTTACAAAACGCAGGAGCGCCTCATTGAGGTCGTGCGCAATTTTCGCTCGGACGGCTTCCCTCTCGATTACATCGTGCAGGACTGGCAATACTGGGGCAGCGACCAGGACGGCACATGGAGCGGCATGATCTGGAACAAGGAGCGTTATCCCGATCCAGTCGGACTCACCAAAACGTTGCACGACGAATTGCATGTGAAGCTCATGAACTCCATCTGGCCGTCGATCGGCAACGACACGGCGCTCGCCCATGAGCTCGATGCCAAAGGGCTTCGGTTTGCACCTTTGCATTGGATCTCGAAAAAAGCGCGTATCTACGACGCCTACAGTCCCGAGGGCCGTGCGATTTACTTCAAACATATCAAGAGCGGCCTGCTCGATGTCGGTGTCGACGCACTCTGGATGGACGGCACCGAGGTCGAGGTTGGCGGCGCCTGCCACGATCCCATCGGCGTCGAGCGCGATATCAAAAACCTTGGTCAAAATGCAATGGGCGATTTCACGCGTTATCTTAATCCTTACAGCCTCGTCACCACTCAAGGCACCTACGAAGGCCAGCGCGCGACGAGCAACAAACGCGTTTTCACGCTCACGCGTTCTGCCTGGGCCGGCCAGCAACGTTACGCTGCACTGCCTTGGTCGGGCGACACGAGTGCCAGCTGGGAAACCATGCGAAACCAGATCGCAGGAGGAATCAACATTGCCATGGCCGGTCTGCCCTACTGGACGCAGGACACCGGCGGATTTTTCGTGAACAATTTTCCGCAGGGCGAGAAGAATCCCGCGTACCAGGAACTTTACGCTAGGTGGAATCAGTTCGCGATTTTCAACCCTATCTACCGCATCCACGGCGCCAGCATCGAACGCGAACCCTACATCTTCAAAACGCTCGCGCCGGAGATTTACCATTCCTTGCTTGGCGCGGCTCAGCTTCGCTACGAATTATTGCCCTACATTTATTCGCTGGCCTGGCAGAGCACAGCTCACAGCTACACGATGATGCGCGGTCTGCCGATGGACTTTCCCGACGATCAGCGCGTGCGGAAGACGGACGATGCGTTTATGTTCGGCCCGGCTTTTCTCGTCCATCCGATCACACGCGCAATGTATCATCTGAGCGATCCGCCGCCGTCCACGATTCCAACCGAGGCGTTGCAGACACCGGATGGAAAACCCGGCCTCGCTGTGCAATATTTCGAAGGTGTGGATTTTGACAAACCCGCGGGCAAGACGATCGATGAAAAAGTCGAGCACAACTGGCCCGGACCGCCGCTTGCGAACCCGCCGCCAGGATTAAACGGCTTCGATAATTTCTCTGCGCGCTGGGAAGGGACCGTGACGGCGCCCGAAGCTGGCGAGTATGAGTTCGGCGTAGAATACGACGATGGCGCCCGTCTGTATCTCGATGGCAAGCTCGCGACCGAAGACTGGAGCTTTGGCCCCAAGCGCTATCGGGCCGCCAAGATCACGCTCGCCAAGGGCCAGAAACTTCCGGTGAAGGCCGAGTTTCACCAAGGCGGTCAGGATCGCTTTTTCCGTCTTGGCTGGCGCACCCCGAGCGAACGCCGCGCTTCGGCTAACATTGCGAAAGCACTCGATAATACGATGACCTCCTACCTGCCTAGCGGGGCAGATTGGTTCGACTTTTGGACAAACGAACCTTTTTCCGGAGGTCAGACGGTGACGAAGAACTGCCCGCTCGACACGTTCCCGGTCTACGTCCGCGCTGGCTCGATCGTGCCCATGGGACCAGCTTTGCACTACGCGACCGAGCAGCCTGACGCGCCCTACGAGATTCGCGTTTACCCCGGCGCAGATGCCAAGTTCACAGTCTACGAGGATGACAACGAGACCTATGCCTACGAGAAAGGCCAGCGCGCTACCTACGATCTCGTCTGGAACGAAGCTGCAAAAACCCTAACGATCGGAGCTCGCCAAGGTTCTTTTCCCGGCATGGTCGCCCAGCGGAAAATTACGGTTTCGGTGGTGCCGGTAAACGGCAAAACCGTATCTTCGAACGCACCGCAAAAGGCCGAGACCCTTGTCTACACGGGTCAGCCGGTCGTCTTGAAATTCAACCGTTAAGACGAATCAACGTCTAGCGACTACGCTTCCGCTTCTCCTATCCTAATGAAACATCTCCCCCTCGTTGTCGGGTTAGCCACTCTTCTCCTGCCTTCCGTTCGAGGAAACGCTGCTCCCGATTGGGAAAACCAAGCCGTTTTTCGGATCAACAAGGAGGAACCGCACTCGACGAAAATGCCGTTCCCTGACGCAAAGTCTGCACTTGAAAAAAAGCGCCTCGAAAGTCCGTGGTGCCAGGTGCTCAATGGCGATTGGAAGTTTTCCTGGGCGCCGACGCCCGACGAACGTTCGGTGGGATTCGAACAACCCGGCTTCGATGCCTCGCAGTGGAAGACCATTCCGGTGCCAGCGAACGTCGAGCTGCACGGCTATGGGACCCCGATCTACACGAATGTTACTTATCCTTTCGCGAACGATCAGCCAAGGGTGACGGGCGAGCCGCCGAAGGACTGGACCACCTACAAGGAGCGCAACCCCGTCTCGTCCTATCGGCACACGTTCACGTTGCCGAAGTTCTGGAAAAAACGGCAGACGTTCGTCGTCTTCAACGGCGTGGCATCGGCGTTTTATCTCTATGTGAACGGGCAAAAAGTCGGCTATTCGCAGGATAGCCGCACGCCAGCCGAATTTAACCTTACACCGTATCTAAAAGCCGGTGAAAATCTCCTTGCGGTGGAAGTTTACCGCTACAGCGACGGCTCCTATCTCGAAGACCAGGATTTCTGGCGTCTGTCGGGCATTTTTCGAGATGTGTATCTGTGGTCAGCCGCATCTCTCGATCTGCGTGATTTCGAGGTGAAAGCCTCGCTCGCCGATGACTACCGGACGGGCACGTTGCGCGTGAAAACCTGGACGCATAATTACACGAACCGGCTCCGCGATTTCACTGTCGATGCCTCCGTGCTCGACGCGGCAGGGGTGGTGTTAAAACAATTAACGATCAAGAGCAGCGCGGCCGCGAAAGACGAAAGGCTCGACGAACTCGACGTATCTGGATTGCAGATACAACCGTGGTCCGCCGAGAGCCCGACCCTTTACCGTCTGCTGCTCACGCTCAAGGACAAGAGCGGCAAACCGGTCGCTCACTACGCGACCAAAATCGGTTTCCTGCGCTCCGAGATCAAGGAGGGCAACTTGCTTGTCAACGGTCAGCCCTTGCTCATCAAGGGCGTGAACCGTCACGACTTTAACCATATCACAGGTCAATATGTGAGCGAACAAGGTATGCGCGAAGACCTCGACGCGATGAAGCGTCTCAATATTAATACCATTCGCACTTCGCATTATCCGAATGACCCGCGCTTCCTCGAACTCGTCGACGAATACGGATTCTACGTGATCAGCGAGGCGAACATCGAATCGCACGGCCTGATCTATACTCCGCATTCGCTAGCGAAAGATCCTTCGTGGGGGCCCGCACATCTCGACCGCGTGCGCAACATGGTCGAAGCATTCAAGAACCACCCGAGCATCATCCTGTGGTCGCTCGGCAATGAGGCGGGCGACGGCGTGAACTTCGTCGAGTGCTCGAAATGGGTGCACGGGCGCGATCCGAGTCGCCCCGTCCACTACGAGCCGGCGGGCATGGAAGAATACGTTGATCTCTTTTCCCCGATGTATTTTGGCATTGGCGGTTTGGAGGGTTGGTGTCGCAACGAGGAAAAAAAGCCGCTCTCGCTACAGCGCCCCATGATCCAGTGCGAATACAGTCACAGCATGGGCAATTCCAACGGGGGCCTGGCCGATTATTGGGACAACTATCGCCGCGAGCGCCTTCTTCAGGGCGGCTGCATCTGGGATTGGCGTGACCAGGGGCTCATGCGCACTCAGCCTGCAACTCCAGGACAAAAATCCGCCGTCGCCGTGCTCGATCCCGCGCGTTTCCAGGCACCGGACGGTTCAGTGCGCTATTTTGCCTTCGGCGGCGATTTCGGTGACAAACCCAACGACGATAATTTTTGCTGCAATGGCATCATGAACGCGGACCTCACCCCGAATCCGCACGCGGCAGAGGTCTTTCAACAATACCGCAATCTTATCGTCACGCCGGTCGATGTGAAATCAACACAGCCCAAGGTCAGCGTTCTTAACGAAAACTTCTTCCTAATGCTTAAAAATCAGCCGTATCGCTGGTTGTTGCTGGCGAATGGTGTTACCTTGCAAAGCGGCACCGGGACGCTGCCCGAAGTGGGACCGCAGAAGTCGGTGGAAATCACGATTCCCGTCGCCGCTCTCCAGCCGGTAGCGGGCACGGAGTATCATCTGAATCTGGAATTTTTGCAGGGCGCGGATCGTCCCTGGGCGAAGGCCGATTACGTCGTCGCGCGTGAGCAACTCGCACTGGACTGGACACAGCCCACGGCGCTGACGCTGCACGCTTCTGACATCCAGACCGAAGTTGTCGCGCAAGAAGGCACGACTCGTGTGACCGCCCAGGACTTGCGCGTGGCGTTCGATGATCGCACCGGCCGAATGATCTCCTATGAAATTGGCGGTTCCGAACTGTTTGCCAGCCCTCTCGAGCTAAACCTCTGGCGAGCGCCAACCGACAACGATCGCGGCAACACCAAGTACAGCGTTGTCCATATTTGGGAGACGGCCGCCAAGAACTCGGTCGTCACCGGCCGCGAAGTGACCCAGGCGGGCAAGGCCGCGGTAGTGACCTACGACCTTTCGGTTCCGGTCGGTGAGACCAAAGCTCGCATCGTCTATACTGTCCATGGCGACGGCGTAGTTGAAGTTTCGTTACAACTTAATCCTCAAGGGCAGGCTCTCGCTGTGATTCCGCGCGTGGGCATGACCTGTGCGCTGCGACCCGACTACGCGCTGTGGACTTGGTTTGGCCGCGGCTCCGGCGAAAATTATCGCGACCGCAAAACCAGTTCCCTCGTCGGCCAATGGGCCTGCAAGGTTGAAAAAGCCTGGTACCCATATATCGAACCGCAGGAAACAGCCAACCGGACCGACATCCGGTGGAGCGAGTTCACAAGTGCCCAGGGACGCGGACTGCGGTTTCAGCCGACCGACGGACAGCTCGTCGAAATGGCGGCGTATCCCTTTCTTCAATCCGATCTTCAGGGCACGCGTCACCCGAGCGATATTCCGCTCCGCGACCTCGTGACCGTTCAGATCGCCCACGCGCAGATGGGCTTGGGCGGAGAAAATTCCTGGGGCGCCTGGCCACTTAAAAAATATCAGCTACCCGCGGATCACGAATATCGGTACGCGTTTGCCATGGTGCCGATCGGGTTTAAACCCATTGAAATCGGCAACGTCTCCCGCTGATAACACCCTGTTTTCCCCTAAAAAATCTCACTCTATGAAATTCCTACCCTTCCACCTCCTCGCCGTATCGTTGGTCGCATCCGCGTCTGCTGCGGCTTCCGAAATCGCGGTCGCGCCCGAAACGCCGGCGAAACTGTTTCCGCTGGAATCTATCCGCCTGCTGGAAGCGGGGCCTTTTTCTGGGGCCGTGAAGGCGAATCGCGAGTACGTCCTCGCGCTTGATCCGGAACGTTTGCTGGCACCTTTCCGGCGCGAAGCGGGGTTGCCGCTCACAGCCCAGCCTTATGGAAATTGGGAGAGTGGCGGTTTGGATGGGCATACCGCCGGACACTACCTCTCCGCGCTGGCCCACATGATCGCATCCGGAGAAGACACGTCGGATGCGCAGCTTCGCCAACGGCTCGAACACGTGATTCTCGAATTGCAGACCTGCCAAAACGCCTATGGCGACGGCTATGTCGGCGGCGTTCCCGGCAGTCGTGAGTTGTGGAAAGCGATCGCCGGTGGCGACGTTGAGGCGATCAACCGGAAGTGGGTTCCTTGGTATAATGTTCACAAGACCTTTGCTGGTCTGCGCGACGCCTACGTTGAAACGGGCAGCGCACCGGCGCGCGACGTCATGGTGCGTTTGGGCGATTGGTGCGTGAGCCTCACGTCGCATCTCAGCGACGAGCAGATGCAGAAGATGCTCAACCAGGAGCACGGTGGCATGAATGAAGTGCTCGCCGACCTCTATGCGATCACGGGAGACAAAAAATATCTGGCGACCGCTGAACGCTTCAATCACCACGCGATCCTCGATCCGCTCATCGCGCAAAAGGATCAGCTCACTGGCAAACACGCGAATACCCAGATCCCGAAAGTCATCGGCCTCGAACGCATCGCGACCTTGACCGGCAACAAGGCGGACGAAACAGGCGCACGTTTCTTTTGGGAAACGGTGACGAAGAATCGCTCCGTCGCGTTCGGCGGAAACAGCGTGTCCGAGCATTTCAACGATCCGCATGATTTTCGCGGTTTGCTCCTGCACCGCGAGGGTCCCGAAACCTGCAATACCTACAACATGCTTCGGCTCACGGAAGAGCTCTTCGCCCGCGAACCGAATGCCAGCTATGCCGACTATTACGAGCGGGCGTTGTACAACCACATATTATCTGCCATTAATCCCGCCCATCCCGGCTACGTGTATTTCACGCCGATCCGGCCCGGCCACTACCGCGTCTATTCGGTGCCGGGCGAGGCATTCTGGTGCTGCGTTGGCACCGGCATGGAAAACCCCGGTAAGTACGGCGAGTTTATCTATGCGAACGCCAGTGACGGGCTTTATGTCAACCTCTTCATCGCTTCCGAACTCAAGGATACTCAACGCGGCCTCACTTTGCGGCAGGATACGCTGTTTCCTGACGAAGAGCGCACCCGGCTCACGCTCAAGCTCGCTCAACCTCAGACGTTCACGCTGCATCTGCGGCAACCCAGCTGGGTCGCGCCTGGAGCCTACTCCGTCAAGGTCAATGGCCAGTCCGTCACCGTCACGACAGCACCTTCTTCCTATGTAGAGGTTCGGCGCGAGTGGCGTGATGGAGACCGCGTGGAGATTGCGCTGCCCATGCACACCTCCGTCGAAGGCTTGCCGGACGGCTCGAACTGGTACGCGATTCTGCGCGGTCCCATTGTGTTGGCTCATCCCGAGGGTACCTGGGACATGACCGGACTGCGCGCGGACGATGGGCGGATGGGGCACGTGGCGTCAGGGCCGGAATTGCCGCTCGATCAAGCGCCCGTCCTTTTGACCACGGCCGACAAGATCACTTCCAACGTCGTTGCGGATCCTTCCGCGGGGCCCATGCATTTCAAACTTACAGGCCTGCTCGAACCTGCGGCGCCGGACGGTTTGCCGTTGGTCCCATTTTTCCGTCTGCACGATTCCCGGTATCAAATGTATTGGGAGGTCACCACCCGCGAGGCCCTCGCGAATCGCAAAGCACAGCTCGCGGCCGACGAGCGCGCCCGGGCCGCTCGCGAAGCAGCCACGCTCGACTCAGTCGCGCCGGGCGAGCAGCAACCCGAAGTCGAGCATGCCTACAAAGGTGAGGGGACCCAATCCGGTCTCTACAATGGCCGTCACTGGCGCCACGGCCGGATGATCGAGTACACGCTCGCCACCCGCGGCGAAAAAGCGGTTGTGCTGTCGGTCACCTATTCAGGCACTGACGCCGGAAGACAGTTCGACATCCTTGCCAATGGCGTCGTCATCGCGACGCAAGAACTCACCGGCGAAAAAATGGGCGAGTTCATCGAAAAGTTGTATGCGCTCCCCGCGGCCGTCCTTGCGTCCGCAGCCGACGGTCGTGTGACGATCAAGTTTGTTGCGAGGAAAGAACTCGCAGGTGGCCTCTTTGACGTGCGGCTACTCCGGCCAACCGTTGGGGAGAAAACAGGAGCCATCTCCAAGTAATCCAAAGCGTTTGTTTGCTCCGGCTCGCCACCGCGCCGTGCTTCTTTTGAGAGG